>Ga0302212_1000043_pt1 | contig 70049 bp, 65 predicted proteins | sample II_Fen_N1_1_FD_200235 | JGI IMG/M metagenome (GOLD analysis project Ga0302212, IMG submission 200235) | Peat permafrost microbial communities from Stordalen Mire near Abisko, Sweden - II_Fen_N1_2 | ecosystem: Environmental > Terrestrial > Soil > Wetlands > Permafrost | place: Sweden: Abisko...
CTTTAAGATTACGGAATAATCAATAAAAATACTGATAATCAATGAATTACCCAAATGTTTTAACTCTTATTTTATATCTATTTTTCTTATTATCAGATACGTATTTCATTTTATAACTAACCATTGGGTTATAAACAGGGATGAAATAAAGTCTTCGCTGAATAAGCAATGACATGAAAGAGATATAAAAACCCTCATCAGGCAGACCGGATTAAAAAGTATGATCCGTCCATCAACCGTATCGCCTGAACAAAAAGGAGTTCAGATTAAGAAGAAATTTCCGGAACCGTTGATTCCGGAACCGGAGGATTGTATGAAAAAGAATTTTATAGAAGGGCTGGCTCCTGTAGAGGATAAGAAAAGCCGTGTTTTAATTTTAGGGACTATGCCCGGTGTGGAGTCGCTGAAACAGCAAGCCTATTATGGTCATCCGCGAAACTTGTTCTGGAAGCTACTGGGCGAAGTGACCGGGGAAACAGCCCCTGAAAGCTACGGGGAGAGGCAAGAATACCTGTTACGGCATAGAATCGCTCTTTGGGATATGTGCCGGACGTGCATACGGGCGGGAAGTCTGGATAGTCATATCTCGGAGGAAATGCCAAATGATATAAAGTCGTTTGTTGCGACACATCCCGGGATAAAAGCAATCGGATGTAATGGCAAGGAATCGGAGCGACTGTTTCGGAAATACATTACCGGAATGGAGGGTGTACAATTGATTTCACTGCCTTCATCGAGTCCTGCTAATGCAGGAATTTCATGGGAAAAGAAGGCAGAGGCCTGGAGCCGGTTGAAAGAGTTTGTTTCTTTGTAGTACAAGTTGCTGTTATCAGAGGATATACGATTCATTCAGGCTAAATATTATTCCCCTGAATAATATTTAGCCTGAATGATCTATATTTGCAGAAAATAAATCATCATGTCCAAGAAAGTACAACCGTCTAAGAATCTCGAACTTTACGTAGCAGAGAGTGACTCGCCGGTAAGCAATCGTTTTATTGGAGAGGTAAAAGCAGGTTTTCCTTCTCCTGCCGGTGACTTCATCAATGAATCGATTGATTTGAATAAATATGTCTCCGTTCATCCCGCTAATACTTTTTATGCCCGGGCGAATGGTATCTCTATGGAAGAGGACTTCAGCGATGGAGATTTACTGGTGATAGACCGGCTTCAGGAGTTCAGGGAGGGAAAGATCGTGATCTGTTATATTGACGGAGAATTTACGGTAAAACGGATTAAAATAGATGAGGCTGGTATCTGGCTGGTAGGGAGTAATAAGCGATTTAAACCAATCCTTCTGACCGACGAAAATGACCTGAGAATTTGGGGAGTGGTAACACATGTCATTAAAAAATTGTAATGTTTGCATTAATAGATTGTAATAATTTCTATGCATCTTGTGAACGGGCCTTTAATCCGTCGTTGAATGGCAAACCTGTTGTTGTTCTTTCGAACAATGATGGATGTGTTATAGCGCGAAGTAATGAAGCCAAGGAACTTGGTATTCCCATGGGAGCACCGGCATTTGAATACCGGTACCTGTTTGAACGGCAGCAGGTGGCCGTGTTTTCGGCAAACTTTGAACTCTACGGGGATATGAGCAGGCGGGTTATGACCATGCTTTCGGATTATTCACCGCATCAGGAAATATACAGCATAGACGAGTGCTTTCTGGACTTGTCTGGACTACAGGTAGATTTGCAGGAGTATGGCCTTGCCATGCGGAAACAGGTACTCAGAGGAACCGGAATACCTGTTTCGGTAGGTATAGCACCTACCAAGGCACTGGCCAAAGCAGCGAACAGGATTGCAAAGAAGTTTAGCGTCCGGACCGGCGGTTCGTATGCGATTGATACGGATGAAAAAAGGATAAAGGCATTGAAATGGTTACCGGTGGAAGATGTGTGGGGTATAGGCAGGAAAAATGCCAAAAAATTAAATGCTCTCGGGGTAAAGACGGCCTATGATTTCAGCCAACTGAGCAAAACCTGGGTGTTGAATAATATGACGGTTGTGGGGTTAAGGCTGCTGGATGATTTAAACGGTATTCCGACGCTGGAGATGGAACCTGCAGAACTGAAGCAAAGTATCGCCACTACACGGACTTTTGAAACGGAGTACAAAACGTATGAAGAAGTAAAAGAGCGTGTCTGTACATTTGCCGTCAGTTGTGCGGAAAAACTCCGTCAACAACACTCCCTTTGTATGGAATTAGAGGTTTTTATTCAATCGAACAGATTCAAAGAAGAAGATGTACAATACTCACCTCATGTAGTCGTCAAGTTGCCTTTCCCAACTTCGTCGAGCATTGAACTGGTTGAATTTGCCGTACAGGGTTTACAATCTATCTTCAAGAAAGGGATCGGGTATAAGCGTGCCGGTGTTGTACTTTCCGGTTTCGTACAGGCAAATGAGCAACAATTGTCGTTGTTCTTTAACAGCAATCCGAAACATGCTCTCTTAATGGAAGCAATGGATGCGATCAACCGGAAGTACGGGACTAAAGTCAGGCTGGCTGTTCAGGATAAACGAACTCATAAAATGCATCAGGAGAAGTTGTCGCCCTGCTATACGACAAAGATTACAGACATCCTGACGGTACAACTGAAATAGAGACTCTCAGGCCAGACGATAGTATTCATATTATCCACCATACCATTCAAAATAAAAAGAAAAGCATGAAAAAATTAGTGTTATTTATTGCGTTGGCTTGTTTAATAGCTTGTACGCCAGAGGTTAAAAATGATAATTCCATTGGCAAAGCGGAAGTGAATGCGTATAAGCAATTAACCGACAGGCTGACGGAACAACTGAGACGACAATTAAACGGAAATCAGGCTCAGAATGAGAAAATAACGCCGATAGAAACCGCAGATGGCATTAAGATAACTCTCCCCGGTACCATAGCCTATACGTTTAGGAAAGATAATTTGAAGTTTGTGAAAGGTGATTTGAACCATGACCGGAAGAGCGACTTGGTTATTTGGGCGGATTTGACATTGTCAGAGGGTTACCAGACAAAGATGTATTTTATATTTTTACAGGGAAAAGACGGCTATCAATTTTTTGCCGAATATAAAGCCGATGATGTCGTTTGGGATAACTGCCATAAAGCCGATTTAAATAAGGGAATATTCAATCCTGATTCAATCAAAGGTGATCTGCTTATCGGGAATACAGACTATCAGGGGAATCATGAAGAATCATATCTCAATTTCTCCTATCGTTGTGCGACAGAGAAGTATAAATTAAATCTTGTGACAAAAGAACTGAAATTGGTTTATCAGTCTGACTTGTTGAAAAAGAATGACAAGACTGGAGTGTATGAAAAGGTGAAGAAAAATAAATTCCCGGTTATACGGAAAATACATATTTAGACTGAAAATCCAACAATTAAAACATATACATTATGAAATTTTCGTTGACTATTCTGGCAGTTTTGTTATCAGTCAGTATTTACGCACAGATAAAGCCTGTAAATTTTAATGATTGTAAGGTAGATCGCATGTTCGTAAGTGCAGAAACGGAACCGAAGTGGAATTGTGATTCTGTAGGAATGATTGACTTTATGAATAAATACCTGAATGATAAAGAACTTAGTCATGTCAATCAGGGAAGAATCATCGTTGGAATCTTAATTTATGAGGATGGCAAGACTTGTTGCAAGTCATTCTTTAATCTGACAACCTCTGCATTAAGTTCCGAAGCAATTAAAAACGCAGTCAATAGAATGCCAAACTGGATCCCGGCATTGCAGAACGGGAAGCCAATAACATTTCTCAAACAGCAAGTCTTTTTGATAAAAGATGGTAAGTTTGTCGCTAACTGAGTCGTTTTGTAAACGGACTTGATTTGATAAATTGCACCGACCTGGTAAGTCTGCTATCGGCAATTCGCTAATTGGTTATAATGACAATCCCCTGCAGGTTAAAAGACATGCAGGGGATTATTATAATGTTGAAAGAATCTAAAGCAAATTGAATTAAAAAAGATGAAAGAAAGAAGATCGGTTGAGATTATTTTATTTCCAGATAAACGTTCTTTTCGGCAGCAATTCTTCGCATGTTCAGTAAGGCATATCGCATACGTCCAAGGGCAGTATTAATGCTTACGTCTGTTCTTTCAGCGATTTCCTTGAAACTTAAATCCTCGAAGAACCGCATGCGAATAACCCGTTGTTGTGATGGGGGCAGCATATCAATCAAATGTACGACATCTGCAAGTACCTGCTCATTGGAAAGGGTGTCTTCAACGCTTTTTTCCGAAAGCTTTGCATTATTTACAATATCATAATCTACAGCATCAGCAGAAAAGGTGTTTTCGTTTTTCTCACGTCTGAAGTGATCAATAATCAGATTATGCGCTATCCGGTTAATCCATGGCAGGAACTTACCGGACTCCACATAGCGACCTTGTTGAATCGTTGCAATCGCTTTAATAAATGTATCCTGAAAAATATCTTCGGAGATCTCCCGATTGTGTACAATAAGGTAAATATACGTATATACTTTTGATTTATAGCGCAACAATAAAATTTGAAACGCCGCGTTGTTGCCTTTCTCATACAATTTCACCAATTCATCATCGGCTAATTGATTCAGATTTTCCATTACTTTTAATTTTGAGGTTTTAAAGTAATTTTCGGCAATAGGCGTTCTTGTTTTTGAGGTTAATTATGGTTTGTTTAGGCTGCAAATATAACGATACTATTTAAAAGGAAAAATTATTCTGCAAAAAAGATGCAAAAAAGTACCGGAATAGTTACATCTCTGTTAAATAAGGTGGGCTTTTATTCCACCCACAAGACAAGACCTTTCAAATACTCTCCTTCGGGATGGTATATATTGATCGGATGATCGGCCGGTTGTGAGAGTTGATGCAGAATCCGGACATTTCGTTTGCTCTCGGCAGCAGCACTAAAGACGGCCAACCGGAACTGTTCTTTTGTTATCACCTGCGAACAGGAAAAGGTAAAAAGAATTCCACCCGGAGCAATCTGTTCAAAAGCTTTTGCATTTAAGCGTTTGTATCCTTTTAGAGCGTTTCGGATTGCTTCACGATGTTTTGCAAAAGCAGGAGGATCGAGAATAATCAGATCGTATTTTTGATCATTGTGTTGAAGATTATTTAAATACTTGAAAGCATCTTCATCAAATGATTTATGACGTGTATCATTTGGAAAATTTGCGTGTACATTCTTTTCCGTTAAGTCAACTGCTTTTGTTGAACTATCCACCGAATGTACTAATTTAGCTCCACCACGCAAGGCATACACCGAAAAACCTCCGGTATAGCAAAACATATTCAACACAGACCTACCGGAAGAGTATTTTTCCAACAGAGATCTGTTTTCACGTTGATCGACGAAAAAGCCGGTCTTCTGTCCCCGTAGCCAGTCTACATGAAATGTCAGTCCATTCTCTAAGGCACTTAGCCCTGAAGTTTCCGCTCCTATTAAGTAGCCATCTTCGGGCGTAATCGGAGCATTAAAGGGTAAGGTGGTTTCCGATTTGTAATATACATTTTTTACTTCCGGTACATTTTTAATGATCGCCTCTGCAAGAATTTGACGTATTTCGTGCATGCCCACCGAATGAGCCTGCATAACTGCGGTATCATCGTAGACATCGATAATTAAACCGGGTAAAGTGTCTCCCTCACCATGAACCAGACGATAGGTATTGTTGTGTTTTGGAACAACCAGCCCCAGTGATCTCCTTAATGAATACGCCTGTTTAATTTTATAACTCCAGAACTCATTATCTACCGGAATGTTTTCAAAAGAAACAACCCGTACAGCAATGCTTCCTATTTGGAAATGACCTATCGCTAAGAAATTACGGTTATTGTCAAGCACTTCCACCAGATCACCTTCGGCAGGACTTCCTTCAATCCGTTGAATAGCACCAGAAAATACCCAGGGGTGAAAACGTTGTAAACTTTCTTCTTTTTTTGGCTTAAGTTGTATAGAAATCATTGAAAAATAGGCGTTAATAAAGTTTATAACAGGGGAGTTTCAGGTTGATTGTTTATCACTTTTTGTTCAAGCTTGTTTTGCAATACCATTTTTTCAATCTCGGTTTTGGTTAGCTTCTTTTCCGTAATCAATTGAAGGTAGATCTGCAGACTGGCCCAGGCATCGGTAGCGGCATAACGTTGTTGTTGCTCTGTCAGTTCGGGGCTTTCCCAGTTACTTAAACGTTGTGATTTAGATATTTTCTTTCCAAAAAGGATAGCATATATTTTTTGCAAACTGAGTTCCATAATGCCATAGCTCTGAGCTATAGTCTGTATGTCAATGGAGTTGGCCGGTTTGAAAGTATGATGTTTATTTAATCCGCTGAAATCATCACGGAGCGAAAGGCCTATCTTACGGATACTTTCATCCTCCAAAAATTCAGATAATGCAGCAGGAAAACTGATCTTATTCAACCGGAAGAGGAAGCAATGATCGAGCGTGGAAATTTGAACCAAAGATACTTTATTGTGCGTTCCGCGAGTGAATGAAGGCTTTGTTTCTGTATCAAGACCAACAACCGTGTTCTTTCGCAGTTCTTCAATAGCCGGATTTATCAGAGATAAATCATCCACGATGGTTATTCTGCCATCGAAGAGAGCTACCGGTAATAAATTCACCTCATCTTTTGTTATTCTGGTTTTAAACATAACTTATTATTACAATAATTTCATCAACTCGTCATCGTCATCATGTTGAAAATTGAGAAAAGAATTTCGATCAATAGCTTTCTTATCCGTAAGCTCATCATCATTATTGTCGGTACCAAAGTCATCGCTAAAACGTATAGCATGCAATGCCCGCAAGCCATTCAGAAGCTTTTGTCCCCAATGTTCGCCAAACGCAACAAGACAAGCTACCAAAGCGTCGTTCATGATGTCAATATCCCCTAACTGATAGTTAGCAGCAAAGTCTTTCAACTCCTGATAAATATCTGCCATGTTTTCAGAAACAAATGCCGCAATCGGAGTATCGCTTAATGCCATATCAGGATGAAAAACTTCAAGATATGAGTCATCATTTCCTAATAGCAGTTCTACTTTTTCGCGCACATATTGATAATCTTCTTCATTGACAAAACGTTCGGGAATCTCATCAAAGACAGGTTCGGGAATATCCAATAAAGAAGCATTCAGATAGAGAAGAGGTAAAATTTTGATTGACTTTTGAACAAAATCAGTTTTGGAAAATTCATCCGTATGTTCCAGAAACAAGCAGGTTTCGGCAGCTACAGTAACAAATTCTATCACTTTTTTGCTGTAAACGATATGGTCTGGTAATTGGTCGGTATCCATCCTTATGATAATAATTTATAATCAGTTGCAAAAGTAAGAAAAAATATCCGTTTTCATGGTACAACCATTTATGAAATGAACTGACCTGTAACTGATATTGAAAATGTCGATATTTTATAAAATAAACGAAGGAAATGAAGACGTTGTAAGAACAAACCCAAAAATATATCTGTTATACGTACAAAGAATCTTTAGTTTCAAGATATTCAATAACCTTTAAAAACGACAACTCCATGGAAGACAATCTGAAAGCCCTGAAAAACTATGAAACAATAGTTGAGGCCATGTTCGATCAAGAATTATTGAGAGAAAGGAATATAGATAGCTCTATAAACAATGAGGAGTCTGTAGAATTAATGCCTATGTTTGGAGAGCTTAATGAAGGACCGAGACTATTGGTCCTTGAAAAAGATTACGAAAATGCGAAAAAGATACTGGAAGAGTACGAAGGTTCGATTGGTAATTGATCCTCAACGAAAGCCCTGTCTATGGCAGTATAAGATCCTGAAACCTTTTCTTGGAGACAGGATCAATCAATTCGGGTGCGACTTCTAGTAATGGATTTAGAACAAAGTCCCTTTCTGCGATGAGTGGATGAGGAACTTTTAGAGTCGGTTGATCAATAATCAAATCATCAAAGACTAAAATATCAATATCAATCAGACGATCGGAATAACCAACGGTTGATTTTACTGTGCGTCCCAGATTCCGTTCTATCTCCTGCGTTTTAGTCAACAAACCGAATGGAGACAAATAAGTCTCGACCAAGACTACCGCATTCAGAAAGTCGTTTTCAGACTCAAATCCCCAAGGCTTGGATGCGTAAAACGAAGACCTCTTTAATACATTCCCAACTTCTATCGATAAAACCTGAATAGTATTATTCAGGTTTTGTTCCTTGTCGCCTAAATTTGTTCCTAATCCAAGATAAACGAGTGACATAAAATTTGTTTTATGCAAAGGTATGAATTTTTTAAAACTATCGGGCATTGAACGTCGAGTGTTGATGGTAGGAATATCAGCAGAACGAATCGTTTTTCTGCCCTTTTGTCAGTAAATCTTTCAGTACATATTAACCTTTGTCTCTTTTTTCTGTCAAAAGCCGAAAGTCAAGAGCGCTTTTTTTGTTGGCATATGGTTTGTAAAACAGAAAACGTATTAAAAATATATCAGAAACAACTGAAAAAATAAATAAATAAAATTATGGGAAAAATTATTGGAATTGACTTAGGAACCACAAACTCTTGTGTTTCTGTAATGGAAGGTAACGAACCGATCGTTATTGCCAACAGTGAAGGAAAACGCACAACACCTTCGGTCGTTGGATTTGTGGAAGGTGGCGAACGCAAAGTGGGTGATCCTGCAAAACGTCAGGCCATTACCAATCCTACGAAAACTGTATTTTCTATTAAACGATTTATGGGTGAAACCTACGACCGTTTGACGAAAGAAATCTCACGTGTACCTTTTAAAGTGGTAAAAGGTGACAACAATACCGCCCGTGTGGATATTGATGGACGTATGTATTCCCCGCAAGAAATTTCGGCTATTATCCTTCAAAAAATGAAGAAGACTGCCGAAGATTATCTTGGAACGGAAGTAACTGATGCGGTTATTACCGTACCTGCTTACTTTAATGATGCACAACGTCAGGCAACCAAAGAAGCCGGTGAAATTGCTGGTCTGAATGTCCGTCGTATTGTAAATGAACCAACTGCTGCTGCATTGGCTTACGGATTGGATAAGACAAACAAAGATATGAAGATTGTCGTATTCGACTGTGGGGGTGGTACTCATGATGTATCTGTACTGGAACTGGGCGATGGCGTGTTTGAAGTAAAATCAACTGATGGTGATACTCACCTTGGTGGTGACGATTTTGACCACCGTATCATCGACTGGTTGGTACAGGAATTTAAAAACGAAAACAGCGGAATTGATTTAAGTAAAGACCCTATGGCATTGCAGCGTTTGAAAGAAGCTGCTGAAAAAGCAAAAATAGAATTGTCGAATACCACTTCTTCCGAAATCAATTTGCCTTATATCATGCCTGTTGATGGGGTTCCACGTCACTTGGTACGTACTTTGACCCGTGCTAAATTCGAACAACTGGTCGACGATTTGATTCAAAAGACTATTGAACCTTGTCGTACTGCATTGAAGAATGCCGGATTGACAATTGGTGATATTGATGAAATTATTCTGGTTGGTGGTTCAACCCGTATTCCGGCTATTCAATCGGCTGTAGAAAAATTCTTCGGAAAAGTACCTTCTAAGGGTGTGAATCCAGATGAAGTCGTTGCAGTTGGTGCAGCTATTCAGGGTGGAGTGTTGACAGGTGAGGTAACCGATGTGTTATTACTTGATGTAACTCCTCTTTCTTTGGGTATTGAAACCATGGGAAGTGTAATGACCAAACTGATTGAAGCTAACACCACGATTCCAACCAAAAAATCGGAAACATTTACAACGGCAGCCGATAACCAACCTTCAGTAGAAATTCATATTCTGCAAGGCGAGCGTCCGCTGGCTAATCAAAATAAATCTCTTGGACGTTTCCATTTGGATGGCATTATGCCTGCCCGTCGTGGAGAACCTCAGGTTGAAGTAACTTTTGATATTGATGCCAATGGTATTTTACACGTTTCAGCAAAAGATAAAGCAACAGGAAAAGAACAAAGCATTCGTATTGAAGCATCATCGGGTTTGACTGATGCCGAAATCAAACGAATGAAAGACGAAGCTGCTGCAAATGCTGATGCTGATGCAAAAGAAAAAGAACGTATCGATAAACTGAACCATGCAGACAGCTTGATCTTCCAAACGGAAAAACAACTTGCTGAAATCGGAGATAAAATCCCTGCTGACAAAAAAGGTCCTATTGAAGCTGCTTTAGCTAAACTGAAAGAAGCTCATAAGGCTCAGGATATCCCTGCATTGGATGCTGCTACCAACGAGTTGAATACGGTGTTTCAGGCAGCCAGCCAGGAAATGTACAATGCGCAGAACGCTCAGGGCGGACAGGCACAGGCTAATCCTAATCCTGACTTTGGCGGACAACAGGAAAGCCGTGGCGGAGATAGCAAACAACAGGGCGACGTAACTGATGTTGACTTCGAAGAAGTAAAATAAAGTATTGACGGATTAATCGTACTAAATATAAAAGACCAACTTAATGAATATTAGGTTGGTCTTTTTGTATGAATAATTTTGGTGTCATCAAAACGGTTAGCTCGAATCCGAATAGAAAAGCCCCTTTATACTCCAGAATAAGGGTCGGGGTTAAGATTCGCGGATTCGAACTATTCCTATAACATTCTGTTCATTCGTATTGTATCGCCCGTTTTTCTAAATTGCATAATCCCATATTTACGGAGTTCGATACTTTCTTGCTTGTGTTCTTACCCTCATTGACTACTTCCTCTCTTTCCCGATACTTCCCGCATGAATCGTCCGCTTTTTGTTTTATGATTAAATAGGGTATAAATAGGGTATAAATAGGGTATAAATAGGGTATAAATAGGGTTTAAATAGGCTAAATATACAGATAACCTATATGATATCACATAGATATCATATAGATAACATATATATAAGATGTATTTAATTAAATATATGTTATGTATATGAATATTATATGTGAGCTATATTGAAATAAAATATTATATATATTTGTAGTCTATCTGAACTCTATTTATACCCTATTTATAGTAAGAACGAACACTATAGAAAAGCCGTTAGTTTACCGGCTAACTAATCAACCTCTAAATAATTATGGCAATAGTAAAAGGATTTTTTCAGATGACAGGCTGCATCCGGGGGTTGAGTTTGTGTGCCTAACGGGGGAGTGACAAAGTGATGGATCTGCATGGAGCCAACCGGGTGGTGAACGGCGACTGGCATCCTTTGCAAATCATTGTCCCGGAGCACCTGATGACAGCATAAATGACCGATAAACAGCAGTCGTTGCTGACTGACGAAGTAAGCGTGCAGCTGAGTTTGGCGATGAAATTTGGTGCCGTAGGTTTTAACGGAGAAATGGCGGACGTAAAATGTGCTGGTGCGGGAAGGTGATGATGGTGAGATAGTCGGCAGAAGATGGTGAGCAGTTCCCAACATTCATTTTGTTGAGTCTGATTAACCTGTAGACAGTGACGGAACTACTTTAAATGGAGCTCTCACGAAATAATAAAGACCAACCGGAAAACAATCAGGTTGGTCTTTGTTGCGGCTTAAATGGCTGACGAATATAGTTGAGAGTAGAAGTCTGTTTTAAACTATAGGGACAATAAACGCCTTGTTACCCAATTGAAATCTTAATAGTTGGAAAAGAGGAGTGAAAAGAATACAACAATCTTTTGACTCTTTTCATAAGGCGATTTGGGTTTCTGAAAATGATATTTCAGGAGAAAGGGTCCTGAAAAATACGATTCATTCTACAATGCAATGTTTTTCCTTATTTTATCTGCAATTTCAGCCATTTCTTCAGAGCTGAGTTTTAATTTGGGGTTTTTGAAATTCATGTCCGATTCCTGGTTTATTGGAATCAAATGGATGTGAGCATGAGGTACTTCCAGTCCGATGATTGCCACGCCTACGCGAATGCACGGAATACTTTTTTCAATGGCAATAGCTACTTTCTTAGCAAAAAGGGTTATGCCACTTAACATGTCGTCATCAAGATTGAAAATATAATTTTCTTCCAGTTTTGGAATGACAAGCGTGTGCCCTTTTGATAAGGGGTTAATGTCCAAAAAAGCAAAGAAACGATCGTCTTCAGCAATTTTGTAACAAGGTATTTCGCCTGCGATTATTCTGCTAAAAATTGTCATGATATTTAGTTGATAGAAATTGGTTGATTAATAAGTTTGAGTGTTAATTGAGTCTGTTGTTTACTTAGTCATAAATTATTTTGTTCCCAATTAATTTATTCGACAGAAAAACTAGAGCGTTATTTCCAGTACTTCAAATTCCATAACGCCTGAAGGAACTGATACAGTAGCTTTCTGCCCCACTTTTTTACCCAGTAATCCTTTGGCTATAGGAGTTGTAACAGAAAGTTTACCTTCTTTGAAGTTGGCTTCACTTTCGGATACAATCATATAAGTCATAATTTGATTCGTTTTTGTATTTTTGATTTTTACGCGGGTCAAAATCTGAACTTCTTTTGTACTTATTTTCGATTCATCGATCATACGGGCTGAAGCAATGGTGTCCTTTAGATTAGATATCCTCATTTCTAACATACCTTGCGCTTCTTTTGCGGCGTCGTATTCAGCATTTTCAGACAAATCACCTTTATCACGGGCTTCACCAATCTGTTTTGAAATGGCAGGACGTTGTACTCTTTCTAATTCGTTCAGTTCCTCTACTAATTTCTTATAACCTTGACTGGTCATATAGTTTGTTGCCATATGTGTTTTTCTTTAATAATTCTTTTTTAGATGGATATAACAAAAAAGAATTCCGACCGTATCCGTCGGAACTCTATTTATTTTTTTGTGCTATTTTATTGAGTGACAAATATACAAGCTTTTTTTATTTCATGCTAATACATTTGTCTTTAATTGCAAATTAATTAATAATATCCATTTTCTTCAATATCTCTTTGTCGAAAGTGTCAATTCGTTTGACAAAAATAAGCATTCTTTCTGTAACTTTTGCTTGAGGGGAGGATTTTTTTCTTGTAGTATAAATAAAACAATGGGTAACTTCACAGCCACCCATTGTACATTTTAACCTAAACCTTAACTATGAAAAATTTATCTGTTTGTTTACTTTGCAAATGTGAGAATTTTTTTTTAAACATACAAATAATTATTGCTAAAAAAACAATTATTTTTGAATTTTGATGCCAGTTAATTGCTTCATAAAGTATAATTGTCTTGTTATTAGTTTGATAGGATACAAATAGATACAGTTAAATAATGTAAATTGAGGTTCTTTCATAATATAATTATAAAGTGTACCTTTGTGCTATAAAAAAATCTTTAGAAAATGAATTTAAATGAACAACCTGTTGTTGTAACGGACTCTAAATCCGTATTAAATGACAAGAAACTTTTTATTGAAACCTATGGTTGCCAAATGAATGTAGCCGATAGTGAAGTAGTAGCTTCCATTATGCAAATGGATGGTTTTGCGTTGACGGACAAAATTACAGAAGCTGATGCCATTTTTGTTAATACCTGTTCCATTCGTGATAATGCAGAGCAGAAAGTCATTCAACGTTTAAAATACTTCCAGTCGCTGAAGCGAAAGAATAAAAAACTTATTGTAGGCGTTATCGGGTGTATGGCTGAACGTGTGAAAGATGAGCTCATTGCTGGATATGGCGTAAATATCGTAGTAGGGCCGGATGCTTATCTGGATATACCCAATTTAATCGGAAGCGTAGAACACGGGAATAAAGCTATAAATGTTGAACTCTCGACAACAGAAACATACCGGGATATATTACCTTCACGCATTGGAAATCAGATTTCAGGTTTTATATCCATCATGCGGGGATGTAATAATTTCTGTTCATACTGTATTGTGCCTTATACCCGTGGGAGAGAACGCAGCCGGGATGTTGAAAGCATTTTAAATGAATTAAAAGATTTACAGTCGAAGAATTTCAAAGAAGTAACATTGCTGGGACAGAATGTGAATTCATATCGTGCAGAAAAAGATGGTCAACTCGTAGAATTTCCTGAATTATTAAAAATTGTAGCGGATGCTGCTCCTGAAATTCGGTTTAGGTTTACCACTTCACATCCAAAAGATATGAGCGACCGCACTCTTGAAGTAATAGCTGAAAAAAGCAACTTGTGCCGTTTTATACATTTACCAGTTCAATCGGGAAGCAATTCGATATTAAAAGCGATGAACCGGAAGTATACCCGCGAATGGTATTTAGATCGGATTGCTGCAATTCGTCGTATTTTACCGGATGCTTCTATTGGAACTGATGTATTCTCCGGATTTCATGGAGAAACAGAAGAGGATCATCAACTTACTTTATCCTTGATGCGAGAAGTCGGATTCGACATGGCATTTATGTTTAAATACTCCGAACGTCCGGGAACTTTTGCGGCGAAGAATCTACCGGATAATATACCCGAAGAGGTGAAGCTTCGTCGTTTGGCTGAAATTATTGATCTTCAAAATGAGTTATCAAACGAAAGCAATCAACGGGATCTTGGAAAAACGTTTGAAGTCCTTGTTGAAGGTTTTTCAAAACGCTCTAAAGAACAGCTATTTGGTAGAACATCACAAAACAAAGTAGTCATTTTTCCACGACTGGGTCGTAGAATAGGAGAAACGATTAAAGTGAAAGTAACCAGTTCTTCTTCTGCTACTCTTTTTGGGGAAGTCATGGAATAACAACTTTTTTTTATTTCGATTCATTAGAGCTCAATATTAAGATCGGTTTTATTCCGTTGTATCCTGTTTGTGTTCACAAAAAAAGGGATAAAGGTATTAAGGAATTTTTTCCGTAATAGCTTGCAGTATCGGAATCAAAACATTACTTTTGCGTAAAATTCGGAAAAGTCCTTATGCAAAGTTAAAACAGACAATACTAGAGTTTTATAACTAATTGGTGTCAAGGAAATAAATAGACATACTAACTTTAATAAACATATTACAAACTAAAACAAAAATCTATGTGGTTAATTGATTCCTCTATAGGGAGAAAGCTTATTATGAGTATCTCGGGAGTTTTTCTCGTGCTATTTTTACTGTTTCACAGTTGTATGAATATCGTGGTGATTATTTCACCATCAGGATATAATGCGATTTGTGGATTCTTGGGTGCAAACTGGTATGCACTTGTTGGAACGGCTGTGTTAGCTGCCGGATTTGTGATTCATATTTTGTATGCTTTGCTTTTGACTTATCAAAACATGCGTGCCCGTGGTCAAGAAAGCTATGCAGTAGTTAAGAATCAAAAAAGTGTGGAGTGGTCTTCTCAAAACATGTTTGTGTTGGGCTTGATTATTTTTGGCTTTCTTGCATTACACTTGTATAACTTTTGGTATAAAATGCAGTTTGTAGAACTAACCGGTATTCATACAGGCCAGTTTGATGCCGGCAATGGAGCTGATTATGTAAAAGACCTGTTTGGTAACTGGATTTATTGTGTATTGTATATCGTTTGGTTAGGTGCATTATGGTTTCATCTTACACACGGTGTTTGGAGTGCATTACAGTCAATTGGCCTGAATAACAAAACGTGGTTGCCAAGGGTAAAAGTAATAGCGAATATTATTTCAACCATCGTCGCTCTGATGTTTGTGTCAATACCTGTATATTATTTACTTGGATGCGGTTCATGCTGATAATTTGTAAATCGTTAAACCTAAAATTAGAAATAAAATAATGGCAAAGAAACAAGACTCTACTACGGTAGAAGCAACTAAAATAGACGCTAGAATTCCTGAGGGACCGTTAGCCGAAAAATGGAATAATTATAAGGCGCATCAAAAACTGGTAAATCCATCCAACAAACGTCGTTTGGATATTATTGTAGTGGGAACCGGGTTAGCAGGAGCTTCGGCAGCTGCATCCATGGCTGAGATGGGCTTCAATGTATTGAACTTTTGTATTCAGGATTCACCCCGCCGTGCACACTCAATTGCTGCACAAGGTGGTATCAATGCAGCTAAGAATTATCAAAATGATGGTGACTCAGTTTACCGTCTTTTTTATGATACGATTAAAGGAGGTGATTATCGTGCCCGTGAAGCTAATGTGTATCGTTTGGCTGAGGTATCGAACGGTATTATTGACCAATGTGTGGCACAGGGAGTTCCTTTTGCCCGTGAATATGGAGGCCTGTTAGATAACCGCTCATTTGGTGGAGCACAGGTTTCACGTACTTTTTATGCTAAAGGACAGACAGGGCAACAGTTGTTATTGGGTGCCTATTCAGCTTTGAGTCGTCAGATTGGCAAAGGTGCGGTCAAATTGTATTCACGCTATGAAATGTTAGATGTGGTTATCATTGATGGTCGTGCGCGTGGTATTATCGCCCGCAACCTGATAACCGGTAAAACAGAACGTTTCTTTGCTCATGCTGTAGTTGTCGGAACCGGAGGTTATGGAAATACTTTCTTTCTTTCAACGAATGCTATGGCTTCAAATGGCTCGGCGGCCATTCAAATGTATAAAAAAGGAGCTTACTTCTCAAATCCAGCTTACGCTCAGATTCACCCAACCTGTATTCCTGTTCATGGAGAATCTCAGTCGAAACTGACGTTAATGTCGGAATCGCTCCGTAATGATGGACGTATCTGGACTCCGAAGAAAAAGGAAGATGCAGAAGCTATCCGTGCAGGAAAGAAGAAAGCTACTGATTTGAAAGAAGACGAACGGGATTATTATCTGGAACGTCGTTATCCAGCCTTTGGTAATCTTGTTCCCCGTGACGTGGCTTCGCGTGCTGCGAAAGAACGTTGTGATGCAGGGTATGGTGTTGGAAATACAGGATTGGCTGTCTATCTTGATTTCTCCGATGCAATTAACCGACTTGGAGAAGACGTGGTTCGTGCCCGTTACGGAAACCTTTTCCAAATGTATGAAAAAATCGTTGACGAGAATCCATATAAAACTCCCATGATGATTTACCCGGCAATTCACTACACTATGGGTGGTATTTGGGTTGATTATGAACTACAAACATCCGTGAAAGGTTTGTTCTGTATTGGAGAAGCGAACTTCTCTGATCATGGTGCTAACCGTTTGGGAGCCTCGGCTTTAATGCAGGGATTGGCTGACGGATATTTTGTATTGCCTTATACAATTCAAAACTATTTGGCTGATCAGATTCAGGTGCCTCGTTTAAGTACTGATTTACCTGAGTTTACTGAAGCAGAAAAAGCCGTTCATGCGAAGATAGAAAAGATCATGAAAATTCAGGGGGATAAATCAGTGGATACAATTCATCGTGAATTAGGCTTGATTATGTGGGACTTTGTTGGTATGGGCCGTAATAAAGCAGGTTTGGAAGAAGCCTTGGAAAAAATCAAAGCTGTACGCAAAGAATTTTGGACCAGAGTATATGTTCCAGGAGTAAGTTCTGACTTGAATGTAGAATTGGATAAAGCTATTCGTTTGGCTGACTTTATTGAAATTGGTGAGTTGATGGCTCGCGATGCTCTGATGCGCGAAGAATCGTGCGGAGGTCACTTCCGTGAAGAATATCAAACGCCCGAAGGTGAAGCCTTACGTAATGATGAGGATTTCGCTTTTGCTTCGTGCTGGAAATTTACAGGTGAAGGAAACGAACCTGAAATGTTGAAAGAAGCGTTGGATTATGAATTTGTTCACCGTCAACAACGGAATTACAAGTCATAAAGTTTCCAGAACCTCTCCGTTAGCAAACGGAAGGCTTTGGAATATTTCAATAATAATTATTTAAATATTAAATCAAAGTTACTAACTTCAATTTTCCCTTTTTAGAGGGAATTAAAGAGGGCTTATAATATGGAAAAAAGTATAAATGTAACGCTAAAAATTTGGCGTCAAGCCGGTCCGAAAGTGAAAGGAAGTTTCGAGACCTATAAACTGGACAATGTGTCTATTGATAGTTCATTCCTTGAAATGATGGATGTGCTGAATGAAAAATTAATCAAAGAACGGAAAGAACCCATCGTATTTGATCATGATTGTCGTGAAGGTATTTGCGGTATGTGTAGCTTATATATCAATGGTCATCCACATGGACTTGATGGAGAAGTGACTACTTGTCAGTTGCACATGCGTAACTTTAAAGATGGTGAAATTATCACGATTGAACCTTGGCGCTCTGCAGCATTCCCAGTCATTAAAGACTTGATGGTGGATCGTAGTGCATACGACAAGATTATTCAGGCAGGTGGTTACATATCGATAAATACAGGTGGTACTCCTGATGCAAATGCTATTCCAATTCGGAAAGATGATGCTGATGAGGCTATGGATGCAGCTTCTTGTATTGGTTGCGGTGCTTGTGCTGCTGCTTGTAAAAACGGTTCAGCGATGTTGTTTGTTGCTGCTAAGGTAAGCCAATTGGCATTACTTCCACAAGGTAGACTGGAAGCTGCTAAACGTGCTAAATTAATGGTCGCTAAGATGGATGAACTTGGATTTGGAAACTGTACTAACACCGGTGCCTGTGAAGCTGAGTGTCCAAAAAATGTTTCTATTTCGCATATTGCCCGTTTGAACCGTGAGTTCTTATGTGCAAAATTTAAAGATTAATCTTTTCTGATTAAATTTATATGAAAAGACCGCTTCGCATTGAAGCGGTCTTTTCTGTTAGGTAAGATTTATTTGTTTTTTGAAGATAATTGCTGCCGTTGGTCATAAGAAATAATAATGTTGAAAGCTATTGCTATATATACTGAAAATACATTTAGCGACGTATTAATTTAATTCTACGAAGAAAAGTTTTCTTTCGGTGATATTAACTATTAAGACATTGACTGATAGTTTAAATAAGAAAAATGTTGGAATACAAATTTGGCTTATTAAATGAGTTCAGAGCTAAATATAATGCTCTCAATTTTTGATATTCTATCAAGTCCTGTATCTTTGTAATTAATTTAAAGAAACAGATTATGGCATTAATAAAATCAGTGAGGGGATTCACTCCTCAAATAGGAAAAGATTGTTTTTTGGCAGAAAATGCAACAGTTGTTGGTGATGTGATTATGGGTGACGGTTGCAGCGTTTGGTTTAACGCGGTGCTGAGAGGAGATGTGAATTCCATTCGCATAGGTAATCATGTGAATATACAGGATGGCTCGGTGTTGCATACGTTATATGAGAAATCGACAGTACAAATCGGCGATTATGTTTCCATTGGACATAACGTAACCGTTCATGGCGCAAAGATTGACAATTATGCACTGATCGGTATGGGTGCTATTTTACTGGATTATGCTGAAGTGGGAGAGGGAGCAATTGTAGCTGCAGGGGCTTTGGTACTAAGCAAGACAAAGATTCCACCGTATACCCTTTGGGCTGGCGTCCCAGCTAAACTGGTGAAGAATATAGAGCCGAGTCAAACGAATGAAATGAACCGTAAGATAGCTCATAATTATGCTATGTATGCCGGATGGTTTAAGGAAGAAGATGAAATGACAGACAGCGTAGAGTAGGTTGCAAAAAACCTAATTGAGTGAAAATGTCAGATTAAAGACTTGATGAAGCAACCATTCTATTACTGACGGCTTTGCCAGTTCAAAACCGGTTATAATAAAGCCGTCAGTATAAATGTTGCTACATAGAATTGTCCAAGTGGAGTATACTGTGCAATGTACAAATATCCTTTTTATTGATAAGTTTTATAATTATATTATTAATTAATATTTTCTTGTTATCTTTACGATGTTGAAATGAAATTAAAAATAGATAGATATGCTTATACTGAATTTGGTCAAACAAGAGTGGAAAAAGAGTTATAGAGCACAGGGGTTTTATAAAAATCTGGCTGTAAGTATAATGCTTGGTCTTTTTGCACTTTACATGGCTGTTGTTTTACTTGTTCTGGGCTTTTCGCTGAATACTATTCTTGAAAAGGCAGATAGTAAGCTAAATCCAATGGAATTATTCAATGGAGCCATGTTATATATCATGTTGCTGGGGTTGACGTTCAGGTTTTTTATGCAGCAGCTGAATACATTGAATCTTCCACCCTATCAGGTATTGCCGATTAAGCGCTCGACACTCATTAATTTTCTTATATTAAAACCGCTTGCAAGTCCAGCTAATTACTTCTTATTGCTCGTGATAATTCCTTTTGCCATTAAATCAGTGGCAGGATATTATAGCGTTGCAGTTGCATTTCGGTTTGTATTAAGTTTTGTTTTTCTTGTTTGGTTCGATTCGCTGACAGCAGCTTTGTTGAAACGTAAATTTGGCTCAGGGTTACTTTCATTTTTGTTGATAATCCTTTCTCTGGGTGCTGTTGTAGCGTTGGAGTATTTGAAAGTCTTTTCGCTTTTTGAATTTTCCAGGGTTCTCTATGATTTTATTGTTTTAAAGCCGTATGGTGTAATTTTCCCCCTTGCCTTTGTTAGTATAGCCTATTTATTCAATAAATGGTACTTCTCACAGAATTACTATCCGGAGAGCTTTAATCGTAAAATGAAAGGTGATAGAACGGTTACAGCCGATTTGTCATTTTTAAATCGTTTCGGCATTATCGGTGAACTTATAGGGATGGAATTAAAATTAATCCTCAGGCATAAACGTACGAAGAAGATTTTGTACATGTCGGGTTTCTTTTTGCTTTACGGCTTGTTTTTTTATACAAATAAAACGTATGCAAACAGCAATGGGATGTCGTTTTTTGTGGCTATGTTTGTAACCGGATTGCTGATGATTATGTATGGACAATGGGTAATCAGTTGGGATAGTTCGCATTTCGACAGCCTTATGACACAAAATATTCCAATACGAACCTATTTGAATGCTAATTATTATTTGATGATTGCGTTTAATGTACTATGTTTTGTGTTGACAACGCCTTATTTTTTCTTTGGCGAGAAAATTATTTATATGCATTTGGCAGCATTCATATTTAATATGGGTGTAAATGTTTATTTACTGCTCTTTCTGGCAACGTTTAATACAAAACGAGTTGATTTATCAAATTCATCAGCTATGAATTATCAGGGAACAACGTACAAGAGTTTCCTGATCGTACTTCCCATCCTGTTTTTACCTATGATTATTGTTGGGACATTGTCTGCTTTTATCTCACTTAAAGTTGCGCTTTGGACAATTACTTTGCTGGGATTTGTCGGAATAATTTTTCGAAATCAATTAATCACAATATGCGTCAATCAGTTCAATCGCCGAAAATATAAACTGGCGGAAGGATTCAGAGAAGGTGAATGATTTGATGATGTATTAATTTGACAATAAGAAGATGTGTATTTTATTAATGTACGTATAAACCAATCAATATAGTTATGATTCAAGTTACCGATTTACAAAAAGCATATAACGGCGTTACGGTATTAAATATCCCCAAACTGTCAATTCCTCATGGCGAAAGTTTTGGTTTGGTAGGTAATAATGGAGCAGGAAAAACTACTTTTTTCCGTTTGATTCTTGATTTGATTGAAGCTACTGCCGGCGAAGTAGAGATTGATGGACAGAAAGTAATGCGGAATGATGCATGGAAAAGCCTGACCGGATCATTTTTGGATGAGGGTTTCCTGATCGATTTTCTTACTACTGAAGAGTATTTCACTTTTGTTGGAAAATTGCATCATAAATCTGAAGGTGATATTAGCATTTTTCTGGACACGATGAAAGAGTTTTTCAATGATGAAATACTGGGATCTAAAAAACTTATCCGTGATTTTTCAAAAGGCAATCAGAAAAAAATCGGTATTGCAGCCGCCCTTATTGGTGAGCCGAATCTGCTGATACTCGATGAGCCATTTACGGCACTTGATCCATCTTCGCAAATACGCCTGAAACGTTTTTTGAATGATTTGCAGACCCGGAAAAACATAACCATGCTGATCTCAAGCCACGACTTAAATCATATAACTGAAGTCTGTAAGCGAATCGTTGTCCTGGAAAAAGGAAAAATAGTGAAGGATTTACAAACAAATGATGAAACATTGAATGAATTGGAAGCTTATTTTGCCGTTTAACAAGATAAAGCATAGAAAATACTTGTCCTATTCTATTTTCGGAAATCAAATTAGACCATCTTTGTTTTGTGATTTCTATCTGACAAAACACATACACATTTTTTCATGTTCTGATCTCGGTTTGATATATAATGAGGGCGTTATTGCGTGAATGAGTTTTGGAACACCTGATATTTTCAAATTATTTGAGCAATGAGTTCTTAATGATCAAAAATATCGATATTATTTGGTGAATGATTGCTGATTTTATATATTTATGCGAATTATCAGTAGGATTTATTTTGTTTAAACGAAACTATTCGGATTTTAATCTGAAGCATTTGTCTACACGGTATTTCCCCTGTATTTCTTTTACGGTGCAGCATTCTGCATAAGCATCATGCTCAAAAAAAAGAATTTGTTGCTTTTCAACGGCTTCGTCAAGTAATACTTTCTTTTCATTCATTGCCGTAACAGGATACGTATCAAATGCAGAAATCCAAGAAACAGGAACTGTCGGTGCAACAGGGATCACATCGCCTACATACACATACGTTTTTATGCCAGTATGAATATAGCTTACCAGTTGCCCCAACGTATGTCCGTTGAAGATGCGCAATTCTACCTCGGGGCAGATCCATTGATTCTCACTCACTAATTTTAGCTTTCCGGCATCCCGTACAGGTAGCATATTTTCCTGAAAATAGGAATCTCCTTCACGCACATTGGGCTGAAGAAAGTTCTCCCATTGTGTTTCACCTACCCAGTGCATGGCATTCGGAAAAGTTAGCTCCACTTTAGTGTGATCCGGATTAAATCGTGTACATCCGCCGCAATGATCGAAATGTAAATGTGTAAGTACGACGTCGGTGATATCAGAACAGCAGTAACCCAACTTGTTTAGTTCGGACTCAAAATTGATCACGCCTTTGAAATGATAGTATTTTAAATAATCCAGTTGTTTATCGCCGGTTCCGGTGTCAATTAGTATTCGTTTATCGCTGGTAATAATTAACAGGCAACGCATGTTGAGCTGGCAAAAATTATCTTCATTGCATGGATAACGTTTTTGCCACACCCGTTTTGGGACAACTCCAAATATCGCACCTCCATCAACATGGAAGGAGCCTGCTTCAATTATATGTAATTTCATATTGATACTTTTGGTGAATGGGTTGGTTGAAACCTAAATTAAACTTTACAAACTTTCATACTATATACATATTATGAACATTCATTGTTTATGAACTTGACAAACTTTTTAGTACATTTGCATTTAATAAATTTTTCAACAAAAATAAGTAAAAACATTCATCTTTCAATTATATGCAACGAGTTCATTTTATTGCCATAGGTGGAGCTGCCATGCATAACTTAGCTATTGCAATCAGCAAAAAAGAAAATTTTCTTGTAACAGGTTCTGATGATGAAATCTTTGAACCATCGCGTAGTCGGCTGAAAGAAAATGGCCTGTTACCGGAGAAAATGGGTTGGTTCCCCGATAGAATTCAGAAGGGATTACAAGCTGTCATTTTAGGAATGCACGCTACCGAAGATAATCCTGAGTTGATTCGTGCTAAAGAATTGGGATTAAAAATCTATTCTTTTCCCGAATATCTCTTTCAGCAAACCCGTAGTAAAACCCGCATTGTAGTGGGAGGTAGCCATGGAAAAACTACTACCACGGCCATGATTTTATTTGTGTTGAAGCAATTGAAAATTGATGCGGATTACATGGTGGGGGCTCAGATCGAAGGTTTTGACAATATGGTGAAGCTTTCATATGAATCGCGCATAGCTGTTTTTGAAGGTGATGAATACCTGACTTCACCGATCGACCGTCGTCCGAAGTTCCATTTATACAAACCTCATATTGCAGTCCTTACCGGCATTGCCTGGGATCATATCAATGTGTTTCCCACTTTTGAAAACTATGTGGCGCAATTTAAAAAGTTTACGGAGTTAATGGAAGTTCAGGGTAGGCTTATTTACTTTGATGGAGATGATAATCTGAATGAAATAGCACAACATTTACGTCGGGATATAGTTCCATTCCCATATAATACTCCTGAACATAAAGTCATAAATGGAATTACCTTTTTGATTACAAAATATGGTGATGTTCCTTTGAAAGTTTTTGGCGAACATAACCTTCAAAATATGAATGCTGCAAGGTTGGCTTGTCGTCAGATTGGAGTGACTGATGAGCAATTCTATTCCGTTATTTCAGGATTTTCCGGTGCCTCTAACCGATTGCAAAAGATAGCTGAAACAGCAACTTCGGTGGTTTTTAAAGATTTTGCTCATTCGCCTTCCAAACTCAGAGCTACCGTAAAAGCGGTAAAACAACAATATCCCGACAAAAAGTTGATTGCCTGTATGGAATTACACACGTTCAGTAGTTTGACAGAAGATTTTCTGCCACAATATGCAGGTTGTATGCAGGACGCCGATATTGCATTTGTGTATTATAATCCTGAAGTGATGCAACACAAACACCTGAAAGAATTTCTGCCCGAGAAGGTAAAGCAAGCTTTTGGTGGTGATAACCTGACTGTTTTTACCGATTCACAGGCTTTACAAGAAAGACTTCGCGAACTGAATTACGATAATTCTGCTTTGTTACTTATGACTTCCGGTAATTTTTCCGGAGTGAATCTGATTGAACTTGCACAGCAACTTTTAAATAGCAGAGTATAGAACGTTAGATATTATTGACCAAAACAAAATACTTTCAACGGAATATCAAGAGCGATAAGAGTATTTTTAATGAATATAGAGCAGCAATTATCGCCGCAGTCAGCTAACATGAAGAATATATGACAGAAAAACAGCAATTATTAGATCGGCGTTATATGCGTATGGCGCGGATATGGGCGGAAAACTCTTATTGTGAACGCCGTAAAGTAGGAGCTTTGTTGGTGAAAAATCAAATGATTATTTCAGATGGTTATAATGGAACGCCTTCGGGATTTGAAAATATATGCGAAGATGAGAACAATATCTCGAAACCTTATGTTCTACATGCCGAAGCAAATGCTATCAGTAAAGTGGCACGATCACATAATAGCAGTGATAATGCCACTTTATATGTAACTGCTTCTCCTTGTATAGAATGTGCTAAATTGATTATTCAGGCTGGTATCAAACGGGTGATTTATGGTGAGAAATACCGCATAATGGATGGTGTCGAATTGTTGGAACGGGCTGGAATTGAAATAGTCTTTTTGGAAAAAGAGAAAGAATAGTTTAAAGCTTTTATTTATCTCCCAAATAAGTCATTTCATTTACTTTGTAATATCGAAATTTTATATTTTATGAATAAGAAAAATTTATTTCTGGTTTTAATTATACTTTTTTCCATTCTTGGTGGATTCTTGATTGGAAATATAATTTCTGCGAGAGCTAATGGATCCGGACTTTCAAGAATGAAATCTCATGGAAAAGTGGATGAGTTACTCTCAATTATTAATTCGCAATATGTCGATACGGTTGATGCAAAGAAGATGACTGAAGAACTGATGACGGATTTAGCTTCTAAACTTGATCCGCATTCTGTTTATATTCCTGCTTCCGATCTTGCAGATGTGAATAGTGAACTCGAAGGAAGTTTCAGTGGTATCGGCGTTCAGTTTAATATCCAAAATGATACGATCATGATCGTGGCTGTTATAAGTGGCGGACCATCCGAAAAGGCAGGTCTTCTACCCGGTGATCGTATCGTACAGGTGAATGATTCTTCCTTTGTTGGTAAGAAAGTTACCAATGAAAGAGTAATGAAGAAATTACGTGGAAAGGCCGGAACAAAAGTAAAACTGGGAGTTTGTCGACATAGAACCAAAGAAGTGTTGCATTATTCCATAACACGAGGCGAAATACCTGTAAATACAGTTGACATTGCTTATATGATTGAGCCGGGAGTTGGTTTTATCAAGGTTAATAAATTTGGAGCAACTACCTATACGGAATTTCTCAATGCTATTGCCAAACTAAGAAATCAGGGGGCGAAAAAATACATTATCGATTTACGTGAAAACCCCGGTGGGTTTATGGAACAAGCGGTTAATATGGTCAATGAATTTTTACCTGCAGGACGAATGATTGTATATTCGAAAGGAAAAGCATATCCCCGTTCCGAGGCAAGATCGGATGGAAAAGGTAGCTGTATTAATCTTCCGGTAGTTGTATTAATAGATGAATTCTCTGCTTCGGCCAGCGAAATTTTCTCCGGAGCCATTCAGGATAACGATAGAGGCTTAATAATCGGCCGTCGTTCGTTTGGTAAAGGATTGGTTCAGCAACAACTAAATTTGTCCGATGGTTCAGCTATACGGCTAACTGTAGCCCGTTATTATACACCTTCGGGTCGTAGTATTCAGAAACCATATGAAAAAGGGAAAGCGCAGGATTATGAAATGGATATTGTGCACAGGTATATGCACGGTGAAATTGATAGTAAGGACAGTATTCATGTGGCTCGTAAGCTTAAATACAAAACGGTAGGTGGCCGAACCGTATATGGTGGTGGTGGAATTATGCCTGATATTTTTGTTCCAAGGGATACCTCCGAATTTACGCCTTACCTAAACAAAGTGATAAATTATGGGTATTTGTATCAATATGCTTTTCAATATGCTGATAAAAACAGAGATAAACTGAAGGCTACGAAAACATGGCAAAAAATGGATAAATACCTGGATAGTCAGAATCTCTTGAATGATTTTGTCCTTTTTGCAACAACGAAAGGTGTTACTGCTAACAAGAGACAGATTGACATTTCAAAAAGATTTTTAGTTACACAGTTAAAAGCTTTTATTTCCCGTAATACGTTAGGCGATTCCGGTTTTTATCCATTACTGTACAAGGATGATAAAACGGTGAATAGGGCATTGAAATCGTTAAGTAAAAAATAGACTGAAAATTATAACAGTAATAAAAAGCAGAGCTCCTCAAAATTTATTTTGAGGAGCTCTGCTTTTTATTACTGTTGTTTCCGGATAGAGAGACTTCAGACGGATAAAAATGATGGATTTATGTTCTATAATGTATCTTCAAAGTTACAAAACATTTTTATAAGTTGGCTACCCTAACAGTTATACGTATGCCTATTCGAAATGACGGGTTGAAGCAACCGCTTCGATATTTTGTTTTAATTTTGTGAATCCTGCCCGTTTGATAGCTGAATGGGAGAACGTTTGCTGAAATTCTTTTTCGGTAAGTTGTTGCCATGTTTTAAAATCCCATTGCAACATAGTAATGTTGTTACTGCCAGACAAAATCTTATCACTATCTATGGGTAAAAGTTCGGCATGGCTATGCGGTTTGGACCATTTTGCATTCCATGGGCACGCATCTGCACAAATGTCACAACCTAATGCATTACCTGATAGACAAGATTTGAATTCAATGGATATTTCACCCTTATTCTCGATGGTGAGGTATGAAATGCAACGACGGGCATCCAACGAACCATTCAACAAAGCATTAGTAGGGCAGGCATCAATACATCTGGTACACGTTCCGCAGCGGGAAGCTATGGGCTTTTCGTATTCAGCTTCGATATTCAGCATTAAAATACCGATAAACGTATACGACCCCAAACCGGGATGAATTAATTGTGTGTGCTTACCAATCCAACCCAATCCAGCCCTTTCGGCCCAGCGTCGTTCGAGAACAGGTGCCGAATCAACGAATGTATGTTGAACATCATTATTGACACTCTCTAAACCGTAAACCTCACAAATCTTATGTTCCAGCTCATTTAATTTGGTTTTGAGAACCAAATGATAATCGGTAGCAGGGTAAGCATATTTAGCAATTTGAGGAGCTAATGGGTTTTGATTTTGAACCGGAAAGTAATTCATTAAAACAACGACAACAGACTTACATCCCGGAACGAGTATGCGGGGATCAGTCCGTTTCTGAAAATTACGTTCCAGATAATGCATATTCCCATGCTTACCTTCGCCGAGCCATTGTTCCAGAAATGCTGCATCCTCTTTTAAGTCTTCAGCTTTGGCTATGCCGCAGGCATCAAACCCAAGGGAAAGAGCAAATTGTTTAATGGTTGACATATACTCATTCTGCTAATAAATTACATGAATTAAAACGGATTACATGAATAGAAGCTGATTTATAAATTCTTCTCAATGGCTTTTCTTAATTCGTCAGGTCCAAGATTACGGGCTAAGATATTTCCTTTTTTGTCCATTAAAAATGTGGTAGGAATATCTGATACATTATAAGAAACGACGTATTTTGTGTCAGGTCCGTTCGCATCACGTACGCATATCCAGGGAATATTTTGAGTAGCTTGTTCCCAAAACTGCTTATTTTGATCAAGGGATATTTGATAAATCTCAAATCCGCGGCTGTGGTATTTATTATACAATTCACGTAAGGTAAAAGTGTAATCCGAGCTTTGTTCTGATTCGTAAGCAGAAAAGTCAATTAAAATAACTTTTCCAATCAAGGAGGAAAGTTTATGTTCCATGTTCTTTTTGTCAGGTAAAGCGATGTTGATATATCCGGTGCCATGACTTGCAAGTACTTCATTCCAGGCTTCCTTTTCTTTTTCTTTCCGGTCTGTATGGATCGCATCGAGAACCAGTGCATAAAGATTCTTGCTTCGATCATAGTCTGGCATAAAAGCGTTATAAGAAGTAGCTACAGCTGCACAAAAAGGTCTGTCTGATTTGATATAAGGTGAAAATAAATACGTGTTATTGACTTTCTGGTAAATTGCAAAGTAGGCAGCAGCTGAGCGAGGATTCTTAATAATTAATTTACGGGCCATTTCCTTGTGAACTTCAATGTCTTTTTCAATGTCAGCAATTTTGGAGTTCCGTTCGGTCTCATTATTAATGGAGCTCAGGGCATTGGCTAATTCTTGAATATTCATAACTGATTTGCGCAGAATCTGTATTTGATTTGAAGTTGCTGAACCGGTTAATTTGTAGTCGGTAGCAAAATTAGCCGACTTTGCATCAATGGTTATTTCTTCGCATGAATCAATTGCAAATGTGATGATTTTATTGGCCAGTCGTAAGCGATAGAAATCAGGGTAATCAGGACGTTTTGATTTAAATTTGAATGATCCGTCAGATCCTAATTGGATTGAATCCAAAACTGTTGTTTTAAGTAAGCCGCTATGTTCAAAATAAAGCATTTTATCTTTAGCATCTTTTACGGATCCTTTTATAGAAAATTTGTCATGTTGTTTGCAAGAAACCATTCCTGCTAAAATCAGCAATACGATCAGTGTTTTTTTCATGGCTTTGTTATGAGATCATTATCCCCTAAAGAGGTTTTGTCTCTCTTTAGGGGGTCTGAAATTGTTTTTTAGTTCGTTTTAAACGTGTATTTTACCTGTGACAATTGCAGATTCGCCTCAACAATTTTATTCTTAAGGCTTTCTTTGTATAGTTTTAATTTTGATTGCAATTCAAGATCTCCAACTGCTAGTATCTGTATTGCTAAAATAGCTGCATTGAGCGATGCATTAATACCCACTGTAGCGACAGGAATTCCCGGAGGCATTTGCACTATTGCTAACAAGGCATCTATTCCATCGAGGGTCGCATTAATAGGTACTCCAATGACGGGCACTGTAGTCATTGATGCGATTACTCCGGGTAAATGAGCCGCCATTCCGGCTGCTGCAATTATTACTTCAATGCCATTCTCGTGAGCGTTAGAAGCAAATATCTCCACTTCACGGGGAGTGCGGTGAGCTGAGAGTGCGTTTATCTCAAAAGGTATTTCAAATTCATTGAGCAGAGCGGCTGCTTTTTCCATGACGGGCAGGTCGGATGTGCTGCCCATGATAATACTTACTTTGGGTTTCATAAATCGTTGAACCGTTAAATTGTTTAATTGCAGGAATAAAATATACTTTCAGTGTTGAGCTGTCCGGATATGAATGATAAATAAGCTGCCCTTAATGAATAAAAGCGTTGCTTTCGTTTATGCTCCAATTAAAGCTTCATATTCAGCCGGGGAAAGTAATGCTTCTAATTGTGAAGCATCTGAAAATCCTACCTTTACCATCCAACCCTTACCATAAGGATCGTCGTTTACTAATTCGGGATTCGATTCCAATTCTTCGTTGAATTCCAAAATTTCTCCGTCAACCGGTAAATACAAATCCGAAACAGTTTTAACTGCTTCCACTGTACCAAATACATCTCCTTCGTTCAATGTCTCTCCGATAGTCTCAACCTCAACGAAAACGATCTCGCCCAACTCACTCTGAGCATAATCGGTAATTCCTACTAAAGCTATTTCACCTTCAATGCGAATCCATTCATGCTCTTTTGTGTACTTTAAATTTGCTGGTACGTTCATAACAATAAGTTTTTTAAGTTTATAATGTGTATTTAAATGTCATTGATATTCAATTTGCAAAGCACCGGATAGTGATCGGAATAATTTACTTTGTCCATTTTGTACTCTATCGGGGTAAATGCCACTGGATCGTAAAATATATAATCTATGCGAAAATGGTAATACCGGTCGTGAAACGTTACTCCTAAACCGTTTCCTGTCTCTGCAAAAGAGTCTTTTAATTTCCCTTTAACCGTGGTATAAGCATAGGAAGTCGGTACATCATTGAAATCACCACAAACGACTACTTTATAAGGCGACTCAGCAATAACTTTGGCAACAGCATCGGCCTGTACTGCTCTGAGCCTGTAAGCTGCAGCTAGCTTATGTGAAAAATGCAGGGTGATTCCGGTCAGTCTTTTTGTGTCGAAATTATCTTTTAATGTAAGAGGCATATCTTTTTCATGTTCGGTTAACCTGTTTGATTCCAAATGGTTATTTACTAATCTAATGATTCTGCCATGTATATTTATATCCGAGAAAATGGAAACATTGTAGTATGAAGAGTAATGGATTAATTGTCTGTTTATGATAGGGTATTTCGAAAAGGTTGCAACTCCCGAAACCTGAGAATTGTTATTTATATTTTGTTTGTATTGAATCTGTTTGTAAGGGTATTTTTTGAAAATACGAAATATATCTTCCGGAGTTATGTATTCTTTATTCCGGCTTACTGTAAACTCCTGTAAACAAACGATGTCCGCATCGGAATCTAAAACATATTGAATGACTTTATTCGGACTACGACGGGTGTGTTTCTTTATGTCACCTAGCACCTTCGTGTTGTAGGTAAGTAAGCGTATCGTATTATTTGCATGGGGAGTTCCTGTCTTTCCAAAATGAACAGGACATGTATTATTTATTTGGGTTGAAGAGAAAAGCAGGATACTTAGCGAAACAAGAAAAAACCACTTACGTGCGAATAGCCAGAAAACAACAAAAACAATATTAATGAATATCGTAAATGGAAAGAAAAGTGCAAAATAGGCCGGTAAAATAAATATATCAGGACTTAGAACCGATCCAATCAAAGTTAGGAACATAAAAAGGGCTGCAACTATATTTGAAGCCATCAAGACCCATTTTACTATTGTTTTACCAACCATGACATTCATTTAATTCATAATTCACAACTCAAATATCTATGAATTAGTTCTTTTTCCCTTGTTCGAATAATCTCTTTTTTTCTTCTGTTGACAGGCTTTCGTAGCCGGATGTTTTAATCTTGTCAAGGATTCGGTCTATGTCAACCATTTTACGGGCTTTGTTCACGTTGAATTCTGCATCAGTCATTGTTGAATTCCTTCGGCTCCGGTTCTGTTTAACCTTCAGTTTCCGGGGACCAAACAAATTGAATATACCATTCAAAATCCAACTGACACCTTTCGTCAGATCTTTACCCTGTCGCAAAGATACAACAAATAAATAACCTGCCAAAGCACCTCCCAAATGAGCCAGTTCACCTCCGCCATTGTTCGAAGTAATTCCAAATAAACTAGTTAGAACAAAAAATATAGCTATGTACTTTAGTTTGACGTTCCCCAGAAACAGAACCTGTAATTCCATATTGGGGGAGTGAAATGCTGTCGCTACAATAATGGCCATGATTGATCCCGAGGCGCCTAACAATATGCTTTGATGCAAAGTGGATGCGTAATAGGGGAACAGGTTAAAGGCAACCACATAAAGCAGGGCCGCCAATAATCCGCCGACCAGATATAAACCGACTAACTGTTTTTCGGAGAAATACATTAAGAATATCCTCCCAAACCAAAACAAGGTAAACATGTTGAAAAATATATGCAGAAGACCTTCATGTAGAAACATGTAAGTCAAAGGTGTCCATACTCTGTACACCAATTGCGTCAGATCTGCCGGAACGGCAAGATATGTCAATATAAAACTGCCTGAAATATTGAAAAGCAGGAATAAAATTAAAGTTAATTTCAATAATACGAACACACTCGCGTTGATATAAATCAACTTAGTAAGCGAGCTACCCTGCTTAAAAGTCTGTTTAATATTATCAAGAATACCTATTCTGCGATTATCCATTTATAATAGTCTTTTCTTTTTCCAAATTAATATCAGGATAGCACCGAATAACATACCTCCAAGATGTGCAAAATGGGCTATATTGTCTCCTGAGAATTGTGTGACACCTAAAAATAATTCTGCTACTCCGTAAATGAATACAAAAACCCTCGCTTTAATTGGTATCGGGATAAACATCAAATACAATTTTACTTCAGGGAATAGCCAACCGAACGCCAATAACAGACCGAACACTGAACCGGATGCACCGATGGTAATAAATGAAGGAGAATCCAGTAACATTCGTTTCATTTCAATGATGGCCGGCGCATCAAACGAGCCTAGATTTTCCATCCTGAAGTAATGACTCAGAACGTCCTCATGTTGCAATAGAATTTGTCCGGAATTGGCATTTATAGCATCGTTTAATGCTGAAATAACTGAATGGAATTCGACTGTCCAAAACAGCTCCTGAACCAGTCCTGCACCGACTCCGGTCAGTAAATAATAAAACAGAAAACGCTTGGTGCCCCACATTTGTTCCAATATACCGCCAAACATATACAAAGCGAACATATTAAAGAAAATATGCGAGAGCCCACCATGCATAAAGGCATAGGTTATAAGTTGAGCCGGATTAAACTTGGAAGATTCCCAATAGTGCAAACCAAGAATATCGGTAAGATCTACATTTAAACCCCATTTTGCGAATATGCCCGGTACTACAAGGCTGGCTAACCACAAAATAACATTGATTGCAATCAGGTTCTTGACAACGGGTGGTATAGAGTTCAAAAAAGAAGGTCTGTAATTGCTCATTTTAAAAATTGAATAATTTGAAAATATTAATTAATATGTCATCCTAAAAACCTTTTCACTCGAATTTAGCATTTAAAATCGCATGAATACAAATGAAAATAATTGTTTGATAACTTCTGTGAAAATACTTTAGGTGCAGAATTTTGCAACACAAAAGTAATGAAAATAACGCCAAAAACATGTTCTCTAACATATTTTGCGAAAATATATAAAATAAACTGTTTTTTTTTAATTTAAACGCTTGGATATTAATTCCAATCTACTACATTTGCAACATATATTTTATAGTATCTAATAAAAAAATCAAAATCTTATGAACAAAGCAGAATTAATCAATGCTATTGCTGCTGAAGCAGGTCTTAGTAAAATTGATGCAAAAAAAGCTCTTGACGCTGTTATTAAAAGTGTGTCTGATGCCCTTGTTTCAGGCGATAAAGTTAGTTTGGTTGGTTTCGGTACTTTTTCAGTGGCCGTTCGTTCAGCTCGTCCGGGTATTAACCCTGCCACTAAACAACCTATTAATATCGCAGAAAAGAAAGTCGCTAAATTTAAAGCTGGAGCTGAATTTACAGCAGCGATCAACTAATACTTGTAGCATTGTTTTAAAAAAAGGAATATGCAATCATATTCCTTTTTTATAATTTTAGGTTTTCTCCGGTCTGTTACTAATTGTAAAAGATTACTGGACAAAAATTATATACAAATTGAATCCGCAATTTGTTCTGCTACTGTTTTGCCCCTAAGTATTTCCACCAATTTGAGGGCAAATTGAACTGCAACTCCGGCTCCTTTCGCCGTGCTGATTGTACCCGACTCAACTATTTTCTCATTTGATAACGTAGCCCCCGTAAGTTGACCCTCAAATCCGGGGTAGCAAATGGCTTCTTTCCCTTTTAGTAGTCCCAGTTTGCCGATAATTGAAGGGGCAGCACATATAGCCGCAATATTCTTGTCTTCACTTGCCTGCTTTAGTAATAAGCTCTTTAAACCTTCATGCGCATCCAGATTCTTTGTCCCAATCATTCCTCCGGGCAAATAAAGAAGATCGTTATCACTAAAGTCGGTTTCCGAAAATAATCTGTCTGCCGATACCACAATGTTATGTGAACCCCGTACTGATTTCTGGTTTGAAATAGAAACAGTTGTCACATCGATATTTGCTCTTCTGAGAATGTCAATGGGCGCAATGGCTTCAATTTCCTCAAAGCCATCGGCAAGAAATAGATATACTTTCATTGAAAAATAATTTTTAAGGTTGATGTTTAAAACTTATCTGTTGTATCCGTTTTGAAAATTGCTTATCTCAATGCTGCTTGTGCTATTCTAACTTGTAATTGTAGGTGATCGATCCTGACTCTACACTCTTTCCCGAAGTAAAGCGTGTTTTTGAAGCGGCCGAAATAGCATCTCTCCGCATTTCCGGATCTGATATGGTGGTGGGTGAGCCAATGGAGGTGCTGATAACGGCTCCATTTTCGTCCACCCGAATATTGACCGTGATTTTGCCCTCAATATCTTTCGGATACCTGGGCTTTGCGGGATTCCCCGAGTAACCCCGGTCGCCTAACCGAAACGTAGATCCTACCCCCGAAGTTCCTCTTCCAGCAGGGTTTCCCTGAACTCCGTTGCCCGATCCCGATCCGGTTCCTTTTCCCGTGCCGGTACCTGATCCGCTACCTTTTCCTTTTCCTCCCGCTGTACCGTTATTTCCGAACAACCCGTTTACAGCATTGGCTCTATTGATGGCTTCCTGTTCTTTCCTGTTTTGATCTGCTTTCCGTTTGTCCGTTTCCGCTCTTTGAGTGTTAATATCATTCTGGACTTTACTGGCACGTGCCTTTTCTTTTTGTTCGTTTAATGATACGGAATTTTCACTCTGGGTAAAAACAGCTTGTTTTGACGGAGATGATGGTTGGGCTATTTTTGTGGATTGCGGGGCTTCTTTTAGCGTTCTTGCAGGTACTCCGGTAGAGACATTGTTGGATGTTCCCCTTGTTGATACAGGAACATAACCCGATCCCCCGGCATCGGCATTATCGCCGAAACCCACCAAGACGCCTTCATTTTCAGTCGAACTTGGAGCTGATAATACGGCTAACCACAATACAAGCAATAAGATAGTGCTTGATAATGTAGAACCGATAAGACCATATAATTTTGATTTTTGCACGCTGTTATTTTTCAATAAATAGGGCGTATATTAAAAATTTCAGATCGTTCTGAATGAAGATCTTAAATTAAAACTGCAACCCCTCCGTTTTTATACTCTGATGCAATACCTGTGAAATAATTAGAATCAGAACCGTCGTTACACGGATACAATTACTCTAACTGCTTTTTATAGCGTTTTATTGTGTCTTCAAGTCCAAAATATAAAGCATCTGAAATTAATGCATGCCCTATGGATACTTCTTCGAGCCATGGAATCATGGTATGGAAGTAAGCCAGGTTTTTAAGGCTTAAATCGTGTCCTGCATTAAGTCCCAGTCCCAGCTTCTTTGCCAGTTTGGCTGCTTCTACAAATGGTGCAATCGCTTTCTCTCGGTCTTTTGGATAATCGGTCGCATAGGGCTCGGTGTATAATTCCACCCGATCCGTTCCCGTAAGAGAAGCGTATTCTATATTTTTCAGGTTCGTGTCCACAAAAATAGATACCCTGACTCCAACACTCTGAAAGTCGGCAACCACGTCTTTCAAAAACTCTAAGTTCTTTACGGTGTCCCACCCTGCACTCGATGTGATGGCTTCCGGCGGATCGGGTACCAGCGTTACCTGATGAGGCTTTACTGATTTTACCAGCTTTATGAAATCTGCTGAAGGATAGCCTTCAATATTAAACTCCGATTTGAGAATTGCACGTAGATCCCATACATCAGTACGACGAATGTGTCGCTCGTCAGGACGTGGATGAACGGTAATTCCTTGTGCACCGAAACGTTCACAATCCAATGCTACCTGGCAGACATTCGGGGTGTTTCCGCCGCGGGCATTCCGCAATGTGGCTATCTTGTTAATATTGACGCTTAGTTTAGTCATTTGTATAATAATTTGTTGTTTACTTTATCGAACAAAATAAAATCCTCCCGTTAAAATAAAAGCTTTTGTTGCGCCCCGATCCGGTATCCTCTCCTTGAAAGAGAATAGGGGAAAGCTGCAATTTCTTTTAATTAAACAACAAGTATCTGCATCTTGTTCTCTTTATTTGTTATGAATAATGTGTTACCAATTCCTGTCCGTTGAGCTTCATTACTCTCTGTTACTTCCTGAAATTTGCAACTCGTAACTTAAATATTTGCGGGTTTCATTTTCATTTAGTTCCTTTGCAAAGTTTTATGTAGAAACCCAATCAGCTACAAAAATAGCTAAAAAAAACAGAAGTTGTCTGAAGCTTTTTATCTTTCAATCATTTTTAAACATTTCTGTCTATACCAGCCATTGTTAGCCTGCTATTTCTCAATTGTCATTTGAAGTTATATTAAAATTATTTATATTATGAAAATTGCCATTTTTGGAAATATATATAAGACCGTACTTCTATCGAATATTCAGGTACTATTTGCCTATTTCAGCGATAAAAAGGCAACGATCCTCCTCGATAAAGTCCTCTATGATTTTATGCTTGAGCATCCCGACATCAACCTGGAAGGGACTGAAATTATCAGGGATGATAATTTCGATGCCGATCTGGCCTTAAGCATCGGGGGTGATGGTACTTTTTTAAATACAGCTGCCCGCATAGGACGAAAGCAAATACCTATTCTGGGCATCAACACGGGTCGTTTAGGCTTTCTGGCCGATGTGTCGAATGAAGGGATAACCACGGCATTGGATGCTATTTTGGCTAATCAGTTTCGGATTGAAGAGCGGGCTATGCTTTATGTGGAAACGTCGGATGGTTCGACCTTCGAATATCCGTATGCGCTGAATGAAGTGTCTGTACTTAAACAGGACAGCTCTTCCATGATGAGTATAAATGTCAGTGTCAATGGTGAAATGGTACATACCTATCATGCGGATGGATTAATTGTTTCGACTCCTACGGGTTCTACCGCTTATTCAATGAGTGTCGGCGGTCCGCTGGTTGTCCCTCAGGCACGGGATTTTATACTCTCTCCGGTTGCGTCTCACAGCTTAAACGTGCGTCCGTTAATAATCCCCGATTCGTGGATTATCGATCTGGAAGTCCATAGCCGCAGCCAATGCTATCTGGTGGCGTTGGATGGCCGTTCAAAGGTATTGGAACAGGAAATTAAATTACGGATAAGCAAAGCGGATTATACGGTGAAGATCGTTAAACAATTGAATCATACTTTTTTTGATACGTTGAAGAATAAATTAATGTGGGGGGTGGATAAACGAAACTAATTCGTTTCTTCGTTCATCCGTTGATCTGATAAATAGTTCATCGGTTGATTCATAAATACAAGAACTGATCAGCTAACGTTTTCAAAGCCGGAATGCTGATTGTAATTCGAAATAAGGAATATAAATATGAGAATAGTTTTTATGGGTACACCCGATTTCGCGGTGGAAAGCCTGAAAGTGTTAGTCGAAAATAATTACCATGTTGTCGGTGTCATTACCATGCCCGATAAGCCCGCCGGGCGGGGTCACAAGGTTCGGTTCTCACCGGTAAAAGAATATGCGCTCGAGCATAATCTGCCTGTTTTACAACCCGAAAAGTTGAAAGATGAAGCTTTCCTGGACGAACTGAAAAGCTTAAATGCCGATTTGCAAATCGTTGTAGCTTTCCGTATGTTGCCCGAGGTAGTCTGGAACATGCCCCCATACGGAACCTTTAACTTGCATGCCTCCTTATTACCGCAGTATCGGGGTGCTGCGCCCATTAACTGGGCTATTATAAATGGAGAAAAAGAAACCGGTGCAACAACGTTCTTCCTTACCCACGAAATTGATACTGGAAAGATTATTTTACAGGAAAAGCTTCCGATTGCCGATACCGATAATGCAGGTACCGTGCACGATCAGTTGATGGTGATGGGGGCATCCATGGTGAAAAAAACGGTGGATCTGTTGATGGAAGGTAAAACGGATGCGGTAGATCAGGCTCAATTCATTTATACCGGATTGGAATTGAAACCTGCCCCTAAAATCTTTAAAGATACCTGCGAAATCAGACTCGACTGGAATGTGGAACAGGCATATAATTTTGTCCGGGGATTATCGCCCTATCCGGCTGCCTGGATGGAGCTCCAATTTTCGGGACAACCCGAAAAAATGCTGTTGAAAGTCTTTGAAACGGAAAAAGAAATTGGCTCCCCTGAATTTGCCGTCGGTACTGTCGTGACCGATGGAAAGAAATTTGCTAAAATAGCCTTAACCGATGGCTTTATCGTATTGAAGTCAGTACAGACTCCCGGCAAAAAACGAATGGAGATTGGCGAATTGCTCAGAGGAATGAGGTTTTAAACTGCCGTTAGGTCAGAATGCTCCTGTGCCCATTGATGAGAAATTGATCTCAATCATTGGAACAGGGGCATTTTTTTTCATTGATACATTTCGACTTCTTGCAGCCGGCACATTATTTTGCCGCTATGGTCTCAATCTCCACCAACGATCCAAGCGGTAATGCTTTTACGGCAAAAGCCGAACGGGCAGGGCATTCGCTCTGGTAATACTTTTTATACACTTCATTCATGCCGGCAAAGTCGGCAATATCCGACAGGAAAACGGTTGATTTCACGACGTCGTCAAATGCATAACCCGCTTCTTTTAAAATGGCAGCGATATTGGCAAAAACCTGCTCTGTCTGTCCTGTTATTTCGGTTGCCACAATCTTTCCTTCTCCCGGATTAATCGGTATCTGCCCGGATATATATAACGTTCCGTTAACTTCAATTGCCTGGCTGTAAGGTCCGATAGCGGCCGGAGCCTGAGAGGTGCTGATAACTCGTTTCATTCTGATTCGTTTTATTTTTGTTGTTGCAAAGATAATCATATTTCTCAACCCCTGATTTTTAAACAGCAACTTTGATTCCTGTTATAGCGTAAATTTCTTTTCCTCCTTTCTGCTTTCGTCCTGAATCTGTTCCGTCAAACAGGAATGTGCCATCCGCGTGCGATCTTTTTTATTTATCGGACCCGTACCTGACTGTAACCGTCCGTGTAATGCTATAAACTCAAGGACTACGATAAGATCGTCCGCTCATCCGATTGGATATTAAAATTATAATAAATTATTTCACAAGCTTTTGTGCGGATAAAGCGAACCCTGCTTCTCTTCGGTATGCTGATTTAAAATTATGATTACGGCTTCGTGAAAACGGTTCTTTTTCTCCTGTATTCGTTATCACTATAGAGGGGGTTCAGAGAGGGTTCAGAGAGGGTTTAGAGAGGGTTCGGAGAGATGAACCTCTCTGAACCCTCTTGCGGGTCTCTCCAAAACCCCATCGATTCCTCTTTGTACCTGATCCGGGCAGACCCGAATCCAAAAGACCGAGCGCTGACGGGACAAATGGATAAAAATAAAGACCCCAGTCTTTAGCCGGTAAATAATATTCCGTTTTCACGGCAGGCTGTCTTGTTAAATTGGATGATAATTGAATAAAGCTGAGAGGGATAATTTGTATCCGGAGTTTTCACGAAGGTGCTGGAAAGAATCAATCCTGTTCGCGTGGCAAAATCGGTTGAGATTTTCGTAAAGACGGTGTTTTGAGCAGGGTTTGTTGCTTTTGTATAAACAATTTGCAATGAAACTTTTAATTTAAACTAAAAAGAAATTCACATTTCTCGCAAACTGAAATTTCTTTGTATCTTTGAACGTTTTTTTAAAAAATGTTGAAAAAAAGAGGATCGTCCCTTGCAACGAAAACGGAACGTTGGAAGCAGGGAGTGAAGAGGGGGTTTGAAACTGAAAGTGCAGGCAACAGGTGCCTAAAAATAGTAACTATCAGACACAGAAAAATAAACACCGGGGTCGGGCTTACCCGAACACATTAGGAAATAAGAAAATACAAACGAACTATAAATTAATAATTGCAATACATGAAACGATTTAGATTAATGAACAACATCTTCGGATGGGTAGCATTTGCTATTGCTGCATTGACGTATTTGCTAACTATGGAGCCAACTGCCAGTTTCTGGGATTGCCCTGAGTTTATTTCAACAGCTTTTAAATTCGATGTGGGACACCCACCGGGAGCTCCTTTCTTTATGTTAGTAGGTCATTTGTTTTCATTGTTTGCAAAGGACGTAAGCCATGTGGCTATCATGGTCAATACCGTGTCGGCTTTATGTAGTGCCTTTTCGATTCTGTTCTTATTCTGGACCATTACACATTTGGCCCGCAAGATTGTCATAAAAACCGATGAAGATTATACTACCGCTAATATTATCGGCATCTTAGGAGCCGGTATGGTAGGTGCACTGGCTTATACATTTTCCGATACATTTTGGTTTTCGGCTGTTGAAGGTGAAGTATACGGTTTCTCTGCGTTATTTACGGCATTGGTCTTTTGGCTGATTCTGAAATGGGAACGGGTTGCCGATCGTCCGGGTTCCGATCGTTGGTTAATCTTTATCGCTTACATGATGGGATTATCTGTCGGAGTCCACTTGTTGAACTTGCTGGCTATTCCGACTTTAATGATGGTGTTCTATTTCAAAAAACATACACCGACAGTCAAAGGTGTTATTTTTGTCCTGATAGGCGGTATCATTCTGCTGGCAGCTGTATTATATGGTTTAATACCAGGTTTCCTGGAAGTCTCAGGTTGGTTTGAACTATTATTTGTAAATGTATTTGGATTTGGATTCAATTCCGGAGTATTGGCGTATGTAGCTTTAACCATGGGCCTTTTAGCATGGGGTATCTACGAATCGTATACGGAAAAGAGCTATTTACGGATAGCCATTTCCTGTATTCTGGCCGTTGTAGTAGAAGGGTTGCCATTTTTCAGCGGAAGTATCATTCTTGGAATTGTAATTATAGTTGCATTATGTTCCTACTTTTATTTTCAACGGGCCAAAATTAAAGCCCGCTGGGTGAATACGGGATTGATAATGATTTCCATGTTCCTGATAGGTTTTTCCTCTTATTCCGTAATCGTTCTCCGGTCAATTGCAAATCCGGTGATGGATCAGAATAATCCGGATAATGTTTTTTCCCTGAAATACTACCTTAACCGCGAACAATACGGAGATACTCCGTTATTATACGGTAAGACATTCAATTCGCCCGTAAAACTAAAAGTGGACGGCAATATCTGTACCCCCGAACAAACTGAGGGAGAACCGACATACGGACAAAAACCAAAAACATCTCCATCCGATAAAGATCAATATATCGTCACCGGTCATAAGACGGATTATGTGATGGACGACCAGTTTAATATGTTCTTCCCACGAATGTATGACGATAAACCGCAATCGATACAAGCCTATAAGTCCTGGGGAGAAATAACGGGTAATATGATTAGCTATGATTATTGCGGCCAACAAAAGAGTGACCTGAAGCCTACATTTATTGAGAATATGCGTTTCTTCTTCAATTATCAGTTGAACTTCATGTATTGGCGTTATTTCCTGTGGAACTTTAGCGGACGACAAAATGATATACAGGGATACGGTGAAGTTGACCGGGGTAACTGGATTACTGGAATTGGTTTTATTGATAGTTTAATGTTGGGCGATCAGAAAAATTTACCTTCCGAATTAAAAGAGAATAAGGGTCATAATGTTTATTATATGTTGCCTTTATTGTTGGGAGTACTCGGAATGATATTCATGATTTACGAAGGAAAACATGGCGTTGAAGGATTCTGGTTGGTAGCCCTGTTATTTATATTTACAGGGTTAGCCATTGTGGTTTACCTGAACCAGACGCCTTATCAGCCGCGTGAACGGGATTACGCCTATGCCGGATCGTTCTACGCATTCTGTATCTGGATCGGATTCGGGACACTGGGAATTTTAAAAGCGATTAATAAATACTTCCCCAAGATTCCACGGACTGCAGGTGCAGCTATTGTCACACTTTGCTGTTTAGGCGTGCCTGCATTAATGGCACAACAAAACTGGGATGATCATGATCGTAGCAATCGGTATACCTGTCGTGATTTTGGACAGAATTACCTGCTTTCGTGTAAACCGAATGCTATTATTTTTACAAACGGTGATAACGATACATTCCCTCTTTGGTACAATCAGGAAGTAGAAGGTGTGGGAACGGATGTTCGTGTATGTAACCTCAGCTATTTGCAAACCGATTGGTATATCGGTCAAATGAAACGAGCCGCATATAAATCGTCACCACTGCCTATCTCATGGCAACCGAAAGATTATGTCTCAGGTAAAAATGAAGTACTCTGGGTGGAAGATTTAATTCAAAAACCGTTGGATATTAAAACCGCATTTGATTTTGTGTTGAGCAGCGACTCTTCAACGAAAATGAAAGGAGAAGCCTACATCCCGACAAAACAATTGTACCTTCCGGTTGATGCACAGCAAGTGATTTCTACGGGGACATTACCTATGTCGAGAGCTTCGGAGATAATTCCTCAAATAAATATCAATCTGAAGAAAAGGCTTACCAAGAGTGAAATGATGATCCTTGAAATGTTGAAAGAAAATAAATGGAAACGCCCGATTTACTTTGCCGTCACCGTAGGTAATGATTACTATATGGGACTTGAGGATCATTTTGAATATACAGGATTGGCTTACCAGATTCTACCGGTCGGAGTGAAAGGTGCAGGTCCTCAGGTTAACACCGATGAGATGTACAATAACATGATGAATAAATTCAAATATGGCAACATAAATGATCCGAAAGTATATCTCGACGAAAATATCATAAGGATGTGCGATACCCATCGAATGATGTTCGCTCAGTTGGTTGGTGCATTGATAGCTAAGGGAGATACGGTAAAAGCGAAAAAGGCACTGGATTATTGTAATAAAATGATTCCGGGGTCAACTGTCCGTCACGAATATATCTCTACACAACTGGCAGATTTCTATTATAAGTTGCACGAACCGGCCAAGGGAAATGCAATTATGGATGCTGTAGCAAAAGACTGTGTTGAAAATCTGAATTGGTATCTTGCCTTGGATGGTGAACGACGTAATAGTGTTTCTGATCGTATAGGCCGTAATATGGCTATGCTAAACCAAATATTGCGTATATGTGATGGGGCTAAACAGAAATCAATCATGAACAAGTATCTGCCATATTATATTGGCTATACTAAAAGAGTCCATATGTAAATGAATGTCCAGTTTCCCGATTTATTACGTCCTTTTTTTGGAAAACTTCTTTGGCGCAAGAATCCATCGGAGAGAGTGATTTATCTCACTTTCGACGATGGACCGGTGCCCGAAGTTACTCCACTTGTTCTGGATTTGTTGGATGAATATAATTTAAAGGCTACTTTCTTTTGTGTAGGTGAAAATGTTGAAAAACATCCTGAAATATACAACGAAATACTTAAAAGGGGACATAAAACAGGAAACCATACGTTCAATCATCTGAAAGGCGTCACTGTATCGACGCATGAATATGTGTCCAACGTGCAGAAAGCAGCAAAGAATATTGACAGCAACTTATTCCGTCCACCTTACGGACGGATAAGCTATCAACAAAAAAAAGCCCTGCGGGGAAAGTATGAAATCGTTATGTGGGATTTAATCACGCATGATTATAATAAGAACCTATCTCCTGAGGCCGTTTTACAGAATATAAAACGATTTTCCAGAAATGGCTCATTGGTCGTTTTCCACGATTCGATAAAAGCGGAGAGGAATATGCTGGCCGTTTTACCAATGGCTATTGAGTATTGGAATTCGAAAGGGTATAGGTTTAAGGTGCTGTAAATAGAGGCGAGGAATGAGAGATGAGAAATGAGTAAGGAAGAGGCAAGAGGTAAGAGACAAGAGGTAAGGAGTAAGGAGAGGCTCAGACTGTTTTTTTGAAGACAGGAATGAGAGGTGAGGAATGAGAGATGAGTAAGAGGATGGGTTAATATATTGATAATTATATTGACAATCAGAGTTGAAGAAAGGGGATAGCGGAACTAAATGTTTTTTTGTTGAGGTTTTAAATAGTAAAGTTTGTTTATTTCAGTGTTGTAATAATTATTAATCGGTTGATGTTAATAATTCATATATCATGAAAGAATCTATTTTACACTATGTTTGGCAAAATAAGCTTTTTTGGTCTCATGACCTGCAAACAACAGATGGTGAGAGATTGGAAATTATTGATGTAGGCAGAAATAATACAGATGCAGGCCCTGATTTCTTTAATGCAAAGATCAGAATAGGAAAAACCCTGTGGGCCGGTAATGTTGAAATTCATACCTATTCGTCGGATTGGTATAAACATAATCACCAATCGGATAAGGCTTATGACAGCGTTGTTTTACATGTTGTTTTACATGCAGATAGAGAAGTCTACCGTAGAGACGGTGAACGAATCCCTCAGCATGAATTGATTTATCCGAATCAAATAGATACGAATTATAACCTGCTATTTAGCCAACAGAAATGGATTCCGTGTGCTGATAAAATCAGGTTAGTCCCTTCAATATTTATTCAAAGTTGGAAAAACGCTTTGCTTACCGAGCGGTTAGGTCAAAAAATGAATTCAATTGAGCAATTATTGTCAGAAAATAATCAACATTGGGAAGAAGCTTTTTATATAACGTTAGCTCGTAATTTTGGTTTTGGAACAAACAGTCAGGCTTTTGAAAGTTTGGCAAAGTCACTTTCCATTTCTATTTTAGGAAGACATAAAGATAATCTTATTCAACTTGAAGCCTTACTGTTTGGTCAGGCAGGTCTGCTGAACAAGGACAAACAAGATGAATATTCTGGTAAATTGAAAAAAGAGTATGATTTTTTGAGTGCGAAATACGGGCTTAGTTCGATTGATGGTTCGCAATGGAAACTCTTACGATTACGTCCTGATAATTTTCCCTATATACGGATAGCTCAGTTTGCAGGATTAATTCATACGTCCACTAAATTATTTTCTAAGATAGTTGAAAACCCTGAGATTGAATATCTCCGGAAATTGTTTGAAAGCGAACCGTCGTCATATTGGAAATCCAGTTATCTGTTTGCAAATAAAAGTAAGGAGCATGTCAAAAAGTTGGGATCCCAATCAATAAATGGTATTCTCATCAATACAGTAGTGCCTTTTCTGTTTTGCTATGCCCATCATAAGAATCATGATGATTTAAAAAACAGTGCCATCCGGATACTTGAAGAAATACCTGCTGAATCTAATTCCATTATAAAGGGTTGGCAGGAACTGGGCTTGAAAATGGAAACTGCCTTTGATACTCAGGCTTTGATTCAATTGAAAAAGCAATACTGCGATGAGAAGAAATGTTTACGTTGCAGGATTGGACATAAAGTGTTGACTTTGCAAAGGACTGAATAGATTTTAAAGTAGATATGAAAAAAAAGACTAAGATATTAACTGCACTGATTATTTTTGCCATTATGTTATTGGTTCATGCGTGTGCCAATAAAGCCCAGGGACCAACAGGCGGTCCAAAAGATAAAACCCCTCCCCGTGTAGTGAGATCGTTCCCTGAGAATGGTTCTCTTAACTTCAAAAAGAAACAGGTCGAAATTATTTTTGACAAGATAGTATCTGTTGAAAAACCGAGTGATAATGTCATTATTTCTCCTCCGCAACAAAAAACACCCGATGTGAAATCATTGGGAAAACGCGTTACAGTAAACTTTAATGAAGATCTACGGGATAATACTACTTATTCGATCAATTTTGGAAATGCAATAGCTGATGTAAATGAAAAAAATGTGATTAAGAATTATCTTTTTTCATTTTCGACAGGAAGTCAAATTGATACGTTGAAAATATCAGGAACCGTAATTGATGCTGAGAATTTAAACCCGTTATCAGGAATAATGGTTGGTATCTATCAGGAGACTTCAGATTCTATCTTTTCGGTAAAGCCATTTTTGCGTGTAGGCAGGACAGATGAAAACGGACATTTCTCCATCGACAATATGAAAACTGGGAAATATAAAGTTTTTGCCCTTGGGGATTTAAATCATGATTATACTTTTCAACCCGGAGAAGGGCTTGCCTTGTGTGATTCGCTGGTAGTTCCGACTTTCAGAAGGGAACAAATGCAGGATACCATCTGGAAAGATTCTACAGAAGTGGATAGTATTCACAAGTATATGGGAACCCATTTCTTGCCGGATAATCTAACCCTTCGATATTTTAAAGAAAGTAAGAAACGTCAGTATTTTGTAAAATCAGAGAGAAAGGAGCCATTTGTTTTCAGGCTGTTCTTTAATACAACGCAAACTGAATTGCCCGTATTAAGGCCGTTGAACTTTAATTGGGATGGTAAGTATTTATTGCAGAAAAATAAAGACAGGGATAGTCTTACTTATTGGCTTACCGATTCGTTAGTGTGGAAAAATGACACATTAAAAATGGCCATGACTTATTTAAAATCCGATTCCCTTTTTCGACTAAGTCCGGTGACGGATACAATTAATGTCACGATGCATAGAGCTCGTGTTAATGCACATGCAAAAGCGGCGAAGAAAATAACCAAAGTGAAAATTCCGCCATTAAAGTTTACTAGTAATATCGCATCGGCATTTGAAATTTATACTCCGGTATTTTTAAATTTCGAGACACCTCTGGAGCAGCTTGATGTTTCAAAAGTAAAACTATTCCAAAAAGTGGATACTGTGTTTAAGCAAATTCCATTCAAGTGGCGGCAAATTGATTCAACCCAAATGGTTTATGCCATTGACTACAAATGGAAACCAGAAGAATCCTATCAGGTGCAAATTGATTCGGCAGCCTTTACAAGTATTTATAAACGATCAAGTACTAAATTAAAGTCGGATTTTAAAATTCGTTCTTTAGATGATTACTCGAGTGTGAAAATGTTTTTAGCAACATTTAATCCGAAAGCTGTTCTTCAGGTGCTGAATACGAAAGATGAAGTACTTGCCACACAACCGGCTTCAGAAAAAGGAACTGTATTTGAATATCTCAGACCCGGGGAGTATTATGTGCGTATGTTTATAGATGAAAATGGAAATGGCGGGTGGGATACGGGTAATCTGTCCAAAAGGCAGCAGCCGGAAGACGTGTATTATTATCCTAAGAAACTTACTTTAATGGCAAATTGGGAATTTGAAGAAACCTGGGACTATAAACAAATACCGTTATTACAACAAAAGCCTCTTGAGCTGATTAAAGCAACAGAAAAGAAAACTTATACTAACAATTGATATTGTTTTAATGTTTCTGTTTTGAGCAAATTCAAGGTGCTTATTCTTGAATTTGCTTATTTCGTTTATAACAATTTGCTTTTGTTCTGTTTACAGGTATATGCGAATTGTTTTCTCCAGTAAAACTAGCCCAAAGTATGGGTAAACTATGCTACGGCTCTAAATAATGGTTTTAGGAGCTTTATGTGGAGTTCAGGCTAGTCTACCAGTCTCTTTAATTCGAGGATTAGTCAATGTGAACTTAAGGACTAATTGACGTGGAAAGTAAATAATTCAGAATTTGTAAATAAAACTTTGAAAACTGATTTGTGCTTTAAAAAATAAAACTTACATTTGCACTCCGAAATAAAAATCAGTTATTTCAAATGCGGCAGTAGCTCAGTTGGTAGAGCATCAGCTTCCCAAGCTGAGGGTCACGAGTTCGAATCTCGCTTGCCGCTCTGTTTATTCTAAATGAAAAGAGGATGCCTTACAAGGTGTCCTCTTTTTGCTTTCCTATGATTAGATTTTATAATTCTCAAAAAGATATTGCTGATATAAAAGAAATTTATATATTTGAACGGTTTTTGGATTCTGATTATTACGGACATAGAACCTGCAATTATGTGGAAAGATTTCTTCTATTTTTCCAAAGGACAACGAATAGGCATAGTTGTTTTGATTGTGCTTATTGTGCTTACACTGGCTGCTAATTACACGCTGCCTTATTTCTTTCCTGTCACTGAAAAGGATGGTACTGCCTTCCTGCATGAGGTGCAAATATTTAAGCGGTCGTTGGTATCGAGAGACAGTCTGTTAAAAGCAAAGCGTCAACGTGAATACGAAGAAAAGTACCCGAAATACCAACACTATCCTTCCCTGTATCATAAAGCTACTCCTTACTCTCTATTTACTTTCGATCCGAACACCGCTGATTCATCCACTTTTCTACAGTTAGGATTAAAGTCTTTTATGGTATCTAATATCTTAAAGTATCGTCATAAGGGAGGGTGGTTTAAGACGAAGGATAATTTTGCGAAGGTTTATGGATTAACGTCTGAAAAATACAATGAGCTTGAACCTTACATCTCCATTCGTGAGCAGAAGCATACAAAGACAGACTCATTATCTTTTAAGCGCAAGGAATTTAGAAAAAATATAATTGTAGAATTAAATTCAGCAGATACGACACAGTTAATGCAGGTGGTTGGAATAGGACGAAGCTATGCCAAAGGAATCGTGCGTTACAGGCAACTCACGGGAGGGTTTGTATCCGTGGATCAATTAAGTGAAATCTATGGAATGAGGCCGGAGAATCTGGAAAAAGTACGTCCGTTCTGTACTGTAAGCGTCAACTTAGTACGGAAAATTAGAGTGAATACAGCGAGCGTAGAACGATTAAAAGGTCATCCTTATCTGAATTTTTATCAGGCAAGAGCTATTTATGAACTTCGAAGGAAGAAAGGAAAGTTATCTACTATCAATGAATTGAAAGCGTTGCCGGAATTCACTCCTGAGAGTTTAGCTAAAATAGAGCCTTATTTAAGTTTTGAATAAACATGCTATGAATTAAATATATTGTAAAAAACTCTTTTAGAATAATTTGAACTTAAATATACGCCTGATTCTTTTATTTGCAAAACATTTGTCTGTTGTATGGGGTTTTATTAAATAAGGATTTTAAAGTCAGAAGAACCTATTTTTAAAATTTCTCTTATTTGAATAATGACTATGAAACAACTATTTATTTTCGTCTTGTTTCTTTCGGTTTGCTATGTTAGTCCGGCACAAAAGAAGTTGAATAAAGAGCCGGTTTTAAATAAATTGGAAGACTTCTTCCGTTTCGAAAATGTAAAACAATTAAACTCTCATTTTGGGAGTAAAAATGTATACACTGAAAGTACGTTTTACGGTGATCCAAATAAAGGAGGAAAATATTGTCTTGTTTCGCAGGTGAATTTCGGAACACCTTTTTCTGTATTAGTTATTTGGAATGGTGACGGCACTCAACTTCTGGAAGTTCAAACAAGTGCTTATTTTTATGATTTTGAGAGTAAAAAGATCAAATTGATTCCGAATAAATGGAAAACTACTCAGGGAGTACATGCCGGTATGAATTTGTCACAATTAGTAAAAGTAAACTGGTTTACATTGTCCTTTCAACCTCATCAGGAAAACCAAGCATTCGGACTCATTCTGAAAGGCTTTGGTTGGTTAAAGAATGATCTGAAAGTATCGTTTTCAACGCAGAAACTTATCTATGTCTACACTTTGGATTTGAAGCGAATAAATGATTTCTTTCCTCAAATTCCAACCACAATTTTAAAAAGTAACAGTAAGATTATCCGGAAATGGGATCCAATGCTTGAACTGGTTACTATTTACCGTGATGGATTGAAGCCGGAGAATTGAGAGAAAAGAAGAAAAGGATAGAGACTGTTTCAGAAAACGGAATGGTCTGAATTAAAGTAGCTGAACAGATACCTGTAAATGACAAAAAAATCCCTTATAACTTTTGTTATAAGGGATTTCTAAATTTATATTGGTCAGAATTATTTTACTGAATCCATATGTGCGATCAAATCCAATACTTTGTTTGAATAACCCCACTCGTTGTCATACCAGCTAACTAATTTTACGAAGTTACCGTTCAATGCGATACCTGCATTTGCATCAAAGATTGAAGTGCGTGCATCGTGGATAAAGTCTGTAGAAACTACTGAGTCTTCAGTGTAACCAAGAATGCCCTTAAATTCGTTTTCAGAAGCAGCTTTAACGGCAGCTTTGATTTCGTCATAAGAAGCAGCTTTTTCCAAACGTACTGTTAAGTCAACTACAGAAACGTCAGCAGTTGGTACGCGGAAAGCCATACCGGTCAATTTGCCGTTTAATGCAGGAATAACTTTACCTACAGCTTTAGCAGCACCGGTAGAAGAAGGAATGATGTTACCTAAGATAGAACGGCCACCTCTCCAGTCTTTAGAAGAAGGAGCATCCACTGTTTTTTGAGTGTTGGTAGCAGCGTGAACTGTTGTCATTAAACCTTCAACGATACCAAATTTATCGTTAATAACTTTAGCTAAAGGAGCCAAGCAGTTTGTTGTACAAGAAGCGTTCGATACAACGTTCATTTCGTTAGTGTATTTTTCTAAGTTAACACCACAAACAAACATAGGAGCATCAGCAGAAGGAGCAGAGATAACTACTTTTTTAGCTCCACCTTTCAAGTGAGCGCTTGCTTTTTCAACTGTAGTGAAAACACCTGTTGATTCAACAACATAGTCAGCACCAGAAGCACCCCAACCAATGTTAGCTGGATCTCTTTCAGCAAAGAATGCAACTTCAACATCGTTGATGTGCAATTTGCCACCTTTGTTTTCTATTTTGCCTTGAAATTTACCGTGTACGGTGTCGTATTGCAACATGTACACTAAATAATCGATGTCCAGGAATGGATCATTAACTGCAACGATTTGAACATCGTTTCTTTCTTGAGCAGCACGGAAAACCAAACGTCCGATGCGACCAAAACCATTGATACCTACTTTAATCATTTTATTTATAGTTTAAAATTGAGTTTTAAATTTCGCCACAAAAGTACAAAAATATGTCCGATTGACAAAGATACACCATGTATTAATTTCGCTTTTTTTGTTATTGTAAAGTAGAGATGGCAAAATGTCATTTGTGAATTCGTTTTTAATTCATAAATATACCAAAAAATAAGACTTTAAAACAGATCAGAATTCAATGAATTTGTCATTGTTATGGCTACAGGAACTGAATTAAAGAAATTCTTACGCTTCAGTGCCGGAAGACCTGTTTTAAACCGGATCAGATCACTGTCTGATTTATTCCACATCCGTTTTAAAAGTGTTTATTCCCAATACTTTGTAGATTGGACAGAAACCAATCAGACTTGTCAGGGTTAGAATGAATGCAACAATCAGAAAAACGATACCAACGGTACCTGTCAATACCTGTTTGTAATACAGAATTATTAAGACAATGGATATTCCTAGTCTTATTAATTTGTCATTTGAACTCATGTTTTTCTTCATAATGATTTGTATTAGTTATTTGTTATGTTTCTTGTTGTTCAAACAAAATTTCGGGTATTTAAGTTCAAAAATGAGCTTTAAATTGAGAGCCGGTTTCACTCGTTTGAACTGTTTTTCCATCTAAGATAGAAATCAGGAACGGGATACTATAACCGTAAAGCGAAAATAATGGAAGAGGGTTATCCTGATAAGATTTTGTAGGATTCAGGATTGGTGTTTAAGTAGGTGGAATCAATTAATACCTTGTTTTGTAATACGTAGACAAACATAGAGACTATTATCGGATCTCCACTTGCAGACGGATTTCGTATGGTATTGAAGTCAACACTTAACTTAATCTCGGCTGTCTCTTGATTTTCATTCATTCATTCATTCATTGCCATTCATTCCAAGTAAGTATCTCCTAACGTTGAACGCTATTCATTCTTTTTATAAAGTATGTGCTGACCTGAAGTTGATTTACACCTCAGCTAATAGGGAACAGGCTGCCGTGGCACTGGAATCGTTCAGCATTAAATGGGATAAGAAATACAAAGAGATCAGCCCCAAGTGGAGGTCAAACTGGGATGAATTAATGGCCTTCATGGATTACAGTGAAAATATCCGAAGACTTATTTATACGACCAATCCGGTAGAAGGAGTTCATCGCATCATACGCAAGGTCACCAAGACGAAAGGAGCCTGGAGCAGTGAAATGGGGCTTTTAAAACAAATATATCTAACCCTGACCTATAATGAAACAAGTTGGAAAAAGAACATTTTCAATAGATTAGATACAACAAGAGAACTTATTGACCAGTTTGGAGAAAGATATTCAATACATTTGAGATAATAAATTTACCTTTGTAAGAAACGGACAATAAAAGAATGAAATGTAACGGCGAATTAAAACGAGAATAACTTTTTTTCGGGCTCGTGGGGAACGGCCCCAAAAAGTTATTACCCGTTTTATCCGAACCAAACTAAAACATATAAATCCTTAAATTAACAAACAAAAAGAAGCAGATTAATCAATTGACACACTTTTCTGAAGATACCCCGGGCAGTACGGAAACGGGGAGTACCGGAATGTCTGGGTATCCGGTGCGGAAGGGACGGAATACCGGCAATGAATTTTTACAGTTAAGGGTTGGTTTGGCGAAGCCGGGCATTAAATTCAGACGATAGCGGATTATTTATCGTATAAAGATCTGAACCGATGGCCGAGAAAACAGCCGTCGGGAGATACAGACAGGCCCCGCCTCCACCGGCTGAACAGGGTTTCTGATTCCGGGAAACGCTGCAGATCGCTAGTTAGATGGCAACTACGGCTACGAATCAGCCTGCCCGCTTCGAAACCGGATCCATGCCGGCTGTTTTATGTCAGGAACGAAACAGGCCGGAGGATATTAAAAAACAACAACAGAAACTATTGTTCGTTGGATACCGCCTTTCAATGAACTAAATGTCTTGTCTACTCGTTTACAAATTCGTATCTTTGCAAGTTCTAAAATAAAACCGTTTTGACACTAAATTCCGACATAAGCCCCACCGAGTTCACTGAGAAAGTAGAAGTTATCGGAGCACGGGTTCACAACTTAAAAAATATCGATGTTTCCATTCCGCGTGATGCTTTGACGGTGATTACCGGTCTGAGTGGCAGTGGTAAATCATCATTGGCTTTCGACACCATTTTTGCAGAAGGGCAACGCCGATATATAGAAACATTTTCAGCCTATGCACGTAGTTTCCTGGGTAATATGGAACGTCCCGATGTGGACAAGATCACGGGATTAAGTCCGGTGATTTCCATAGAGCAAAAGACGACGAATAAGAATCCCCGCTCAACTGTGGGTACTACGACTGAAATATACGACTTCCTGCGTCTGCTTTATGCCCGTGCCGGCGAAGCATTTTCGTATGTTACGGGAGAACGAATGGTTAAGTATTCGGAAGATCAGATCGTGGATTTGATCCTGAAAGATTACGAGGGAAAGAAAACATTTCTGCTGGCTCCCCTGGTCCGCGGACGAAAAGGCCATTATAAGGAACTCTTCGAGCAAATCCGTAAAAAGGGATACCTGCATGTACGGATTGACGGGGAGATCAGGGAAGCAACCCATGGCCTGAAAGTAGACCGTTATAAGAACCACGACATTGAAGTGGTGATCGACCGGTTGCTGGTGACGGAGAAAGACCGTAAGCGCCTGAAAGATTCAATGCAAAAAGCCATGCAGCAAGGGAGCGGTATTGTGATGATTCTTGAGAAAGATGCCGACAACATGCGGTATTTCAGCAAAATGCTGATGTGCCCGACCAGCGGTATTTCGTATGACGAACCGGCACCGCATAATTTTTCGTTCAACTCGCCGCATGGTGCCTGTCCGCATTGCAAGGGACTGGGATATGTGAACCGGATTGACATGGACAAAATTGTGCCGGATAAAAATATCAGTATCTATAACGGGGGTATTGCCCCGCTGGGAAAACATAAAAGCAGTACCATATTCTGGCAGATAGAGGCTATCCTCGAAAAATACGACTGCACGCTGAAAACACCGGTGGCCGAAATTCCGGACGAGGCGATGGATGAAATAATGAACGGCACGGAGGAAAGGCTGCATATTAAGAACCAGTCTATCGGGACCAGCTACTTCCTGAGTTATGACGGCATCCTGAAATACATTGAAATGCAATCGGATAACGGGGCATCGGCCACCGAACAGAAATGGGCCAACCAGTATTCCAAATCGATTGTATGCCCCGAATGTAACGGAGCCCGGCTACGCAAGGAGTCACTGTATTTCCGCCTGCACGATAAAAATATCGCCGAACTGGCCGGTATGGATATTGCCCGGTTGTCGGAATGGCTCAGCGACGTAGAGCAGTTCTTATCGGAGAAACAAAAGGCAATCGCCATCGAAATACTGAAAGAGATCCGGACACGCCTGCAATTTTTACTGGATGTCGGGTTAAGTTATCTCTCGCTGAGCAGGAGCTCACAATCACTGTCAGGCGGTGAAAGCCAACGGATCCGCTTAGCAACACAGATCGGGTCGCAACTGGTAAACGTACTTTATATCCTCGACGAACCGAGCATCGGACTGCACCAACGCGACAATCAGCGGTTGATACGATCGCTGAAACAACTGCGCGACACAGGTAATTCGGTTATCGTGGTGGAGCACGACAAAGACATGATGATGGCAGCCGACTACGTAGTTGATTTGGGTCCGCATGCTGGACGACTGGGAGGGGAAGTGGTTTTCGCAGGTACACCGGAAGAAATGCTGCATGCCGACACACTCACATCAGCCTACCTGAACGGTAAACGAAAAATTGAGATACCCGAAAAGCTCCGGCCGGGGAACGGAAATACGATCACCATCCGGGGAGCCAGCGGAAATAACCTGAAGCATATCGATGTGAGCTTTCCACTGGGGAAAATGATTTGCGTTACCGGAGTCTCGGGAAGCGGGAAATCGACCCTGATAAACGAAACATTACAACCGATACTCAGCCAGAACTTCTACCGTTCGCTGCAGGATCCGTTGCCTTACGACAGCATTGAAGGACTGGAGCATATCGATAAAGTGGTGGAAGTGGACCAGTCCCCGATCGGACGGACACCCCGTTCAAATCCGGCAACCTATACAGGCGTCTTCTCCGACATTCGGAATGTATTCGTGACATTACCCGAAGCTAAAATACGGGGCTATAAACCCGGACGTTTTTCGTTTAATACGGCAGGCGGACGATGCGAAGTATGCGGAGGTAACGGATATAAAACCATTGAAATGAATTTTCTGCCGGACGTGTATGTCCCCTGCGAAAGTTGCAACGGGAAACGCTATAACCGGGAAACACTTGAAGTGCGGTTTAAGGGAAAATCCATTGCCGACGTTCTGAACATGACGATTAACCAGGCAGTAGAGTTCTTCGAGAATCAACCGTCCATCCTGAATAAAATCAAGACCCTGCAGGATGTGGGTCTGGGATATATCAAACTCGGACAATCGAGTACCACCCTCTCCGGGGGAGAAAGTCAGCGGGTGAAACTGGCAACGGAACTTTCGAAACGCGATACCGGCAAGACCCTGTATATCCTGGATGAACCTACCACGGGACTGCATTTTGAAGATATACGGGTATTGCTTGGCGTACTGAACCGGCTTGTCAATAAGGGAAACACGGTGATTATCATTGAGCACAACATGGATGTTATCAAAACAGCCGATTATATCATAGACATCGGACCTGAAGGAGGTTCTGCCGGCGGGAAAGTGATCTGTACCGGTACACCGCAAGAAGTGGCAAATAATCCGGACAGCGAAACGGGGAGATTCTTGAAGATAGAGATGAGAGGCGAGGAATGAGGAGTGAGTAAGGAAGAGATAAGTGGCAAGAGGTAAGAAAGCAAGTAAGGGTTTGGGGAGGAATAGGAATGAGAGGTGAGGAAGGAGGAATGAGAAATGACAGATGAGAGATGAGAGGTGAGGAATGAGAAATGAGAGATGAGAGATGAGGAAGGAAGAGGCAAGTGGCAAGGAGGAAGAAAGGATATGAAGTTTGGGGGCCAGAGAAGAATAGAGTATTTTTGCAGAGAGTTCAACAGTAATATATAACGCATTTTACAAATTAAATATGGCAGCATCGCTTGACAACAAATTAAAGAAGAAAGTACTTTTCATTGACCGGGACGGCACCATCCTTATTGAACCACCGGTAACCTTTCAGGTAGATAACCTGGAACAAATGGAGTTTTTACCGGCTGCATTGCGTAATTTGTATTTCATACGCCAAAAACTGGATTTTGAATGGGCCCTGGTGACTAATCAGGATGGGCTAGGAACAGATGTTTATCCACAAGAGAACTTTGACATCGTACAGGCCAAGTTTCTGCAAACGCTGGCAAATGAAGATATTCATTTTGACAAGATATTTATTGACAAGTCCTTTCCGGAAGATAACCTGCCGACACGGAAACCAGGAACAGCTATGCTGAAGGAATACTTTTCGGAAGATTATGACTTAGCCGGTTCATTTGTCATAGGTGACCGATATACCGACGTGGAACTTGCCAAAAATCTAGGCTGTAAAGCTATTTATCTGAGTAATGACACGGCTGTCCTTGAAGAAAAAGAATTGACTCCATATTGTGCCTTTAGTACGACCGACTGGAATAAAATAACCGAATTCCTGTTTGCCGGAGAGCGCAAGGCTACTATACAGCGAACGACGAAGGAAACGGACATTTTGATTGAGCTGAATCTGGATGGCACGGGTAAATGCTCGATCGATACCGGATTGAAATTCTTTGATCATATGCTGGAACAAATCGGGAAACATTCGGGTTCGGACTTAGCCATCAAGGTAAAAGGGGATCTGGAAGTGGACGAACATCATACCATTGAGGATACGGCCATTGCATTGGGCGAAGCGATCGGCAAAGCACTGGGAAACAAACGCGGGATAGAACGATACGGCTTTTATCTGCCTATGGACGATTGCCTGTGTTCGGTAGCACTCGACTTTGGAGGACGGGCCTGGTTGGTATATGATGTAAACTTTAAGCGGGAATATGTAGGTGATCTGCCAACCGAAATGATTTTGCATTTCTTTAAGTCATTCAGTGACGCAGCCAGAATGAATTTGAATATTAAAGCCGAAGGTGATAACGAACACCATAAAATTGAAGGCATTTTTAAAGCATTGGCTAAGTCCATCAAGATGGCAGTCAAACGCGACATTTATCAATATGAATTACCGAGTACAAAAGGAATTCTTTGATTTGCAATTTACTTATTTCCAATTTATCATTATAATCCAATGAGATTTTATATTCGTAATATCTTTTTGATTAGCGCTTTCTCCATTATGGGCATAAGCCTTAGCGCACAATCACCTGCCACAGAACGACCCCGTTTGGTAGTAGGCATTATGGTGGATGGTTTGCAACAACGGCATATGGATATGCTGTGGAATTATTTTGATTCGAACGGATTTAAGAAGATTATCAGTCAGGGAGCCAATTGCCGGAATGTATCCTATAATATCGTATCAGCCGGCAACACGTCGGATATTGCCTCCGTAATGAGCGGTACCACCCCGTATTATAATGGGATTACGGGTAATAATTATTATAACAGAACTGACAACGAAACACAATCAATACTTCAGGATGAAAACCAAGTCGGTATCGGAACGAACCAAACAATATCAGCCCATAAATTACTTTCAAGTACCTTTGTGGATGAACTGATGCTGGCATATCCCGGTAAATCGAAAAGCTATGTGGTTGCACTGGGTGCCGAAGAAGCAATCATGCTAGGCGGACATACAGCCAGCAGTGTTACCTGGATGGATGACGTCAACATGAAATGGGTAACCACCGGTTATTATAAAGATGGGTTATCGCACTGGGCAGACGAGATGAATGTGAACGGCGAGTTTAAAAGCTATGTATCCCGGATATGGGAACCTTTATTCAACATTAATACCTATTTTTCAAAGCCGGACAAGGAAAATAAGAAGGTCGGATTTTTATATGACCCGGGCACAATAAAAAATAAGAAATCATTAGCCACCATCCTGAGAAATACACCTTCCGCCAACAGTCTGGTTACCGAGTTAGGATTGAAAATCCTGACCGGAGAACAACTGGGAAATGATATATATCCTGACATTTTATTACTCCAATTCAGTGTACGGACACCTTTCGAGCGAACAACCGCCATCCAGTCGGCAGAGAAAGAAGATATGTACCTGCGCCTGGACAGAGACATTCAGAATATACTCCAGAAGATTGACAGTCAGGTCGGGTTGGATAAGACCCTGGTATTTCTGTTCGGCAATCAAACGGATGTACACTCACCAACCGAGCTGGGCGAGAATAAAATTCCTGCCGGTTATTTCAATGCCGACCGTTCATTGGCTTTACTGAGTTCGTACTTGATGGTCGTTTACGGACAGGAGAAATGGATTTCAGGATATTACGGAAAGAACATCTTCCTGAATAAAGAAAAAATAGAAGAAAAGAAACTGAACTTTCGGAATGTACAACAAACCGTTGCAGATTTCATGCTTGACTTCGAAGGAATCCAGTCCGCCTATACTTCATCGCAGGTGCTAACGATGGGAGGGAATGAAAACTCCGAAATGGCCCGCATACGCAATTCAACAAACAAAAATTGTGTAGGGGATGTCATTATCACGTTACTGCCGGGCTGGGTGGAAGTGGATAATAAGCGTAATTCTGTCGGAGAATCGAATGCCGTCATTTCGAATGCACCTCTTTATTTCTACGGAGCGAAAATTAAACCGCAAAACATATCAACTTCATATAATACAACCGATATTGCACCGACAATATCGCGTTTACTGGATTTACCAATGCCCAATGCCTGTACCGGGAAACCAATCGACGAATTATTGAAGTAAATAACTTCTAACTTTCCCAACGTTTAGAACGTTGGAAAAGTTGCAATACCAAGAATAATGAAATATAATTTTGATGAAATCATTGACCGCCGGAATACGGGGGCTGTAAAAGTAGAGCGTTGTAAGGCGCTATACGGTTCGGAAGATGTCTTACCTCTGTGGGTTGCCGATATGGATTTCCGTACGCCTGACTTTATTTTTGAAGCCATGCGCGAACGCATGGAACACCCTATCCTGGGATATTCCATGCCACCTAAGAAATTCTATCCTTCGTTAATGACATGGATAAAGGATCATCATCAATGGGAGGTGAAACGTCAATGGATTGGATTCTTACCGGGCATTGTTCCGGGACTTTCTTTCGCTGTGCAGTCACTGACTAAGCCGGGAGACGAGGTCATTGTGCAACCGCCGGTTTATTATCCTTTTTTCCATGTGGTAGAAAACAATCACCGCATGGTGATAAACAATCCTCTTAAGACGGTCAACGGGAAATTTGAAATGGACTTTGAAGATTTAGAACGTAAAATAACTTCGAAAACAAAACTATTCATTCTTTGCAACCCGCACAATCCGGGCGGTCGTGTCTGGGAGATAGAAACACTGACGAAACTGGCTGAAATCTGTACGAAACACAAGATTACTGTTATATCGGACGAAATTCACGCCGACATGGTTCTAAAAAATCATAAACACATCCCTTTTGCCACCGTTTCCGAAGCGGCAGCACAGATAAGCCTGACGTTTATGGCTCCCAGCAAGACATTTAATATGCCGGGATTGATCAGCTCATCCTATATTATCCCGAATGAAGGCTTACGAAAACAATATGTGGACTTTTTGGAAGCATCTGAATTAACCGGAGGCAACATTTTCGCATATGCTGCCACGGTAGCTGCCTACGAAAAAGGGGAAGAATGGCGGAAACAAATGTTGGATTATGTGCAGGGGAACATTGACTTTGTAGTTGACTTCTTAAGCAAGAATATACCACAAATCAAACCCATGATTCCGGAAGCCTCATTCCTGGTATGGCTGGACTGTAAAGAACTGGGTATGGAAACCGATAAATTATTCGATTTTTTTGCTCAAAAAGCAGGATTAGGACTCAATAAAGGCACTACTTTCGGACCCGGCGGAGAATACCATTTGCGTTTAAACGTGGCTAGTTCCAGGTCAATCCTGAAAAAGGCGATGAAACAGTTATTAACCGCGGTAAATGATTAAATAAATCGGCATAGTAACACAACTCATTCAACTCATAAACCAATTATGGATGTAAAAATTGAATCTTCATGGAAACAGATTCTGCAAACAGAGTTTGACAAGGAATATTTTGTACGGTTAACTGATTTTGTACGCAATGAATACCGAACGAAACTGACTTTTCCTCCGGCCCCACTGATATTTAATGCTTTCGATCAATGTCCTTTTGACAACGTAAAAGTGGTCATCATCGGCCAGGACCCGTATCACGGAGATGGACAGGCTCACGGCTTATGCTTTTCGGTAAATAATGGAGTTGCATTTCCTCCTTCGCTACTTAATATATTTAAAGAAATAGAACGTGACCTTGGAAAGCCCATGCCGGCAAGTGGAAATCTGATCCGCTGGGCACAACAGGGAGTTCTATTGCTCAATGCTACGTTAACCGTCCAGGCTCACATGGCCGGATCTCATCAGGGTAAGGGTTGGGAGACTTTTACCGATGCGGTGATTCATAAACTGGCGACGGAGAAAGAGCAACTGGTATTTATGCTTTGGGGTTCGTACGCCCAACAGAAAGGAGCGTTTATCGATTCGAACAAGCACCTGGTACTTAAATCGGTACATCCTTCTCCCCTGTCGGCTTACCGGGGTTTTATAGGGAGCAGCCATTTCTCAGCCGCCAATAACTATCTGAAGAGAAACGGAAAGCAGGAAATTAACTGGTAACAATCAAAAAACGCTTACAACATAAATGCTGTAAGCGTTTTTCATTCAGTCGGGATGACAAGATTCGAACTTGCGACCACTGGTCCCCCAGACCAGTACTCTAACCGGGCTGAGCTACATCCCGCGGTTTTTTTTAGTGGCACAAAAGTAATAAAAAAAAACGATTTACACGAAACTTTAGCCCTGGTTTTTCTTCAAAAAAGAGGAGAATGGTTGATCTTTATCCTTACATCAACGGACTAAACAAGCGGGCAAAAGATTCTTTGAGTTTTTGCCTTCTTTTTCTGTTTGTCCAGGCATCCAACGTCAGTTCCATACAATTGTCCATATCCTTCAGATAAAGCTCCTTTAGTTTCTGTGCTGTTTCAGGATCGTAAATAAAAGCACTTGCTTCAAAATTCTGACCGAAACTGCGTTCGTCGAGATTACATGAGCCAACAATGGAAATAAAATCATCGATAACGATAGCTTTACTGTGCAGAAAACCATTTCCATACCGAAAGACCCGAACCCCGGCTTCCAGCGCCTGTCCCAGATAGCTAAAGGTACTGGCATCCGAAAGTCTCGCATCCGAGCGGACCGGAATCATCAAGCGTAAATCCACGCCACTTAAAGCTGCCATTTGGATACAGGTTGCAATGATGTCGGTCGGCATAAAATATGGGGAATGAATATAAACATATTGGGTAGCCGACGTAATAGCCGAGGCGATGCCCTGCATAATCGCCTCCCAATCGCTGTCAGGACCGCTATTAACCAGTTGCACCAGGTTCGTTTTAAACTTCGCGGGTTCAGGCAGGTATTCCGGACCTTCGATAAGCTTCTGATCCACAAAATACCAGTCGACCATAAACAGAAGCTGGAGGCCATGAACAGCAGCGCCCTCCATCCGAACAAAAGTATCACGCCATTTGCCCAATTCGTCGCCGTAAACATAGCGGTCAGCTACATTCAATCCGCCAGTGAAGCCTGTTTTACCATCAACAATGACCAACTTACGATGATTCCTGTAATTAATCTTGCTACTTCGGGATATTCGCCAGCGGAAGGGTAAAAACGGGCGGACATAAACCCCCGCGTCATTTAAAGACTTCAGATATTTCTTTGATAAATCAAAGCTGCCCCAATAATCATAGATCATCCTTACCCGGACGCCCTCACCTGCTTTTTGAATAAGCAGTTCCCGCAACTGATTCGAGATATTGTCATCATCGAATATAAAAAATTCGATATGAATATGATCCTTAGCATGCCGGATCGCTTCAAATATAGCGTTAAAGGTACTTTCGCCGTCCGGCAGAATATCTATTTTATTAAAAGCATATCCTGCAGCTCCACTATTCCGATATAACAACTTAATCAGGTTCAACTGATTCTCATTCATCAAGGTCATATCCAGTTTCTCTATGTCAAAAGAGGCAACAGGACGATCAGTGACCGAACGAATGCTCTTTTTAGAGATAATCTTTTTTTTCCTGTAGTCTTGTCCCAGCAACAGATAAAAAAACAGGCCGATAACCGGGATAAACAATAAGACCAACACCCATGACAGCGATTTTATCGGGTTACGATTCTCCAACAACAGCACAGAAATAGTACTAATCAACGTATAAGCGTATAGTGCAAGGACTATAATGGTAAATAACCGTGTCATACAGAGTAACTATTTAAGGTTTAATTCTTTTATAAAACAACCATTCGTGTCCTGCGAATGATTGGCGGGATACCGGTTGAATATGTATGTCGGGAGCAGGAACTCCATCGGTGAGACGCTGAGTGGATACTTCGACATTCGCTTCGTCCCACAGTCCTTCTTCGATAAATGCAGTTAATATACTGGCTCCACCCTCTACCAGTATCGAATTTATATTCCGTTCATATATTTTTTGCAATATCGTCTTGAGACGATCCTTCTCAAAATTGATATTAATAAATTCCAAATGAGGTTTATTGACATGTTGCGTCTCCGTAAAGATTAATGTCGGAATACTTCCGTCCAAAAGATTATAATTTGCGGGAATACGCCCATGACGGTCAATACCGATACGAACAGGCGATTTTCCCGACCAGTTGCGAACAGTCAGCGTTGGATTATCCAACAGAACCGTATTGGCACCTACTAAAATGGCCTGATTTTCGGATCGTATTTTATGAGTTAACTGCCGCGTAATACTATTGGAGATCAATGAAGGCGGCTCGCTTACGTCCGTACGCTTCCGGTCAATAAATCCGTCCTGTGTTTGCGCCCATTTAAGCAATACATAAGGGCGATTTTGTTCCTGGAAAATAAAAAAGCGTTTGTTCAATTCCCGGCATTCATCTTCCATTACACCAATTGTGACTTCAACACCTGCTTTGCGAAGTATTCCTACCCCCCTACCCGATACTTTCGGATTGGGATCGAGCGTGCCAATAACAACATGGGGAATTTGTTTCGAGACTATCAGGTCGGCACAGGGAGGAGTTTTGCCGTAATACGAACAAGGCTCCAGGCTTACATATAAGGTAGCCCGTTTTAGCAGTTCGGGGTCTTTCACCGAATGAATGGCATTCGGTTCGGCATGTGCTTCACCATAACGGTGATGATAACCTTCACCGATAATCGCACCGTCGCATACAAGCACCGCTCCAACCATAGGATTCGGAGCAACATGCCCGTTCCCGTATTGAGCAAGTTGCAGGCAACGGGACATATATTTTAATTCATAATCCATAATCCGCAATTTTTAATTCAACTAAGTAAAACTTCACTCCCGATAAGCACACAGGCATATTGGCATATTAGCACATTTCCCCTATCTTTGCATCATGCAATCCTTCCTCCAACATATCCAATCCGAACTTCAGGGACTTTATCCCGAAACGGAAATCAAAAGTTTCAGCTTTCTTATTATAGAAAAACTGACGGGATTTTCACGCACTGAAATTTTCATTAACAAAAATACACCTTTTTCTAATGAACAATACCATGCAATAGAAAGTTTTATTGAAAAATTGAAAAAATTTGTACCTATTCAGTATATTTTGGGTGAAACGGAGTTTTACGGACTGCCTTTTCAGGTGAATGAGTCGGTTTTAATACCCCGCCCCGAAACGGAGGAACTGGTAGACTGGATTCTAAATGAAAATAAAACCAATGATCCCTTGCGCATCCTAGATATCGGGACCGGCAGCGGTTGTATTGCTATCGCCCTGAAGCACGAATTCAACCATTCGACGGTTGATGCCTTTGACATTTCTGAAAAAGCGCTGGAAACCGCTCAACGTAATGCAATCCGCAATGATCTCAACGTGAATTTTGCAAGAACAGATATATTGAATGCCCCCGACTTCCCCGAAAAATGGGATATTATCGTCAGCAATCCGCCTTATATCACCGAAAATGAAAAAAGTGACATGTTACCCAATGTGTTGGACTACGAACCTCATCTGGCATTGTTTGTCCCCGATAACGACCCATTACTTTTTTACCGTGAAATTGCTCTTTTTGCCCGAAAACACCTACGACCGAACGGAAAGCTTTATTTTGAGATCAATCGCGGGGCTGGAAAATCATGTATTGACTTGTTAACAGAATTGGGATTTCAGGAAGTAGTATTAAAAAAAGATATTTCAGGGAACGACAGAATGGTAAGAACCATTTTTAATTCAACTTCTGATTCAACATTATGATTCAAAAGCAGAAGGACCGCCAGTGGATTCACTATATCCTGTTATTATTCGGCACATTATGTATTTCCTGGTCGGCAATACTCGTAAAAATAGCAAATATAAGCGGTTTTGGTTCGGGATTTTACCGAATGCTGATCGGAACCATAGCTATCTTACCTGTCTGGCTGTATTTCAGAAAGCCTGTTTCCGACCGCAACGGGGTAAAGGTGGCCATTCTGTGCGGAATACTTTTTTCGGGTGATATTGCTTTGTGGAATACATCCATCATGCTTTCGAAGGCCACCATTTCCACGTTGCTGGGTAATCTGGCGCCGGTATGGGTTGGGATCGGGGCATTGCTTTTCATGAAAGAAAAACCTTCCCGGATATTTTGGATCGGAACCATCATTTCCATGCTGGGCGTCACCATTATTATCGGCATCAATCAGGTTTTACAGGCAAATTTAAACTTCGGAAACGCATTGGCTATTTTTGCCAGCATGTTTTACGGTTCATATCTGTTTATTGCCCGGAAAGGGAGGAATACACTCGATACTTTTTCATTTACGTTCATCTCGACAATGACCAGCACCGTCGTACTTGGTTTAATTTGCCTCTTCACCTCCACTCCGCTTTGGGGATTTAACTCCACCACCTGGTGGGCATTAGGCGCATTGGGCGTTGTGCCGCAATTGCTCGGATGGCTTGCTATCAATCAGGCATTAGGGCATATCCATCCGACCGTAGCCTCCGTTACATTGCTAAGCCAGACCGCTTTTACTGCTGTTTTTTCCGTACTACTATTAGGAGAGATCCTTACGGTTCATGAAATCGGAGGAGCCATGGTGGTATTGGTCGGAATTTATCTGGTCAATAAGAAATAAAACAGCAAACCGAACGCGGACCATCCGATTACAGGATAAAGTCCGCACGATAGAGTCCGGATTTCATTTCCGCTTGTTTTCCTTTTACAAAAATCATCCCCTCCCCGTCTGATTTTCATAGATTGAGGGAGGGGACAAAAAGTAAGATTACTCTTTCGGAGCTTCCGTAGACGTTGGTTTGACCGGACGCGACTTGATTTGGGCAATAGACAACTTGGCACGTTCAATACGGGCATTCATATCCAAGACAAAATAGGTATAATAGCGACGAGCATTTCGGTGGCTTTCCCGACCCGGGAACGATTGTCATGAAGAACAGGCAGAGGTTCCCGGCAGAGGAAAGTACTTTAGAGAATAAAAATACTCGTTTGCACTTCTACAAACGGGATCGGGTGTAGTGAACACAAGGAATTACAGGAATTGAAAGGGAATTTTTTCATTCATTGGCGACGATATAGAACTGGGAATTTTATTGTAATCCGCTCAACTTCAGAAATGCACAACAAACATACAACCTTATTTCATAAAAAACAAATTTTTTTGAATAAAATGTGATATTTTTTTTAAAAAGATACAGAATATTTTTTTGAACCCCCGTAACAATCATCAAACTCCTCATTCCCGTCTGTAATCTTCGTCCAAATACTTTCGGGAGTTTAGTTTTACCCTCGTTTTACCCGAGCGTCCCATTACGAAGCCGTAAAAAATAATTATTTCGACCTGCTTATACCGATTTGAAACAAGAAAAAGAACTATATTTGCAAGTTAATTTTTCTTCTTTTACCTTGCAAGTCAAAATTAAATGAAAAAAGAATATACTTTGGATGAGTTACTGCATAAAGCAGCATCCTATTGCTCTATTTCCGAGCATTGCATATCGGAAGTTGCAGAAAAACTAAATGCCTGGGGGGTTCCGGGTGATGATAAGCAAAAAATCATCGATCGGCTAATCTCCGAAGACTTTATAAACGAGAAACGCTTCTGCATTTTCTTTGTCAAGGATAAATTCCGCTTCAACAAATGGGGAAAGATCAAAATTTCATTTGCTTTAAAGGGAAAAGGACTGGATAAAGAAGTCATTTCGGAGGCTATTTCAACCATAGACGACGGCGAATATGAAGAAATGCTGGCTTCATTGCTCAAGACTAAACTCGTTGGACTGAAATATGAATTTGAATACGAGAAACAAGGCAAATTATTCCGCTTTGCGCAAGGCAGAGGCTTTGAAAACAATGTCATTGAACTAATTCTGCGTACGATTTAGATAAAACCACGAAGCGTAACAGGACTCCGATACCGGGAAACGGAAGATCAATTTGACATTATCGGGGTTGCCTGTTGTGATCATATAAAAAATACCACTTAAATTCAAGCATAAGACATCTTACCGGGTAGTCAGTCTCAAACGGAAGATTCAATCCTTATGGAAGATCCTGGCGACGGGTTATGCCTGCTGCGATTCAACAAAAACTACTTTATGCAACGATATTCCATTAAAGAAGAACGAGCGAATACGATAACCCATGCTATCGGCATTGTTTTCGGGTTGATTGCCGGTACATTCTTAATTCAGAAAACCCTTTCTTTCCACAACAACTGGGCATTGATCAGCTATTCGGTGTATGCCCTGTTCATGACGCTCTCCTACCTCACTTCCACGCTTTATCATAGTGATAAAAATGAAATTAGCAAGACTATTCGTCGCAAGTTCGACCATGCAGCCATATATTTTCATATTGCCGGGACATATACGCCGTTTACTTTAGTTGTCCTTCGGAATCAGGGTGCATGGGGCTGGTCGTTATTCGGTGTGATCTGGGCGGCTGCCGTAATTGGCGCTCTGCTAAGCTTCCTAAAACTGAAAAATGCCAGCAAATTGGAGACAGCATGCTATCTGGCCATGGGATGGGTGGTAATCATTGCCTTTAAACCGCTGGCCGACGTGTTTTCGGTCAATAACTCCATGAATGTATTATGGTGGCTAATCGGCGGCGGACTGTTTTACACGGTGGGAGCCGTAATCTATTCTCTCAAAAAGATAGAATATATGCACGCTATCTGGCATCTGTTTGTATTGGGCGGAAGTGTTTGCCATGCGCTGGCCATTTGGAACATAAAACTATAAAGCGAGGAATGAGGAATCACAGATGAGAGATGAGTGCCTGGTTCGGAAGGGAGTTTATAGAAATATAAATGAAATGCGGGATCATTAAACATGGAAAGAACGAATGTTCTGAATAACTCAAATTGCAGGTTCCTTAATCTGTTATTCTCCTCACTCTTCCCTTCTCACTCCTCATTCCTGATTCCTCACTCCTAAATTATAAATCCTCCTCCCAATATCTTTCCTTCCCTGTAAAAAACGGCTGTTTGTCCGGGTGCAATCGATTCAAGGGGTTCGGCAAGCTCCACTCTTGCGATCCCATCTTCGAGAAAGACCACCCGGCTTAAGGTATTTTGTTTTCGGTAACGAATGCGGCAAATCGTATCAAATTCATCCGAAAACAAGTCCTTATCTACCACATTTACGTTTCGGATAAGGAATTCTGTCTTGTACATGTTATCAAGAGGTGCTAATACCACCTCATTTGTCCGGGATCGTATTTCCCTGACAAATACTTTTCGGTTCAGATGGATCAATCCCCGTCGCTGACCAACAGTATAAAGAGGAAAACCTTCGTGCCGTCCCAATATGTTTCCTTCTTCATCTATAAAATTGCCGGGATAAATAAATCGATCCGGTTCCAACAATTGTCTTTTCAAAAACGGGCGGTAATCACCGGAACAAAAGCAAGCTCCGAGACTGTCCTTTTTCTCCGATACCTTTTTGTAGCCGCGTTCTGCCGCCATGGCACGTACTTCGGTTTTATGAAACTGTCCCAGTGGAAAAACAATTCGGGAAAGTTGCATTTGCGTCAGTCCCCATAAAAAGAATGACTGATCCTTGTCCGGATCTACGCCTTCGGCAACGAAGTACCGATTATTTTCATGAATTATATTCACGTAATGACCCATTGCCACTTTCTCGCATCCAATTCGGGCAGCTTCTTTCAGGATAAGTCTCCATTTCAGTTCATTATTGCATTTCACGCATGGGAACGGTGTCCGGCCGGCCAGATATTCGTCGATAAAATACTGAACTACATGCTCACGGAACACATCACGTGCATCATAGGTGATATGCTCAATTCCCAATTGCCCGGCTAACCGGACAGCATCCTGCAAATGTATATTTTCTTCGCCTTCTTCCCAAAAACGAAACGTAATACCCACAACTTCGTAGCCTTGTTCCAATAAAAGAATGGCAGCAACCGAACTATCGGTGCCGCCACTCATTCCTAATAATATCTTAGCCAACTGGTTAATTTATATATTTATTAAACCGCAACTTAAAACGGAAGATCACTTCCTTCACCGGCTCCGGGAGCTGCATCAAATGAAGGTGCAGGTGCTGAAAACGATGAAGCAGATGTTGCGCTAACAGCATTTTTCTCTACTTTCCAGGCACGGATTGACGTGTACCAACGTCCGTTGTATTCACGGCTTTCAATGTCAAAGCTTACATTCAGCTGATCATCAATTGCTATCGGGAATTGATCAATCTTATCACCAAAAAGATTAAAACACACTTTTTTAGGGTATTGATCAGCAGTTTCTAACACATAATCCTGCGAACGCCATGTTCCGTTTTTTCCTTGTCCAGTTGCTAAAGGTAACACGGCAATAATTTTTCCAGATATTTCCATTATTCTAGTTCTTTAATTAATTGTTTTTAGAACAACAAAGATAATGAAGAAAAAATAAAGTGCAAGGGGATAAACTTATTTTTATTCTCAATCGTAAAGCGTGAAGGTAGTATATCCCATTCTGTCCTGAATTTATTCAACGTTATTTGTCTTTCATTATTTTTATTACACCCGAAATATCACACTATAAGTAATAGGAACAAGTAAATGTCACATTTAAAATTATCCGTTCTATTTCATTACTGTCCGAACAATAATAGGAAAAAAATAGAAAAGCCCAATAAATCGTATATTTGTAGTTACGACACTCAAATATCATTTAAAGAACTTTTCTATGGTTACAAAGTTAGGCAAAAAATCAGAATCTCCGCTTTTCAAACAGATTTTAGATTTAATACCACATTCATTATTGCGAACTTCGATCAACAAGTATAAATCGGACAAGAGCTACTCAACTTACTTTACATATGATGAATTGGTGAGTATGATGTTCGGACAGCTAAACAAGTGTTTATCTCTTCGGGAAATTTCATTGGGGATTAATCAGTCCCCAGAATTTATAGCGGATATTGGTTTATCTCAAATTCCAGCTAAGTCGACCATGAGCGATGGAAACCAGAAACGTGATTATAGGGTTTTCGAACATTTGTATTTGTCTCTTTGCAAGCATTTTAAATCTGAGCTTTCGCAACGGTCAGAATATAAGGTAATCAAAGAGATAGAGGGCAAACACATTAAGATAATCGATGCCACTATAATGAGCGTTTGCTTGAATTTATTTAGTTGGGCAGAATATCGGACAGCTAAAGGGGGGTATCAAGGCTCATGTGTCGTTAGATGAGCAGAGCATGATTCCTGACATTATAAATATCAGCGAAGCCAAAGTAAGCGACAGGCGTGGGGTGGATGACTTTCGGTATGAAAAGGATACAATTATTGTGGATG
>Ga0302212_1000058_pt1 | contig 59650 bp, 45 predicted proteins | sample II_Fen_N1_1_FD_200235 | JGI IMG/M metagenome (GOLD analysis project Ga0302212, IMG submission 200235) | Peat permafrost microbial communities from Stordalen Mire near Abisko, Sweden - II_Fen_N1_2 | ecosystem: Environmental > Terrestrial > Soil > Wetlands > Permafrost | place: Sweden: Abisko...
TGGCAAAAATATCTTAGATTATATGAATTTTAATTACCCGATGCTCACCAATAAAGATGGCAAAGTCATTAATACCTACATGAAACGTTGCCCTTCCCAAAAAGGTGCGGCACAACCACAATGTATGAATATCGCCTTTTTTGTCGCTTATGGGACGTTTTAGGGTTTACATGTAAAAAAGTTAAGGTTAATTTTGAGAAAAAAGAGGTGCGATATCGCACCTCTTGAAGTTTTAGATATCTTGCTCAATCACTTCGGCGAAACGGTTAAAATAACGCTCACAAATGGCTTCAACACTTTTTGAAACATCATTACATGTAAAGTTATTCCCACCAACCGTTCCGATTTTTGCAACGGTAATGCCAACAGCTTTTGCCATCTTTTCAAAGCCTGCTTCATCGTTGACTTCAACGATAGCACGTGAGAAACTCTCAGCAAAAATATCTTTGGCATCGTTACATGTAAATTTACATGTAACGCCTTTTTTACTTTTCGCGACCATTTTGGCTAGTGCAATCGCAATACCGCCAACGTTGATGTCTTTTGCTGCGTTGAGGAAACCTTTTTTATTGGCTTCAATGACAAGCTCCCACAATTTCAACTCTGTGTCATAATTAAGTTCTGCTAAAGTACCTTCAACTTTACCAAAAAGCTCTTTCATGTATAAGCTTCCGCCAAAATCACTTTGAGTATCGCCGATGAGATAAACCGAAGCGCCCTCTTTTTGGAAACTGGATGGAAGTGTTTTTGTCGCATCATCATTGAGACCGACCATAACAATAGCAGGCGTTGGGAAAACACCCACACCATTGGTCTCATTGTAAAGGGAGACGTTACCGCTAACAACAGGCGTATTCAGTTTCGCACACGCCTCTTTGATGCCATAACACCCTTGTGCAAATTGCCACATGACTTCTGGGTTTTCAGGATTTCCATAGTTCAGACAATCGGTAATTGCAAGAGGTCGTGCACCACTCATCGCAACATTTCTTCCACTCTCAGCAACAGCCGCAGCAGCGCCCATTTTAGGGTCGATATAGTTATAGCGTGGGTTACAATCACTGCTCATAGACAGAGCCTTGCCATTCTCTTTAATACGAATAACGCTTGCATCAAGACTTCCTGGTGCTTTAATCGTATTGGTTTGAACGGTAGAGTCATATTGGTTAAAAATCCATGTTTTATCAGAGACTTCGACGGAATTTAAAAGGGTATCAAACGCTTTTTGGTTCTCAACTTTCGCAAAGTCATTGATCGTTGTGTTTTTAATCAAAGCCAAATAGGTTGGCTCTTTGGTTGGTCTGTCATAAATAGGTGCTTGCTCACTGACGGGTTGTACGGGCATATCGGCGACTTTTTCACCATGCCAGAAGAGTTCCATATTGCCAGTAGCCGTGACTTCCCCGATGATTTCAGCGTTAAGATCCCATTTTCTAAAGATATCAACGACTTTATCTTCATACCCTTTTTTCGCACAGATGAGCATGCGCTCTTGAGACTCTGAGAGCATAAATTCAAACGGTTGCATCCCCTCTTCACGCGCTGGAACTTTATCTAAATGCATGATCATACCGCTTCCACTTCGTCCTGCCATCTCGAATGAACTTGAGGTCAAGCCCGCAGCTCCCATATCTTGAATGCCCACGATGTAATCCGTTTTAAAGAGTTCTAAACACGCTTCAAGTAAAAGTTTTTCAGCGAATGGATCGCCTACTTGAACAGTGGGACGAAGGCTTTTGTTGGCTTCGGTAAAGCTGTCACTTGCCATAACCGCACCACCCAGTCCATCACGACCTGTTTTTGAACCCACATAGACAACAGGGTTACCAAGTCCTTCAGCTTTTCCATAAAAAATCTCATCACTTTTAGCAAGTCCAAGTGTGAACGCATTAACCAAGATATTGCCATTGTAGCTCTCATCAAAGAAGGTTTCACCACCAATGGTTGGGACACCCATACAGTTACCATAACCACCGATGCCTGCAACGACACCACGAACAAGAAAACGTTGGTGACGTGATGTGTCATCATTGTTGGTGACATTACCAAAGCGAAGGGAGTTCATGTTTGCAACAGGGCGCGCACCCATGGTAAAGACGTCTCTTAAGATTCCACCAACACCCGTTGCCGCACCTTGATACGGTTCAATAAAGCTTGGGTGATTGTGCGACTCCATTTTAAAGACGGCTGCCATACCATCTCCAACGTCAATAACACCGGCATTTTCACCCGGCCCTTGAATAACCCATGGTGCTTTGGTTGGAAAACCGTTAAGATATTTTTTGCTGGATTTGTAAGAGCAGTGCTCACTCCACATGGAGGAGAAGATACCGATCTCTAGCATGTTAGGCTCACGTCCTAAAATATTCAAAATATTTTCATATTCGTCTTTGGTTAACTTATGTTTTTTTAACACTGCGTCTAAATTTTCCATGGATTGTTGCCCTATGTGATGTAATTAAAATGGGCTTATTTTACACAAAGGGAGCTAAAAGTTAGTTTTGATGCGAAATTAACTCTTTTGCTAAAAACCTAGCACATGCTGACGTACACTGTTCCCATCCGTACTTAGCAATGGAACATCACAATATTTCGCTCGTTCATGACATTTATACTATTTTGATAAAAATTCAGATAAAATCCAACTTCAATTTAACTTCAAGGCGGTGCCTTTCATGTTTGGAATGGGTATAGGAGAAATCCTTGTTATTGCAATTATTGCTATTATATTTTTAGGTCCAGAAAAACTTCCCGAAGCAATGGTCAAAGGTGCGAAATTCTTTAAATCTTTTAAAAACAGCATCAATGATGTCAAAAGTAGTTTTGAACAAGAGATGAAAATTCAAGAACTTAAAGATGAAGCCCTCACCTATAAAAAGAAACTGGACGAAGCAGCCACGAGTGCTCGTAAAATCATCACTTTTGATGAACTTGAAGAGATCAAAAAATCAACGCAAGATGTGAATGACTCTTTAAAAGAGCTTGAAAACAGTGTCAAAGAGAGCGCATCTCTTGAGGCACCGGCACCTTCAACTCTCGCATCTGAGCCAATCCCTGTGCAAGTGATCGAAACACCTAAAGAGACAAAGAAAGAGGAAAATGTATAATGTTTGATGAGTTAAAACCCCATTTAGCAGAACTTCGAAAAAGACTTTCGGTTTCGTTACTTGTTATTTTTGTAATGTTTATTATCTGTTTTTCATTTTGGCAACCTATTCTTGCATGGATGATAGCACCGCTTAAAGCAGTACTTCCCGAAGGTAGCAATGTCATCTTTACCGGTGTTCAAGAGCCTTTCTTCACCGCGATGAAAGTCGCCTTTTTTGCAGGTTTTATTCTCTCACTCCCTGTTATTTTTTGGCAATTTTGGCTCTTTGTTGCGCCTGGTCTTTACGATAATGAAAAAAAACTGGTGATTCCTTTTGTGCTTGCAGCAACGATGATGTTTGCACTCGGAGCCTCTTTTTGTTACTACATCGTTGTTCCAATCGCTTTTGGTTTTTTAATTGCTTTTGGTAGTGCACTTTTTACAGCGCTTCCTAGCATTGGCGAATATGTTGGCTTTTTTACAAAATTTCTAGTCGGATTTGGACTCTCTTTTGAGATGCCTGTTGTTATCTTTTTCTTTGCAAAACTTGGACTTGTGGATGATAAGGGCTTAAAAGAATTTTTCCGCTATGCCATTGTCATTATCTTTGTCGTTGCGGGTATTTTAACGCCTCCAGATATCCTTTCACAATTTTTAATGGCAGCACCACTGCTTATTCTTTATGGCATCTCCATCTTAGTTGCGAAAGTGGTTAATCCGTATATTCCACCTGAGATTGATGAAACGCAAAGCACGACTGAAGACGATACTGAAACAAAGAGTGAGGACTAGACCATAGACCCGCTTTTAAAATCAACCTACGACTACGCACTTCCACCGGAGCTTATCGCCACACATCCCATCGAACCTAGGGATGAGGCGAGGCTTTTGGTGTTTGAACGAAAAACTGGACGCATTACCCATACACGCTTTAAACATCTTTTTGATTTTTTACCCTCCGACATTGCCGTACTTTTAAACGATACGAAAGTGATTAAAGCACGTATTTTTGGTAAAAAACAGAGCGGTGGAGAGGTCGAAGTCCTTTTAAATGCACCCCTTCAAGAAAACCTCTATTCTGTTTATATTAGAGGACGGGTAAAAGCGGGGACAGAACTCTTTTTCGATGAAAACATGCGCGCTCATATCTTAGAACTCAAAGAAGATGGTACACGCATTGTTGCCTTCTTTCAAGAGGATAGAGCTCTACAGACCCAAGCACTTTTTGATCTATTGGAAAAAATTGGACATATTCCGCTTCCTCCTTACATCAAACGCGAAGATACGGATGATGATAGTGTTGATTATCAAACGGTATTTGCCAAAGAACAAGGTGCTGTTGCAGCGCCAACGGCTTCATTGCATTTTACCGATGCGATGTTTGAAGCGTTAAAAAAGCGTTACGAAACCCATTTTTTAACCTTACATGTAGGAGCAGGAACGTTTAAACCCGTCGAAGCTGAACACATCAAAGATCATGTGATGCACTCGGAGATTTACGCCATTCCTTCGCTTACATGTAAACTGATTGATAGTCCCAAAAACATCTTAGCTGTGGGAACAACGGTCACACGTACGGTGGAGTATTTTGCACGAACGAAAGTACCTGTGGGAAAATGTGATCTCTTTTTGCATCCTCAAAATCCCCCTATTCGGGTCAATCATCTCTTAACCAATTTTCACCTTCCAAAATCGACTCTGATTATGTTAGTGGCGTCATTTGTAGGGATTGAGAAAACACTTGAACTCTATGAAGAGGCAGTGAAAGAGAAGTATCGTTTCTTCTCTTACGGCGATGCTATGCTGATTGTGTAGTAATGAATATTTACATGTAAGAAGAAAATACGAAAGTTTTGTAAAATTATGCCTTCATATCAAGAAGTGTTCCCAACATTGTATCTTGGGTTTTAATGGTGTCAACATTCGCTTCAAAGCTTTTTTCAATGGCGATTTGATCGGTAAATTCAGTTGCTAAATCCGTTCCATTGGTACTTTTACTGCTTTGGGCAACCACGGCAGTATCTTGATTGGAAATCGTTGTTTGCGTCGCTTTATACTCTTCTGTGTTGACATTGGCAACATTTTGTGCGCTATTGTTCATCCAGTTTGACATTGCTGTCATAGACGTAGCATTAATGTTCATCTTCGCTCCTTTCAACCTTTTCTGAACTATACTCTACTTCAGTTAAAAGAAATCTAAAGAAATTTTTGACGCTATTTTATGAGGGTTTTGAGGGTCTTATTTAAAGCAAGAATGATTTGAGGATCGGTTTGTTGATTAAAAGCAAAATAAAGATCGCTCTCTTTGAGCAGATAGATCACTTCATAATCATTGGGATCATACCCCATCTCTTGAAGGAGACTAAGCGTGGCATCGACACTGTATGCGAGTGCATCGACACGGTCTTGCGCCAATTTTTTAATTTGCGAAGCAACATTACCAAAACGCTCTAAAGAGGACTCATGAAGACCCAATGTCATCAAGATTTTTTCAGAAGCGGTACCTGGAATCGTTGCAATTTCATACCGTGCTAGCTGCGTTTGGGAGGAGATGCGAATATGTTTACGTTTTTTCGCAACCACACCCAATGTCATTTTACCAATAGGTCCAACCCATTGAAAAAGTGCCTCGCGCTCGGATGTTCGTACGGTACTGTAAATCACACTGTTGTTTACATGTAAAGCTTCATGATAAGCTTGAACCCATGGTAAGAACCTAATGCTTGAGCCTTCGATGTGATGTCCAGCTTTTGCAAAAAGTGCTTCCAAAAGCTTCGTGGCTTTCCCTTCAACTTGACCATTTTCCATATAACTATACGGTGGATTTTCCTCCGTATAAACTTTAAATGTTTCGGCATAAAGAGAAAAGGCAAAAAAAGCGAGCGCTAACAGATGTCGCATTGTTTACCTTTAGGTTTATGAAGTGCTTTCCACGTGTAGATAAACATATCAAAATTTTCCAGTAAGATATCTGTAATATAAGGGTCAAACTGACTTCCTCGCATCATTACAAAATAATCCCGCACTATTTTTTCTTCCCAAGGCTCTTTATAAATACGCTTATCTAGAAGCGAATCAAAAACATCTGCGACAGCACAAATACGTCCAAGCAAAGAGATATTTTCCCCTTCTTTTGCATGAGGATAGCCTGCCCCATCCCAGCGTTCATGGTGTTCAAGGGCAATCACTGCGGCACATTGCATCAACTCAAACTCAGAATCAACCAACATCTCATAGCCAAGTAAAGAGTGTGTTTTCATTATTTCCCACTCTTCGTCATTGAGCTTAGAAGGCTTATTGAGAATCTCGTCGCTAATTCCCACTTTTCCAATGTCATGGAGGATCGCTGCCATTTTGATCTTTTCACATTCGGCCTCGTCTTTGCCTAAAAACTTGTAAAAAAGGTAACAAAATTCAGCCACTCGCCTTAAATGTGCACCGGTTTCTTTAGATTTTAGCTCCGCAATGGAGGCGGCAAGATAGGTCATTTCGCGGTTGAGTTTACAAATCTCTTCGGTTTGACTCTCCACTTGGCTTTGCAGGTTGCATTGAAGTTGATATAAAGAGATATGCGTCTTCACTCTGGCTTTTAAAAGTCCTGCATGAAACGGCTTCGAGATAAAATCTACCGCACCTATGTTAAAGCCAATCTCTTCATAATCACTCCCCTCATTGGCAGTGAGAAAAATGATAGGAATCGTGCATACTTTATCCATTGCTTTAAGTCTGCGACACACTTCATACCCCGTCATTAAAGGCATATTGATATCCAGTAAAATCAGATCAGGCATCACTTTTTCAGCTAACATAAGTCCTTTTTTACCCTCTTTTGCCGCATAGACCTCATGTTCACTCAAAATGGAACTGAGCATTTCAATGTATTCGGGAGTGTCTTCGATTACCAAGATTTTAGCCATTGCTTATCTCCTCACTTAAATGCTCCACATGCTGTAAAGCTGCTTCAAAATCAAACTGTTTGCAGGCAAAAAGAAGCATTTTGAAGGTTTCACTCTCAGCCATATCTCGGTGCAATGCTAGCGCTTCTAAAAGAAGATTGACCTTTGAGACATTGGAGAGATTGAGTGCTGTTTGAAGCTCAATGAGTGAGCGCTCCAATGCCTTTTTTTCATCCAATGTAAACGATAATGCTTTAGGATTTACATCGCTTCGAATTTCAAGTTTTTCATACACATCACGTAAAATGCTCATCAGCGCCGTATGTTCGTTTAAGACACGCTCTAAAGGGAGCGCATCCAACGAATGGTGCTCTTTTAACCACTGCTCTAACACACCAAGACTCTGCTCTAAACGCTTAACGCCGATGGTTCCACAGAGTCCTTTCGTCGTATGCACATAATCAATCAGTGAGCTCATCTCTTGTTTTTCAATCAAAAGCTGAAGTTTTTGGGGAAGGTGCAGGTATGTTTCAAAAAAGCCGCTAAAGAGTTTTTGCCATAACACCTCTTTGCCACCCAACCTCTTAATGGCTTCTTCTTTCGCAAAAAGCTCTAAATGCTGTGGAGTAGAAGCCTTTTCCTGATGCTTGGGCGTACTGAAAAGATTTACATGTAACGTCTCCAAGAGTGTGCCGTAAAAATCTTCTACCTCAAAAGGCTTTCCGATGTGAGCATCCATGCCGGATTCAAGGCATCTTTCAATATCTTGAATCATGACATTGGCTGTCATGGCGACAATAGGTGTTAAGACATTGAGCTCATTGCGAATGATACGCGTGGCTTCATAACCATCCATAATTGGCATCTGAACATCCATCAAGATAAGATCAAATGGGTGAAGTTGCTCTTGAATCATCTCGACCGCTTCCAAGCCATTGCGTGTGGCTATGACTTGGGCATGTGTCTCTTTCAACAAATAGGTGGCGACTTCAAGGTTAATGTCATTGTCTTCCACAATCAAAATACGTTTCGAAGAGAGATCTATCTTGGAAGGATCAAACAGTGGCATGGACGCGCTAATAGGGCACAAAGCAACCAACGTATCGTAAAGCATTGAGGGGTTAATGGGCTTTTTCAAGAGTGAATCAATACCACTGTTTAAAATACGTGCTTTGAGATCGTCATCATCATTGGACGCGATCATTAAAAAAGGAGGCAGTGTTTTAACATCAATCGTATCGGTTAAGTGTGTATAAAAATCCAACCCATTCGCTTTTTTACTCAGCTCATGATCCAAAATAACCAAATGATACGCTTCATTGCTGCTTTGAAGCATCGAGGCAATAGCATCACTGCTTTTGCAGGCGGTGACAAAAAAACCAAACGAGCGAATAATCTCACAAAGGGATTCACTCACTTTTTTCTGATCCACAATCACCAAAATATTGAGTGGTTCATACCCATTGCTCGCATTTTCAGACTGAACATCCAACCCTTTGGCTAAAGGAAGGGTTACGCTCAAACTAAAAAGACTCCCTCTTCCCTCTTCACTCTCTAAACGAATATGACCATGCATCATCTCAGCAAGCTGTGTGCAAATAAAAAGTCCCAACCCTGTTCCACCATGTTTTCGTGTAATGGAAGCATCTAATTGCCCAAATGCTTTAAATAAAAGGGATTGCTTCTCTTTGGGAATCCCCATGCCACTATCTTTGATATGAAACGTGAGCGTGGACGTATGTTCAAGATGGGATTGCTCTTCAACGCTCAGAAGCACGGCTCCTTCTTTGGTAAACTTGATCGCATTACTTAAAAAATTGTTGACAATCTGCATCAATTTGCAGGGATCACCTTTAAAAAAGCGGTTGGTTTCCACAAAATCGTACTGAAAATCGATCCCTTTCTCTTTGGCAAGGACAGAGAAGATAGAACAGCTTTTCTTCAGCTCTTTATGCAGATCAAACGCAACGACTTCCACTTCCATTTTACCCGCTTCAATTTTGGAAAAATCCAAAATATCATTGATAATACGAAGCAGAACCGAAGAAGCCTCTTTGATTTTCCCCACATAACCGACTTGGGTACTGTTCATCGCCGTCTTGCTTAAAAGATGAGACATCCCCATAATAGCATTCATGGGTGTGCGAATTTCATGACTCATATTGGCCAAAAATTCAGACTTGTAGCGACTGGTGTCTTCAAGCTCTTTGGTACGCTGTTTCACTTTTTCATCGAGTATCTCATTTTCATGTTTCAGCGCGTCAATAAAGCCTTTGAGCTTGATACGTGTTTTATCCAGTGCAAATCCAAGGGTGCCAATTTCATCATTTTCATCCCAAAGAAAAGGCTCATCAAGCTTTTGGTGTGCTAAAAGATTAGAGTGGCCTACCAAACGGCGGATTGGTCGGATAATCTTATAGTAGTAAATCCACGATATCACGATAATTAACAAAAGCAGTTGGAAAAAGATCATGCCGCCAAACAGTGCCATATCGGAGAGAATAGAATCGACAAGGTCTTGGCGTTTAAAACCCATTTCCAAAGAGCCAATCATAACACCATCTTTTTCCAAGAGTCTGTTTAAGAAGAGCGTGTCATCATTGTTCGCAACCTTCTCTTTGTTTTCCCATCCCAAAAAGAGCTTCTCATCGCTATCTTTGACATAAACAAACTGCACACTCGGATCAAGCAGAAGCTGATCGAGCATCGTTTGACCGAGCTCTGGGTAAAAGTTCCATAAAGATTCGACAAACACAGCCGAAGAGAGATTGAATTTTTTGGTGTTGAGTGTTGTAAATACCTCTTGTTTATGTTTATACGTACTGTTAACATAGGTTAATACGACAAGAGGTAAAGGCAGAAGCAGCGAGATAATAATCATCACTGCTAAAGCTTGCAGTAAGGAGACGCGGTACAGCATCGCTTTAATCATTGTGTAGGACTCTTTCAAAAGCTATTTTAACGACACCAATACCAACGTATTGAAGCTTACAGACCCTATCAGGAAGCAATAAACTAAGTCAAATTAAACTATAACATTTTAAAATCATCATTGTCAATTTTAAAGGTAAATTGTTTCCGCTTTTTTGACAATATGCACCTTACTTTCGGTGTTTTCTTTCAAATAGGCTTTAAAAAGCTCCAATTTATCCACTTCACCATGAATCAGATAGATCGTCTGCAATCCTTTGATCTGTTTCACCCATGAAAGCATATCTGCACGATCGGCATGAGCGGAGAGACCATTGATCGTATAAATTTTGGCACGCACTTTAATATCTTCACCGTAAATGCGAATAAAAGGCTCTTTATCAATAATATCACGCCCCAATGTGCCTTTGACTTGAAATCCCACAAAAATAACCGCGTTTTTAGGATTCCAAATGCGCTGTTTGAGATGATGCAACACCCTCCCACCCGTACACATACCACTTCCAGCAATGATGATGGCGCGTTTATCGACATCATTAATCACCATAGAGTCTTTTCGGCGCGGCGTATGTTTGAGTTGAGGAAAGGCAAAAGGGTCATCCCCTAAGCTTACATGTAAACCTACGGTTTGGTTCATTTGTGCAGGATATTTTTGGTAAATCTTGGTCGCTTCGATCGCCAAGGGGCTGTCTAAAAAGACATGACAATTGTGCAAAAGTCCCTCTTGATTCATCTGATGCAGCAGCCATAAAATTTCTTGGGTTCGTTCCAGCGCAAAGGAAGGAATGACAATATTTCCTCCATCATTGAGGGTAGAGACAACCGCATCTTTAAACTCTTGAAGACTCTCTTTAAGAGCGCGATGTTCCCTATCGCCATACGTAGATTCCATAAAAAGAGCATCGGTATGTGCTATGGGGCTAAGATCGTTAATAATAAGGCGGTTTTTGCTGCCCAAATCGCCTGAAAAAACAACGGTTTTTTCTACATTCTCTTCTTCATAATGAATCTCGACAAAAGCACTTCCCATAATATGCCCTGCATTATGAAGCGTAATCTTGATAAAAGGAGCGATTGTGATGATTTCATCGTACTGTACACGACGGATTTTGTGTGTGAAAACGTGTTCAACGTGCTCTTTGGTATAAAGGGGTTCAACAACACTCCCCTCCTCTCCACGACGTAACGCTTTACGAAGCTGTGTCTCGTACTCTTCTTGCAATAAATTGGCACTGTCTAGGAGCATAATATAGGCGATATCTAACGTCGCTTCGGTGGCAATAATCTCGCCACGAAACCCCTCTTTGACCAGTTTAGGAACACGCCCAATATGATCGTTATGCGCATGGGTTAAAATCAGATAATCAATCGAAAAAGGCTCAAACCCAAAAGGCTCATAGTTGCTTTTCCACAGCTCGCCTTGAATCATTCCACAATCAATTAGAATCTTGACAGTGTTAATCTCTAAGAGATGACACGAACCTGTAACCATGGAAGCAGCACCATACGATGTGACTTTTGCCATTTGTTATCCTTTGTAAAAAACGCCTCTTAGCTTTACCAAAAGGCTTGTTTTACTATTATGGCACTAAATCCTTTAATGTATAAATTTATCAATAATTTCTTTGTATTTTTTCTCTATCACGTGTCGTTTTTTCTTAAAGGTGTTGGTAAGCTCTTCGCCTACGGTAAACTCTTTTTCCAAGAAATGGATATTTTGCAACTTCTCAAACGGCTTAAACCCTTGCCCTTGATGTAAAAGCTCATTCATTTCACTTTTGATTTTCGCGACAATTTGTTTGTCTTCCATCACTTGTTCGATACTGAGGACTGCTTTGTTAAAATGAAGGGCTACATACTCTTTGAGTTTTTCAAAATCAGGAACAATGAGTGCTCCCAACCCTTTTTTGGTATGCCCCACTAAAATAGCATCGGTAATAAAAGGTAACATGGAAAGCGTTGATTCTATGCGACTTGGATCAACATTTTCACCACTCGCCAAAACGATAATCTCTTTTGATCGTCCGGTGATGACCAACTCGCCTTTTAGGGTAAGTTTGCCCAGATCGCCTGTTTTAAAGAAGCCATCTTCACTGAAACTTTTGGCATTCTCCTCAGCGTTTTTATAATAGCCTTTAAACACCTGCTCACCTTTGACCCACAACTCACCAACTTCGCCTGAGCCCAACATATCGCCCTCTTTATTCACAATTTTGAGCGTCGTTTCATGAACAGGAGGTCCGAGTGTTGAAAAGGTATTGCATTGAAGGGCACGTCCTGAAATAACAGGGGCACACTCTGTCATGCCATAGGCATTCACGATGCGTATACCAATCGCATCAATCCACGCATCTAAAAAATCAGGCAATGCGCCTCCCCCACTCACGGCTAGACGCAATCTTCCACCAAATTTTTCCTGCACAAGTGCCATCTTTTTTTGAGCAAACAGATAAAGAGGATAGAGGGCTAAACGTATCACGAAAGCAACTATTTTATCTTTACATGTAAACAAAAATGGGCGCTTTTCAAAATAGGGAAGTTCATCTTTTAAAACGCGATCTGCATGCCTGTATGCTGCGGAGATGGCAACCAATTTGTGAAAGAGTTTGGCTTTTTTAGGGTCTTTTTTCTCTAAGGCTGTTGTTATCTTGGTGTACATCGACTCCCATAGTCTGGGAACGGTCGCTACAATGGTTGGTTTATACTGCTCTAAATCCGCCGCAAAGGTTTTAATAGTGGAATAAACCGTACAGCACCCTTGCGAAAGGGCTACATATTCGGCAGCACGTTCAAAAATATGCCATGAAGGAAGAATCGAAACCCACACATCATCGCTTTGAAGCGCAATCAATGGAGGAATTTCACGCACATTGTACATGATGTTTTTATGACTCAGCATCACACCTTTAGGCGTTCCTGTCGTTCCGGAGGTATAAATCAGCGTTACAAAATCTTCTTCATCCAAAGCATCTTTGCCTTTAAGAAATGCCTCAATTTCATCCGCATGAATGGTACGATCTTTTAAAATATCGTTGTACGAATAAAGGTTGCTTAAAAGCGAGTGGACATTCGGCGCTTCAACAATAAAAATGGCTTTGAGTTTAAAAGCATCCAGCATCGATTCATGCCTCGCGTAAACACACTCATTTTCAATAATTAAAAAATCAGCCCCCGAATGGGAGAGTATAAACTCTAACTCTTGGGTTGGCGTGTCACAGCCTCGAGGAATACCAATGGCACCAAGGGAGATCAAAGCCTGATCCGTGACCATCCACTCATAGCGGTTGTCACATAAAAACATTACTTTGGAGCCCTTTTCGATTCGCTTCGATTTCAAAGCCCGAGACAGCGTCAAAACATCTTTAAATAATTTTTCATAACTGACTTCGAACTCTTTATCTCCTATCTTGTAGATAAAGGCATTCTTCTCTTTATACTGCTCATAGCTCTTAATAAACCTATGAAACAACGTGTTTTCTTCACGATGCAAGCACAATCCTTAACATTTAAAATTACTTTATTGTAATCTTTCTTCCTGAAAGAGAGGCTTAACGAGAACGAAATGCCTTGAAAACCAAAAGAAGAATTACAATTTGAACGACCAAAAGCCCTACATGTAACGTATAAACTTGTTCCTGTTTATCGGTAATACCATACCACTCAATACTTTTGTAAAAAAGATACGAAAGCACCATGCCGATAAGATAGCCCTTTTGTTTGAGGACATCTGCAAAAGAGAGTAAGGTCGTACGCTTAAGAGCAAGGGTTTCATAGCGCATCAGATAATTACCAAAAACAAACGTCAGCTGATAGGAAATATAAATAAACAAAACATTGCTATAACTGTACTGAAACATCAGAAAACTCACAATAATTAAAAGCGCTAAAAACTCTACCAAAAGGGTAACACGGTAAAAGACGAGAAGATTCATCATCTTCTCGTATACTTTTGCCACCACGAGCAAACCAATGGCCAGCGCAATCCCCCCCAATGAAAAAACCGAAGGTTCAAGCGGTGTGTAAAGCACAAAGACACTCCCCACGGTAAGTCCAAAGAAGAGTGAATTGAGCAGTTTATACCAAAGGTAAGGTCGTAAGGTGAGTTTCATTAGAATCTCGCGTTGAAGCCAACAAGAAATGTTCGCTCATAATTAATAGGATAAACACCTAATCCAGACCATGCACCACCATCCGCAAACATGGCATTTTTCTCATCAAAGAGGTTGTTTACTTTAGCAAAGATTTCATAGTTTTTATAGGTATAGGTTGCCGATAAATCTGTGACATGATAGCTTTCCATTTTGCCATAATTGCCATCAAAATCATCAATAGCGTAGGCTTTGGATTTATACGTATGGGAGAGGACTAAAGCAACAGGTTTGATGGGGTTATAGCCTAGAGCAACTTTGACATTATGAGGCGAGACACCGGGAATACTTCTTCCATTAAAACTTCCATCTAACCCGTCATTAATAATTTCAGTATCAAGATAGGTATAGTTTAATGTGGTAAAAAGATTGGAGAGAATTTGATATTTTTCAGATAATTCAATGCCTCTTTTTTCCGTCTCTTTGAGATTTGTATTATTTCCACTGGTGACATTATAATAAATTTCATTGTCTACAAAAGCGTAAAAGAGCGTTGTTTTAAAAGTATGAGGATAACTGATGTAATTAAACCCAACATTAAATGTATCGACTTTCATAGGCTCAATAAAACCGTTAAAGGTACCGCCCCAACTAAAGAATCTATCAATATCTGGCGCTTGAAACGAGCGATTATAATTTGTAAAAAGAGACATTTTAGAGGTCAGTTTATAGTTATACCCTACATCATAAGCTTTAAGTTTACTCTCATCTTCTGTATTATTACTGGATGATTCATATTTATAGTTTACTTTTTCCTCACGTGCACCTAATGAAAAGGTATGGGCATTTAACATATAATCTGTTTTGGCATAGAGACCAAGATTTTCTTTGGTCGTTTGATTTCCAAAGGCATTCCGTTCGCCATCAAAAGCTTGTACTCCTACCAGTGCTTTTAATCCACCATCACTGTAATTAATTTTTGCATCATAGCTTTTGTAGTCATAGTCACTTCGTGAACTATAGGTAATATAATTGGATACTTTATCTTCATTCGAGATTTGGGCATCAATAGAAAATTTATCATTAATTTTATAGTTAAATCCATACGATAGGACATCCGAACTGTAATAGTATTCGTTGTATCCAGAAGATGGAATGGTGTAACGATTTTGTTCGTACTGAGACAATGTTATAGCATTGGCAAAATTGACATTCATTTTTGAATAGGTTTTACCAACATTAAAGGTAAGATCTTCGATAGGCGTGAGCGTTGCTTTGATCGATTTATTGCGATTCCAGCTCTCATCTTTCGTCCCATCACTTGAAACTTCTTTAAATCCATCATGGCTATAATCATCAATATACCCAGAAATTGAAAATTTTTCTTCTTTAATACCAAGACCGACAGAGGCAAATTTTAGCCCGTTATCGCCCATATAACTTTTAATGACAGCACCATCGTAATCTTTTGTGATAATATTAATTGCACCCGCATTAGCACCATCACCATATTCAACCGAGCCACTGCCTTTAATAATCTCTATTTTTTCAATGCTATCAATGGGGATAGATGATAAAAGTTGAGGAGACATATCGATATTATTGAGTCGTCTACCATTAACGGTAATGACGGTATTTTCGTAACCATAACCCAATCCATAACCACGCATATCAATCGCTTGGGAAAAAGGGTTACCCATGTTAGGAAGAGCTGTTACAGAGGTTTGAGTGTTTAAAAATTCGTAGATATCTTTGGAGTGAGATTGCTCAATCTCCTTTTTAGTATAAACTTCAGATGCAAACGGTGCACCAACTTCACTGACCTTGATCTTCTTCGAGATCACCACAACAGGTGCAGAACTTTCTTCAAGCACTTCTGTTGTTTCCGCGGATGCTTCAGCTTTTGGCGTATAGAGTTGCTTTTCAGTGTCTACAACACTTTGCCCTTCGCTGGCAAGTGCTAATGTAGCATTTAAAGCAAGTATCGCTGCTAGGCTAAAATACTTCCCTCGAAAACCTTTGAGATGTTTCATTCATTCTCCTTAAAATTTGGGAAAACTATTTTATCTTAAAAGTGGCAAATTTGATAGTTTTTACCACCTTGCATACGCTTATTTTACGCAAAAAGAGATTATACAAAAGCACTCTCTTTTAAAAATTATGCCAACAGTGTATAATCTACCTTGAAAAATTTTATGCGACTGCACACCATCACGCAAGCGTCACATAAAAGGTATACTTTTACATGTAATATCGAAAAAGGGAATGAATGAATCAAAAGACGTTACGGGTTATCTTTTTTAGCTATCTTACGGTGGTTTTCATAGGAGCCATTCTCTTAATGCTTCCGTTTGCACATGTGGGAAAACTCGCCTTTATTGATGCACTCTTTACCTCTACCTCTGCAACGTGCGTAACAGGACTTGTGGTCAAAATAACGCCTGAAGCTTTTACTTTTTTTGGACAATGTGTTATTTTGGTTTTAATGCAAGTGGGCGGTGTTGGGTATATGAGTATCGTCACCCTCTTCTTCTTGTTTATGAAAAAAAACCTGAATATTCATGAAAAGAATATGGCAAAAGATTCACTCAATTATGCGCATAACCTCGACATTCAAAGCTTTTTAAAAAAGGTTTTTCTCTTCACCCTCATCATCGAATCACTCGGAGCATTCATCCTAGCAATGCGTTTTTCCACCCATATGCCTGTTAATAAGGCGATCTGGCAGGGTATTTTTCACTCGGTTGCCGCTTTTAACAATGCTGGGTTTTCGACCTTTCGCGATAACCTTGTCGGCTACCAAACCGATTTCACCGTTTTAGTCACCATCGCTTTTTTGATTATTTTAGGCGGTGTGGGATACTTAGTCTTAGTGGAACTGCATGCCAAAGCAACGCATAAACGCTTTATGCTCTCAGCGCACACCAAAATCACGCTTGTGGGTACACTTATTCTTATTGTCTCCGGCACGCTTCTTTTCTTAGCCATTGAATGGGACAACAAAGGTATCTTTGGAAACATGTCTCTTTATCACGGTGTTTTAAACAGCTTCTTTCTCTCCGTCAACTTTAGAACGTCTGGTTTTAATAGCCTCGATCTTTCCAATCTCAGTGATGCATCGCTTTTTTGCTCAACCATTTACATGATGATTGGTGGTGGTGCAGGAAGTACCGCAGGTGGTATTAAAATTACGACGGTTGCTGTACTTATCATTGCCACCATTCACACAATTAAGATCAGCAATCAAGCACCACATGCCTTTAAACGCACCATTACGCAAGAGGTCATCAACCGCTCATCTGCCATCATCCTCGTTGCTTCGTTCATTGCCATTACCGCAACCCTTATTTTAGTCGAAACCCAGCACACCAACTTTATGAAAACACTCTTTGAAGTGGTTTCTGCGTTTTGTACCGTGGGCGTTTCGGTTGGAAATGGCGATGTTTTAAGCCTTTCTGATACATTTAGTACTTTTGGAAAGTCTATCATTATCGCCCTCATGCTCATCGGGCGCATGGGCATTTTTGCCTTTGGATTTCTCATCATCGGCAGAGAGAAGATCAAACACATACAATACCCTGAAGGAAGGATTTTATTATGAAAACATACGCGGTTATAGGCCTAGGAAAATTTGGCTTTCACATCGCCAAGGGACTCGCAGAACAAGGCATGGACATCATTGCCATCGACAACGACCCGCATAAAATTCAAGTCATCAGCGACTACATCGAAGATGCGCTCATTTTAGATAGCACCGACATCAAAGCCCTTCAAGAAGCAGGTGTTGTAGGACTCGATACGGTTATTATTAGCATTGGTGAGAACATTGAAGCGAGTATTTTAACCTTGATGGCACTTAAAGAGTTGGAAAATAAAACGATCATTGCCAAAGCCATCACCCTCACACACGGAGAAATTTTAGCGCGACTGGGTGCGTTTAAAGTCATCTATCCTGAACGAGAATCTGCGAAGAAATTGGTGGAAAATCTGGTGGGGAATGTCGTCATTGACCAAGTCGATTTTAGCAGTACGATTAAAATTGCAAAATTCACCGTCACCAAATCACTTGTGGGAAAAATGGTTCAAGAGATTGAGCAGATGTTTGAAAATGAGATCCATCTCATTGCCTGCAAAACCAGAGATAACTGGACATTTGATGTCGATAAAACGTATAAAATCCGCGAAAATGATATGCTCTCTTTTATCGGCAAAAAAGCTTTTATCGAGAAGCTGAGAAACCTAACCAAATCAGAGAGTTAATCTTTACATGTAAAGCCTCTTTTAGCACAATGTCGTTATAACGTATGACATGTAAAGAGGTTTTGACTCAATTTTTAACGATTTTTTCAACCCCATTGCACTATTTTTCATCACACACCAAAGGAGTGCGTATGCAACTTCGTTCCCTTAGCCCTGAAGAAGAGCGTGTTATCCTTCATAAAGGCACAGAGATGCCCTACTCTGGGCAATACAACACCTTTCATACCCAAGGCGTTTATCACTGTAAACAGTGCAATGCCCCACTTTATACCTCGTCTGACAAGTTTGATTCAGGGTGTGGTTGGCCGAGTTTTGATGATGAGATCAAAGGGGCAATTAAACGCGAAACCGACCGCGATGGCAGACGCACCGAAATCCTCTGCAATGCGTGTGGAGCGCACTTAGGACATGTATTTGAAGGCGAGAGATTGACCCCAAAGAACACACGCCATTGTGTCAATTCTATCTCACTTTTATTTATACCCGAAAAAAAGTAGTTTTTTGTTTATGCTATAATAGCGCACAAAATATTTTAAAGGAATTCTGTATGACCCAAAGCGAACCGGACTCGGTTAGTTTTCATTTCGTTAATCTCAGGGGAGTTGCTCTATGACACTTCTGATAGTCTATCTTTCTCTTGCTCTTTTCGTATCGTTCCTCTGTTCTGTTTTAGAAGCGGTTTTACTCTCTAGCACGAACTCTTACATTGAAACACTTCCCAAAGAAAACAATGAATCGGTTATTGCTATGATTAAAGGCCTAAAAGCCAACATCGACAAACCAATCTCTTCTATCCTAACGTTCAATACCTTTGCCCATACTATGGGAGCTGCAGGTGTGGGTGCTCAAACCCAAATCCTCTTTGGTGCCGAATGGCAAACCTTAGTGGCGTTTGTCGTGACACTGCTCATTTTGTATGTTTCAGAGATTATCCCAAAAACCATTGGTGCGCTTTATTGGAAAAAACTGTTGATTCCTTCCGCGTATATGATCGAGTTTCTTGTAACGATCAGTACACCGTTTACATGGATTTCATCGATTTTGACCAACTACATCTCCAAAAACAAAAAACACCAAGGCAATTTTTCGCGTGATGAGATTATGGCAGTCGTTGCGATGGGTGAAAAAGAGGGATCAATCCTTAGTAAAGAGAGTGATCTGATTGAAAATCTTTTAAAACTTAAAAATATAAAAGCCAAAGATATTATGACCCCACGAAGCGTTGTGTTCGCACTTCCTTCTACGACCACTATTGAAGATGCGATTGAAGATGATCGTATGTACATTCACTCGCGTATTCCTATTTTTGGAGACACCCTCGATGATGTTGTGGGGATCGCCTTTAACCAACGCATTCTAGAAGAGAGCGTGGAAGATCACGATAAAACAACACTCGCAGATATCGCCCATGAAGTGCATATGGTTTCGGAATATTTACCGGTTCCAAACTTGATCGACCAGTTTATCAAACGTAAAACGCATCTGTTTGTGGTGTTCGATAGTTATGGTCAAACCGCAGGTGTTGTCACACTTGAAGATGCCATCGAAACCCTTTTAGGCGTTGAAATTGTGGATGAAATGGACGAAGTCGAAGACATGCAACTCTTCGCCAAAGACCGTAGTAAAAAGTTCCAAGACCGCATGAAAGTCGAGCGTAAAAAACTCGAAAAAGCAAAAGTTTACTAAAGATATTTAACCATCAGAGGCTTTATTGACAAAGCCTCTGTCGATACTCCCACTGCAACCGTTCACTATCCCACATTAATTCATTGATACACGCAAAAGGTTGAGCAATGCTAAACATATCGTTGATCTCAATCCCAAAGAGGTGTGTGAGAATCATACGATTCACCCCGGCATGCGCAACGATGAGTATGGTACCTGTCGCATGATGGGTAATGGCATCAAAAGCATCTCTAACGCGTTTTGCCATATCGTGAAAGCTCTCACCATTGGGGGGCGTAAAATATTCTAAATCATCTCCTCTTTGTGCATAGAGTTTAGGATACTGCTCTTTGATCTGTGACATCGCCACATTTTCCCAATCCCCCATATCAATCTCAGCAAATGCCTCAACAGGTTGAAAATGCTTTTTTTTACCCATGCAAAGAATATGAGCCGTTTGCAAACAGCGCTTTAAAGGACTGGAAAAAACCATATCAAGGTGAATCGCTTTAAAATAATCATGCAATCCTTGCGCTTGCTCTTTTCCTAGCGCATCAAGGGATACATCGCTGCGCCCCAAATACCTCTTTTCACTCCCGTTATCAATGTGCCCGTGACGAAGCAAATACACTTTTTCAACCATTGAGAAATGCCTTACATGTAAGATTTTCTATCTTTGCAATAATCGTTTTAACCGCGTTCAATCGTTTCGTGATATTGCTCTGTGCTTCGAGGTTTCCTTCGCATTTTTGAAACGCCTTAGTAAAACGTTTTTCATAACCGCAAACCTCATCGTCATCCACTAATTTATCGGCTAAAAAGAGCAATTCAGCTGCCGTAAGAGGCGAATGGAGCTCCACATCTATATCCATATGCGTTGCAATGATATCGCCGATAGCCTCATACCCCATTGCCTTTAAACGTGATGCGCCAACACAGGCATGACGCTTCTCTTGTCGAGCGATGTCATGCAGTAAAGCTGCCGCACGTAACCTATGCGGATCAATATTTAGCCCAAAAGAGGCAATCTGCGTATAAAGAGTCGATGCCATTTTCTCCACCGCTTCACAATGTTTGATGATACGTTCAGGCACCTCATTGTCTACCATAATTGCCAAACACTCCTTTTGCGTGGGAGCATTCAATGCTTCATACGACACAAGTGTCTGATAATCTTGGGGTGTGTCCATATCCATCAAAACCGATTGATCACAGACGTTTACATGTAAAGCATCTGCGTTAAAGGCTTCCAAAACTTTTTTAAGCCCACCTTCGCCCTCGCTGGCAAGAATCTGCTCTTTATACTTCCCATCAATGAGTGGCGGATGCCCTTTTCTCCCCAAAAATGTCGGATAAATCACCCCTTTGTGTTGATGGCTATACGCTTCGTACAAACGCTCAAGCGTTTGAACTTTAATGAGAGGAATGTCCACAGGTTGCATATAAAAGGCTTCCATCGTTTCATCTAGGGCACTAAGCCCTTTTTGAATAGAGCTAAACATCCCTTTCTCGTACGCCTCGTTGTAAACAATATGAACCCTATAGCCTCTTAGTACCTCCACAATCAAATCCTGCCTATGCCCTACTACCACATAGATATCTGCTATTCCATGCGCTTGGTAGGTCTGAATCAGGCGTACAAGAGCGTTTGTTTCACCTAAAGGCAAGAGCGGTTTAAAGTCATGCATACGTGATGAATAGCCTGCGGCGATAATCAAAACAGCAATGTGGGGTTTAATCATGGTTTAGCTTCTTTTCACTTTTGTAAGCTCCGCTACAATACTAATGGCAATCTCTTCAGGCGTTTGAGCATTGATAGAGACACCAATAGGACAATACACACTCTCCAACTCTTTTTGCGTAAATCCTTCATGCAAGAGGAGATCGTAGACATAATTACGTTTTGTTTTACTGCCAATCATACCAATGTATTTGGCGTTCATGTGAAGGGCTTGCTCTAACACAACTTTATCAACGCCTCTGGTGACGATGACAATATAACTGTTTTGAGGAATACCCACCTCTTCGACCAACCCCTCATACGTTGAAGAAACCACATGAATTTCATCGGCGGTGGGAAAACGCTCTTTGTTCGCAAACGCTTCTCTGTCATCTAAAATGACGGTATAAAACCCCAATGTTTTGGAGAATAATGCTATTTGTTGAGAGACATGCCCTGCCCCTACGATATAAAGTCGATCCATCGTGTAAAAAGGCTCAATCATATAACGGTTTTTTCCAACGTAGAGATGAAATTTAATATGATAGAAATTTTCTCGAAGCTCTGAGACAATGCGTTGAACCTCTTTATCCTCTTCACCATACAGATCCGTTTGGGTGCAGATCCATTTATTTTTACCTAAATTTCGTCGGTTTGTCTGTGAAATATTTGTAATCATCACAAAATCAGTTCCTGACGTTTTGAGCTCTTTGGCTTTTTGAAAAAGAGTGAGTTGCGAAAGATCCAAAGCATCTAGGTGCTCCAAAAGAACACTCACTTCGCCACCACACACCATACCTGCAGCACGTGCATCATTATCGGAGAGTTCAAGATCTTCGATCGACCACTGTTTGGTCTTAAAAATTTCGGGGGCTAATTGCATGGCCATGGCTTCCAGTATGCCTCCACCGATTGTTCCCTCAATAGAAGTATCTTTGCGAATCACCATCTTTGTTCCTGCCTCTCTTGGAGCAGAACCACTTTTTTGCACGATCGTTGCGGTTACGATTTCGTGCTGTTCATTTAAACTATCCACAATGTGTTCAATTATGGTTTTCATCTCTTCTCTCCTTGTCTACAATCGTGTAGTTTTCGTTTAATCATGCTATGGGTTATCTTGATCGAAGGATCATCTTTCTCCACGTCAATTCTGAGGTTAAACTCACATAAAAAATGGGCGCGAATACGCCGAATGATCTCCTCTTTGAGCGCTATGGAGCGCTCTTGATGGGCACGTATCAGCTTTACATGTAACGTATTGTTTTCACACACCGTGAGCGTATAATCCAAAACAGAGGAAAAGCGTAAAAGGATCTCATCGAAGTCTCTTAAATGAATTTCATGCCCATGGAGGTTGGCTTTATTTTCAATGCGACCTTGCACTTTTTCCATCGTTCTCAAAAACGTACCGCAAGCACAAGGTGTTGTCATAAAACGGGCTCTATCGCCTGTTCTGTACCGAATCAATGGCATCGCTTCGCGCTTAAGGGTTGTAAAGACCACTTCCCCGTACACACCATCTTCGACGAGCTCCCCCGTGGTAGGGTCTATGATTTCAAAGTAGACATCATTCTCTCGTAAATGATACCCCTTGAGGCATTCGCATTCAACGCCTCCACCGTACCCCATCTCCGTCATGCCATAATGGGTAAAAACACGGCAATCCCCTTGATGACTCAGCTCCTCAACCAATGCGTCTGGCACATAGTCTGTGCTTAAGAGAACTTTTTTGATATGGGTGTAAAAGAGTTTTGGCTTCATGCGGCTTAAATACAACACTTGCATCGGAATACCCACCAAACAGGTAATAGCATTCTCTTCAATACGCTGTGCGGTGAGTTCAACATCACTCAAAACACCTTGCACGATGCACTCAATCTTTGAGAGGGCTAATGCTTTTTTGAGTAAATCCCCAATGCTCCCATAAGAGGGTCCGGGGAGCAAAACCATCACCCTGTCCGATGCATCAACTAAACAGCGCATACCTTGCTGAAAAAAATCAATCGTCGCCTTCAAATCCTCGTGGGTAAAATAGATGCGCTTCTCATCGCCTGTCGTACCCGATGTATTTAAAGTCACAATGCGCTCTATGTCGTGAAGTGGGACACAGACAAAATCACTGGCATTTTGTTTAATCTCTTCGGGCGTTGTAAACACAATGCGCTCAAAATCTTTCAACGATTGCATTGAAGTGACGTCACTCTCTTTTAATTTTGCGTGATAAAAGCGACTCTTCTCTTTGGCATAGGTTAAGGTTTTTAAGAGTTCACGCAACTGATACGCTTTTAAAGCTTCTTGGCTTTTGTCCCCTATGTTGGTTCGCTCAACGATCCAATCTTCCAACGGTGTTACTCGCATCCTTCACCCTTCTTAGCATTTCGATAAAGAGAGACTCCTTGGGTATTGGTAATGTTATACATACAAAAAGGAATCAGTTTTCCATCACTCGTAGAGACATGGATACAACAATCCTTAATGCGCTCTAAATTCACATTCCACGCATCTTGAAACGCCATACCTGAAAGGCTAAACGCGTTGTTTTGAATCGCACTGAGGATGGTGTCCCAATCAGAGAGTTTTTCCTCTTTGGTCTGCTTTTGATACGACCATTGACGTGCGACAAAAGCTTTGGCTTTGGTTGCTCCCACTTCAGCTTTTTCACTTTCATTTGAACAACACGTTCGCTTGGTCATAGGTTTTAAAACGCCCTCCTCGATGAGATAGTTTCCATGAAATGAGCAGAGCGCATTTTCACATCCTGGAGGTTGCATGCTCTGCAATGAGACCCTATGATCGGTTTGCTCACATATGCACTCCATCACTTCGGGTAAAGTGATACGGTCGCTCTCTTTGGGAGCTTCGGGGATGCGTCCAAAGTAACTGACAGGCTGAAAATGCACCCCTCTGATGGTGGGTGAATGGTGCATACCAAAACGTATGATGTCACCAATGCTGTCCACATTGACATGGGGTACGATGGTGGGAACAAGGACCACACCAATGCCGTATTTTTGACAATTTTCAATCGCTTGACATTTCAGATCAAAGAGTGCCCTTCCTCGCAGCTTTTCATAAATGGCATCCTCTATGCCATCAAACTGTAAAAAAATAGAGTTAAGTCCCGCCTCTTTTAACGCTTTGACATACGCCTCTTCTTTGGCTAAGCGAATGCCATTGGTATTGACCTGAATGAATGGAAAACCGAGCGCTACCCCTAAGCGAATAATCTGCGCTAAATCATCGCGCACCGTGGGCTCACCTCCTGAGAGCTGGATATTGCATTTGCCAGAAACGCTTAAGATGCGCTCAAACTGAAACTGCAACTGCTCTAAGGTGGGGTCTTGACTTTGAGCATCCAAGGCATCCGCAAAACAGAAACGGCAGTTTAAGTTGCAACGTGTTGTTACTTCAATCAGTGCGGTACAGGTGTGCTGTCGATGTGCACTGCAAAGCCCACAATCAAAGGGGCATCCTTTCTCCACATGCGTAAGAGGACTTTTGATGTAAGCCCTCTCTTTGGTGCGAATCCATTCGTGCATCGGTGTTTTGCTTCGCCATACCACCGTTTCAAACGCTCCATGTTCAGGGCATGTTTTAAGCATAACCGTTTGATCCTCTTCTTGAACAAGAAACGCTTGAAGCAGACGCAAGCAGATAGGACATAGGCTATCGACGGTTAAGATGGGAGAGAAGAAGGACATTAGCAATGTTCTCGACTGCCATACGTATAGCCATGGGCTAATAACAGCTCATACACTTTGACGTACGCTTTTTTCATCATCTCGGCACAGGTCAGTTTATAGTGTGTATCTGCGCTATGAAAGTCGGTAACGCCTATAAGATCAACACATGCTGTTGCACCAAATTCCGCCTTAAACCATGTGTGAAATTCATGAATCATCGGCGAAAAATCATCGTTTGCATCCTCTCTTTCATTGCCTTTGGCTCCGTAAAGGCCTAAAACACCAATAGCCCCACTCAGCACGCCACAGGTTTGCTGTGTATCGGCAATGCCTCTGCAAAGTCCTTGTGATGATCGTACAAGGTCATCATTCTCAATCCCTTCGTCTTCAAGGGCAAGCTTATACATAATCTGAGCACAGCAAAATCCTGCTGATGAGAGTTTAAATAAACGTAGGGATATATCATCCATTATTTGCTCCTTTTTTTGCAATCATCATAAAATAACCGGGTTTGAGTCGTTTAATATTTTCTTCAAAAACACAACAGGTTTGAGGCGCTTCACCTTCAATGGTTTTACTCCAAAATGCACCCATGGAACCGTGTGAAAAGATGATCTTCACCATAAGCTCTTTGAGTAAGAACGTGCAATCTTCTAAAAGCATGATCTCAAAGCCCATCGTTTCGAGCGCCTCTTTTAAAGCGGGCAAATCATGCATCCCACGCATACACGACGTAATGGCAAAAGTGTCCATCTCTTTGAGCGTTTCAGGGTTCTTAGCATAGACATCACTCATCACAAACCAACCCTCTTTTTTTAAAACTCTGTGCACCTCACGTAACGTTACATGTAAATCATTCATCAAAGAGAGCGTACACTCTGCTAAGACACACTCAAAGCGTTCATTCATAAACGGCAAAGCATCGCCTGAGCCTAAAACAAAGGTTGCAAAAGGGTTTTTTGCCTTTGCTCTGTTGAGTAACGTTGGGGAGGGATCAATGCCAACCACGTTAATCGCATAGTTTTTAAAAAGATACGAAACCGTAGCACCCATACCACAGCCTAAATCAAGCACCTTATCGTGCTCATTTAAAGCACAAAAGCTAACCGCTTGTTCGGTGAGTTTAAAGCCTCCCGGACGCAGGGTTTCACCGGTGGCTTCTTGCATGGAACTGCTTTCATACACATTCACGTTACTTATCCTCCAAGCTTTTTTCAACTTCGAGGATTTTGCCTAACGCCAAATCTTCGCTGATAAAAACCATATTGCAGGTAGGACATTTTAAAAGTTCCACTTCAAAATTCCCCTCAAGATAACGCACTTTGACCTTTTGTGACACCAATGCTTTATGGCATTTATCACACATCCATACGGTTGGGGTAACGGTTTGATCGCTCATCCTAAACCTCCACCACTTCCATGCGATGGCTGTAAACATCTTTCACCGTAATGTCACTGCCATGCTCTTCATACTTCACCCAATAAGTCACATTTTGAACCCTCAAGCGAGCGAGATAATCCGATGTTTCAGCATTAAAGAATCGCTCTTTACATGTAAGGGAGTGATCCACCACTTTTTCAACATCCCCAAGCAATATAAATCGCTTTTCCATGAGGGTGACGATCTCATCGCTCATATGCAAGGTAAAATCATAGGTCGTATTCACAGTGCTCTCCTCTTCGTTCCATATCTCTTTTAAGAGTTGATGTTTGAGTCGTTTTCGATTGTTTTGCCTTTGTGAGAGTGTTGGCATTTTTTGAGGGGCGTCTTGCGTACCATATAGGAGATCTAAAATATGAAAAGCACGTTTATGACCTTTCACAATAGCATCTTTACACATCGCGCAATAGACCAAAATATCTTGCTCGCTCTCGTTAATAAGGTCGGTTGCAAACGCTTCCGCTTGTTCGGGATTGGCATTTGAAACTAAGCCACCATAACCACAGCATTTGGCTTTCTCTTTGGAGTATTCAAGCTCCTCAATGCTATACCCTAAGGTTTTCACAATGCTTCGCACGCTTTCATGAATTTTTGCATCATGCCTCGTCGCACACGCATCATGAATACTCAAAACACGTCTCCCTTTTTTAATATCCGTTGTAGGCAAACCATACGTGTCTAACACTTCCCACAAAGAGATGGTCTTAACCATTGGTAGGTATTTTTCAAACGTCGAAGCACAACTCGAACAGGCGAGTATAAACGTAGGCGCACCCATCTCCTCCCAGACTTTGTGTATTTTTTCTATACTCTCAGGCATCAGATCAACTCTTCCTGCCCAATCCGCAGGAGCGCCACAACAGCCCAAATAAAGACCAACATCGTTGTCCGCCTCTTTGGCTTTGATAACCCCTACCAAATGCTTGTAAATTTCACCGATAAAGTCCGTATGCGTCGCGCTGAGTTGACACCCAGGGTAAAAGAGATACCCCGTTTTTCCTGATCCCTTGTACAACCCTCTCGCATAACCCGAAAAGGCAATGACAGGATAGTAAAAGAGATTTTTGGATTGTTCTTTACTGGGTTGTTTACGAACCATTGAAAAAGCGTCGCTCTGACTAAACTGCATATCTTTGAGGGCAAAATCATGCGCAGAAAGGGGCATTTTTCCTCGTTCCACCATACTCTGCCTCGTGGCATGAATGATGTCAGCCATACCAATTCCGATAGGACACACCTCTTGGCACAAACCACACTCGGTACAGGAGTTAATCATCGTATTGGCACTTCTGTTTCCTAAAACAATACGTTCATTATGGTTGATACTTCTAATGTAACGATCGGGAGTAATGTTAAACCGTTGCATATGCACGCACGCCTTAATACAAGCATCGCATTGGCATTTGAGGCATCTGCTTGCTTCTTCTTTGAGCTCATCCTCAGAGTAAAATATGGATGTTTTGACGACTGTTTTAAGAGGTTTGATCGTGTCAATTTTATACTCTAATTTTGTCTCAAAAATGCCTTCGCGCTCCCTTGAAGCAAGCATGGAGGTTTTCGTAATGTAACGGTCAATAGAGACTGCCGCTCTTTTTCCTGAACTTGCCGAAAAGATAATAGAATGATTTTGCGTTTGAAGTTTTCCACCGATAAACAAGGAAGAATCATTGACTTGAAAGGTCTCAGGATGGATGGTAAAGGCTTTGCTCCAAGAGCCAACTCCTAGATAAACGGCATCGTATTTCTCAATATAATGTTGTAATTTTTCTTCTGTCACTTCCGTGTTATAAAAAACGCTCATGCCTTTTTTCTCAATCACCAAAAGCTCTTCTTCTAAGATGGTGGTTTCTAAACTTTTGCCTTCATACTCCCAAAGGCATCCACCAAGCCGGTTTGTTTTTTCATAGATCGTGATGGTGTAACCTTTTTTGTCCAACTCAACGGCAGCGACACTACCGCTTAATCCTCCGCCGATGATGGCAACGTTACCTTTGTTTTTGGGTAAGAGAAAAGGTTTTTTGGGTGTGGTGTATCCCAAATCAATGACACTTTTTTCAAGTTCACTGATACGGATACTTCCTCCAACATCTTTTCTTACACAATGTGTTTCACAAGGATGGTCACAAATTTTTCCAAGGAGTCTGCTAAAAGGGATTTTCGCTTCCATGATTTTATACGCCGCTGCAAAATCACCTTTGTCTATTTCTGACACAAAAGCAATCACGTCCATATGAACAGGACAAGATGCCACGCAAACAGGAGGCTCTGAATGAATGCATTGATTGCTAATTTCCAATAATTTGTCTAAATCCATTCGTTATCTCCTTAGAGTATCGCATTCAAATCAAAAGCAGAAGTGAGATACACTTGATCTCACTTCTTACATGTAAAGCTACTACGCTATAGCTGCTAAAACTTTCTCAGGACGTGCAGGTAAGTGTGTAATTCTCGCACCACACGCATTGTAAATAGCGTTAATAATCGCCGCATGAGGAGCCGCAAGAGGCATTTCACCCGCACCAGAAGCACCGAGTAAACTGTTCGGTCGTTGATATTCGGTGTAGATCAAATCAAGTGCGTCTGGAATATCTTTGATTTTAGGAATGCCACACCCTGTTAAAGTGGTATGTTTTTTCAAATCATCAAAGTCTTCACTCAGCGCCAGACCAATACCCTGCGCCAAACCACCATACATCTGTCCATCCACAACAAGTTTATTAATGATGGTTCCCACATCAGACGCCAGCGTCATTTTTTCGACATTGGTTTTACCGGTTTTGGTATCGACCTCAACTTCAGCAATGCACACACCGTACATGTACGCCGCAAATGGGTTGCCTTGTCCGTCGGTTGGGGGTGTATCGGTACATGGCGCTGTCCATTTACCCATGTATTTAAGCTCTCTTCCTTCCGCCACCATCTCATCGTAACTTCGGTACGTTCCATCATCTTTTTTCATCGCTTCAAGCAAATTGCGGCATGCCACAACGGTTGCATTTCCGGTTACCACATTAGAGCGACTTCCACCGGCTGGTCCACTGTTTGGTGTTTTGGTCATATCGTTCAAGACCAAATCAATTTGCTCTGGTTTGAGATGCAACGGTTTTAGGGTTTCATGCGCAAATGTTAAGGTTCCAACATCGGCACCTTGTCCGTGATCTTCCCACGAATTTCCGACACTCACCCCTTTTTTCGTAAGCTCTGCCCACGCTTCAGAAGAGTCAGGACCATCGAGTCCACACCCGTAGATATTCACTGAAACACCCACGCCGTATTTTTTATCAGCAGCGGCACTGGCATTCTTTTTCGCCACTGTTTTTTTGGCCAATTCATACACAGGGCGACTTTTATCAAAGAGCTCTTCTAAACAATAGACATCGGGTTCACAACTGGTTGGCGTTGTATCGCCCGGTCGGTAAATATTTTTATAGCGGAATTCAAACGGATCCATACCGACTTTTTCGGCCAATTCATCAATGAGCACTTCGGATGGGAACATAATCTCAGGAGAGCCGTATCCACGAAATGCGGAGCCCCAACCATGATTGGTACACACGGTGCGTCCATTACCACGGATATTAGGGATTTGATACCCTGCACAGCCAAATTGCATACCACGTTGGGTCAATAAGTCACCAAATTCGGAGTAAGGACCATGATCAACGCTCCAATCGGATTCCAACGCTAAGATTTTGCCCTCTTTGTTCGCCGCCAATTTCATTGTTGTCCAAAACGGTGAGCGTTTACCGGTGTAGGTAATTTGTTGTTTCATATTAAATTCAAGATACACTGGTCTTCCCGTCGCCATCGTTGCAACGCCAAGTAAGCCTTCCATCGTTGGGCTAAATTTATAACCAAACGTTGCCCCCGTATTGTTTTGAACGATATAGACATCTTCTGCTTTCATACCCACACCCTCAGCAATCATCAATGCATGGAAGTGAAGCGCAATACTTTTGGAGTGAATAATCAGTTTGCCATCATCATCCATATACCCAAACCCAACATCGGGCTCTAGGGGTAAGTGAGGTTGACGTTGGGTATAGAAGCTGTCTTCGACAACATACGCAGCCTTTTCCATAATAGGTGCCGTTTCAGCCCCTTTACTGATGTGGTTGGTAAAGTAAACATTCGGCGTACCGGGGTGAATCTCAATCGCATCATCGGCCATCGCATCTGGAGCGTTCATATACGCAGGTAAAACTTCGAGCTCAACTTTGACTTTATCTACACCCGCATGGGCTGCTTTTTCATTCTCCGCTAAAACAATCGCAATCGCATCGCCGTATTGGAAGATTTTGGTATCGTTTAAGATAGGACGATCAAGTCCATCTCCTTTATTCGTAGGAAACGCCAAACCATTAATACGGTTCGTTCCTTTGACATCTTTATAAGTTAATACGGCCACAACACCGGGAACTTTTTTGGCTTCTTCCGTATCAATAGAGAGGATATTGGCATGAGAGACTTCGGCTTGGACTATTTTGGCATGCAAGGTATTCAAAGGCAGTTTCAAACCTAAATCGGCACCAAAATCCCATGTTCCCATCACTTTTGCCATCGCAGAAGGACGAATGAACGAGGAACCCACTAAAGAGGCACCCTCTGGGATTTGTTTCCAAAAATCTTTAATCGCCAATTCACCGCGTATGATTTTTGCCGCATCCATCACCGCATCAACCAAAGGAATATAGCCTGTACAGCGGCAGAGGTTTTTATTTTTTTGGAACCAATCTCGCACTTCTTCACGTGTGGGATTGTCATTTTGCTCTAAAAGTACTTTTGCGGAAACGATGAAACCAGGCGTACAATAACCACACTGCGCCGCACCATGAACCATCCAAGCAATTTGAAGGGGGTGAAGCTTATCTTTCGTTCCTACACCTTCAATGGTAATAATTTCATCGTTATCTTCAATCTTTTTCATCTTCGTAATACATGATCTTACGAGTTTACCATTCAAAATAACCGTACACGTGCCACACTCGCCACTGTTACAACCAACCTTTGTTCCGGTAAGTCCTAATTGTTTTCGAAGCACATCGGATAACTTATCTTCTACATCCGCTACCAACGTCGTTTTGACGCCATTAATGACTAACATTTTCTTTAACATGTTTTTAAACCTCATAAAATAGTATTTGCAATGGCTTACATGTAAGCACTATGCAAAAAGAGCACATTTTTGTACCTAAGCTTTCTGAAAATATCATTTTGAATGGCTGCTCTGTGCATATTTTGCATATTATTCACGATGATGATTCAAAAAACTCACCCATTTAATTTCACTATGAAGCACGTCGATACATTGTAATGATGTACATTTTATAGAATAGTTTTTGGCCTCCCATTCTCTGTCTGTTTTTTGTTGTCTTAACTGTCACTGAAGATTATATACTAGGAATATAGCATGAGTATAGCATCAGAATTGATTGCAAATAGCCCTTATTTTAAACATTCGTTTATGAGTAAATGAGTAATATATTTGCGCTAAAGCCTTATTTTTAAAGCGTTGTATCTCAAAGCAACGTTATTACAAGCTGTTGTCTGATATCTTATTTTTAGATTAACGAGGGAGATTACGTTTTATGCGAACATCCAATTTTTGTTATGAAACCGGTTCCTTAGAGAGTATGATAGATTTTTCACTATTGGCAGATGAAAAGAATATTTTAGTCCAAATCTTTTGCGGTCAAACCAAAGAGATATTAACCAACCTCAGTGACGTCATCCTACGTCATCTCCCTCACGCCATTTGCATTGGTACCACCACCGATGGTGAAATATACGGTGCCTCCATTACAACATTGCGAACCATCATCTCCATCAGTGTTTTTGAACACACATCCATTAAAACAGCCTATGTTCAAGATGTTGACTCTTTTCAATGCGGTATCAAACTCGCTTCCGATTTGATAACGCCCAACACAAAATTGCTCATTTTGTTTTCAGATGGTACGCGTATGAATGCCGAAGAGTTTTTAAAAGGGGTGGAAACATTTGATGCGACCGTATCTATTTGTGGTGGTATGGCAGGGGACAATGGCAAATTTGTGCAAACCTATATCTCCTCCCAAAATACCATCTTAGGAGACGGTGTCGTAGGCGTCTCATTAAATTCCGATCGTTTACATGTAGCGACCGATTATAAATTTGATTGGAAACCCATAGGACTCAAACATACCATTACAAAAGCCATCGATAATCGCGTTTACATGATCGACACTCTGAAAGCGACCGATTTTTATGATAAATACCTCGGCAGTAATTTCTCCCAAACAGAATTTCCCTTGATTCTTGAAAAGCATGGTGTCACGATGGCTCGAGCGGTTATTGGTAAACATGAAGATGGCAGTCTGAGTTACAGTGGAAACCTTAGTGAAGGCGATCATGTCAGGATTGGTTTTGGCGATGCGGAATCATTGATGAAAGACCCTATCGACGTCTTAGAAAACTTACACACCATCAACAATATTGAAACATTTTTTATCTTCTCCTGTATGGCACGAAGACGGTTTATGCCATTTTTAATCAAACTAGGCATCGGCTCCTTTTCAAAAACAGCCCCAACGTCAGGGTTTTATACCTACTCAGAATTTTACCATCAAGAGGGGCACAACAAACTCCTCAATCAAACACTCACCGTTGTAGCATTAAGCGAGTCGGAGATAAACACTTCTGCTTTAAGCATACCGCATCATGAGGAGACTAAAAAAGATACCTCTTATTCTAAAACGATTGAGTCATTGACCCATTTGATCGAACAAAGTGCGCGGGATTATGATGAACAGTCCAAACGGCTAGAAAAACAGATGAATTACTCTAAAAATCTTTTGGCATCCCATCGTCAGTTTTTACGTTATACGGTGCATGAGATGAACTCTCCCCTCAGTGTCATTCTAAGCAGCATTGAGCTGCATGAGATGGAATTTGGAAGAAGCCATTACTTGGAAAATATCGAAGTTGCCGTTAAAAGTATCTTCTCTATGTACGATGATTTGAGTTATTTGGTTAAAAAAGATCATATTCGCTATATGAAACAAAAGATTGATTTGGTGGATTATGTTCGTAGTCGTGTCGATTTTTTTGCGCAAGTTGCCGATAAAGCAAAATCCATGTTTATCTTTGAAACCAACTGTAAAGAGAGCTATATCTTATTTAATGAGACAAAATTGCAACGTATCATCGACAATAACCTCACCAATGCGATCAAGTATACCTACGAGAATGAACAGATTATTGTTTCATTGCATCAAGAGCATGATAACTGTCACTTCTTCATAGCATCCCATTCACGAAAAATTCAAGAACCCGAAAAAATCTTTGAAGAGTACTACCGCGAAGAACAATCCCAAGAAGGCTTTGGCCTAGGACTCAATCTTGTTAGAAGAATCTGTAAGGAAGAAAACGTGAAAATAACACTGCATTCAAGTGAAAACATTACATCCTTTTCGTATAAATTCAAAGTAGCAAACCCATGAAAATCTTACTCTTAGAAGATGACATTCTGCTCAATGAATCCATCACAAAATACCTCACAACCATTGGTCATGCCATCACCTCCGTACGAGATGGCGATGTCTGTTTGCATATTTTAGAGAAAGAGAAGTTTGATCTGCTCATTTTCGACATCAATGTTCCCAATATCGATGGGCTAACCATATTGGAGACACTGCACACGCAAAAAAAGATCATGCCTGTCATTTTTATCTCCACGCTCATTGACATCGAAGATATCTCACGTGCGTTTGAGCTTGGCTGTTATGATTATCTGAAAAAACCATTTCATTTAAAAGAGCTCAATCTCAGAATCGACCGTATTTCAAAAACAGCTAAAAAAGAGATGCATCACAAGAGGCTCTCGGCTTCGTACAGTTTTGATTGTGACGCTATGACCCTTTATTTTCATGAAGAGCCACAAATTTTATCGAAACGTCAACTTCAAATCATCAAATTTCTTACCCACAATCGAGGGTTTGTCTGCAGTTACGATATGTTTAGAGAAAGTGTCTGGAGTGATTTTGATATGGATGTGGATGAAGCGACCATACGAACAGAGGTCAATCGCTTGAAAAACCATTTGAAAGAAGATTTTATCGTCAATATTAGAGGTATTGGCTATATGATCAAAGTCCCCTCTCCTTAAATCAGACACTTTACATGTAAAGTGTCTGCCTCTTAAAAACTAGAGCGGTTCCTCTTCCTTTTTAGGGATAAAAAGCGTTTGTGTTGGGTACGCAAAGGCTATCCCCTCTTTTCCAAACGCTTCAAAAATCGCAAGATTAATCGACTGCTGAATATCCATATAAGTATTATAATCTCCACCATTCACGTAATAGACAAATTCAAAATTCAGACTGTACTCTCCATACGTTGAAAAATGGCCTCTGTCATAGAGTGTATTTTCCGTGGTTGCGATAATCTCTTTGACAATATCGGGTATTTTTTGTAATAGCGCCGCTGTTATCTGATATGTGACTCTCAGTTCAAAAACAACCCTTCGTCTTTCCATTCGTTTATAATTATGCACGCGTGAATTGGTCAAGTCAGTGTTGGAAAAGACCAGTTGTTCGCCACTTAGGGCACGCATGCGTGTCGTTTTAATGCCTATGTGCTCAACAACGCCTGATTTATCGCCAACCATCACAAAATCACCCGTCTCAAACGGTTTATCGAAGAAAATAACAAAATAGCTAAACAGATCACCCAGCACTGCTTGAGCCGCCAAAGCAACGGCGATACCACCAATTCCAAGACCTGCCACCACGGCGGATATCTTAACCCCCAGATTATCAAGGAGAAAGATGATAGCAATCAGCCAAATCGCAAAACTAACCAGTCCGCTCAGCCCTTTGAGTTGATCTTTCTTTTGCATTGAATTTTCAGACGTTTGCAAATAACGTTGCAACCCATAATGAGCAATAGCAATGACAATGCGCACAGAGAACATCGTAAAGACAACAATGATCATCACATCAAGAATATGCTCTATTTTTGATGTCAATACCAAAAATTTGAGTGATAAATAGAAGATCGTAAAGTAAAAAATAGGAATAAAATAGGTCTCAATGACACTGATAATTAAACCGCTCACCTGTGTCGGAATAGCGTTGATCCATATTTTGAGCTTCGCTAAGATGTAATGCTTAAAGAGGAAAACAGACAAAGTGCCTAACGTATAACCCCCTAAGGCGATGCAATAATCCAAAAGGGTATTATGGATAACCGTATAATTCAAAAGTTCATGGAACGTCATTTGATATGACTTTTGGGAATGACTGCATCCATAAAGCCCTCGCCCCATGTGTGCACGTCATTGCTTCGCACGATTGCATTCATCCGCGCCATACGGTACGCTCTGTCATCTTCGCCTAATGTAAGTGCTAGATAGAGTGTCTCTTCCATGCTTTTAGGATCGTAGGGGTTCGTGAGCAGTGCACCATGCAGTTCCACCGCCGCACCTGCGAATTCAGAGAGAACAAGTACGCCCTTGCCACCAAGATTGCCTTGTGTTGCGACATACTCTTTGGCAACTAAATTGAGTCCATCGCGAAGTGGAGTGATCCACGCCACATCCGCCACACCATAATATGCAATGACATCTTCATACGCAATGGAACGGTAAAAGTAGCGTACAGGCGTCCAATCCAGTGTCGAGAAACGACCATTGATACGTCCAACCATCTTATCGACATCCACTCTCAGCGTTTCATACACTTCCATTCCCGGAGCCGAAGGTGTAACAAAGTTCAGAAGAACCAAATTTCCAATAAACTCAGGGTGATTTTCAAGCAGTGTTTCAAATGCTAAAAGTTTCTCAAGTGAACCTTTGACGTAATCCAACCTTTCTAAAGAGAGAATGGCACGTTTACCGACAAATTCATTGCGAATACTCTCAATTTTATGGCGCACCGCAAGTTTTTTAAGCAAAAGATCGATTTGCGCACAGTCAATGCCAACAGGATGCGCACCAAGATGCACCTCTCTTCCTCCCACACGAATGCTATCGGTCACTTTATCGACCCCAAGCGCACAGCCATAGGTCATAAAGCGTGGTGCACACGGTGTTTGCGAGAGTATCTTCGTCGGCGCATAACTTTGTACCACATCGACAAAATTTTCGACATAACGAGGAATGTGAAAACCTATATAATCGCACTGCAACAAGCTTCCGATGATCTCACGACGCCATGGAATAATGTTGAAAATATTGGAAGGTGGAAACGTCGTATGGTGAAAAAAGGCAATTTTCAGATCGGGTCTTAACATTCGTAAAAAAGCGGGTACCATCCATAAATTGTAATCATGAATCCAAACAAGCGCCCCTTTGCCTGCTTCTAACGCTGTTTGTTTTGCAAAAATCTCATTGATTTGCAGGTAATGTTCCCAATGTGCGTGGTTAAACTCTGCCTTATCGGGAAACGAAAAAATGATGGGCCAAAAAGCCTCTTTGGAAAATTTCTTATAAAACAGATCCACATCTTTAGGTAAAAGAGGAATACGTGCGGCGTGTAAATGAGGGTACTTTGTGACATCTACCTCTACTTTCACTTCAAAATTTTCGGGCGTTCTACTCGGTTGTAATGACCAAGCAACCCATGAGCCTTTAATGCCCGTCGTGAAAAAGTTTAATAATGTTGGAATGATGCCATTGGGGCTTTTAGGTTTATGCCGTTTACCATTTGGCATCTCATCAAACGGCAAACGATGATAGACCATCACCAAGTCTGATTTGCCCGCTTTATGGATGAGGGAAGGCTTTTCACTTTTTAAAAATTTATAATGGTCAAGCCCTTCGATAATGCCTGCGCACCCCTCCCCCGAAGAGAGATAAACTGCTTTGCAATCACGCACCGCATGAATCAAAGCAGGCTCAGCACCACCCACAACGATGCTTGAAAACCCCTCTTTAAACATGGAAAGATCATTGAGTGTATCGCCTGCGGTCACCACTTGCTCGGGACTCAGTTCAAGTTGTGCACAGAGCTTCCGCAAGGTTGTCCCTTTCCCCGTTCCTTTGGGCAAAATATCGAGATACTTATGGGCAGAGAAGAGAAGCTCACAGCCTAAAGTCTCAACAACGGCTCTTAAAGCATCATCGATCAGCCCTTCGCGCACAAAAAACGAACAACGTCGCTCTTGGGGCACACTTTGGCGCTCTAAATAACGGAAAGGCGCAAGGGCATCAAGCACCTGTTGCGTCCCAGGCCATGCGTCGGAAATGCTCTGTTGCAAAGGGAAAATGGGCAATAACGTGTCGCCATATACGACCGTAGCCCCCACATCCGCGATGATATAATCAGGTCTTGGAACCATCGGATCGTTTAAAAGCGGCAAAATGGACTCTAGTCCTCGACCTGATACAAAAATAAGCTTAGCATGAGGAATATTGCCACTAAAAAGTTCACGCAAATGGCGACGGGCGGGCAATGGACCTGCGAGCAGCGTACCATCCAAATCGGTAGCGAGAACTACGCTTGAGTTTGAGTCTAAGGAAGAAGAAAGTAATTTTTTAAGCATGGGTGCCTCCAGTGTATTTTGTCGAACAAAACCCTTTGGCTGGGCAACATTTATAAGAAAATTCCACGTAAATGTGAATTAAAAAGCATGCAGTGTGTTGTAGCTAATTCTATTGTAGCTGAAACTTTCGTATCGGAGCTTAGGGGAAGCAGGGTAAATTCTTGTGGTGAAGATTTACATGTAAAGATTTTATTGATCAGAAAAGTTAAAAGATTAGCTCCATCACCTTTAAATTTTCAATAAAACTAAATCAAGTTTTTTTCTATACTCTTTAGCAAAAAATAATATCTTTTTCCCATCATCAGATAAATATCCTAAACACTCAATATTCTCATCCATTGGTAAGATTAACAGGCTTGTAGATGATCTTTCACAGGTAGAAATTATTTTATAAATGCCTTTAAAACTTGAATTTATAATCTCACCAATTATCTGATATTTATAATCTTTAATTTCCCAAAAAACTTCATATTTTTGCTCGTGAAGAGAAAATTCAATAATTTGGTCATCTTGTAAATTCCATTTTCCCGAAAAAGTATTTAATGATTTGCAATAATATGATGATGTATATTTTCTAATATTTTTTTGGTACTCTTCTGCTTTTTCTATTATTTCACCCCAACTTTTATCTTCATCTTCTTTTAATTGATCTATTCGACTTAAAAGTGAATAGATATTTTTATGCGGATTTTCAAATGTCTGAGCATTTTTAGCAATTTCTTTAGCTTCTTCAATAAACCCTGAATCTAACAATAGATTGGCTTTATTTGACATAGCTAATGTATTGTTTTGCTTTGAAGATTTATTATAATTTTCTACTGCTTTACTCTTTAACTTTATTTCTGCTGCTTCTACTCCAATATTATTCAATGCCATTGCATGCTTATTATTCAATCGCAATAGTTGATTATAATTAACTATTGAAATACCACTTAACTTTTCTTGACTTGCGATATAAGCTGCATCAAATAATTTATCTTCATTCCCAACATTGTATTCTAATGATTTATCCTGGCAAAATGTTGCCAGTTCACCATTACCTAAAAGTTTCTCAATAATAGATAATCCCTGATATAATTCAAATTTATCTTCCTTGGTTGATACTTCTTCCAATCTATTAATGAGTAATTGTTTTGCTTCGATTGATTTGTTATCTCGACCCAAAGCAGAGGATAATTCGACAATTGCTTTAGTTTTTAAATGTTGATTTGCAAAACTTTTGACAGCTTTTTCCCATAGCTTAATTTCCATGTTAATATCTGATAAATTTTTATAACAAAGCGTTAACCATTCATAAGCATTATATTTGTTTTCATCTGTATCATAAGTTTCAGTCAAGGTTGTTAATATAGTAATAGCACTTAAATCTTGTCTTTCTTTAAATAAGAAATAAAGAAATATATTGTGATGTCTTGTGAGTAAATCTTTATTTTCTTCTTTTATTGAATACTCTTCAAACTTCTTTTTAATTTCTTCAATACTCACAGAATCCCTAAAGGCATGTATTATGACTTTAAAATCAGTCTCTTCTTCTTTTTTATCTTCTTCTAAAATTTCATCTTTTATATTTTTTGATATTAAATCTTTTTTTTCTTCATCTTCTAAAACACTTACATGTGCGTTGAGTGTTATTTCTTTACGTAAATCATCTTTTTTATAACTGAAATTAGTTAATCTAGAAATTAAATTCCCAATTGACTCTCTCTGTATAATTATAAATATAATTGAAAATATCCACCCAAGATGATCAAAAGCTAGATGCAAAAATTCCTTTATTATTTCCATACTTACTCCAATTAAGATAGACTATTTTCAGCTTATTACTTTACATGTAAAGATACTCTACATTGTAGCAAAAATATTACCCTTGTAAAAACCTCTCCACATCCGCCACGATTTCATCCACCGTTTCAGTCGCTTTTTGATGCAACACTTTCGTATAAACCCGCTCATTAATGGCATCGCTTGGCTCTAAATTATTGAGGATAGAATGCTTTACATGTAAAGCGAAATGATCCATAGCGATGACGTTTCCACTTGAGCCGATGATAACTAAAAATTGGCAATCTTGCATGGCATCATAGAGGTGTTCGTACATTGGGGCGGCTTCACCAAAGAAGACGATGTCGGGGCGAAATGAGCCGCCGCACTTTTTACATGTAACGTCTCGTTTTTGTTTAGCATAGCCGATCAGTTCGCTAGCAGAGCACTTTTCACATCGCAAGCGAGGCAAAAAACCGTGCAAGTGTAAGATGTCAATGCAGCCTGCTCGCTCGAAAAGGTCATCTACATTTTGGGTGATGAGGGCAATGTCGTTGGGGTATTTTTCTTGAAGTTTAGCGATGGTGTAGTGCGCGGCATTGGGCTTGACAGAGTTCAGTTGCTCGCGCCTTGCATCGTAAAATGTGAGGGTATTTTCACGGTTCCAAGACAGACATCCCGCTTGACAGATCTCTTCGATGCGGTACTTTTCCCAAAGCCCACCCGTGTCGCGAAAGGTGGAGAGTCCACTCTCCGCGCTGATGCCTGCCCCTGAAAAAATAACAACCCGTGCCATGGTTTACCTCTTTACAGTTTTGCTAAAAATGCCTTGATTGCCTCGTTGCACTCTTCTGGGTTTTCCACCACGCTCATATGTGCTGCATTTTTGATGAGTACGAACTGGGCTCCTGGTATCTGCTCAGCCATCGCTTTCATCTTCGCGGGTGGTGTTAGACCATCGTGTTCACCGCATAGGACTAAAGTTGGAATGGCGATAGAGGGGAGGAATGATGTCATGTCATTGCGTGTCAGCATCGCAAACAGACACCCTTTTACACCGATGGAGTTAAACTTCATTGACTTAGCAATGCGTTTATCGACCACCTCTTTGTGCTCTTTTTTATAGCCCTCACTGAAACAGTGTCCGATGAAATTTTTGGAAAACGATGACAAACCTTGTGCATTGATACGTCTAATGACATCAGAGCGGTTGAGTTTTCCTTCGTTATCATCTGCATGGGAAGCGGTGTCACATAAAATGACGGCTGAAAAAGCTTTTTCCATTCGCTCAAGTGCACGAAGCACAATGTAACCACCCATCGAAAAGCCGCACACAATCGGTGGAATTTCAATGCGAAGCTCACCGATCAACATCTCAAGATCATCCACGAACGATTCCATCGTAAACTGTCCATCACCAACGGAAGAGCCACCAAGCCCTCTAATGTCGTACGCCACGCAGTAGTACGCTTCACTAAAAGCTGCTACTTGTTCGTGCCACATCGTATGGTCATACGGAAAACCGTGTAAAAAAATGATTGCTCTGTTTTTCTGATTGCCTTCCACTAAAACCGATAATCCGCCGATGTTTTTTTTCATAATGTATCCTTTATAGATACATTATACCTCAGACATTAAAATATAAGGCCTCCCTGTGGTGCATCACGATGGCTGTGGTACTCTGCTCAGGATGAATCTGAAATGTTTCGCTGAGATTGATACCAAATTCCTCAGGCTTGAGCAGGTCAAAAATGATTTGTGTATCTTCCAAGGCAGGGCACGCTGGGTACCCAAAAGAGTAGCGACATCCAAGGTAACGCTTCATCTGAACATCACGCAGACTGTGCCCCTCATTTTCGGCAATGCCAAGATCAAGACGTATCTGTTTATGGACGATTTCGGCTAACGCTTCGGCGAGTTCAACACCCAATCCATGCACAAAAAAGTACTCCGTAAAATTGCCTGCATCGTAAAGCTCTTTCTCATACGCTGAAAATTTCGCTCCCGCACTCACGCACGTCAAAGCGATAACATCGTGGCGATCGGGAGCGATAAAATCACTCAAAGAGCGGTACGGATTTCTGTTTTGACGTGGAAAATCAAATGCCTTAATGGCACGCTCTTTGATGGCGTCAATGCTCTCACGATTCACCTGTGCCTCGCTAAAGTAACCTTCGCTCTCATCAAAAAGATAGAGATTATTTTCGCTTGAGCGCGCAGGATAGTAACCGTAAATGAGCGTTGGCTCAAACAGTCCCATTCGCTCTATGTCCATTTTGATGCGCTCAAAGGCAGGCCATAAAACCTCATCAAGCTGTTTTTGCTTCGCCTCTTTACTCTGCCCTTTACCACTGTAACCCCAACGTTGTGCAAAAAGAATTTTGTGGTTGATCCACGAATAGGCTAACTCTTTGACATCGGTTTTTAAAACACGTCTGCCCCAAAAAGGTGGTGTAGGGATGGCAATCTCACGACTAGGCATTTTAAGCTCATGAAACGGTGGAATTTCCTTAGCTTCTTTCGTGGCACGATTGACACTGTTTTCAAGCACGACGCGACTAAAAGAGGTATCATAATTTTTTGCTTCGATGCGCGACATCGCCGTTATACCCTCAAACGCGTCTTTGCAGTAATAAATAGGACCATCGTAAATCGGTCGACAAAAATCTTCCACAAAGTTATCGGTCAGTGCCGCTCCACCTAAAATGACAGGGATGGTAATGCCCATTTTCTGCATCGCTTCTAAATTTTCTTTCATGACATTGGTCGACTTCACCAAAAGTCCGCTCATACCAATCGCATCGGCTTTATGCTCTTTGAGTGCTTCTAAAAATGTGTCTAAATCCGCTTTGATGCCGATGTTGATGACTTTAAAACCGTTGTTACTCAAGATGATGTCAACCAAGTTTTTACCCACATCGTGCACATCGCCTTTAACCGTTCCGATAATCAGCGTCGTCGTTGTATTCTTTTCGGTTTTTGGAAGGTACGGTTGCAGATAATCCACCGCAGCCTTCATCACTTCAGCCGATTGGAGGACAAAGGGTAATTGCATCTTTCCACTGCCAAACAGCTCGCCGACCACTTTCATCGCATCGATTAATATCTCATTGACGATGACTTCCGCGGCTATCTCCTCTTTAGCGGTAGGTAAGAGTACTAGCATACGCTCTTTATCGCCATCGATGAGCAGGGTTGAGATTTTCTCTTTGGTGTCCATCGCAAGAAACGCCGCATCACTCTCGTCTTTGTTCTCCACAACCCCTTCGAAATGGTCGATGAATTTAAAGAGCGGATCGCCCTCTTCTCGGTGATTGAAGAGTAAATCTTCACAGATTTTTTTGTCCACTTCACTGATCTTGTGCATCGGAAGGGTATTTTTAACATTGACAATCGCCATGCTCAGACCCGCTTCGACACAGTGGTGCAAGAAGACGGAGTTTAGGTATTCACGGGCGTGTTTGGCCAAACCAAAAGAGATGTTCGAAACACCGAGCACAAAGCCCACTTCAGGGTGCATCGCGTGAAATTCACGAATCGCCTCAATGGTCTCAATTGCCGCCGTATGGTACTCAGGATCGCCACTACCCACAGTAAACGTAAGTAAGTCAAACACCAAATCTTCAGGGTGAATGCCATGTTTTTCGGTCGCTAAGGTATAAATGCGCTCCGCAATCGCCACTTTTTGCTCTTTGCTCTTTGCCATACCCACTTCATCGATGGTCAGACACACCAGTGCCGCGCCAAAACGTTTGGCTAAAGAGCAGACTTTGTCAAACTTTTCGATGCCGTCTTCTAGGTTCACGGAGTTGATGATAGGCTTTCCACCGATGAGTTTAAGCGCCACTTCAAGTGCTGGAACTTGCGTGGTGTCAGGCATCAGTGGCAAAAGAATCTTTTGCACATAACGCCCCATCACCTCTTTGGTATCTTTATGCTCATCACGTCCCGCAAAACCCACACTGACATCGATGCCATGTGCGCCACTTCGTACTTGTTGTTGCGCCACGCTGAGTGTGCCATCGTAGTCTTCGGCAAGCAGTAACTCACGAAATGCTTTGGAACCTGTGGCATTACTTCGCTCACCAATGAGAAACGGTGCTGGGTCTTGTTTGAGCGCTCTGGTTTCAAACAAAGAGGCAATGCTCCTGGACATCTCACCTTTCGGAGCAAGAGGCTTTTTGCCTTCCACACGTTTGGAGAGCTCTAAGATATGCTGAGGCGTGGTGCCACAACATCCTCCAAGAATCGCAACACCTGCAATTTCCGTAAATTTTTCTTGAAGTTCGGCAAATTCACGAGGTCCCATGGGGTAGAAGGTATAGCCACCACGGTTTTGAGGAAGTCCCGCATTGGCATGCACACTGATAGGTTTGCCCCAAACGGAACTGAGCGTTTTAACATGTTTTTCAACTTGTTCTGGTCCTGTACCACAGTTAAAGCCAAGGCTTAAAAGATCAAAAGGTTCCAAGATCGCGGCGATGGTGGTAGCATCGGTTCCAATAAGCATCGTACCGCTGAGCTCAATCGTCACCGAAACCATGATGGGAAGTTTTACATGTAAAGAGCTTTGAGCATCCGTAATGGCATGCAAAGCGGCTTTGATTTGAAGAGGGTCTTGCGCGGTTTCAATGAGAAAAAGATCCGCCCCGCCATCAATCGCACCGCGTGCCGCCTCTTTGTAGCCTTCAAACATCTCATCGTAGCCAATATGCCCTAAAGAGGGAAGTTTCGTCCCAGGACCAAAGGCAGCCGCTGTAAAACGAGGTTTTTGTTCTGTGGCAAAATCCGCACACGCCGCTTTAACGATCTCAACACCCGCACGGGCGAGTTCGTAGGCTCTCTCACCGATACCATAATCGTCCAAAACCCACGGAAGTGCGCCAAAGGTATTGGTCTTGATGATGTCTGCACCTGCGAGAAGATAACCACGGTGAATTTTAGAAATTTCATCGGAGGCAGTGACATTGAGAAGCTCATTACACCCCTCTTTGTTTTCCCATTGCGCAGCTGAAATCTCTAAAGCTTGAATCTGCGTGCCCATCGCACCGTCGATGACTAAAATTTTCTCTTTTATCAGTTCTTGAAGTGTTGCCAAGTGGAGTTCCTAGTGTATTATAACATAGTGATTATGGTATCAAAACTTTGGTAAGGAGAGGATAAAAAACTCTGAGTAGTCCAAAGAGGCAAAATGCCCCTTTGGTTTTTACATGTAACGCTTAGGGATTAACGGTAGATTTGTAAACAGCTTTGCCATCTTTGATCTCTTTGATAACGGCAGACCTAGTGGCATTTCCTTTATCATCAATGGAAATAAAACCTGAAACACCCTCATATTTGGATGTTTTACGAATTTCACTGTTCACGCAAACGCTGTCTTCTGAATTCGCACAACGGTTCATCGCATCAATCATTACGTTATACGCATCTGCGCCAAGTGCAGTAAAGGAGTTTAACTCTTTTTTACCTGTTTTTTTCTCATACGCAGCGATAAAATCTTTTGATTTTTGTGTTGGAGGGGCACTATGATCGAAGGCATCGGTAAACATATACCCCTCAACCGCGTCACCGCCGAGGTCAATAAAGGTTTGATTCGCAACACCATCACCTGAGATGAAAGGTTTGTTTACATCCGCTTGTTTCGCTTGACGTTTAATCATAGATGCTTCTGTGTGATAAAGTGGCAAGAAGACGAAGTCGGCATTTAACGATTTGATTTGAGAGATAACGGCTTTAAAATCTTTATCGCCTGAACTGATACGAATCTCTTTAAGCACTTTGCCACCATTTTGACTAAACGCTTGGGTAAACGCTTTGGAGAGTCCTAGGGAATAGACTTGCGCTTGATCTGTTACGATCACAGCGGTTTTGAGACCTAAATCTTTTGCCATATAGTTTGCGACAACCGTACCTTGGAAGGAGTCAATAAAACAGACACGATTCGCATAGGCTCTATTTTCAGTGAGTTTATCATTGGTTGCAGCTGGTGCAATGACAGGAATCTGTTTTTTATCGGCAATAGCGATAATTTGAGCGGTGTTGGTGCTAATCATCTCACCAATAATTCCGACCACTTTATCCGAAGTGATGAGTCTGGTTGCTGCATTGGCAGATTCAACTTTGTCACCTTTGGTATCAACTAAAATGATTTTGACGCTATCACCATTTTTAAGTTTGGGTTGAAGGGCATTTGCAAGCTCCACTCCCTCATACGCTACTTGTCCATACCCCGAAAGTGTACCACTCATAGGCAAGATAAGACCTATATTAACCTCTTTAGCCAAAGCACTTGTTGCCATCAATGCCACAAGACTTAGCAGTGTCATAAAAGAACGCATCTTTTCTCCTTTAAAAAATTACGAAGAAAGTCTAACACAATCATGATTATGATTAAATCAAAAAGGGGAGGAAAACGAGAAGAAAGAAGCGTTTTAAAGGCTTCTTTCGTTTACATGTAAACGTTTAAGTGTGGTGATTTTCAGCGACATTGAGCGCTTCGGAGACATCGACAATCACTTGAAGTTTTTTGATGATCTCATTCATCGCGTGGCTCTCTTCTTGTGCCGCAACACTGATGCGCTCGACTTCCGCTTGTGTTTTAATGATCTCATCCACGGTGCGTTGCAATGCAGGAACAATTTGATTGACCACTTTTTGCACATCCATAATGGAGATGCGAATATTGTCGGTTGATTTGTTACTTTGATCGGAAAGTTTTCGCACTTCACTTGCCACAACGGCAAATCCGCGTCCATGATCTCCCGCACGTGCCGCTTCGATGGTTGCATTGAGTGCTAAAAGGTTGGTTTCGCTCGCGATATATTTAATCGCCGTGGTAATATTACCAATCTGATCCACAGCATTGGTCAGTTCTTGTGCCATGTCATTGGTGACTTGAACATTTTTAACTTCCGCGGCAAGTTTGGTGTTGACAACAACGATGGTATTGGCGGTATTTTCGATAGACAAAGACGCGTTTTGAGTAATGAGTGAAATCTCTTTGGTTTGTTCTGCCAATTTTTTGGAGATATCGCGTGCTTCTTGGAGTGCTTTGTCGCTATTAATCGCTGTGACAATTTGCGCTAAGCCACTGACACTCTCCGCCGTAGCAGAACGAGGAGGACTTGGCATCACGTTTACATCAGGACGCAATAATTGGCTGTATTTCGTATAAAGCGCTTTTCCAGAAGAGACATAACCATCGGTTCCAATGATATATTTGGCTTCGCTTAAAGCCTCTTTCGTTTCGCTCTCGCTACACTCATCAAACGGAATCACGCGGTAGGTCACATGATCGAGTTTGTAAAATTTGAGAAATTTCAACATCACATTCGCACCCGAAGTGCTGTTGTTAAAAATAATAACATTTTCACCCGCAGGGATACGACTCACACCGACAAAAAAATCGGTTGGAGGTACGAATTCAACAGCAACGACTTTCTCTTTGCCATATTTTTTGACCATTTCGTCATAACGATTGGTAAAACAGACAATAAGATCAAACTTCGCAGGATCATAATTTTGATAATTGCTTAGAGTTGCTTTTTGATAAACTGCAGTGGTTGAAAGTGTTGCGTCAACCAAAGAGACAAGCTCCTGTGTTGTCGCATCATTAGCCCCGATTAAAAGTAGATTAACGCTCATGTACTTCCCCTTGCCCCGTATTCGTATCGATGAGATCGTGCTAGAAAATGTTTCAATAGCCTTCATTTACATTGTAGGCCATTCTTTATAAAGTACTGCTTTAATTGGATATTATAAGCAAAATGTGTGACAAAAAAAGGACGAAAAAGAGGCAATGCTTTGAAAGCAACCGTAGTATAATAAAAAGAATTTTTAATAAGGGGTTCGCATGTTTGAAATTCAAAACTATTACAGCTTTATTGTGGCAATTTTACTCTTTCAACTCATCCCAGGTGCTGGAACCATTGCTATTTTAAATGCAACGGCGCGTAATGGCATCAAGGCAGGTCTTGGAGCTGTGATGGGAACCCTTTTAGGCGATTTTGCTTTTATGATCGCCGCCCTTGCGGGACTGGCTGCCATTATGCAACAAAACCCTTTTTTGTTTGAGCTGTTGCAATACTTTGGTGCAGCCTATTTGGTCTGGTTAGGCATTGGATTATTACGTGCTAAAATCAAACCCAATACGGGAAAAGCTGAGCCTAAAAAATCGGCCTTGGTCTATTTTAAGCAGGCGTTTTTTGTGAGCATTACCAATCCTAAAGTGATGCTGTTTTTTGTGGCATTTTTTCCACTCTTTTTACGCCCCAATGCAACCAACATGACCTTAGTCGCGATGATTTTACATGTAAGCCTTATCAGCCTTATTTACCAAGCACTTTTGGTTCTTTTAGGCAATTCGTTAGCACGCAAACTCAAAGCCTTCCCACTGGCACGCACCATCGCGACACGCCTTGCAGGTGTCGCACTTGTTGGCTTTGGCATTAAACTTGCCAGCAGTAACCGTTAAAAGTAACGATCCATGGCACTTAGACATATTTTACTCGCCCTCAGTGTGGTTCTTATCTGGGGAATCAATTTTGTGGTGATTCAAGTCGCGCTCAAAGAGGTTCCACCCCTTTTACTCACATTTTTAAGATTCTTTTTTGCAGCATTTCCCGCAATTTTTTTCTTCAAAAGACCCAAAAACACCTCATGGAAAATGCTCTTTTTCTACTCGTTAAGTATGTTTATTCTCGATTTTGCATTTTTGTTTTCAGGAATGTATGTCGGTGTAAGCTCGGGAATCGCCTCACTTGCCCTTCAAACGCAAGTCTTTTTTACTGCCATTTTAGCGGTCATTTTTCTCAAAGAGAAGATGACATTGGCAAAAATCATAGGAGCCATCATCGCCTTTTCGGGCATTGTCTTTGTAGGCTTTCATGCAGGAGGCGATGTCAATCTTTTGGGACTTTTGTTGGTCGAATGTGCCGCACTCTCATGGGCGATTGGCAATCTTGTCTCAAAACGTATTGGGAAAGTCGATATGCTCAGTCTCGTGGTTTGGGGAAGCCTTATTTCCCTTCCTTTTTTACTGGCACTCTCTTATAGTTTTGAATCGCATCTGTGGAATAGAGAGATCTTTACGCATCTCTCAGGTAAAAGTATCGGCGCTATTGCCTATCTTGCGTATCCCGTTACGTTTTTTGGGTTTGGTATTTGGAGCTGGTTACTCAGCCGCTACCCTGCCACCACCGTAGCCCCTTTTACACTCTTAGTGCCTGTGGTTGGTTTTTCATCTTCGGCTCTTTTAGTAGGAGAAGCATTGCCCAGCTGGAAGCTTATCGCCGCGTTTTTAATTGTCTTAGGACTTGTCATTAATCTCTACGGTGATCGCTTTTTAAGACGTTCCTAACCCTTTTACATGTAAAGAGAAGTCAGTGTTTCTTACTTCTCTTGAATGCTCATCAAATGTTCTCTTCTTTGTACCGCTTTTTGATCTTCAGAAGGAAGTGTCAAGGCTTGATTCAGCGTTTCCACACTAATCTTTTTCTGTGTACTTAAGGTCTCCATGGTTAAATCCGCCCCTAATTTTCCAAGCGCATAACAGTATTTGCTTTTCAAACTAACATTCCCCTCAGGCTCTAAAGCTAAGATACGTGAGCATTTATCGACCCATAAAAATGTATCATTAGCATGATAATCATGCAGGTAGCCAAACAGTTTAGCCGTCTCAAAAAATTTCAGTTTGACCTCAAAGAAAGGGCTCACTTCTAGGTTTTCACTGATGCGTAGTAAAATGGGGAATTTATACAGTGTTGTGCCGATTTTAAGATTGCTTTTACTGGTATCGAGTACCAAATCTTGCTCAATTTTTGGGAATTCCCAAAAACGACCAATCTCTTTCGACCAAGCACTTAAAATTTTATCAAAGGAGTCAAAGGAAGCTTCCAACGATGCCTCTTCGCCCAAAAGATTACGTCCAAGGCCTAACTGTGCTTTGTACCCTAAGAATGGCAGAAGTGTAGCGCCAATGTCAAGCGTTGTACCCACTTTATCGACTCTTTGACCACTTTCCGTTCTTGGATCAATAATCACAAACTGATTGCGGCGTTCACCTTTCATCAAATCATCAATCGCCATATTGTGCATTGCAAGATGATCCGAAGCAACAACGATAATGGTGTTTTTACCATACGAAGAGTCGCCAATTTGCTTGATAAATTTGGCGATCAATTCATCCGAACATGCAACAGCATTGAGCATCGAGTTACTGCCATCTTTATACTGCTGTGTTTTACAACTCTTAGAAACATGTCCGTAGGGGTGATGCGTATCCATCGTTGAGAGGAACATTGCAAATTTTTGTTTGGTTTTGGAGTACTTTTTAAAATCATTCATCGCAATTTCAAAAAGCGTATCATCGTACAAACCCCAAGGTGTTTGATAGTTTGGATTTGAGAGCAGAGGTTTCAGCTCTTTAATGCCTTTAATATCATCAAATTGATGCGTGCGGTACAGTTTGTCAACCCCTGCAAATTCTAAAGCAGAGCCACTGCGATAGATGAGTTTATACCCCTCTTTGTGCAACATATCGCTCATGCACACGGCGCCAGAATAAAAGGTACTCATCTTTGACATAGAGTTGCCTTGTGGCGAGTGTTCATTACTGCTAGGGGTCACCAACGGAATTCCACACTGCACCGATGTCATTCCTGCAATCGTCCAACTGGTGCCAAGGGCTTGCTTAATTTGGGTAAAAACCGTACTTTGTTCACGAATAGGACGTAGCGCGTTGACCAACGAAGGAAAAATCTTTTCATCGTAGTAGGTCTCTTCAAAACTCTCTGCAAAAATATAGATGACATTCGGGTGATCTTCGCTGGTGGCTGTGAGTGTTGGCGCTTGGTAATAGTCACTAAAGCTGTACTGAAGGCTGAGAGGATTTTCAACTCCGAGCGCTTTGAGTGAACTTTCACCTAAAAAACGCACCGTTGGATGCAGACACAACGATAGGATCAAGGCACTAACGGAGAGAGTATGCTTGAGTTTATGATGGTGCTCAAACATATCATTTTTAACCAAACGATAATAAAATAATGAGAGAGCCAAACTGGCGAAAAAAAGCCCAATGCCAATAGCAATGATTAAATAATAATCACCAAAACCTGAGCCTTCTAGCCCATAACGTAAGTGAAAAATGACAGCATCATTAATGCCCTCACCGGTAAAATAATTAGAGATAATGTAAAAAGCACTAAGGATCATATAAAAGAAAACGCACACCGCACCAATCAGTGCGCTCTTTCGTGTTCGTGTACGATTTTTGGATGTAAATAAGGCTATAAGGAAAAGTCCTACAGATAACCATAGCATGTTAATCATTGTTATTAGTGTCCTTTTTTATTTTAAGACGGTATTATAGCTTGTTGTCAAAATTTTGAAGAAAAATTTGTTATTTTTACAAAGTGGTTAAATTTTAATCACTGTCCTGCATAGATTAAAATACGCTAAGTGATACAATTTCATCAGTTCAACATTTTAGGAGGAATTCATGAGAAGTAAACTACTTTCTCTCGCAACATTGTTGCCTGTATCAGCATTATGGGCTGCAGAAGAAGCAGCTACAGAAGTGGCAGAAGTCGCTGAAAAGGTTTTAACCCTTGACGTTGGTAATACTGCTTGGGTTTTAACAGCGACTGCGCTCGTTATGTTTATGACACCTGCTGGTTTGGCACTTTTTTATGGCGGCATGTCTCGCTCTAAAAACTTACTCAATACCATCGCAATGAGCGTTATGGGATACATCGTTGCAGCCATTGTATGGGTTGTAGCTGGCTACACCTTGGCATTTGGAACAGATATTGGTGGTGTCATCGGTTTTGACAGCCTTTTCCTAAGTGGTATTAAAGTCACTGACCTATGGGCAACCGGTAGCATTCCTGTGCTTCTTTTCGTAGCGTTCCAAATGACGTTTGCAGGTATTACAGTCGCTCTTGTCAGTGGTGCTGTTATTGAGAGATTGAAGTTTTCAACATGGATCGTTTTTGCAGCTATCTGGATCTTAGCGGTTTATGCTCCTATTGCTCACTGGGTCTGGGGCGGGGGATTTTTATCAAAACTAGGCGTTCTTGACTTTGCAGGTGGTACCGTTGTTCATATCAATGCAGGTGTTGCTGGCCTTGTGATCGCTCTAATGCTTGGCAAACGTGCTGATTATGGTAAAGCGATGTTCCCATCTTCTGTAACACTTACGGTACTCGGTGCGAGTATGTTATGGTTCGGATGGTTCGGATTTAATGCGGGTAGTGAGCTTGGCGCAGACGGTATTGCTGCGAGTGCATTCCTTGTCACCAATACAGCAGCAGCGATTGCCGCACTTGCTTGGATGACTATCGAATACATCACCTACAAAAAATTCACATTACTTGGTATCGCTTCTGGTATCGTTGCAGGTCTTGTTGCGATCACTCCAGCAGCAGGTTTTGTTGATACAGCAGGCGCTCTTGTGATCGGTGCAGTAGCTGGTATCGTAGCATTCTACGGTGTTAACGGTCTTAAAAAAGCGCTTAAATACGATGACGCTTTGGATGCATTCGGAATTCACGGTGTTGCAGGTATCTGGGGTGCGATTGCAACCGGTATTTTTGCAAACCCTGAAGTCAATGAGCTTGGTACTGGTTTACTCTATGGCAATGCAGATCAAGTTGTTATCCAAATTGAGGGTGTTATCGTAACCATCGTCTATACAGCGATTGCTACAGCGATTGTCTTTAAAATTGCTTCTATCTTAACCGGTGGTGCAAGAGTAAGTGCAGATGCTGAGTCTCAAGGTTTGGATGAAGTAGAGCACGGCGAAAAAGCCTTCAACTTAAGATAACAAGGATCTAAAATGAAAAAAATCGAATCAATTATCAAACCATTCAAACTCGAAGATGTGAAAGATGCTCTTGCAGAGCTCGATATTACGGGTATGACAGTGAGTGAAGTTAAAGGTTACGGAAGACAACAAGGACACTCAGAGCTTTACAGAGGCGCTGAGTATGTCGTTGATTTCTTACCAAAAATTAAAATCGAAGTGGTTGTTGTTGACGATCTCGTTGACAAAGTCATTGATGTTATCGTGAAAAGTGCGCGCACAGGAAAAATCGGCGATGGAAAGATTTTTGTTTCCAATGTTGAGAAAAGTGTTCGTATCAGAACCGGTGAACTGGATAACGAAGCCGTATAATTCTTTTAGGTGGGGAATTTCCCCCCCCACCTTTTTTTTCTTATGTATTTTCGATTAACTCTAAAAGTCTATATGCTTTATCATTCTTCTCAAAACATTTTTTTTCTACATCAAAAAAGAGAGTATTTAACACTAAAAACCCCTCTTTCTCTTTATTAAAGACAAATCTTCTAGTATTAATGTCATTATCTTTTGGATAGATAAGATACATATGTTGACACGCTTCATACTTTGTACCGTACGCATAAAGCTGATACATATCAGGTTGAGATATGCCTTCATTTGTCTTTTCTTTTGAGAGTATTTTCCATTTGGTATCGGCGATTAGAAGGACGTCTTTATCGTAAATGAGTATGTCAGGTTTAAGCCTAAATTTGCCATCGTTGTTTTCATAGGCTAAATGATGCGTTTTATCTTGCAGCTTTACATGTAAACCTTTTTTCTTGAGATAATCTCCCACATAGCTCTCAAAAAGCAGGTTCATATCAAACAAAAGCGCAAAAGCAATATCATTACCTTTGTAAGGGCTAAATGAGTTTTCTAGTAAAAAAGTCTTACACCATAAAAGAACGTGTTCATAGTCTTTCATCTGACGATTTGGCTTTACATGTAAAAAGTCATTTTTTATATCTTTGCACACAGAAATTTCATCAAAAACAAATAAAAACTCTCGTATGCGTTGTTGATTGGCATTGAGTTTGGATTTTTTATAGAGGTATTGAAGGGTGGTTTTTATCAGCCTATTTTCGGCTCTATCACTCAAAAATTCTTGAAACTCCACAAAAAATCGCTCTTTATGAATAGTATTTTGTTTGATTTGCTCACCTATTTTGAGTTTGCCTTTTAGGAATTTAAGATTTTCTTCTTTGGTGATATAGTCGCTTTTGATACCTTTGCGAACAAGAGCTGCTAACTCTTCCAAAAACATCGTAATAAATATCTCTAAAAGTGGCATTTTTGAGCTTTTAAGATGTGCCATGTTAAAGTTTTTAAAAGGTGATTTTTTGAGAGTTTTAAGCATCTTTATCAAAATCTTTTTAGACTCATCTTCATCAAGACTTTGGATTTTGGGCAGTATCTCTATAATCGTACCATCTTTGGTTTGAATAAGCCCTACAAAATTTTGTGCTTGAAGCACTTTGCCAAACCCTTTTTTGCTAGTTATTTTTAGGAACTGAGCTGTTGCTTCATTTTCTAAGATAAATTTTTCTATGGATGTAAAAACTTTTTCTTCAATATAATGTTCTTTTGTGTCATCTTTGTACTGAAGATATTCGTATTCTTTAATTATCATTTTTGAAATTTGCCAAAATCAAAATCTTTTTTTATCGTATAGATAAACTTATTGTCCTCCAAATATTCACTATCTTTTATAATCTCTTCATCGAATATATCTGGATTTATCTCATTTTTTTCAATAAATCCATCGCCTAACACCAATCTTATCTTCTCCCAATCATCGTAAAAATACTCTTGCAATAGAGGGATAATTTTATTTTTAAAAATGTTGTCAAGCTCCGCTTTTTTATCAATGATTTTTTCATCTTTTAAACTCATAAAATAAGCATGTCCGATGGTATGGTCTCGGTCATAAAGATACTCAATGCGCTTATTCATTGTCTCAAGCATACGCTTTACATGTAAACCATCAACCTCAAAATCCAACACATCAGTACAAGGCATCATCTCCGTAAAATCAAACCTTCGTCTCAGTGCAGTGTCCATCAAAGCAATGCTTCTATCAGCGGTGTTCATTGTGCCAATAATATAGAGATTTTGTGGTACGCCAAAGTTTTCATTGGGAGAGTAAGGAAGCCTTACATGTAAGGCTTCCTCTTTTCCAATTCTTTTGCTTTCTTCTATAAGTGTGATAAGCTCTCCAAAGATTTTAGAAATATTGCCACGGTTGATTTCATCGATAATGAGGATATAGTTTTTAAGAGGTTCTTTTTCTTGTTGACTTACCTCATTATTCTCTAACAAATACTCTAGCAATGGATTGTAATATTGAGATAACCCGCCTATGATGAGTTTATTTTCTCCAACTTCGTACATTGCTCTTAAATTTTTTAATAGCAAAACATGCTGTGAATCTCCACCACTTTTATCGAAATAAATATGTGATTCATCAATCTCTTTAATATAAAAACTACTTTTTTTCATTTTTATTTCAAGTCTTTCATCTGCCGATACTTTATCTAAAACACGCTCTTTAAAAATAACATCAAAATCTTTTTTAGCAACTCTGTTTTCTTGAGCTTGTTCAAAGTTTACAGTAGCTCTTTTTGATAATTTCTTAAAAATACCTGCTTCTATTTTATACTCAATGCCACCACTATCGGTTGTTTTGGCTTTTATTCCCTCCACAAACTCCTCATAGCCATAGCTTTGGTGAAAGGTGACAAATTCAATTTGCCCATTTCGTCTATATGTTAAATCAAAAATACGTTTTAAAATTTTTCTTTTAAAATTTTCATCTTCAAGATTTAAAGCTTCTTCATATGTTATTTCAAAATCTTTTTTAAAACCATCTCCAAAATTATTAAACTTTGTACCCTTTTCTTCTTTTTCAAAAATAATTTCTAAAGCTTTGTTAATAGTATGATATGTTTTTCCTGTACCTGGAGGTCCGTAGAGAATTTGGTTGAGGGGTTGAGTTGGGTTTGAACTTTGTGGCATTTTACTTCCATCTTGCTGTAAGAATTTAATCAAGTATTTTAGGGCATTCCATGCTTCTGAACCAATAGTAGGTGTTTTATTCCACTCTTGTAAATCAAATTTATTGTTTTGAAATAATAAATTTATTTCTTCTAAGTCATTGATTTCATAAGCATACAAACTAATCTTTTTGATTATAAAACCTATTTCCTGTAATTTTTCTGGCAGCTTGTTTTTTAATCTATTGTTATAATTTCTGCAAGTATTGTCAGATAATTTTTGTTCCGTTTTAAGCCATATGATAAACTTATTTTCTAAATCATTTTGAGCTTTTGAAACATACTCTAATCTTCTTTGTATCAAAGGCTCTATTTCTATATTGAAATTATCAATGAATTGTTTTAATTCATTTTTCACATTATCTTTTATTTTATACTTTGTTTTTTTATCACCTGCATGTTGCCCATCATGCTCTACTAATTCGTTTAAAATTATTTCTTCTTTGCCTTTACCAAACCTTTGAGACCAAAGATGATCAAAAGATAATGCTCCTCTTTCAAAGTCGCCATACAGTTTTAACTGTTTAATTATCTCATCACGCGATACAAAATCGTTGGCTGCACTTAAAATTTTTAAAATAGGTAATTCCAAACATGCTACATGAATATCTTCTTTATAAACTTTATCTAACCAATTTTTCAATTTACCCGTAATTTCATTCATCTACCACGCTCCTCTAATTTTTCCAATATCTCAAGCTTTTACTACTACCCTTCTTCAATTGCTTTTTTTTCCTCTTTCATACGATACGTCATCACCAAATTAAAGCAAAGCTCACTGAGCATCAAAAGATCCCACATGGAAAGAATGTCTAAAAAAGGTAGACCCTCTTCAAGACTTTCAAAATTGATGTTACATGTAAACGTATACGCATCATTGGGAGCACCAAGTTCTGGGAGATTGAGTGAATATTGAAACGCAAAATGCATGTCCGCTTTGCGCCCCATACGACGAATACGTTTGAGGGTTCCATCAAAATCTTTTTCATTGAGGCGAATCTCAGAGTGAATATTATGAGAGAGCACATTGCGCACAAAAGAGATAATATCAAAAAAGTTTTCATACTGTTCCCCGAAGAGTTTTTGCATAAAAATCTTAAAGGGACTCTCAAACCGAAGGCTCTCTACCATGGCCATACAAATACCCCGAAAGGCGTTAAACTCAACAAAATACTCAAAGAGCGAAATCTCCTCTTTTTGCGTCTGCTTTGCATTGGCTAAGAGCTCTTGAATGATCTCAGCATTAAAGTAATACGCTTGATCATCTTCGTACTTTTTAACCACAAAGAGACTGCGATCACTCAAATCTTCTGTTTTAGAAAGCTTGCCTAAAAACTCACCCATGTGTAAAAAATAGAAATTTTGCTCCACGAGCAAAAGAGCATCATCGAGTAGAACGTCTGTATCGCTCATGTCACTTTTTCCAATCGTACTTTCATCTCTTGATAAATGGCACAGTGCCCCTCTTGGCTCATCGCATGAGGGGTCAGTCTATTGGCATTTTTTGCGCCACTGTAAAGAAGGAGACAATCATCTCGCAGTTTGTCGCTAGGCATAACAGAGTATTCAGCGCTTCCATAGCGATTGATCAGGCGTACCCTTTCTTCTTGCTGCAAACCAAGGCTTCGTGGCACATAGAGATAATCATCGGTTATAAATTGAGAATTGAGTGATTTGTTTTGCTTTGCCGCAATCAAAAAAAACCCCTCTTCTTCTAAAGGATCGTCATCAAACTCTTCTAAAAATTCAAACTTACCACTTTGGGTGTAAAACGTTTTGGAATACGGTCTATCTTCATACGTCTTTGAGATTAAAAAGCCCTCTTTTTCAACGCTGTTAGAGGCAATAACACGCTCAATAATCGCCCCTTCACGCTCCAAAGGTTCATACCCAAAAGAGTGAAGCATCGCCTCACTCAGCGCATATTCACTGATGCCGATGCGACTTTCCACTACCTTGGGCATGCGACCAATATACTCATGGCCGTAGCTAAGCTTTACATCCTCTTTTTCCAAAAAGCTTTTCGCTGGAATAATCAAATGCGCCTTAGAGGAAGTCTCATTTTCATGCAACCCAAAGTAGACCACACATTTGGCTTGAGCAAGTCCCTCAACGACTTTGGAAGTACAGGGCATTTGGGAAAGAGGATTCCCTCCTTGAATAAACACCAGATCGTATTTACCAAAATTGGCAATCGGTAAAGGCTCTGTTTTTGCCGCAACTTTAAAAGGAGCGTCAAAACCAAAACCACTGTTGGAGAGGTAACTCACACCCGAACCTACTTTTCCAAACAGTCCAAGCATGGCACCGAATGCATCAATGGCACGTAAGACACTGTGCCCAAAGCTATACTTTTGGACACCAATACCGACTAAAATAGAGACTTTTTTACCTTTAATCAGACGAAGCAACTCACCTACTTCATCGAGGTTTACCTGTGATCTATCCAGTAATTTACGCATCGGAATACCACTGATATACTCTATAAAATCTTTGTGATTCAGGGTTCGCTCGTTTAAAAATGTTTGGTCTTCCATATCTTCCATGGCGACTAAACGGCAGAGCAAAAGAGCCAAATAAAGATCGCCTCTTGGTTTAATTTGAATATGAAGGTCAGCAGAGGAAGCAAGATCAATTTTGATTGGGTCAATAACAATAAGCGTTTTACCCTTAAGCGATGGAAGCATATGGGAGTTGGTTACACTAGGATTTCGACCCCATAAGATAACGACGTCTGCCTCTTTTACATGTAAAGGAGAAAGGGCTAGATTGGCACCTCTACTCTCGCATACACCGGCATCACCCGCTTCATCACACAATGATCCCGAAGCCAACACAGCTTTGTGTTCTGCAAAAAAACGTTTTGTAACACCTTGCATCACACCAAGATTTCCGCTTCCTTTAAAATAAAGCGTTCGAGAAGGCTCATAGGTCCTTAGCTTCTCTTCTAACATCTTCAAAGCCTCTTCGATGCTCATACTTTGCCCCAGATAGCGCGGCTCTTCAATACGTTCAAAGCTATGATAGTGATTGAGATGATGGCAGAGATAGCCTTGCGTTATCGGATGATCTTTGTTCCCTTTGAGCTTGAGTTCTTGATTGACGACAATGCTACATCCATCAAAACAGTCCAGTGGACACGTCGTAAACTGCATAACAAACCCCTCTCATCGTTTCATTGGGTACAATTATACCTCGTTCTTATAAATGAAGTAGTTTATCTTCTAACATTTCCAACGTTAAATTTTCATCACTCAATAATTGAATATGTTGATACTGCATGACAAGGTTATGTTGGCTCATCAAGGTATTCATCTGCGTATAATCAATGGAGGTATTTTCGTTTACATGTAAAACTAAAAAATTATCGCTGTAGACACGCACAATGATAGCATCAGGGAAAATGGATGCAATCGTTTGGGCAATCAAACATAAAAATTTATCCCCATTTTTCCAACCATGTTCTTTATTGTACGAAGCAAAATCGGTGCAGTTAAGATGATCCACTTGAAAGATTTTCAACTCATAATTACGGGCATGATTAAAAATAAATTTGAGATAATTTACATTGTAAAAACCGGTGAGTTGGTCGCGAAAATAGTATGAAAAACGCATCTCTTCCAGTAGGTCTTTTGGCATCTGGGTTGTATTTTCAGGAAGCTTTATCTCTGTAAATACTTTTTTTGCAATCTCAACAATATAAGGG
>Ga0302212_1000064_pt1 | contig 54551 bp, 44 predicted proteins | sample II_Fen_N1_1_FD_200235 | JGI IMG/M metagenome (GOLD analysis project Ga0302212, IMG submission 200235) | Peat permafrost microbial communities from Stordalen Mire near Abisko, Sweden - II_Fen_N1_2 | ecosystem: Environmental > Terrestrial > Soil > Wetlands > Permafrost | place: Sweden: Abisko...
CTTACAATGACTTTTTATTTCAAAATTACACCGACATCGAAACAGAATCTGAGGAATTAACTCAAAGATAAACACTAATTTATCACCACATGACAGATTATCGTGCTCTCAACGACAAAGAAATTGCAACCTTAACCGTGTATGGCTGTTCAGCTGATAACTGGAAAGAAGTTCAGGTTACTGAAGATTTTTCACCTGCATTTATTTCCAATGTTCATTTTTCAGGAGCTGTATTTTTAGGTAGTTACCAGAAAGTTTTTGAATTGTCCGGTGGATTAAAGAAACATTCCGGAATTTACAATTGTATCCTGCATAATTGTATAATTGAAAACGATGTATTTATAGATGAAATTCACAACTACATTGCCAATTACCGGATTCTTGAAGGGACCTATATTGAGAATGTCAATTTACTTATTGTTGATGGACAGTCTTCATTTGGCAATGGCGTCAAGGTCCCGGTAATGAACGAGGGCGGTGGTCGGGAAATTCCTATTTTTGATTACCTGTCTGCTCCACTTGCTTATATTTTGACTTTATACCGTCACCGGCCGACTGTCATTCATAATCTCCAAAAAATGATTGACAATTATGCAAAGACATTGCAGTCAGATAAAGGAACTATTGGAAGAAATGTCAGGATTGTAAATTGCGGGAGCATAAAGAATGTTCGGATAGGTGATTTTGCAACACTCGAAGGTGCATCTCTGCTTGAAAACGGATCTATAAACAGCAACGAATTAGCTCCTGTATTTATTGGATCGGGTGTAAAATGTAACGACTTTATTCTAAGCTCAGGAGTATCAATATCAGACTCAACACTGGTCTCCCGTTGTTTTATTGGTCAGGGTTGTATTATGGGGAAACATTATTCAGCACTGGATTCACTTTTTTTCTCTAACTGTCAGGGCATGCATGGTGAGGCAACAGCCATATTTGCCGGACCTTATACAGTTTCCCATCATAAATCCAGCTTGTTAATTGCCGGAATGTTCTCTTTTCTAAATGCAGGGAGTGGTTCAAACCAGAGCAATCACATGTATAAGCTTGGGCCGATTCATCAGGGGATATGCGAACGTGGTGCCAAAACTACCAGCGATTCATATTTATTATGGCCGGCTAAAATCGGGGCATTCACCCTGGTAATGGGCCGCCATATTAAACATTCTGACACCTCCGATTTACCCTTCTCTTACCTGATAGAAAATGCCACAGAGAGTTATCTTGTACCTGCCGTAAACCTGCGAAGTGTTGGAACAATTAGGGATGCACAAAAGTGGCCGAAACGTGATAACCGAAAAGATAATTACAAGTTGGACCCAATTAATTTTAATCTCCTGAGTCCCTACACCATTCAGAAAATGATGAAAGGTGTGGAAGTATTGAAAAACCTCCAACACATTTCAGGCGAAACAACCGAAGTCTACACGTATCAGAATTGCAATATCCGGAATTCATCACTCGTAAAAGGCATTGAATTATATAACATTGTTATTAATAAATTTCTGGGCAACTCACTGATCAACCGCTTGAAAGATACTGAGTTTAAAACGATTGATGAAGTTCGGCAACAATTGAAACCCGAATCAAGCAAAGGATTGGGTGAATGGATTGATTTGTCCGGACTTATTGCTCCAAAGAATGAAATCGACGGTTTATTAAATTCAATTGAAAACGCAGCGATAACCTATGAAGAAATTCATCTTAAATTTGAAACAATGAACCAGGAGTACTACAACTACGAGTGGACATGGGCTAAACAAAAGCTGGAAGAACACTGGAGAAAAAACATCGTAGATATAACAAAAGAAGATATAGTGAACCTGGTTGAAAGTTGGAAAACAGCGGTTGTGAAACTGGATCAACTTATCTACAACGATGCAAAAAAAGAATTTGACCTTAACTCAAGAACAGGTTTTGGGGTTGATGGGAATGAAGAACAAAAACATCTGGACTTTGAATTTGTACGTGGAAGTTTCGAAAGCAATACTTTTGTAAAGGAAGTTTTAAATCATATAACAATAAAGACAGAATTAGGAAACGAACTAATTCAACGATTATCAAAAATAAATTAATAAGTAAACATGAACAATTTCAATTTTTATAGTCCTACATATTTTGTATTTGGGAAAGAACGTGAAAATGAAGCCGGAAAATACGTAAAACGTTTTGGTGGATCAAGAGTATTAATACATTATGGTGGAGGATCGGTTATCAAGAGCGGATTACTGGACAGGGTAAAAGCATCACTTGCTGCCGAGGATATATATTTTACTGAATTGGGTGGAGTGATGCCTAACCCGCGAAGTGGATTGGTTTATAAAGGCATTGAGATTTGTAAAAAAGAAAAAATTGATTTTGTATTGGCCGTTGGTGGCGGAAGCACTATCGATTCATCCAAGGCAATAGCCTTAGGTTCATTGTATGAAGGTGATTTCTGGGATTTTTATGAGGGGAAACCTGTTGAAAAAGCGTTAGCAGTTGCCACTATCCTAACTATTTCTGCTGCAGGCAGCGAAGGCTCAGGCGGTTCGGTTATCACTCATGAAAACGGTATGTTGAAACGTGCTTGCGGAGGCGATGCCATGCGTCCTGTATTTTCAATTTTGAATCCTGAACTAACCTGCACATTGCCAAACTATCAGACAGCATCCGGTGCCACCGATATGATGGCTCACGTTATGGAACGTTATTTCACAAATACGAAAGATGTTGAAATTACCGACCGGTTATGCGAAGGAATTTTACTGACCATTATAAAAGAAGCACCAATAGCACTGGCAAATCCAACTGATTATGAATCGCGCGCTAACCTTATGTGGGCCGGCATGGTTGCACATAATGATATTTGTGGAGTAGGACGTGATCAGGACTGGTCATCACACCAAATGGAGCATGAACTTTCAGCATATTATGATGTAGCTCATGGTGCCGGTCTTGCAGTTATGTTTCCTGCATGGATGAAACATGTGATGCACCATAATGTATTGCGTTTTGCACAATTTGCCGTACGGGTATGGGGATGTGAGATGGACTTTCTGGAGCCGGAGAATACAGCTCGTCAAGGTATTGCTAAATTTGAACAATTCTTAGTCTCTATCGGAATGCCGGTTCGCTTTGCTGAATTGGATGCTAAAAGAGAAGATATACCGAAATTGGTAAAAACGTTGGGACTCGGGAGTCGTACGTTGGGGAGTTTCGTTAAACTGACAGAAAAGGATGTTACTGAAATTTATAAGCTGGCAGTTTAGCTGTTTTATTATCACCGGTTCCTTGTCAATTAGTCAAAATAATTTGCAGCACTTATTTATATAAGACTCATATAAATAGTTGTGAATTTAAATTTCAAACAATTATAGCTTGCAATAATTTGTTTATTGCAAGCTATAATTTATTTATTAAAGTTAATGATAATCCTGTTGAAGCAATTTTTCATTATTTATCCTACAAGGATATACTTGCAGCAGATTATTATTAAAACATGTAACACCAATCATTTTACTCTATATCAGCTATGATTCCAACCGATAAAGAACTACATATTAAAACCGAAAGAATAACAGTACGCATTGATCTTCCGGCTTCGAAAAGCATCAGCAACAGGGCTTTGATATTGAATGCACTATCCTATAGTCCCTATGATGTATTAAATCTCTCGGACTGTGACGACACACGTGTCACTATGAATGCATTGGATTCGAATGATACAACCTTCGATATTGGCGCAGCCGGAACAGCCATGCGTTTCCTTACGGCATTTTTAGCCAAAACTGTCGGCGAATGGATTATTACCGGAAGTGAACGAATGAAACAACGTCCGGTTAAGGTGTTGGTCGAGGCATTGAATAAGCTAGGTGCGAAGATTGAATATGTTGAAAAAGAGGGATTTCCTCCATTACGTATTTTTGGAAGTGCACTTACCGGTGGAGAGATTCACCTAAATGGAGGAGTTAGCAGCCAGTACATTTCTGCATTAATGATGATTGCGCCTTATATGGTAAAAGGCTTGAAAATTGTTCTCACCGGAGAAATTATTTCAAAACCCTATATCGAAATGACAATACAAATGATGAAGGAGTTCGGTGCAACTGTAGAATTGACTGATAACACCATTTATATAGGACCTCAGGAGTATCAACCTATTGAGTATTATGTGGAATCGGATTGGTCGGCAGCTTCTTACTGGTACGAAATGCTTTCGCTGGTTGGCAGAGGTGAAGTGTATCTGAATGGGTTACTTTCAAACAGCTATCAGGGTGATAGTAAAGTGGCTGAACTTTTTGAGCAACTGGGTATTCACACAACCTATTTGTCTGAAGGGGTTCTGCTAACTGCAACAGACAAATATACTCAACGGATGGAATACGATTTTACTGATCAACCGGATTTGGCACAGACATTTGTAGTAACTTGTTGCTTAAAAGGAATTCCTTTCCATTTTACAGGATTACATAGCCTGAAAATTAAAGAAACTGATCGAATAGCTGCGTTGAAAAAAGAATTAAATAAACTGGGTTACATACTCAATGAACCCGGTGAAGGAATGTTATCTTGGGAAGATGAAAGATGTGACCCTACTCATAAGATTAGCATTACTACATATGAAGATCATCGCATGGCTATGGCTTTTGCTCCTGTTGCTTTAATCCGTCCGATTACAATAGAAAATCCCGGAGTAGTAAGTAAATCGTATCCTAATTTTTGGAAAGATCTTGAAAAAATTATCCCTAACGCTTAAAAAGAACCCTTAACCCTTATAGGTTAAGGGTTCTTTTTTGTTATTTCCTCCAGTACTTCATACACAATCGGACATGTATAGGCATTTTTAACTGATAAATTATAGATCTGATAAAAACGTTTCCGATCGGTATGTGGATATTCCCGACATGCTTTAGGACGGGATTCATAAATGGAACAATAATTATCCATTCCCAGAAATGGGCATGGCATAGATTGAAAAACCATATCGCCATCTTCATCAACCCTCAGGTATTTATCCATTAAATCAGTCGTTTTCATCTTCAGCACCTTAGACATACGTTCAAGGTCTTTATCGGTAATCCGTGGACCTAGCGAACGACAACAGTTGGCACATTTCAGACAGTCGGTTCTTTCCGAAATTTCATCATGAAGTGCATGGATCTTCAAATCCATTCCTTCCAGTTTCTTCTTGTTTTTTTGAAGAAAACGTTTCCATTCAGCTTCAGATTTTGCAGCTAATAACGGCAATAATTTATAATCTACTTGTTTGTTCACGTGTTGCTTAATGTTATATTTCGAGGTGCAAATGTATTCAAATTTCGCATAGGAATCAATAATTACACATTTTTCTAGAAAATAATTAGTATCTTTGTAGCCGTTTTTACTTACACACACATAAAATTTATGAGTCAACTTAGTAATGTGTTGGGACAATATGATGCGCCCCAACAGGCAAAAGCAATGGGCGTATATCCGTATTTTCGTCCCATCGAATCCGATCAGGATACAGTTGTAACAATTGATGGCAAACGAGTATTGATGTTTGGTTCAAACAGTTATTTGGGACTTACAAATCACCCTCGATTAAAAGAAGCTTCTATTAAAGCAATCGAAAAATATGGTACGGGATGTGCCGGATCTCGTTTTCTAAATGGGACGTTGGATATCCACCTTGAACTGGAAGACAGATTGGCTAAACTGGTTCACAAAGAAGCTGCTTTAGTTTACGCTACTGGTTTTACTGTAAATTCGGGAGTTGTACCCTGCATTACCGGTCGCGAAGACTACCTGATTTTTGATGAATTTGACCACGCTTCCATTGTTGAAGGCAAACGGTTATCATTTTCCAAACAACTGAAATACCGTCACAACGATATGGATGCCCTGGAAAAATTGCTCAAGAGATGCGAACCTGACAAACTAAAGCTTATCGTCACAGATGGTGTTTTCAGTATGGAGGGCGATGTAGCAAAACTACCTGAAATAGTAGCACTTTCAAAGAAATACAATGCCTCCATATATGTCGACGAAGCACATTCATTAGGTGTTTTTGGTAAAACAGGAGCAGGTATCTGCGAACATTTTGGTGTTTCAAAAGATGTAGACCTGATCATGGGAACATTTAGTAAATCGCTTGGAACTATTGGTGGATTCATTGCATCAGACAATAATATCATTAATTATTTAAAACATAATTCACGTACATTAATTTTCAGTGCTTCTATTACACCGGCTTCTACCGGTTGTGTACTTGCAGCTTTGGATGTAATGGCTGAAGAAACATGGCGTAAAGATGCTCTGTGGGCTAATACAAATCGTGCAAAAGCAGGTTTCTTAAAAGCAGGTTTTGAAATAGGCCCAACAGAAACCCCCATTATTCCTCTGTATGTTCGTGACAACACAAACACGTTTAAGCTCACCCGCATGTTGATGGATGACGGTGTGTTTGTAAATCCGGTTGTTTCACCGGCTGTTCGCTCGGAAGATTCATTAATTCGTTACTCATTAATGGCAACTCATACTTTCGATCAGATCGACGAATCTATTGAGAAAATATCAAGAGAAGCCCGCAAGTTGGGAATCATTGAATAAATTAAAATAATACGAAAAGCTATTTTTGAAAAAACACAAAGAATAGAGCGAGTTTGGCAAACAGACTGGTTCTATTCTTTGTTTTAGTTATAATATAGCAGAAAAGGAAAACCAACCGGAACTTTTCAACTCTTAAGCCTTTCAAACTCTCAAACGAAATTTCAAATGATTACAGTATCAAATCTAGCCATTCAATTTGGCAAACGTGTTTTATTTTCCGACGTAAATCTCAAATTCACTGCTGGTAACTGTTATGGCATTATTGGCGCTAACGGGGCTGGTAAATCCACTCTCATCCGTATGCTAAGCGGTGATCTTGACCAGACACGCGGAACCATTATCTTCGGTGCAGGCGAGCGACTCTCTGTACTGAAACAGGATCACTTTGAATTCGATGAGTATTCGGTTATAGACACTGTTATGATGGGCCACAGCGTTCTATGGAAGGTTAAAGATGAAAAAGATAATATCTATTTAAAAGAAGACTTCACAGATGCCGATGGTATACGGGCTTCCGAACTGGAAGAGAAGTTTTCGGAAATGAACGGCTGGAATGCTGAAAGTGATGCCGCCTCTTTATTAAGTGGCTTAGGTATCAAGGAAGATTTACACTACCAGTTAATGAAAGAATTGAGTGGTATGGAAAAAGTACGTGTGCTGCTGGCCCGTGCACTCTTCGGAAAACCTGACAACCTGCTGCTCGATGAGCCAACCAATGACCTCGACGTTGATACGGTTATGTGGCTCGAAAATTATCTGGCCAACTATGATAATACCGTATTGGTGGTATCACATGACCGTCACTTCCTTGATGCTGTAAGTACACATACTGTGGATATTGATTTCGGAAAAGTACAATTATTTGCCGGTAACTACTCATTCTGGTACGAATCAAGCCAGTTGGCACTTCGTCAACAACAAAACCAAAATAAAAAAGCAGACGAAAAGCGCAAAGAGTTGGAAGAATTTATTCGCCGGTTTAGTGCCAATGTAGCTAAATCAAAGCAGGCAACCAGTCGTAAGAAAATGTTGGAGAAACTGAATGTAGAAGAAATTCAACCTTCTACACGCAAATATCCGGGCATTATTTTTACTCCGGATCGTGATCCTGGCAACATGGTATTAGAAATAGCCGGATTAGGAAAGACGCTGGAAGATGGAACTGTACTTTTCAAAGATGTAAATTTCAATGTAGAGAAGAACGATAAGATTATCTTCCTTTCACGCGACCCACGTGCAATGACCGCCTTTTTTGAAATCATCAATGGGCATGACAAAGAACACGAAGGCACTTATAACTGGGGTATAACGATTACCAATGCCTACCTCCCTCTCGATAATTCAGAGTTCTTCAATACGGATCTAAATTTAGTAGATTGGCTGGGACAATTCTCTGTTGATACTACCGAAGCATTTATACGTGGCTATTTGGGAAAAATGTTATTCTCAGGGGAAGAAATTTATAAAAAGGCCAGTGTCATTTCCGGTGGTGAGAAAATGCGTTGCATGATCTCTCGTATGATGCTTCGTAATGCCAATGTAATGATCCTTGACTCCCCGGCTAATCACCTGGACCTCGAATCCATTCAGGCATTTAATAATACGCTGGTTAATTTCAAGGGCAATGTTTTAATGTCTTCCCATGACCGTGAATTTATTCAAACTGTTTGTAACCGTATTATTGAACTTACACCGCATGGTATCATTGATAAACAAATGGATTACGACGACTATATTACTTCAGAAGAAGTAAAAGAAGTTCGTGACAAAATGTATAAATAACCGGCATAAAATACCTTATTTTAAAAAACAGACATACCAACATGTGTCTGTTTTTTTTGTCGGATAGTTCCTGTAGAATGCAGAGTTTAATTAAAGCATTTTTAAAAGTTTATCAATTAAATATTAAAGCTATCTTTGTGAGATATTTCTTTTGCATATTTTTGAACAGATACTGAGAATAAAAATATTCACAATTTCAAAAAAATACGTATATGGACGAAGAAAAAAAGTATGATTGCCACAACAGGCATCACAATCAACAAACGGCTTCCGGTGGAGCGGTATACGGATTGGGATTAATTGGTGCTGCCGTTTATTTTCTGCCGCATGCTACAAGTTTTTGGTTTGGAGTGTTAGCCATTTTAAAGGCATTTGTGTGGCCGGCCATTCTTGTCTACGAAGCATTGCGGGCGTTAGGGGCCTGATTAAAAGCTAACCTCTAAAAAAAATGCTTTCCTCTGGTTGAGGAAAGCATTTTTTTTGTTTTGTATACCGTGTTATAAGTAATCGCAAATATTTAATAATTTATTTGTTAACCTATAAATACTTACTTGTCAGCAATCAGCCAATTATTAATTATTAATTTTTAATTATTAATTAATAATTTGTCTTTTCCTGAAAAGTTCAATAGTCACTCTATCAACTTTACCACCAAGAGGAGGATTTAATTTTGACAGTTTAACTTCCAATGCTTCTATCCGTGGAAATTCAGTAAAAATATGATCCAGTATGCGTTGACCAATATGTTCAATTAAGTTGGAGGGTATGTCCATCTGAGTCTTTACGGCATCGTACACCAGTTGGTAATTAAGGGTGTCTTCCAACGCATCAGTTTCTCCCGCCCGAGCTGTTTTAAGCTCCATACTAACGGAGATAATAAAAGTATTGCCCAGCTGTCGTTCGTGCTCCAGACAGCCGTGAAATGCGTGAAACTCCATGTTCTCGAGTATTATTCTTGACATATTGGTTGATTAGTTGATTGGTTGATTAAGTTGATTGGTTGATTGGTTAATTGGTTAATTGGTTGATTGGTTAATTGGTTGATTGGTTTAAGAATTATGGTTATATCGTATACCAAAATAAAAAAGATAATATTGTTAAAGACAAATATCATGAAATCATATCATGAAATCATATTACGTAGTCATATCATGAAATAATATCAACGAAGTCACAATCATTCCACCTTGCTTCCAAAATCGCCATCGTGCACAAAAGTACGGATTTTATCTCCTTGTTTTACCTGGTTGGCGGAAGAAATACGTTTTCCATTCAACGTGGTAATGGTGTATCCATGTTGTAACAAAAAAGCAGGGGAATGCGCCTCTATATTTTTTTCTAGCAAAAGAAGTTTACTGTTTTGCCGCAACAGGTGCATGCGTATGGTTGCTTGCAGCCGGCTTTTCTGTCGTTCAAGACGGTGCGTCTTTAATACCACCCAGCTTCGCAAGGTCTGTTTTATGCGCAATTTTGCCTGGTCCACTTTCCGGTATTCAGTTTCAATCTTATTTTTAACGACATACCTGATATCCGAGAAAATATCCAATACCAGATTCTCTGCTTCCTGCAGTTGAGCTATCAGGAACTCTGCAACTGCAGTAGGCGTCTTTACGCTTGTATGGGCCACCATATCCAGAATGGTAAAATCACGCTGATGACCGATACCTGCAATAACAGGCAATGGGAACTGGGCACAGTTCAGTGCCAGGTCATACGAGTCAAAGCAGGCCAGATCGGTGGTAGCCCCTCCGCCACGGATAATAATCACGACATCGAACAAATCGACATGCTCATAAATTTTTTCCAATGCCGCAATGATGGAAGCTTCAGCCTGATCTCCCTGCATAACTGCCGGGAATAGACGGGTGTAAAATGCAAATTGAGATGGATCATTTTTCAACTGATCATTGAAGTCACCATATCCCGCTGCGGTGGGCGATGAAATAATAGCCAGCCGTTGTAACAGGGCTGGCAACTGCAATTGTTTATTCATATCCAACACACCGTCTGCCTCTAGCTGGCGTATTATCTGCAACCTGCGGGCTGCCATCTCCCCAATGGTGAAGGTAGGATCAATATCACGAAGATTCAAACTGAAACCATACACAGGGTGGAACTCCACACTCACTGCCACCAATACCTTCAATCCGGATCTGAGTGACTGCCCTGTACTGCTTTCGAAATACGGCTTCAACATCCTGTACGTCGAAGCCCAGCAAGTAGCTTTCGACTTGGCCAGCAGCGTATCCGAGTCATTGTCTTTTTCAACCAGTTCCAGGTAACAATGCCCGCCGGGGTTTTCACGCAATTCACTGATTTCTGCCCTGATCCACACAGGAGTATCAAAACCCATCCTGATGGTTTGTTGTATTTGCTCAGTCAGTTCGAAAAGGGATATTGAAGTCATGTTTTTTAAGTTTTGCGTTCCGTGTTCCGCGTTTTAATTATTAATTTTTAATTATTAATTATCAGCGAATCAGCACCTTCCTCGTATCCACTTGTCCGTTTTCTGAAACACTGACGGCATAAATCCCCGACTGAAGTTTATCCGTTCGTAGATAGGTTGAAGAGTCAGTAAGGGGCTGTTGCATAACCAGGCTTCCTGTCATTGAATAAACCCGGACTATTGTATCCGAAAGTACGCGCCCATTGGTAAACCGAATGTTGAGGGTATTAAAAACCGGATTATATCCGATACTGAAATTATCTTTTTGAATTTGTCGTATTGAATCAAAAATTTTTAAGTTCTGTTCCGCTTTGAGAAAGTCAGGTATGCCATATCCCATTTGCGGAGTAGGATTACTGTACAGACTACCGCTTTTAAAAACAGAGTTTAGCAGTGTCGGTACGTCAACCATCGTATCGATGGCTTTATACTTTTGCAACAGGCAGGCCAGCATTCCTGCCATTATGGGGGTTGCATAAGAAGTGCCGTTTCCGGAACTTGGTGTGCCGGCAGTATTGATTAATGCCGAGGTAGTACCGGTGGCACACACTTCAGGCTTTACCCGCCCATCAGCACTTGGACCAAATGATGAAAAGCCGCTCGAAATGCCGGCTGATGTTACGGCACCCACTGTTACAATACCGTCGGCATCGGAAGGAGAACTAATGTAATGCCATCCGGTATTTCCTTCGTTTCCGGCAGCGACTAAAACAACAATCCCCTTCTTAGATGCCATGTTGGCTGCCCGGCTGGCTCTTGAAATTTTTCCATTCATACTGGCATACGTGAAATTCATGGAAGGATCATCAAAGGTAGAGTATCCCAGCGAAGAAGTCGCCATATCAACTCCGGCACTATCGGCAAACTCAATCCCTGAACACCAGAAATCGGTCTCCACCTTATATTCCGTCGGGGAATATTCCGTTCGGATAAGCCAGTAGGATGCATCCGGTGCTGTCCCAAGGAACTGACCCGGCAGGTTACCGGTCATAGTGGAAAGCACCATGGCTCCATGAGAATCTTCGGCATAAATATTTGAGGTTGGATTGATGATATCTTTTGTTCCCAGCAGCCTTCCCTGTAAGCGTAAACTATCAAAAGCCGGATTTATATTTACATTCATAAAACCTGCATCAATTACCCCTATCTGAATGCCCTTGCCCCTGTACCCTTCGTTATGGAGTCCGGTTCCATTCAATTGATTGATCTGACCTGCTGCAATTCCGTAATTAAAGCCGCTTTTCACAGAATATTGTTTTTTTGGGGCCAGTACTGGTCCAATCAGTTTGCCCGTATATTCTACAAATTTCACAAAGGGCAATATGCGAACCTGATTCATTATACTTGAATCGGTGAGTAAAACAGTAGCTCCGTTCATCCATTTGCTCATGTTGTGAACAGGAATTCCTAAATTCTTAATCTGTTGTAAGTAGGTCGGATTAACAGGCAGATCGGTCGAATCACACGTCAACCCAAATGCTGTACGTCTTGTAATAGCCCTTTCCGATAAAAAATCTGTAGGTCTGGAAAGAGAGTATGGAGTGTTATTTTTATCCGTAAACTGAACATAAAAATAATAACTGGTAACCTGTGCATGAATAAAAGACGTGCTTATAAAGAGGAATAGAATAAATAAGCAGTAAATTTTAGGTGAAACTATAGAATCTTTCATTTCGCTGGTTTATTAGGTTTACAAAAATACAACAATTTACGGGAGTGATCTATACACTTCGAATAATTAAAAATCATTAAAAGATTAATCACATAGTATCATTATTACGAAACTTTCGTAGTTTTGCGAAGTATTCGTAATAACTAATTAAATGAATCTCTTATAAAATATCAACTATGGATAAACTAACCAATCAGGAAGAAGAATTGATGCTCATTATTTTTCAGCAAGGTAAAGGTTTTATTAAAGATTTCATTCAACGAATGGACGAACCGCATCCCCCTTACACGACTATTGCTTCGATAGTGAAAAACCTTGAACGCAAAGGATATGTCAAAGGCATCCGTTATGGCAATACTTCAGAGTATAGTCCGGTTATTGAAGAAAGCGAATTCAAGTCGAAATTGTTATCGGGAGTAGTCCACAACTATTTCGAGAATTCGTACAAAGACATGGTAAGTTTTTTTGCTGAAAAGCAGAAAATATCAGCAGAAGAATTAAAAGAAATCATTAAACTCATCGAAAAGAAATGAACGATGCACTCATGTATTTTCTAAAAGTAAACATCGCGATAGCCTTGTTCTACTTATTTTACCGCCTGGTGTTTTATAATGACACCTTCTGGACAACACGGCGGTTCTATCTGGTATTTAGCATTTTACTAGCCGCTGTCTATCCCTTAGTTTCTGTAACGGGTTGGCTAGAGAAGCAGGAACCTATGCAGGCTATCATGGCGGGCTATGTCCAGCTGAATGTAGTCACTGTAACAGCAGCACCTGAATCAGTGATAACCATTGAGAATTTACTGCTGGCAGCTTATGGGATTGTTTCGTTATTCCTTCTTGTAAAAATGGCCGTTCAACTGGTTTCTATTTTACGTTGGAAACTTAAAGGCAAAAAGATTGTACTGGATGGAATTGAAATTATGGCTATTGACGGAAAGATTACACCATTTTCTTTCTTTACAACCATATACATGAATCCGGCATTGCATAACGAACATGAAACCCGACAAATCCTGACCCATGAAAGCACACATGCCCGTCAATGGCATTCGCTTGATGTGATACTGAGTGAATTAGTTACTATCCTCTTCTGGATCAATCCGGCAGCCTGGCTGCTCAAACGCGAGATTCGCCACAACCTTGAATTCCTTGCCGACAACAGCGTATTGCAATCCGGCGTTGATTCAACAGATTATCAGTATCATTTGCTTCAACTTTCGTATCAGGATCCGGAAAATCTTCTAATCAATAAATTTAATGTCTCACCCTTAAAAAAAAGAATCACCATGATGAATCACCAAAAAACAAAGAAAGCAGGTATCCTTAAATACTCGCTGATCGTTCCTATGGCTCTGGCTTTGGTGTTATCGAGCAATGCTGAAACACTTGTTAATAAAACCAGAAACTTCATTGCACAAAAAGAAGTTGTGGATAAAACTGACACTAACGAAAAAATTATGCCTGCTACCGTGACAGATTCAAAAACCAATGAATTAAAGGTTATGGAAACTTCAGCGGATAGCCAGTCTCAGAATTCTAAACAGGTTATTGAAAAATCGGATAAAGATCGCATCTATACAGTTGTTGAAAAAATGCCCGAATATCCGGGTGGAACAAAGAAACTGCTTTCCTATCTGATTTCGAATATCAACTATCCTGAAGAGGCAAAAAAGAATGGATTACAGGGAAAGGTTATTGTGAGATTTGTTGTTGACCAGTTTGGTAAAGCTGGTGAAGCACAGATAGTAAGAGGTGTGAGTACAGAAATTGATAATGAAGTCATAAGAGTGGTAAATTCAATGCCTACATGGACCCCTGGAGAACAAAACGGGGGAAAAGTTGCTGTTTATTATACTCTTCCTTTTCAGTTAGCCTTAGATAATGGTAATCCTTCTGCTGCCAGTAACTCGAATGGCCTATTTTATAAAAGCAGTATCAAGAATACTATAGGTGTAGGATATGATGGAGAAACACCTTTGTTTATTGTTGATGGGAAGGAAGTATCCGAATCGGATTTCGTTAAGATTAATCCGAATAATTATCAACCTGTAAACGTACTGAAAAAAGAAGCTGCAATAAAAGCATATGGCGATAAAGGTAAGAATGGGGTGTATGAACTCACGAAGAAAAAATAAATCTTAACAAATAAAATGAACAACATGCTCATGTATTTCTTGAAAGTAAACATCGCGATAGCCCTGTTCTACTTGTTTTACCGCCTGGTGTTTTATAATGACACTTTTTGGACAACTCGGCGATTCTATCTTGTTTTTAGCATTTTACTGGCCGCTGTCTATCCCTTTGTTTCCGTATCGGGTTGGCTTGAGAAGCAGGAACCTATGCAGGCTATCATGGCAGGCTATGTCCAGCTGAATGTTGTCACTGTTACCGCAGCACCTGAATCAGTGATTACCATTGAGAATTTACTGCTGGCAGCTTATGGGATTGTTTCGTTATTCCTTCTTGTAAAAATGGCCGTTCAACTGGTTTCTATTTTACGTTGGAAATTTAAAGGCAAAAAGATTGTGCTGGATGGAATTGAAATTATGGCAATTGACGGAAAGATTACACCATTTTCTTTCTTTACAACCATATACATGAATCCGGCATTGCATAACGAACACGAAACCCGACAAATCCTGACCCATGAAAGCACACATGCCCGTCAATGGCATTCGCTTGATGTGATCCTGAGCGAATTGACGACTATCCTTTTCTGGATCAATCCCGCAGCCTGGTTGCTCAAACGCGAGATTCGCCATAACCTGGAATTCCTGGCCGACAACAGCGTATTGCAATCCGGCGTTGATTCAAAGAATTACCAGTATCATTTATTGCAATTATCCTATCAGGTTCCTGAAAATCAATTAATCAATAAATTTAATGTCTCACCCTTAAAAAAAAGAATTATCATGATGAATCAACAAAAAACAAAGAAAGCAGGTATATTGAAATACTCGCTTATCGTTCCACTGGCTCTTGCCCTGGTGCTCTCAAGCAATGCAGAAGCACTTGTATCAAAGGCTAAGAATATCATTTCACAGAAAACAGATGAAAGTACTGAGTCATCTGCTACCATCAACGCACCGGTTCTATCCGCAACGAATGATCCTGTTAATACTGAAAAGAAAGTAGTACAGACCCCTGAAGCAAGTGTAATTGAGGAATTAAAACCCGCACAGGAAGTGGCAGGTGAAGATAAAGTCTATACGAAAATTGAAAAAATGCCACAATATCCGGGAGGAGTAAATGAATTGATGCGTTATCTTGCCCGGAATATAAAATATCCGAAAGACGCTCAACAAAAAGGTATCCAGGGCAAGTTAATTGTGCAGTTTGTTGTAAATAAACTAGGAAAAGTTGAAAATGCTAAAGTTATTCGGGGAGTTGACCCAAGTATCGACCAAGAAGGATTAAGAGTTGTCAACACCTTTCCAGACTGGATTCCGGGAGAACAAAGCGGTAAAAAAGTATCGGTATTTTATACCCTGCCAATAGCTTTTAAATTAGACGATGGTACTAAAACAGAATCAACATCAGACAAAAATGCTGTTACCGTTACCGCTTACAAACTCCTTGATAAACCAAAAACTGCCATAGATCCAAATAATCCACCTGTTTATATCATCGATGGGGTACAGCAACCCAAAGGGATTGTAAACATTAAACAAGAAACCATTGCTTCCATGGATGTTATTAAACCCGATACAGAAAAAAGAAAAGCCGAATTGATAGCACAATACGGGGAACAGGCCGCAAATGGCGTAATAAAAATTACAACAAAAAAATAATTTACATTGGATACTGTGCCGGCTTTAACAAGTGGCACAGTATTTTTTTTACCTGCCGGATTCCCGAAATAATTAAAAATTAATAATTAATAATTAACAGAATGCTGACTAGTAAGTACTTATAGGTTAACAAATATATCATTAAATATCTAATATTACTTATAAACTCATTAGGTTAAAAAGAAAAATAAAAATCAACTATCTGAATTCCAAGCAACTTATAGCGTTTATATTGAAAATAAGTGGAAATATTTTGTAACGAATTCGTGTTATGTTCATCTAAGTTTTGTCCACCTGTAAAATTTGAATTTAATAAATCACTACACTTCTTCGTTTTAAATCTATCCACTCTTCCAATCCTTTTTCCGTTAATTTTCCCGTGTCTTTGTCATCTCTTTAACACCTGTTTTATGCTGTTCCTTAGATGTCCCTTAGATAACCCTCCTATATTCCATATATAACCCATATCATATATAAGATGGGATAAAGATATGATATATGAGGAATAACCTTAAATCGATAGTAGAAAAAGGAAAAAGACATATTGAAGAGGTTAAAACCACGAATGATCATCCATATAAACAACTGAAAAACGTACGGGATAGTAATTATTGAACAATTCCTAATTGTCGTATGGAATATTTTTTGTTCCGGATTATCAATAAACACTATTCTTTGTTTGCATGGTGTAACCTGACAAAACCACGACCAACAAAGAATCCATTCAATGCAGATGAATGCTTTTAATGTAAATTAATTCTTCATTCCGTCAATTAAATTTCACTAAAATAAAATATAGTTGTACATTTGCTTTCTGATTGATTAACGCCTCGGCCGGGGTAATTCCGGTTTCATATATTTAATTTTGTAATCCATAAAATACGATTGATGAAAAACTCTTTAAATTCCAATTGTCTGCTATTACATCCTACAATGACAATTCTTTTTGCTCTCCTTTTATCTTTTACAAGTAACGTACAGGGCTCGAAGCTGATAAACGCTCTTTCGGCTATTGACCAACAGGACAATACAGGTACTCAAACCGCCTCAAAAGACTCGGTGTACTCGTTTGTTGAAAAGATGCCGCAGTTTCCGGGAGGAGAAAAAGAGGTGATAAAATTTCTCAGCAAGACAATGGTATATCCTGAGGAAGCCCGTAAGAATGATGAACACGGGAAAGTGATCGTTCAATTTGTTATCAGCAAGACCGGTAAGGTAGAAAATGCAAAAGTATTGAAAAGCATATCGAAAAATCTTGATGCTGAAGCATTGCGGGTTATCGGATTATTACCAGACTGGACTCCCGGGGAACAAAACGGGGAAAAAGTAGCTGTATACCGCATTATCCCGATCCTTTTCCAGAATGTATCACCGGAGGATGCCTGGGAAGTGAATGATAAAACCGTGGTGGTGATCGACAATGTAAAAATGCCGGACAATTTTAATGCAACAATATTAAACTTCAACCAGTTTGGTTCGGTGAGCGTTTTAAAACCCTTTCCCGAAAAGGAGAAATCAGCATTGAAGTCCAAATATGGCAAACAGGCTGAAAACGGAGTGATCCTTATAACTAAAAAATTGAGTGAAATACAATACTCGTTGCCCGATTCAACCCTTAATCCATCATTGGCTAAAAACGCTGCCTGCAAGGAAGATGTTGTAATACCGGTGTATCCGGGTGGGGAAGAGAAACTAATGAGTTATTTTGCCGATAGCATTCAATATCCGTTTGTTGCGCAACGTACCAGGACTCAGGGAAAAGTTTATGTGCGGTTTATGGTGGACACAGCCGGAAAAGTAAGCAATGCAACTGCCGTAAGGACGGTCGACTATTTTCTGGGAAAAGAAGCTGTACGGGTTGTTAATACCTTACCTGCATGGACTCCGGCAGCAAAATGCGGGACCAACATAAATATCCTGGTGACCGTACCTGTCACCTTTAAGCTGGATGTGCCAACCACTGAGAAAAAAGAATGGGTAAGGAACAGTAAAACAATTGTTCTTCTTGATGGCGAACGACTGCCTGCATCCTTTGAACTGGAATGGCTTCGCTATGAAAACCTGACCTCTTATCAGGTATTGCAACCTACCAGTAAAGAAGTAACAAAAAAATTAGTATCCCAGTATGGCCGGGATGCTGTAAACGGGGTGATTCTGATTGGGAGCAGAAAATAGAACAAACCCTTAAAAATACTGCCCTAAAGGAATGAAATTGTTTTCATTCCTTTTTTGCTTGAGTCCATCAACCCAATTAGTTTTAAATTATGAAAAACAACATGATGATGTACTAAGGCGTTGATTTAAGAAGTATTATTGATTTAGTTAGATATGAATAATAAACAATTAAAAAGATTCGGAATTTACGCAATCACAGCCACTATTTTCATTCTGCTTTCGCTGACAGGCAATGCTGAAATACGATTGAATCCGGAAAATGAACCAAGTCTGGATAATATTTCAGAATATACTATGAACAAGCGATTCGAGACAGTAAAAGCCATAAAAAATGCTGTCCCTGCACCTGATGTATTTTCTCATTCATATGATATCAGTAAATATGAAAAGGTTTATTCCGCTGTTGAAAAGATGCCTCAATTTCCGGGAGGAGATAATGCGTTATATTCATTTATCAGCAATAATATACATTATCCACCGGTTGAACTTGATTTTGGAATTCAGGGAAAAGTAATTGTTCGATTTATTATAAGCAAAACAGGTATAATCAAAGATGTCGAAATCTTAAGGTCACTGGATAATTATTTTGATAAAGAAGCAGTAAGGGTTGTCAAAAAACTGCCTACATGGATCCCTGGCGAACATGAAGGTAAAAAGGTAGCTGTCTATTATACAATTCCGGTTACTTTTAATTTGCAATAAACACAGGATTACTCAGGCTCACTTTGGGAAAGCTTTCAGTATAATATCTCCTTTTGTTTTTCTATTACAAACAACTAAAATCATCATGAAAAATCAACATAAAAGAGAATGGGGTATTGGTACAATAACCGTTTTTCTATTTGTAGTTTGTGCTATCTCTGGAATAGCTCAAAGGCCAAAAGTACCAACCTATGATACTGAAATTGTTGATAAAACTATCAATCATAAAAAAGATTCAAACAATCTAAACAAGTCAATCGATACTAATGAAAAGGTCTTAATTATTGACCGGTATGAAAAGATGCCAACATTTCCCGGCAATGAGCAAGGGTTATTTAAGTTTATTGCAAAAAACTTACGATATCCACTTGAAGATATTGGAAAAGGGATTGAAGGTAGGGTTATGGTACGATTTACTGTTAAAGAAACAGGAAAGATTGAAAATGCAGTAGTTGTAAGAGGTGTTTCTGAATTGATTGATAAAGAAGCTTTACGTGTTGTGAACTCTTTGCCTGATTTTATTCCCGGAGAACAAGAAGGAAAGAAGGTTGATATAGATTATTATTTACCTATATCTTTTAAATTCATGTCAAAGACAAAAAAGAATGTTTATGATTTTGTAGAGAAGATGCCTCAATTTCCCGGAGGAGATAGTGCGTTATATTCATTTATCAGCAATAATATAAAATATCCACCGGTTGGACTTGATTATGGTATTTATGGAAAAGTAATTGTGAGAATTATTGTAACAAAATCGGGTTCAGTTACTCATGTTGAAGTTGTAAGATCACTTGATACGGGTTGTGATAAAGAAGCTATCAGGGTTGTGAGAAAGCTTCCTAAATGGGTTCCAGGTGAGCACAACGGTCAAAAAGTGGCAGTCTATTATACAATCCTGGTTGATTTTAAATTGCAATAAAAATGATATTGATGGTTCACTCAAGTAAGACTTCAATATTTAAACCCAAATATAATTTTTTTTTAAAATCATTAAGAAGGCACAAACAAAAAACCATTTTGCATGGAGGTTGTTACTATGTATCCAACCATAATCAGGGTTGGGGTATTGTTTAACTAAATACAAACAATCATGACAGAAGATCCAATCATTTGCGGATGCAACGATGTACACAGATCAACCATCGAAAACGCAATCAGGGAAAAAGGCTTGAAGACAACAGAACAGATCAATAAAGAATTCTATTTTGGCAAAGCCTGCGGAGAATGCTTAGATGATGTCCGCGAAATACTTACAGAAGTCAACGGAAAATAATAACAGGGAAAGAGGAGGACAATTGTTTTCCTCTTTTTTTATGCCTGAATGAGAAGCATGCACTGAAAAAATCAAATTGCAGAATTAACGTACCAATTGATAAATCATGTTTCAAAAAACGTTATTTTTGTAGAAAATAGTTATACGTAATTCATAATTCATAATTCATAATTTATAATTGACAGATTGCTGACAAGTAAGCACTTACAGGTTAATAAACAGATCATTTAATCTCCTCGAATCCTAAAGTCGCTTTCGCTGGAATAATCAATACTATGCAAAAATACCTCGACATACTCAAGAAATACTGGGGCTACGATCATTTCCGATCGTTGCAGGGTGATATTATCCGCAGCATAGCATTGGGGAAAGATACACTGGGCCTAATGCCCACAGGTGGAGGTAAATCACTGACGTTTCAGGTGCCCACCATGGCAATGGATGGACTCTGTATAGTAGTGACCCCGCTTATTGCCTTGATGAAGGATCAGGTAGTTAACCTGAAAAAGCGTGGCATTGCAGCTGCAGCCATTTATTCGGGCATGTCGCATGATGCTATCCTGATGACACTCGAGAATTCAGTCTTTGGTGCGTATAAGTTCCTGTATGTTTCACCTGAGCGACTTGCCACACCGATTTTTATTGAAAAGATAAGACAAACTACAGTTTGCATGATTGCCGTGGATGAATCGCATTGTATATCGCAATGGGGCTATGATTTCCGTCCTTCGTACCTGCGCATTGCCGATATCCGTGAGATCATGCCAGACGTTCCGGTACTGGCACTTACCGCTACTGCCACTCCCGAAGTGGTGGAGGATATACAGAAACAATTGCTTTTCAAAAAACCAAATGTCTTTCAAAAGAGTTTTAACCGTTCCAACCTGGCATATGTAGTTCGTACGGTTGAGAACAAAGACGAGAGCCTGCTTAAAATACTTCATAATGTCCCGGGAACTTCGGTGGTATATGTCCGAAACCGGAAGAAGACCAAAGAGGTTTCTGATTTTCTGAATCTGAATGGCATTTCTGCCGAGAACTTTCACGCAGGCTTAAAGAATGAAACCAAAGATGCCAAACAATCGCGTTGGATGTCAGGAGATACACGGGTGATTGTTTCTACCAATGCCTTTGGAATGGGGATTGACAAGGCAGAAGTTCGTACTGTTGTGCATATGGATTTGCCTGATTCGCTGGAAGCATATTTTCAGGAAGCAGGACGCGCAGGCAGGGATGAACAAAAGGCATATGCTGTATTGCTGTATAACAACGGGGATGCTGTAAAAATGCGGAAGCGTGTTACGGATTCATTCCCCGGAAAAGAAATGGTATTGAAAGTATACGAGGCATTGGGCAATTACTTTGAAATGGGCGTTGGTTCAGGACTGGATAAAGTCTTTGCGTTCGACATTGGCGACTTCTGTACCAAATTCAAGTTGCCGATCCTTATTTCATACAATTGCCTGAAAATACTGCAGCAGGCAGGATATATCGAACTCACCGATGAACAGGACAGCTCGTCGAGGGTTATGTTCACTGTCGGGAAAGATGATTTATACAAACTAAAACAGAATGCCGAACAGGAAAAGCTGATACACATCCTTCTCCGCTCGTACACAGGCTTATTTACCGACCTTGCAGCTATCAGCGAAGAAACAATTGCCAAAAGATTGCAGTGGACGCGGGACAAGGTATACGATCAGCTGATCGTGTTAGCCAAAGAACGGATTATTCAGTTTATTCCCCGAAAGAAAACGCCTTACCTTACTTTTGTCCGTGAACGTGAAGCCACTGACCGTATAATCCTGGGTAAAGAAGCTTATGATGACCGCCGGGAACGGTATATATCACGTGTGAAAAATGTACTGGATTATGCTCAGGAAGAGACCAATTGCCGTTGCAGGATGTTGCTTGGGTATTTTGGAGAAAAAGACATGAAGCCCTGCGGCTGTTGCGATACCTGTCTGAAAGAAAAGGAAACACAGGTAACCAATGATGATTTTGATACTATCCGGGTTGCTGTTGAGCAGGCATTGACCATTGAATCATTAACCGTCAATTCACTGGTTAAGAAATTAAATATAAATGAACCAAAGGCACTCCGGGTAATACGTTTCATGATGGATAACGGGCAAATTGAAGAAAATGAGGTCATGCGTCTTACATTAAAATAAAACTCCCGAAGCCACGTAATTGTGGTTTTGTTTTTAGTACCTGATAATTTAATAAAAAAAAGATTTATTTCAGAAAAACCTGCTGTTATTGGCTGTTCTGATGGAATAATGCCGCATTTTGATCGTTTTGCTTCAAATATTTGTGAAAAGAAAACGTATCTTTGAACCCGAAATAAAAAATGAGAACAAATTAATGTACAAAGAAAATAAATTGAATTATTTCCGCTGGCGTTTGGGAGATCGATATGATGGTTGGCGACTGCGAAATGTGGATCCTATGTTTTCGGTAGCACCTTTTATCCTTAAATCAAGAGTTGACTCCCAGGTACTTTTCGAAATTAAAGTACCAATTGACAAAATAGAAACTTTCATTCGTATCCATAAAGACGATATTCCGAATCTGTCGATTATGCATGTGGTCATGGCGTCATTGGTAAGGCTTATGTCGCAACGCCCCAACCTGAACAGATTTGTGATGTGGCATAAAATATTTGCACGCAACCATGTCAACTTTTCCATTGCCATAAAGCGATCGATGTCCGATACGGCTGAAGAAACCATTATAAAACCTTATTTTTTACCGACAGACACCTTGCAGGATATCGTTGGTAAAACCAATAATGAGTTAACAAATGCCATAAAGAAAAGTGATGATAGTTCAACGGATTACATGTCGAAGATATTCGGATATTTACCCGACTTTTTATTACGAATAGTAGTTTACATATTAACGCATTTGGATAAGGTAGGACTAATGCCCAGGATATTCAATCAGGCCAGTCCGTTTCATTCCAGTTTCTTCCTAACTAACCTTGGGTCTATCGGCATTGAATCCATTTACCACCACTTGTATGAATTCGGCACATGCAGCATGTTTGTTGCCATGGGCAGAAAGACACGAGAAAATGTGACGGATACAAATGGAGAAACTATATCAACTAAAAGTATACTCCTTAAATTTGTACTCGATGAGCGAATATGTGATGGCTTTTATTATGCACGTTCCATGCGCTTGCTTGAAAAGATATTATCCGATCCGGATGAATTATTACACCCGCCGAAGGAGGTTTTCATAGACCAGGGTGTCAGAAGAAAAAATTCATAATGGTTAATTCATAATTCATAATTATGGATGCGTATAACAACAATAGCCTTTCCAAAGAAAGGCTATTGTTGTTATACGGTCATTTACAAATTATACATTATACATCATGAATCAATATTGTTTGTCAGGCGTAATCCTTTGTGGAACTTAGTTTCCTTGTGATATACTTAGTTGCTTCATTAGTTTCACAACGTAAAATATTATGAAACTTGGTGAAATAACTTGGTGAAATACTAACCAATATGTCGCCAAGTCTGACAATACATACAATTTGTCGAAATTCTATACTAAACATCATTAAATTATAAATTACGAATTTGTTTTTCTGATATGCTATGTAAGAATCGTTCAATTTTACGTCTTATATATAAGCGGCTTATTTTAAGGCACATCTAATTATTAACAATACTTAAAATATTACCCATAGAAAACAATTTTGTTGAAAGAAATGTTATCTCTCACACAATTAGCCTTTATTATGATGACTATTTGTTCATGGGTATTTGGAAATAGGGGTGAGATTATTAAAAGTAATTAAACCGGTAAAAATTAGGCTATAGTGTTTATGTTCATGCAAAATTCAACCACTTATAACAGCTCAGAAAATTTTACTGATATAAAACAGTTGGAAATCTATTTGATATTACGGCAAAGGAATCAGGAGAGGAATGAAAAGCGGACAATAAATAAGAAAAAGCGTTTTCTGTTTAGGTTTTGTTTATAATTTTTCTTTAATTTGCAGAACGTTTAATCAATTTCAAACTTATGTCAAAACCAACGTTCGTTATCTTCCTCTTTTTGATTCATTGCACTTCCTTTCTAGCACAACAATATTCCGATTTCTTTACTGATAAAGCCTGTCGCATAGATTTCCATTTATGTGGCAATGCACATCAAACCAGTGTATTTCTGGATAAAATCAAGCAAGAACCTTATTGGGGAGGCAGACAATCCCATTTGTCAGCCGATTTGAACCTTGGTGATTTCCGTTTCCGGGTATTGGATAGCATCAGCAAACAACAAATCTACATTGATGGTTTCAGTGCCCTGTACCGCGAATGGCAAACAACCCAGGAAGCACTAACCACATCCAAAAGCTTTGAGCAAACCATCCAGTTTCCGTTTCCCGTAAAAGCTGTCACCCTTATTATTGAAAAACGGGTAGACCTGGATCACTGGACGGAACTGTTTCGTTACTCCCTTTCACCCACTGATAAGCTGATTGACCGTTCCAACCCGAAAGCAGTACCCGTAAAGATCATCACCAGGACCCTGACACCGGATAAAGCCATCGATATAGCTGTGATTGCTGAAGGATATACGGCCAAAGAGAAACGGAAGTTCTTCCGCGACGCTCAACGCCTTGCAGAGAACCTGCTTACCCACGAACCTTTCACAAAATACCGGACCCGTATCAACATATACGCCATTGCAGCAGCCTCTGACGAATCGGGGATATCACTTTCGGGTGATTCGCCCTGGAAGAATACAGCTGTCGGGTCGCATTTTTACACGTTCTACGAACCACGTTACCTCACAACCATGAATACCTTTAAGGTTCGTGACCTGGCAGCACTGGTGCCGTATGATGCCATTTATGTGCTGGCCAATACATCAACGTACGGTGGTGGCGGCATTTATAATTTCTATGCACTCACAGCTGCAGGCAATAAGCTTTCAACACAGGTCACCGTGCACGAATTCGGGCATTCATTTGCCGGGTTGGCCGATGAATACTATTATGAAAAACAGGATGCGCTGGATGGCATGTATGATATTAAGAAAGAACCCTGGGAACCTAATATTACCTCGCTGGTACAGTTCGACCGTAAATGGAAAGCCTCTATTTCCGTAGGAACGCCTATTCCAACACCTGTAACGGATGAAAGCAAAACAAAGGTCGGAGTGTTCGAAGGAGGCGGTTACCTCACAAAAGGCATGTACCGTCCCATGTTCGATTGCCGCATGCGTACCAACAAAGCCCCTGAGTTTTGCCCTGTATGCCAGCAGGCTGTGGAAAGAATGATTTTGTTTCTGACGGAATGATGTGGAGATTGGTTAATTGGTTGATTGAGTTAATTGGTTGACTTACTACATAGAAAAATGGTTAGTTGGATTATTGTGTTTCTTATCAAACAATTATAATTCAACTAACCATTCATTATTTTACTCAACTATCAGTTAGCCAATTAACTCAATCAACCAATTAACTCAATTAACCAATCTATTTTATCGTCACCATAGTCGCCCCAAAACCATATTCCCGGAATGATGCATCCTGGAAGTAATAGGTTTTATAGCGTGTCTTGAGCAGTTTTTCGATTTCAGTACGCAATACGCCTTCGCCTTTGCCATGAATAAAGACAATCTTTTGCCCTTTTTTGTTTTTATTTTCATCAAGCACGGCATGAAACTTATCCAGCTGGCATTGCAACATATCGCCGTTTGACATCCCGACTGTGGAATCGAGCAGTTCATTGATGTGCAGGTCTACTTCAATAACTTCCTGAGCATCTTTGCGTTTCACAATCCGTGGTCTGCCGGTTTCTTCCTTCTGAAACATGGCTTGTTTGATCTCTTCGGGTGAAACCTCTACTAGTTTCTTGTTCTCATCTTCTTTTTCCTTTTCTGCAGTGATATCAATCAGCATGGCGGGTTCGTCGAAATAATCGTTGGTTGTAAAGCTGTGGAGTTTGTAGAATTTCACTGCGTTGATCTTCAACCTGGCATCAATCACGGTCTGGGGAGTATAACTCTTGCCCTGTTTAAAGGGTATGAGCTGCACCCGTACCCGTTCCCAGGCACTCAGTTGCTCCTTCGTAATGCCGGTAAGCAATTCCTGGGTGTTGGGTTCTATCAGCCCGTTGGCAACACTCTGCCAAACGTCGTTTTCTCCGTTCACCACGTTGTAGTACAGGTAATAGTTACTGTCGTTCACCAGGTAACATTCGTAGGCTGTAGTCTGCATTTGCTTAATGTCCTCCGGAAAGAAGGCCAGCAAGGCTATCAGGTTATCCCCTTCGGGTGTTTCAACAATTGGTTCTTGTTTTACAGGTTCCGGCTTTATGGGTAACGCTTCCTTGTCCGGCGTCTGTACAGGTGCAACAGCTGTCTTCGTCTTAAAATCACGGATAGGGAAATTGGTTTCCTTATTAATGGCTTCTATCAACACACATTCGCGTTCCTGCATGGGCATTTCGAACCCATCAGCATCTTCCACATACACCATTTTCTTAGTTTCATCCACGCGGGTGACTATCCCACCACCTACTGCGTTCAGAAAACGCACATTATCGCCTCGTTTTATCATAATATTCAGTCCCCGCTCAATCTCCCCTATAGGCAGATTTTCTCTCCTCCTTCGGGGGAATTGAAGGGGGCTTGTTTTTTTTGTGTACTTTTGTGCAAATTTACAACATTTTTTCCGTATCTCCTGTGAACCAACCGAAAGAAGAACAGCCTATTTATATCGATAGCTTCGATTATCCGCTACCCGACGAACGCATTGCTAAATTTCCATTGTCCGTTCGTGATACATCCAAATTGCTGGTATATCATAACGCTTCCATTACCCAAAGTGTTTTCTCCTCCCTTGCCGCTTATCTGCCTTCGGACAGCCTGCTGGTATACAACAACACCCGCGTTATCCAGGCACGGCTTATATTCCACAAGGATACCGGAGCACGTATCGAAGTATTTTGCCTGGAGCCCCTGACTCCTGCCGATTATGCCCTGTCGCTCGGTGCTACTGCCGGATGTACCTGGAAATGCATGGTGGGCAATGTCAAGAAATGGCATGGTGAAATACTCAGCAAATCTGTGGAGGTAGATGGAAAAACCTGTACCTTCAGTGCCGAACTGCTCCATACAGAAGATAACACGCACAGCATCCGTTTTACCTGGGACTGTGCGGACATACACTTTGCCACGTTGCTCGAGAAAGCCGGTGAATTGCCTATCCCGCCCTACCTGCACCGTAAAACAGAGGAGAGTGACCTGACAACCTACCAGACCGTTTATTCCAGAATAAAAGGATCGGTGGCAGCTCCTACGGCAGGGTTGCACTTTACTCCCGGAGTATTCGAAAGCCTCAAAGCCAAAAGCATAGAAACCGAAGAGCTGACCCTCCATGTAGGCGCCGGTACGTTCCAGCCTGTAAAGACAGCCACCATCGACAAACACCACATGCATACCGAGGTGATTTCGGTGAAGCGCAGCACCATTGAACACCTGTTGCAAAAACTCGGGCATATCATTGCCGTGGGCACCACCTCGGTGCGGACACTCGAGAGTCTGTACTATATAGGGAAAAATCTCTCTCCAGACATCTCTGCCCCGGAAGAGGTGATATGCGGTAGCGGCGGGCGTACACCGCTCCATGTCTCGCAATGGGAACCCTATGAATCGCTCGATGAGATTTCAACCGGTGAAGCACTGCAAAATATACTCAAGTACCTGGACAAAAATAACCTGACGACACTCCATGCCAATACCCAAATCATGATCAAGCCCGGATACACCTTTCACCTGGTGGATGGCATGATTACCAACTTCCACCAGCCCAAAAGCACGCTGCTCCTGCTGGTATCGGCTTTTGTGGATGGACACTGGACGGATATTTATGATTACGCATTGGCTAACGATTTCAGGTTCCTGAGCTATGGCGACAGTTCGTTGTTGCTGCGTGAATCAGTATCGTGCGTTAAGCTTTGAGCATAGTGAAGACTACCCAACCTTTTCAAACTCTTCAAATGCAGAACACGGAATACGTTTTACATCCTTTTTACATCTTTCAATCATCTGTTTTACCTTATCCCAAATATAGAATAAGGTAAAGTAGATGTAAAGTGGATTTAGAACAGATATAAAAAAATCAGTGTATTTATTCTTTGACGGGAAATTGTAAATGATAAGATGCCAACTCTCAGGATTGGATTGCTGATGGTAATGTTTGCATTCGAGGCAAGATCCTCTAAGAACAAGACGAATAACTCTCCAACCCACTACCCACTACCTACTCTTCAATCCATATCTCCCACGAAGCAACAGCCTGCCCGATAAGCATACCTTCGCCGTTAATGCCTGTGGCACCATATGTCCGGCCTTTATGCAGGAAGAGGGTTTCATCCGGATTGTAGACGACATCAAAGAGGAGATGACGATGAGTCAGGAATTCGTAGGGGATATCGGGACAGGCGTCAGAATGGGGAAAAGTGCCAACAGGGGTTGAGTTGACAATTAACAAATGGTCGGTTATGATATCCCTCGTCAGTTGCGAATAGGTAAGCATGCCTGGTTTTGGAAAACGCGATACGAACATGGTCTCTATCCCCTTTTTGCGCAACACGTAATCGATGGCCTTGGAAGCACCCCCTGTGCCAAGTATTATGGCTTTCTGGTGGTGCTGTTTTAATAACGGGCTGAGAGATGCATCGAACCCAATGGCATCGGAGTTATATCCTTTGAGGGTTACCAGCCCATCTTTGCGGATAAACTTAATCACATTTACAGCGCCTATCTCGGCTGCCGTATCGTCGAGATAATCCAGAAAAGGCATCACTTTTTCCTTGTAAGGGATGGTGACATTTAATCCGTTCAGGTCGCCATGCTCTTTCAATGCCGTAAATTCGGCAATATTCTGAAGCTCGAACAGTTCATAGGTGGCATCAATGCCTTCTGCTTCGAACTTTGCGGTGAAATACTTTTTGGAAAAGGATTGCGCCAATGGCAAACCTATTAACCCAAACTTCCTCATGCTTTACGTTTCTTTTTGTTGACGGACTTCATAATGAGCCATACGAGCAGGATAGCGCCAATGCCGATAAAGACATACGACAGTTCGTGGCTGTACTTATTAATCATCTCCTGTTGCCCGTGTGCCAGGTAACCCATCAATGCCAGAACGCAGTTCCACAGGCCTGCACCTAATGCGGTGTACAGCAGGAAGCTGATATAATTCATTTTGGCCAGTCCGGCAGGAATGGATATCAGGTGGCGAATCACGGGTATCAGCCTTCCGATAAAGGTGGATGTCTTGCCATGTTCGTTGAAGAAGGTCTCGGCTTTCTGTATCTTTTCACTGCTCAGCAGGAAAATTTTACCCACCTTGCTGTCGGCAAACTTATAGATCACAAACCTACCCAGCCATTTGGACATGAAATAGTTGAACGAGGCACCTATCATGGCACCCAACGTTCCAAAGAGTATGATCAGGAAGATGTTCAGATGGCTGTCGGGCTCCAGGGCAATGTATACAGCCGGTGGAATGACAACTTCGGAGGGAAGGGGCAAAATAGAACTTTCACAGGCCATTAGAGCGGTAATGCTGGCATAATTGGTGTTGGCCTTGTACCACACTTCTATATGCTGGATGATGGAAAGCGTGTCTTTCGATGTCTGTACTGGAATATCTGCGGGACTGGCCTTTAGGGCGGTAAAAGAGAAAAAAAGAAGGAAAGCGAATACGATTTTTCTGGACATTTTGCTTAATTAGAAGTTAGTATGTTGAACAAACCTCAACCTGTACGAAGTACCTTTGAGTGTTTAATTGTTTAATGGTTGTTTTATGCTATTCTTTTAAGAAAACACTTTTGTTTCCTTCGGAGAACAAAAGGTTAGTCGAGCAGATTTAGATTTACAGCTTCCGGGCACAGTTCAAGGAATAGCGATGCAGCTGTTTCACTTTCACTGACTGCTTTGCGAAGATAAACGATTGCTTTGTCGATATTCCCGTTTTTGTAATAGGATACAGCAATAAACAAATCGACAAATTCCAGGGTAGCATCCAGTTCCCCGGCAGCCAGGTAATACTTGATGGCCAGGTCATATTCCAGTCGTTCAAGGCATATATTGCCAATGGCCATCAGGGTGTCGGGTTGGTCAGGATCAAGGGTTATGGCTTTGATATACGCCATCAGGGCATTATCAATATCGTCCAGTCCCACATACGCTTCAGCCAGGTATACCCACGAATCGGCAGCCTCTTCATTGATGGCCAGCGCCTGGCGGATATAAGTCATGCTTTCAACATACTTTTCCTGTTCGAGCAGGCAGATGCCAATGCCGGTCAAAGCATCATAGTTATCGGTATGGGCATCGAGCGACATCCGGTAGTACAAAATCGATTCATCATACCGTTCCAGCTTTTCAAAGCATTCGGCTATGAAGATATCGGTTTGCCAGCTGAACGAAGTCATCTTTTTGTATTCCTGGTAGGTATCGATAGCTTGTTCAAACTCATCGAGCTGGAATAGCACATGTCCTTTCTGGATACACGACAGCGAGTCGTTTTGATCAATAACCAATGCAAAATCATACGCTTCAAGGGCTTTGGGAAATTCCTGCAGGGCAAAATACAATTGTCCAAGGTTGAACCAGGCCTCATTGGCAAAGGGATCGATGGTAATAATGCGGTTGTTGACAATAATGGCCTTTGCAAAATCATCATTCTGCTCATAGCAAAAGGCTAATTCGTAAAGCAATTCTATATTTTCAGGATTGTGTTTATCCCCTTTTTCAAGCAGCTTCAATGCAGTGAGGTAATCACCCTGTCCGAGGTAGATATAGGCAACGTCCAGACATACATTATCCAGGTCGTCCGATTCGTCCGTCATCAGTTTTTCTGTCAGTATGCGGGCTTCCTTGCTACGTTCAAGCTTTAACAGAACTTCTATTTTAAGCAGGATAACCTCATAGTCGTTCGATTCAGCCAGCTTGTCCAGTATGCGGAATGCCTTTAATTCATCGCCTGTAGCAAGGTATATTTTAGCACGTTTAGTTTTTAATGCGGTATTGTTAGGATGAAGTTTAAGTCCCAGATCAAGTGCTTTGGTGCAATCTTTGGTCCGTCCTTTACGTAGGTAGAATTCTACAATGGATTCCAGCTCTTCCACATCAAAGTATCCGGGTGCAGTTCCTGAAAGGAATTGTTCGTATCTTTTGACAATGTCACTGGACTCATCATCCACCGGAAATAATAATTTACGGTTCATATTATTCAATTTTGTTACAAAAATAGTGCTTTAAACGCAATAATATAAACTGTTTACATAAAAGTTATTAACAAAGCCCGCAAATGGAATGTGAATTTCATATACGAACGTCCACTTTTTTGCGTTTTAAGTATATCAATTAAACGAATTAACGATTGAAAAGTTTGAATCCATGGCTGATAATGATATAAAATGTGCCTTTAACCATGGGTTGTCTATGATGGAGGAATCCTTTTGCATTTCCCTCAGCCTTAAATTAATTTGAGCTGTCGTGAATAAATCGTATCTTTGCCTGAAGTGTTAACCTAACTGTTTTCTTATGCATTTTTCTACATTATTCACACACTGTCCGGCCTGCGGATCGGAGAGATTTGTTCCGCATAACGTGAAATCCAGTCACTGTGAAAACTGCGGCTTTACCTATTACGTCAATGCATCGGCGGCTGTGGCATCATTTATTGTGAATGAATACGGTGAACTGTTGGTATGCCGGCGGGGGAAAGAACCTGTAAAAGGGACATTGGATTTGCCCGGTGGTTTTGTTGATGAACAAGAATCGGCGGAGGAAGCCATTGTGCGTGAGATAGGCGAAGAGTTACAGGCGAAGGTTACGGGGGTGAAATATATGTTTTCTTTGCCCAATGAATACGAATACAGCGGGTTGACCGTTCCTACACTGGATATATTCTTTGCATGTACTCTGGAGGATACAGGAAACCTTGTACCTTCAGACGATGTGGCAGACTGTTTCTTTGTTCCGTTGAATGAATTAGACCCTGAGCTGTTTGGATTGAACTCGATACGGAAAGCGGTGAAAAAATTCATAATTCATAATTCATAAATACAGGGTTAACTGACTTTATATTAATGGACTATGAATAAGTGGGAGGCGAATATAAATCTCACCGAATTATGAATTATAAATTATGAATTAATTATTACGAATTTTTTTGAAAGCATGATGAAAAAAATAATTGTTTTAAATGCATTAATCGTTCTATTCTCGGTTGGTATGCTGGCACAACACACCCTGATATTTACGAATCGTGACGTATTGTTTAATCAGGGGAAAGAGCTTTATTCGGAACACAAGTATGCTGCTTCGGCCCGTAACTTTGAAGAGTACCTGAAAAATACAGAACCTACGCAGGCAGGACAAATCATGGAAGCAACCTATTACCTGGCTGCCAATGCCTTTGAATTGCGGCAGGATGATGCGTCAGCACAACTGGAGAATTACCTGGAGCTGTATCCTTCCACTCCTTTTTGGGATGAGACCAATGCCATGATCGGTACACTGGTTTTTGAAAAGAAAGATTATAAGAAGGCATTGACCTGGTTCAACGAGGTAAATGAAAAACATCTGGGAACGGAGCAACGGGTTGATTTTATGTTTTGCAAAGGATATGCCTGCGTGGAAACAAAAAAATATACTGAAGCACTGGCCATATTCAAAGATCTGAAAGGCATGAATACCCGATATAACGTTTCGGCTACATACTATTATGCGTATGCACAATATTGCCTTGGAAACTATACGGAAGCACTGCCTGAGTTCCTGAAACTGGAAACCAACCCGGCATATAAGAACATAGTTCCCTACTACATTGTGCAGATCTATTATGCCCAGAAGGATTATGCCCAGGTGAGCACACGAACCGATAGCCTGCTGAAGAATAATCCGGACAATAAGAATAATGCCGAAGTATACCGCATAGCCGGTGAAATGGCATACCGAAACAAGGATTACGCAAAAGCTATCACCTACCTGAGAAACTACGAAAAGCTTTTCCCACAGGTGCTGCGAAATGATATGTACCTGCTTGGGATGTCCTATTTCGAAACAAAGGATTATATCAATGCTGTCCAGTACCTGTCGAAGACAACAACAGAAAAGGACGAAATGACCGAGAATGCTTACCTGCACCTGGGTAACTCGTATGTCAGGCTGAACGACATGACCAATGCCCGCCTGGCTTACGAAGCTTCATTGCGTACTAATTTCAATAAAACGGTGCGTGAAGAAGCATTGTTTAATTATGCCCTTTCGTCGTATGAAACTACTTCAGCCTTTGGCGAATCGGTTTCAGCATTTGAACAATACCTGACTGAATTCCCCGACTCGAAATATACAGATAAGGCTTATGATTATCTGGCGTCCGTATATATGACCTCTAAAAACTATGATGCAGCCTACCAATCCATTCTAAAGATAAAATCACCGAATGCCAAGCTGATAGAAACGAAACAATACCTGATTTATCAGATAGGTACCGAAGCTTTTGCACAGAATGATATGGCAAAGGCAATAGAATACTTTACCCTGTCACTGAAAAGCTCGTCTACCGGAAAGTATTCGGCTGAATGCCTGTACTGGAGGGCTGAATGTTATTACCGTACCGACCGTTCGGAACTGGCCATTAAAGATATGAAGGCTTATTTCAATAATTCGTATTCCCGTTCAAGTATAAACCGCACCATTGCCAATTATGCACTGGCATATGCCTATTTCTCAAGAAAGAATTATGCTGAAGCACTTACCTGGTTCCTGAAATATGTAGAAACTGAATCAAACGAAAATGCAACAACCTATTCCGACGCCATGAACCGTATCGGTGATTGTTACTTCAATGCCCGGAGTTTTGCAAAGGCACAGGCCTATTACATCAAGGCAGCTTCGGTGAGCCCGAATACTGCCGACTATGCCCTGTTCCAGTCTGCCTATGTTTCAGGTCTTCAGAAGAATTATACGGCAAAAATTTCCAAGCTCGAGGATCTGATTGCCCGGTATCCTAAATCGGAATATACCGATGACGCCCTGTATGAAATGGGACGTGCTTATCTGATGATGGAAAACAATACGAAAGCCATTGACACCTATCAACGCCTGCTCGACAGCCAACCAAAAAGCGAACTGGCACGAAAAGCGGCACTGGAAACGGGTATGATCTATTTCAATGTAAAAGATTACGACAAGGCCATTACAGCGTATAAAAATGTTATTGCTAAGTATCCGGGTACGGAAGAATCGTTCACAGCCCTTGAAAGCCTGGAGACAGTGTATATCGATACAAATGATGTATCCACCTACCTGGCTTATTCCAAAACGTTGGGACTTAAGATCAGCAATTCAACCGCCAGCCGTGAAGACTCCATATCATATATTGCTTCCGAAAAACAATATATGAACGGCAGTTATCCACAGGCTATTGCGGGAATGCAGAATTACCTGAATAAGTTCTGCCCGGGTGGACGATATTGCACTACTGCCCAGTATTACCTGGCTGATAGCTATTACAGGACGGATGACAAAGTGAGTGCACTGAAGAGCTATGAGGCGTTGCTTAAGATCACCGGAAACCAGTATATGGAAGAAGCTACTATCCGTTGTGCCGGGATAGCGTACGACCAGAAAGATTATGCCACGGCACTGAATTATTTCAAGGAACTGCAAACTGTGGGACAAACCACCGAGAATAAAAATATCGGAAGGCTGGGCGTGTTGCGTTGCAGTAATTTCCTGAACGACTATCAGACAACCATTACCATTGTGAATGATATTATGGCTGATCCGCATTCGAATGCTGAATTGAAATCGGAAGCATTGTATAACCGTGCCAAGGCTTACCTGGCATTGAAGAAACTCGATGAGGCTGCTGCCGATCTAAAAGTGCTGGCTGCAGAGACACGTACTGCTAATGGTGCAGAATCAAAATACCTGCTGGCAAACGTGTACTTCGAACAGGATAAACAGAAGGAAGTCGAAACGGAAGTCATGGATTTTGCTAAAAAGAATACCCCTCATCAATTCTGGCTTGCCCGGAGTTTTGTGTTGCTTGCGGATGTATATATTAAGCAGAATAATGATTTTCAGGCAAAACAGTACCTGATCAGTTTGCAGAAAAACTACACCGTAGCTGATGAAATCCAGACAATGATCACCGACAGGTTGAATGCCATCAGTCTTCGCGAAAAGCAAACCATAATTAATTGATATGAATATCTTCAACGAATCAACAATTCTTATGAAAACCCCAAAATACGTAACAGCCGTTCTATTGTTTTTAATAACTTCTGCCTTGTCGTTACATGCCCAGGATACCATCCGTAACCGCAGTGTATCGGTGCAGCGTGAGTACAGGCCGGTGATACAGGATGCCGGAAAGATCAACTCCATGCCGCAGGTGCTCGAACCGAATGTAGAAAAATCACCTGCTGTATATAGCAATTTTAATTTGCCACTTAATGCAGGGTATAATATTCATACCTTGCCGGCGGCTGACCTGATAACGGATAAGCCTGTAAATACCGACAACGGGTATGCCCGGCTGGGATTTGGCAATTATGTAAACACACTGGCCGACTTTGCCTACCCGATAGTAAATACTGCGGATGTGCGCCTTGACTTTTCATTGAACCATCTGGGTACCTTCGAAGATAGAAGAATGCATACTGCCACAAAAGCGAATCTGTCGTTTGATAAACTCTTTGAAAATTTCGACCTCTATGTCGGACTAGGAGGAGGTCATGAGTATTTAAAATATTATGGAAACAATTATAATGGCGCGGATTCAGTCATTAATTTAAAAACGTTGGCTACAAATTACGGCAATTCCCTTTATCTGGAGAAGAATCGTGCCGGGATAAATAACACACAAAGGCTGTACATGCTGAATGGCTTGTCCGGTGACTCCATTGGTGATACATTCTGGCGGTTTAATGCAAGGGCTGGTATACGTTCGTTACCAACCTCTACAAACCTGCATTACCTGGCAAAAGTCCAATACCAGGCTTTTAGTTCACACAATGGATTGACAGAGAACCTTTTTCATACACAGGCAGGGCTTAGTATTCCGAGTGATAAGAATCGCATGGGGCTGGATGTTGACATGTACAACATGATGTATAGCTCCACCAGTATACCTGCATTCAATTTTTGGAAAGCGGATAACGTGTTGACTCTGAATCCGTATTACAGCATTGACCGACCTGAATACAATGTCAGGTTGGGCCTGAAAACAAGCCTATCGTTTGAACACAGCAAATTTAGTAATCCTTCTGTTGACGTTCGTGCAGAGTGGAAAGCAATCCCCCAATACCTTTCCTTTTATGGAGGGTTAACAGGCGATTACGAGGTGAATACGCTGAATAAAACATTTGCCGAAAACCCATATATGTATTCCGATTTGCGGTTGAATAACACATATACTCCTCTTGAGTTTTTTGCCGGTATTAAGCTCAAAACACTCTACAACCTGTTGCTGGATGCGTATGTCGATTATAAACAAATCGACAATCAGTATTTCTTTATAAACAAAGGGTACTCGTTAGCCGCCTATTCACCAGTAATCATGCCAGCAGCCGATAGTGTGATATACACTAATCGCTTTAATGTGGTTTACAACAATGCCCGAAGATTAAAACTGGGTGTCCGTGCCAATTACAACCTTCAAAACAAGGTGAATGTAGAATTAAAATGGGCTTACAATTCATGGAATGTGGAAAATCAAAAATATGCGTGGAATATGCCAAAATATGAAGCACAGCTAAATACCGATATCCGGATTAATCCGAATTTCACCTTATCGGCCAATATGTTTTACGAAGGAGTTCGCTTTGCCGGACTTGGCAACCGGGCTATTGCCATGCACGACAAGGTGGATATAAACCTGGGTGTAAACTATTCATACACAAAATGGCTTACGGTATTTGGTAAAATAAACAACCTGATTAATAACCAATACCAGGATTATTATGGCTACGACGTTCAGGGAACCAATATGATGATTGGCGCAGCGTTTTCATTTTAATTCTCAATCGTGTTAGATAAAGCGAGGTGAAAGTAATTTCACCTTTTTTTATGTCTGCTGTTGGTATGCTTCCGTCATTTTTCTGATGACCTGTAATTTTCCTTCTCCTGAAAATTAACCGGTGTTGCTAAGATTTAAAAAAAAAATCCTACATTTGTGGTGCATTAATATACAAAACAGATTGTAATCCCGGATTCTATTCTGCTGATTTCTTTCTCAATAACAACAAATACAAAATTATTTTATGAAAAAACTTTTCATCCTTCTGCTTACAATCAGCTTATTCGCCGGATTGAAAGCAGATGAAGGCATGTGGATGCTGCCATTAATTCAGAAACTGAACATCCAAAAAATGAGCGGCATGGGCCTCACTATGACTGCCGAAGATATTTATAGCGATAAAAATGTAAGCCTGAAAGATGCTGTAGTGATCTTTGGAAGCGGATGTACCGGAGTAATGGTATCCAGCCAGGGACTTGTATTTACGAATCACCACTGTGGTTTTGAAGCTATTCAAAAACATAGTACCGTTGAGCATAATTACCTGAAAGATGGTTTTGCCGCTGAGAAAATGACAGACGAAATTCCTTCACCTGGATTATCAGTAAAATTTCTGGTTAAAATACAGGATGTGACCGAACGTATTATCTCACAGTTGCCTGATGAACTTTTGGGTAAAAAGCGAATTGATAAACAGGATTCGATTATAAAAGTCATTCAGAATGAAGAAGAAAAAGGAAATTCATATTCTGCAAAGGTAAGAACTTTTTATTCTGGGAATGAGTATTATTTATTTGTTTACGAAGAGTTTACGGATGTCCGTTTTGCTTTTGCTCCACCTGTTTCCATTGGTAAATTTGGAGGTGATACCGACAACTGGATGTGGCCACGTCATACCGGCGACTTCTCGGTTTTCCGCGTGTACAGTGACAAGAATGGCAAACCTGCAAAGTATTCAAAGGACAATGTGCCTTATACCCCAAAACGCTTTGCCGCTATTTCCAATCAGGGCTATGTACCTGGCGATTATACCATGATATTGGGAAATCCGGGAATGACAACACGATATTTGTCTTCATGGGGAGTCAGCAACCGAATGAAAGCATCCAACCAGGCACGTATTGATGTCCGTGGTGCCAAACAGGATGTATGGCATTCGTTTATGCGCGTTGATGAAGCAATTAATATAGCTTATGCCAGCAAGTTTGCCCGTAGTTCCAATTATTGGAAAAACAGCATTGGCATGAACAAAGCCATTATTAAACTGGGAACTCTCGGTGAAAAACAGGAACAGGAAAAAGCTTTTTCAACATGGGTAAACGCATCCCCTGAACGTCAGGCAAAATATAAAAACGTGCTAAAAACGCTGGAAGAAGGCTATGCCAGGAACTATCCTTATTACCGTGCCATGAATTATTTAATGGAGTCGCTGATAAGCGGAGCTGAAATGCCACGTATCGCCAGTCAGGTGGACCGGCTGATAAGTAAGAATCTACCCCAGGATTCATTGTTGATTCAGACCGCTGAGATTTATAAAGACTATTACCCGGCAGTTGATCAGGCTACATTGGTATCAATGCTGAATATCTACAAAAAATCGGTGGATGCCGATGCATTGCCCGAATTGTATACCGTGATTGAACGTAAGTTTAAAGGTGATTATGCCAAATATGCCAAATACATGTTTGATAAATCCGATTTCACATCGCTCGAAAAGATTACGAAAGCCATAAAGGATAAAAAGGTTGACTTCTCGAAAGATCCTGCCATTATTTTCTCCCGTGATGTGCGAAGAACTATGGATAATATCCGTAGTAATGAATATACCAAAACACTGGACCAAATAAGAGATGCAGAACGGTTGTTCGAAAACGGCATAAAAGCCATGGCTGCTGAAACCGGAAAGCCTATGTATCCGGATGCCAATTCAACAATGCGTCTGACGTACGGTCAGGTAGGGGGATACCATCACGCTGATGCGGTGGATTACAAGTATTACACTACCACAAAAGGTATTCTTGAAAAAGAAGTACCGGGCGATGAAGAATTTGATGTTTCTCCAAAACTCAAAAAAGCGATTGTAGAAAATAATTATGGCGCATACCTGGATAAAAAGACAGGTGAAATGCATGTTGCTTTCCTGAGCAATAACGACATTACCGGTGGTAATTCCGGAAGCCCTATTTTCAATGCCAAAGGTGAATTGCTTGGACTGGCATTTGATGGCAACTGGGAAGCAATGAGCGGGGACATTGTTTTTGAACCTGATTTGCAACGTACCATTAATGTCGACGTTCGCTATATCATGTTCATCATGGACAAAATAGGAGGAGCCAAACGACTGGTGGATGAGCTGGATATAAAATAAAACGTTCATTCTTACCTAAACAAAAGAGCACTTACAAATTTGTAGGTGCTTTTTTGTTGTGATAAACGAAGAAGATAAATAACTGTCAGCTTTTGGTTTTGTATAAAATTATGATTTAAGAGCTCTAAACGAAATTATTTTAAAAAACAGCGTGATTTATTAAACAAATACTAATTTAATCTGTTACAGTTGCATTGGAAACCCTCAATTGTAGTTGACTATGAATCTTTTATTTGCACTCTTCTCAATACAAATCAAGTATTATTAATAATCACAAACCACTCTGTTGTATGAAAACAAAAAATGTCATTTTCGGACTGTTGATTTCTGTATGTTGTGGTACCGTTGAGGCGCAAACCACCAGCAAAGATCCTGTTTATTTAGAAGTTATTTCGAATGCTTCTAAAACGATTAACTACACGGTCGGGCTTTATCCCCTGACTTGTAAAACGAATGATGCAGGAAATAAAACGTATCTTACCCTGTATGTATTGAATAGCGGGACCAATGAATTAAACTGGACAAAAGCCAACCATATCCTGATCGTACTGAAGGATAATACCCTGGCATTTAATTATAGTACAGTGGCAGAAACCGGTAATTATGCCTGCCTGTATGTTATTCCACCCACCAAAGGATTCCATGAACAAACCCTTTGTTTTAATGGAAAATTCATTGCCGAAGACATTGCTAACGTGTATCTGATGGAAAGTGGCGAATTCTATAAATTAGTCTACTATAAGGCCAGTTAAGCTATGCTGACTCTTTCTCCCGATACAAACAATGCGCCTCCCGGATATCCGGAAAGCGCATTTATTTTACTTCTTACTATTTACTACCGACTACCTACTACTTACTATTCATAAGCCATTCATCCATGGCCTTGGCAGCTCTTCGTCCATCACCCATGGCTAAGATAACAGTTGCACCACCACGAACGATGTCACCTCCTGCAAAGATAATAGGAACAGCCGATTGCATGGTGTCATTATCCACCACAACTGTTCCCCATTTGGTAACTTCCAGTCCTTCTACAGACTGTGGAATCAAAGGATTTGGAGAAACACCTACGCTCACGATTACTTCGTCCACCTCAATTGTTTCTGTTTTACCGGGTATTTCAACAGGTGAACGACGACCTGATGCATCAGGCTGGCCTAATTCCATTACCTGTAATACCATGTGTGTTACTCGACCCTGTTCGTTCCCTTTGTATTCAATAGGATTATGCAATGTCAGGAATTCAATGCCTTCTTCCTTGGCATGTTTTACTTCTTCCAGACGGGCAGGCATTTCTTCTTCTGAACGGCGATAGACAAGAATAGCACGTTCAGCACCCAATCGGCGTGCAGTACGGACAGAATCCATAGCCGTGTTACCACCACCAATGACAGCTACCCTTTTGCCCAGAAATACCGGAGTATCCGAATCAGGACTTGCTGCGTCCATCAGGTTTACACGTGTCAGGTATTCATTGGAGGACATCACGCCCACCAGATTTTCACCCTTGATATTCATAAAGCGGGGTAATCCGGCACCACTGGCAACAAATATCCCTTTATAGCCATCCTGTTCAAGATCGGCAATGGAAATGGTTTTTCCTACTACGCAGTTGGTAACAAAATGAACACCCATGGCCTGAAGATTCTGAATTTCAACATCCACGATATCATTTGGCAACCTGAATTCAGGGATGCCGTATTTTAGTACGCCACCAATCTCATGAAGTGCTTCAAAAACTACCACTTCATAACCCATTTTAGCCATATCACCAGCAAAAGCAAGTCCTGCAGGACCTGAACCAACACCTGCAATCTTTATGTTGTTGGCAGGAGCAACTGTTGGCACAGAAATATTACCGCTTGTGCGTTCATAGTCGGCAGCAAAACGTTCCAAATGACCGATAGCCACAGCTTGTTTATTCATTTTTAAATGAATACATACTCCTTCGCATTGTTTCTCCTGAGGACATACCCTTCCGCAAACGGCAGGAAGTGCCGAGGTTTCTTTTAATGTTTTAGCTGCTTCTAAAAATTCACCCCGTTCAATGTTCTTTATAAAGGTGGGAATGCTGATTCCAACCGGACACCCCTCCATGCAGGTAGGATTGGCACAGTCCAGGCAGCGCTTGGCTTCCTGCATAGCCTGTTCGGCGGTAATCCCAAGGTTCACTTCTTCCACCCTGTTGTGGCTGCGGTAATCAGCATCAAGTTCAGGCATATGGACTCTTTCAATGCTGGTACGTTCTTTTGCTTTAATGGCGCTGCGCAACTCAACTCTCCATGCTTCGGCTCTATCTTCGTTTGTTTTCATTTTTATTTTATGTCTCCTAAACCCTGAAAAAGAAATTAAGAGTGTTTTGAATTATGTTTATACTCTGTTTTGTTTTCGCAAATTGCAGTACCTTTATAATATAAAAAGGTCATTCTCCTCCTTTATGAAGGATTGTTATGTGTCGACTGGTATTCTTTCATTTCTTCACGTTCAATGTCTCTGTAACCTCCCAGACGCATGAGCATTTCATCAAAATCTACCTGATGAGCATCAAATTCAGGGCCATCGACACAAACGAATTTTGTTTTTCCACCTACACTTACTCGGCATGCCCCGCACATACCTGTTCCGTCTACCATAACTGTATTCAACGATGCCAGAGTAGGCACTTCATATTTCTTAGTCAGCAGACTCACAAACTTCATCATGATGGCCGGCCCTATAGTAACGCATAAATCTACTTTCTCCCTGTTTATCACCGCTTCAATTCCGTTGGTAACCAATCCCTGTGTGCCATACGAACCATCATCGGTCATCACAATCACTTCGTCGGAATGTTCACGCATTTGTTCTTCCAGGATAATCAAATCTTTGGTACGTGCTGCAATCACTGTAATGATCCTGTTTCCTGCTGCCTTTAAGGCTGCAACAATCGGCATCATAGGTGCTGTTCCAACTCCACCACAGGCACATATCACTGTCCCGAATTTTTCAATATGAGTGGCTTTGCCCAATGGACCTACCATGTCGGTAATAAAATCACCTTCTTCCAGGGCGCATAATTTAGACGAGGAAACACCCATTTTTTGTACCACCAGCGTAATAGTGCCTTTCTGTAAGTCAGCATCGGCTATAGTCAGCGGAATGCGTTCACCTTTGGCACCTATTTTTACCATAACAAAGTGACCGGCTTTTCGCGATTTGGCAATCAATGGAGCTTCCACTTCAAACTTAATAACATTAGCAGAGAAATACTCCTTGCTGACTATTTTATTCATTTGGGACAGTTTTTATAATTTTTAAGGTGCAAATTTACAAAAAATATGCAGGATGACTCTATAAATTGTTATAAAAAAACGCCAAAATATGACAAAATTGTATGCAATCAGTCTGAATTATTCGGATTTGTGGTTAAATATACAATACGGATTATGAACTGTTTCCACGTTTCTTGCATTCTCTGAAAATTTCAGTACTTTTGCGGCTCAAATAGATCATGTTCTATAAACTAATTTTATCCGATGTTAATGTATAATTTTTCATTTCAGAAATTCCTTTCCCTGATAGCTGTTGCATTTTTATCTATAGGAATCAGCATTGGACAGACCAGTCCGAAAGACAGCATAAAACTTGACGAAGTAGTAGTAACAGGTTCGAAGATAGAAATATCCCGGAAGCTTGTGCCCTTGTCCGTTTCGCAAATATCCAGGCAAGACATTGAAAGTACAGGTCAGATGAATATATTGCCCGCGTTGAATTCATTCGTACCGGGCATATTTGTGACCGAACGGAACATACTGGGTTTTGGGGTTTCCAATACCGGTGCCGGATCCATCACTATGCGGGGTGTAAGCAGTTCGCCCAATACCGATGTACTGGTATTAATTGACGGACACCCGCAATACCAGGGAATCTTCGGTCACCCATTGGCTGATGCCTATGTTGCGTCTGATGTGGAGAAAGTGGAAATCATCAGAGGGCCTGCCTCTATCCTGTACGGATCGAATGCCATGGCTGGAGTAGTTAATATCATTACCAAGCAACAGCATGAAGAAGGACTGAAAGTAAACCTCGGTGCTTCCTACGGCTCATACAATACCCAAAAGTATTTTGGCACGATAGGATATAAAAAAGAAAAACTGAGTCTTTTTGCTTCGTTCAACCACGACCAGACTGATGGTATCCGCACCAATACTGATTTTAATATCAACAATGCGTATGCAAAACTGGGATATGAATTTTATCCGGGCCTTACCGTGACAGCTGATTTCAGCTCGGCTGCCTATAATGCCAATGATAACGGACCGGTAAATCAACTGCCGGTTCCATTTAATATCGATATTTCAAGGGGCAAGGCATCCATGTCGCTCGAGAATAAGTTTGAAAATTCAGAAGGCGGACTTAATTTCTACCATAATTTCGGTACACACGATCTGTCCGACGGTTTCCATTCCACTGACAAGAATGACGGTGTCATGCTGTATCAGACTTTTAAACTGTCAAGCGGAACAAATATAACGCTTGGTGCCGATTTTAAAGAGTTTGGTGGTGTTGCCAACCAGGGTTTCAGACATGACTCGCTGATTGCGATCGATGAACTGGCAGGATATGCCTATGCCCAGCAAACTTTGTTCGAGAAACTAACCGTCAGTGCCGGATTACGTCTTGAAAACAACTCCGTATTCGGAAATGAGCTGATCCCGTTGTTCGGCTTAAACTATAACCTTTCACAGAACACAACCTTTAAGGGATCTGTATCGAAAGGCTTCCGTAGTCCAACTGTTATGGAACTTTACCTGTATGCACCCAATCCTGGCTTGCAACCCGAACGCCTGGTAAACTACGAAATAAGCTGGTTGCAATCGCTTCTCAATAACAGGATGAACCTGGAACTGACAGCCTATAAAGCTGTTGGAAGTAATATGATTCAGGTGGTAGGACAGGGATTTGCGGCTCATCGTGAGAACCTGGGATCGTTTAACAACCAGGGAGTTGAATTCTCGGCAACCTACATGGTAGATCGTAATTTGCATTTCAACGCAAATTACAGCTACCTGGATATGGATAAAATTGTGATTGCAGCTCCCCGTCAGCAGTTCAATTTGGGAGCAAGCTACAGGTATAAAATCTGGGGACTGCATGTTTCCGCCCAATATATCGAGCATTTATATACCTCGACACAACCTGTGGTAACACAAGATTATACACTGTTCAATGCCCGCCTGACGGCACTGCCAATGAAATACCTCGAACTGTTTGTGGCAGGGAATAATTTGCTGAACACTACTTACCAGATTAATAACGGATACCCCATGCCGGGAATTAATTTCAATGCAGGGTTTAATCTTAGGTTTTAAAATAGGGAGAGCGATAGAATATAGCCGCTTTGGAAGATTGATCTTCTAGAGCGGTTTTTTTATAGGGTATTTGATTAGACCCAATTGCAAGTTCACGGAGTTTGTTACTTATTTCATAAAAATCCATAAAATAAATATTAGGATAATTAAAGTAAAAGGATTTATCTTTGTGCGAAGTTTTGTAAAAACAGATACCATATTTTATAAGCAATAACAGTGTGAAGTTGGGATGAAAGAATAAATGAAACCCTGGTTATATAAGATAAAGTTGAATTAAGAAATGGAGATTACAATTAGAACTGCTGCAGAAAATGATTTTCCACAGATTGTAGATTTGTTTATGGAATTTGCCACCTTTGAGAAATTGCCTGAAAAGATGACCAATACCGTGGAAAGGATGATGAAAGAAAAAGATTTTTTTCATTGTTTTGTGGCTGAGACAGTCGATAAACGGATCATTGGGTATGCGACTTACTTTTTCGGGTATTACACCTGGATCGGAAAATCCGTGTATATGGACGATTTGTATGTGAAACCGGAGTTCAGGGCAAGTGGTACAGGGACACGGTTAATCGGTATGGTAATAGAGACGGCTAAAAGCTGCCAATGCCATAAATTGCGTTGGCAGGTTTCCGAATGGAATATACCGGCCATTGGTTTTTATAAGAGCATTGGAGCTGCCATTGATAGCACGGAACATAATTGCGATTTAATATTTGATTGATAAAATAAAACCCACATTCATGCAGGGGATAATTGTAAAGATAACATGGAACTTAAGGAAGCAATTGAAAAAAGACGTACCGTTCGGGACTTTCAAAACCGGATTATCCCTGAAAGAATACTTGATTATGCGATTGGGAATGGTTTTAAAGCCCCGACATTTAATCACAAACGTGAATGGGATTTCATCGTTATAAACTGTCTGGAAACTAAACTGCAGCTTATTGATGCGGAGCACCTGAACAAACAGATGAATAACGGCGAACTGGAGACAATCTTTAAGAATGAAGAACCCATCATGAAAGCCATGTACCTGGATGCCATCCCAAAGCAACAGAAAATGATCCTGGAAGCTCCAACTGTTGTTGTGGTAGTATATAAGCCCAAGACCCGGGTTGAAGCCGCAAAACGGATTTATGACCTGAATTGCCTGGCATCGGTTTGGACCTGCATAGAGAATTTTCTGCTGAGTTTAGCGGAACATGATGTTTTCGGGGTAACTTTTATTCCACAACATATCAATGTCATTAAGACTAAATTGGGTATTCCCGACGAACTGGAGATCGCAGCGATTATTCCTGTTGGATATATGGCTGAAGGAGCTGTTATATTGAAACAAAAGACTGTATATATTGCCGAAAGAAAGCATACGGAGAGATGGTAAATTAATATACCAACTACATCTGCCATTTGAGATGGATTTACATTAAGAGTAGACTTTGCTATTTAGGCTCTGCATTTAATTATTTAACTGCGGAAAGCAATATGGAATTTTTTATGTGGGGTTCATTGAAATGGATAACCGCTTCCATAGCGTAATGATCCGAGAGGTTTGATGATTTCTGTCCTATTCGGGCATAAAATGTCTGAACCTTACGTTCGATGCGTTCAATCCATTGTTCGTTGCGGACAAGGATGTAATCAATCACTCTTTTTTTGCCAAGAGTAGTTCGTGCGAGGTTATTATCTGTTTCGTCGTAAGTAACCTTAATATCACCGGAAATCTCCCCATTATTTGACCCTAACGTATGGAGCATTGACTGGTAATTCACGTGGTCGTCCATGTCAATATTAAAATCACCGCATATTAGCTGTGGAATATTCGGATTGAAATATTGATTCAATAGATGCTCCCTGATTTCACGGCATTGTTTTTCTCTCACCAAATGAGAATTATCAGCCTGAAGATGGGTGGTAAGCAGTTGAAACGGTGCACCCTTAAACTCTCCCTGAAAAAGCACTGCCCCTTTGCGGGCTATCATATCAAATCCACGGCTGATACTAAATTTAATCCTGTCGAGCTGTTTAAGAGGAATCTTACTTACTACCCACAATCCACTGCTGGTGCGAAATGGCAAAAGACATTTGTTCGCAGGCCCGTATTGGTATGGATATTCTTTGGCAAGTCGTTTGGCCAGTACATTCCGGCACTTGTTGCTAAAGGCTTCCTGAAAAACAATGATCTGATAGTCGGAATGTTGCAACTTATCGGCTATGACGCTGGCACGGTCGGCATTGTGATTAAATAAGCTGACATAAGGCAACATATAAATGTTCCAGCTTAGGATCTTAAGCGAAGTAGAATCACCTGTTGGATTTCCGGCTCGTTGGGTTGATTGACTCGTTGCGTTGGTGGTGGCTAGTATCATATAAAATAACATCAGGGATAGCATTCTGTTCATATAGGTTGCTTTTTAATACACTGCAAACTAACGACAATCAGTTTACAACCGGATTAAGATGGAGTGACTATATGATTAAAAAACAACAGGTAACAGGAGTTTCAATCCTGCTACCTGTTCAGTGGTTTTGCCATTTATAAGACAAAAGCTGAAAGTGCGAGTCACTACTTTGCGGTTAACGACCTTGTCTTCTGTCGTTCTGCCCGGGTGCCTGTTGCTGCTGTTGTTGCTGGCGTTGTTGTTGCTGCTGCGGTGCCTGCTGCTGACGTTGTTGTTGTTGCTGCGGTGCCTGTTGCTGACGTTGCTGCTGTTGTTGAGGCGCTTGTTGCTGACGTTGTTGCTGCTGACGTTGTTGTTGTTGTTGTTGTTGTTGTTGTTGTTGTTGTTGTTGGGTAGCTTGTTGCTGCCTGTTCTGTTGCTGCCTGTTTTGTTGTTGAGCAGCCTGTTGTTGTCTATTCTGTTGTTGTCTGTTTTGCTGTTGAGCAGCCTGTTGTTGTCTATTCTGTTGTTGCCTGTTTTGCTGTTGTGCAGCCTGTTGTTGACGGTTCTGTTGCTGCCTGTTTTGTTGTTGAGCAGCCTGTTGTTGTCTATTCTGTTGTTGTCTGTTTTGCTGTTGTGCAGCCTGTTGTTGACGGTTCTGTTGCTGTCTGTTTTGCTGTTGTGCAGCCTGTTGTTGTCTTTGCTGGCCTTGTTGTTGCCTTGCCTGTTGTTGTCTGTTCTGTTGAGGTGCAACTTGTTGTCTGTTCTGTTGTTGTCTGTTCTGTTGTTGTCGAGTTGCCTGTTGTCCAGCACGTCTGTTGATATTATTTGTTGCTGCTATGGCTGGACGTCCTTTATTTACTGATGCAAATTGACTCCTGTTCTTGCTGGCAGCCTGTTGGTGAGTAGCCTGTACTGATGTTGGCTGCCTGTGGCTCTCACGCATAGCTACATTCTCACGAACTGTAGGCCTGGTTCGCATACCACCTGGTCCATTATAACTGGGGCGACTATTCGAATTGTTCCTGCTAACATAAGAGCGATCATTGTATGTATTTCTTACTACGCTCCTGTTGACGTTCATAACAGCCGTATTATACTGGAAGTGGTTGTTTCTCCACCTTCCCCCATAAAAGCCCGAACCGCCATATCCATACCCATAGTCTATTCCACCGTAATATCCGACATTCCGCCCCCAATAGCCGTGATGAAAGCGATAATATCCACCACTGTAACCCCAATAGCAAGGAGTCCATAAATACCCGTATTCAGGAGGTTCTACCCATTGACCAGGCACCCAATAAAAATCATATCCATTATAGGCCCAATATCCGGGAGTCCAAAGGTAGCCATCATACGGGCACAATGGTTGTGCATAATAAGGTAGCATGGGTGGTGCATGGTGTACCCTTACCACAACGGCTACTCTGACCCTGGCGTAGGAAGTATCCGGTGTAACCAGAAAGGCCAGCATAAAGAATAAAATTATTGAAATGCTTTTAATTGTTTTCATATTTGTTTGTATTATGTCCAATTGATGTATGGATGTAAGTTTATTACGATGCAAATTTAAGCAGTTGCAGACAGGTAAATGTTACACAACTCTTGAAATATGTTGTATCATTCACACATATTCGTTGTATAGTCTGATCAGTGGGTTATGAGAAAATACGGGCTAAGAATGAAATTGCTGTCTGTTTTGATTGATTGGTTAAAAAGATTTGTAGATGAACTTAAAAATGTCAGTTTAGCCTGATTATTTACAGATTGAAATATTTTATGAACATTTTCTATCCATTTTGGTTGTAATAATTAAAAAATATATTACTTTTGCATCGTCTAAACAAATGACAACCGTTATGATCAATCAATTTTTTACATATTTTAGTTTCTACTTTTACTTTAGCAGGTGAGAGCAGGATAGCCTTTATGTAAAAAACAATACTATACTAAATAGATAATACATGAAAATCCTGCTCCACTACGAGTAGGATTTTTTTTGTACGTACAACCAACACCACATGAAGAAAGTAGCTATACAAGGCGTAAGCGGGGCATTCCACGAGATTGCAGCAAGGCAGTATTTTGAAGGAGAAGAAATTGAGATTCTTCCATGCATTACATTTAAAGATTTATTCAGGGCATTGGCCGCCGATGAGTCATTGCTGGGAATTATTGCCATTGAAAATACCATTGCAGGCAGCCTGTTGCAGAATCACAACCTGCTACGTGAAAGCGGTTGTATGATTGTAGGCGAACATAAATTACGGATTGAACATAACCTGGCAGCATTGCCCGGACAACGGATTGAGGACATTCAGGAAGTGTATTCACATCCGATTGCATTGATGCAATGCGAGGATTTTATTGATGAACACCGTCATATGAAAGCCATTGAAAGCGAAGATACCGCTTTGTCTGCTAAAGAAATTGCAGATAATAAAATTCCGGGAAGAGCTGCCATATGCAGTTCGCTGGCTGCTGAGAAATACGGGTTGGAGGTTATAGCCCGTGGTATTGAAACAAATAAACGAAATTTCACCAGGTTCCTGATGATTGCCGAACCTACACTGGCAGAAGAAATGACCAATGGTACCCTGTTGAATAAATCGTCCCTGGTATTTACCCTGCCTCATGAAGAAGGAAGCCTGGCAAAAGTATTGTCGATATTGTCATTTTATCATGTAAACCTGACTAAGATACAATCCTTGCCCATTATTGGCCGGGAATGGGAATATCAGTTTTATATTAATCTGACCTTCGATGATTATACCCGGTACCGCCAGTCTCTAGATGCTATCAGGCCCCTGACAAAGGATTTCCAGTTGTTGGGTGAATATAAGGCGGCGGTTACGCCTGTTGACTAATTACTATTTTATCATTTACTATTTACGATTTAAACATGAATATACAACCAGCCAACCGGTTAAACAGCGTTACTGAGTACTATTTTTCAGCCAAGTTACGGGAAGTAGGCGAAATGAATGCTGCGGGAAAGAACGTAATCAACCTGGGAATAGGAAACCCTGATTTGCCTCCCTCGGAAGCAACCATTGCAGCTCTATGTGCAGAGGCACAAAAGCCAAACGTACACGGATACCAGAGCTATGTAGGAATACCTGAATTACGAAAAGGTTTTGCCGAATGGTATAAGAAATGGTATCATGTGGAGTTGAATCCAACCACTGAAATACAGCCCCTGATAGGTTCAAAAGAAGGGATACTGCATATTACCCTTGCTTTTGTCAATCCTGGTGACAGTGTGCTGGTGCCCAATCCGGGATATCCCACATATACATCTGCCAGCCGGTTGTGTGAAGCAAACATACTTTCGTACGATCTGGATGAGAATAATTACTGGGAGCCTGATTTTGAATCGCTTGAAAGGATGGACTTACGTTCTGTGAAGTTGATGTGGGTGAATTATCCCAATATGCCTACAGGAGCTAAAGCTTCGGTTGGATTATTCGAGAAGCTTGTTGCCTTTGGGAAGAAACACAACATAGTGATTTGCAACGATAATCCATACAGCTTTATATTGAATGATGAGAAGCTGAGTATTTTATCGGTGGAAGGAGCGAAAGATTGCTGTATTGAAATGAACTCGATGAGTAAGGCTCATAACATGGCCGGGTGGCGTATGGCTATGCTGGCAACCAATGCTGAATTTATACAGTGGATATTAAAGGTGAAATCGAATGTTGATTCGGGAATGTTTCGCCCCATGATGGTGGCTGCCGTAGCTGCTCTGCAAAACACAGAGGAGTGGCATGCCGAAATGAACAGGGTATATGCCGGCCGTCGTGTATTAGCTCATCAAATTATGGATGCCTTGTGTTGTACGTATGATATAAGCCAGGTTGGAATGTTTATCTGGGCCAGAATTCCTGACAGCTATAAAGATTCCGAAGAACTGGCTAATGAAATCCTATACGGAAAAAATGTCTTTATCACACCCGGATTTATATTTGGAGATAAAGGATTACGCTATGTGCGTATTTCGCTCTGCTGTCCGGAACCTATATTGAAGGAAGCATTAGCGAGGATTAAGCAAATAAGTAATTAAAAATTAATAATTAAAAATTAATAATTGAGAGATTGCTGATAAGCAAGCACTTACAGGTTAACAAATAGATCATTAAATTTCTACTATTACATATGGTAGACTTGTTAATTGAGAAAAAGGGTAAAATAAAAAAGTAACAAATAAAATAATGAATATGGAATTTGAATCAATATTACTCCCCGGAGTAGATGCCAGGCGTCCCCTCATAATTGCGGGTCCGTGCAGTGCGGAGACTGAAGAACAAGTGATGAATACTGCCCGGGGTTTAGCTGCTCATGGAATAAAGATTTTCAGGGCTGGAATATGGAAACCACGCACCAAACCGGGTGGCTTTGAAGGAGTAGGCGTAGAGGGGTTGCCCTGGTTGAAACGTGTTAAGACAGAACTGGGTATGTACACGGCTGTTGAAGTAGCAACATCCAAACATGTGCGTGAAGCGTTGGCCCATGATGTGGATATATTGTGGATCGGTGCACGCACGTCAGCGAATCCTTTTGCTGTTCAGGAAATTGCCGATGCATTGGAAGGAATTGATATCCCGGTGTTCATTAAGAATCCTGTAAATCCGGATCTTGATTTATGGATTGGTGCGATCGAGAGGATCTATAATGCCGGTATTCGACGTATTGCTGCCATTCACAGAGGTTTCAGTACATATGATAAGAAAATATACCGCAATCTCCCCCAGTGGCATATACCTATCGAATTGCATCGTCAAATACCTAATTTGCCGATCATTTGCGACCCAAGTCATATTGGCGGTAAGCGCGAATTGATTGCACCATTGTGCCAACAGGCCATGGATTTGAATTTTGACGGTTTAATTATTGAATCGCATTGTAACCCTGATAAAGCATGGAGTGATGCAGCACAACAGGTTACCCCAGATGTTCTGGATTTAATCCTGAATAACATCGTGATCCGTGATATGACCCAATCAACCGAAAGCCTGAATGCCTTGCGTCATCAGATTGATGAACTGGATACCAGTTTGCTTGAATTGTTAGCACGGCGTATGCGGGTATCCGATGAAATAGGAATATATAAAAAAGAACATAATATGCCCATTTTACAGGCTCAACGGTATGATGAGATCTTGAAGAACCGCATTGCGCAGGCTATTGAAATGGATATGGATGGTGAATTTATGAAAACTGTTTTGGTGGCCATTCACGAAGAATCAGTGCGTCATCAACAGGAGATTATGAAACAATAGTTCCGTTGAACTGATGAAAAACTCCCGCTAATTAATTAAATTAGCGGGAGTTTTTTTACACTTAAAAACAGAAAAAGCAATTATTTATTATCGCTGTCTTTGTCCTGTGAATGATCTTCATGCCCTTTTCTCATTCCATTCATTTTATCTTTACGTTCCAAACGCATGGCCTGTAATTTTTGAAACTTATCCTGTCCGATTATATTCGATAATGCTTCATCATTTTCCTTATGTTGTGTTTCAAATTTAGCTTTCAATTCCGCACGCATCTTTTCAACTTTTTCCATTTGTTGATGACGTTTAGCATCCTGCTTTTCGAATAATGCCTGAACATCTGCTTTCTGAGCATCAGTCAGTCCTAATTCTTTAGTCATTTTTTCTGCACGTTTTTCAGGTGTAATCATTGCTTTGACACCATGTCTGCGATCTTTCATCATCATTTCCCCTGCATGTTGAGGTCCTTTATTTCCATCGTGCCTTGCAAGCATCCTGTCTTTCACATCATGACGTACTGATTCAAGTTTTTGATATTTATCAGTACCGATTATTTTTTCCAGGTCTGTGTTCATTGACTTGTGTTCTGCCTGAAGCTGAGCTAGCTGTTCAGTCTTTACCTTCTTGACTACGGCCAGATGTTGTTCGCGTTTGGCGTCTTGTTTTTCGAATAAAGTCTGAACATTGGCTTTTTCTGTATCAGTCAGCGCAAGTGCTTTTGCCATTTTATCAGCACGTTTTTCGGCAGTTAATTTTGGAAACTCAGCGCTATTGTATTCTTTGTGTTGACGCACTTTGTCCCTCCTGTTTTTTTGAATGCCTTCGCGCCTTGCCATCATTTTAGCTTTAAACTCTGTACGTTCGTTTTCCAGTTTCTGAAATTTATCCTGTCCGATAATTTTTACCAACTCAGCATCCTGTGCTTTACGTTCGGCTTCGAATTTTGCCATGTGTTCTTCTCTGAGCTTTATCACTTCCGACTGGTGTTGAACACGGACTGCTTCCTGTTTTACGAATAATGCCTGAACCTTCGCTTTCTCAGCATCTGTTAATCCCAATTCTTTGGCCATTTTATCAGCTCTCTTTTCGGGTGATACCTGAGGTCTTTCAGTTTTCTTGAATTCTTTCCGGTCGCTCTTATTTCTCTGGGGAGGAGTTTGTTCCTGACCGCTGACTGCTACACTAAATAGAATAGCGGATGCCAATACTAACATTCCATACTTTTTCATAATTCATTTTTTTTATTGTTACTACTTTCAATTTCTCATTTGTATACTTTGACAAACCATCTTTCAAATAGTTTAATATGATGTTTTTTGTTTGATATAATTAACTGGACAATTCATAATTAACAATTGATAATTAATAGGACACTGAAAGGTAGCTTTTGTAGATTAACAATTTCACCATCTACGATAAATTATAAGTAGTTGGAAAAATATTATGTCCTGTTATTTTAAATAAAACATCATTTACCCCACAGATCTATCACCTATATTTCTTTTGTTTAAAATAAATTAATGGAATCAGAATAATTGAGTATTCCAGTAACATGTGAAATGTTATTCAATAAAAAACTCCCGTTGATCCTTCATGATCAACGGGAGTTTAATTGTATTTTTATATTACAGAATATACTTTTATTGTTTTGCTATGTACATGATAAAGCGAAA
>Ga0302212_1000076_pt1 | contig 47479 bp, 78 predicted proteins | sample II_Fen_N1_1_FD_200235 | JGI IMG/M metagenome (GOLD analysis project Ga0302212, IMG submission 200235) | Peat permafrost microbial communities from Stordalen Mire near Abisko, Sweden - II_Fen_N1_2 | ecosystem: Environmental > Terrestrial > Soil > Wetlands > Permafrost | place: Sweden: Abisko...
AACTCCTAATAAATCTATCAACACGGGACTCCTCTCGCTGGGTTTTCGAGCCAATAGAGGGATTCAAACCCCCGACAAACGGTATACAACACCGTTGTTCTATCACTGAACTATACTGGCAATAAACTTCGGATATTCCGAAAATAAAAAATCTTGGCGAATTTTCAACTACAAAAATACAAAATTACTTCGATAAATAATGTGTATTTTGTATGTTTTAAAACATGTTTGAAAGTTTATCTCTTTCTGTTTGATTGAGTAAATCAATTCTATTCAATTGAATGAATTTTATTTTCTCCTTGTAATACTTTATTTTTTCTTTTATCTCTTCAGTAGAAAGTTTCAAAGGCTCGTTACGTGCCAACAAGAGCTTGTCGTATCGTTCTTGCCCGATTCTGTAAGGAAGCCGTATTGCATATTCATTTGTGGCTCCGTGTTGGTGTTGGTTGCAGTAGACACATTGTCCGTGAATATTATCTTCATTAAATCGTAAATTTGCATAAGCTCCGACCGAAAAGAAATGTCCTGCATCGAATTTACTTGTTAATGGTCTATCACAAGAAATACATGGCTTTTTTTTATCCCTCTCCCGGATATATGAATTTACAACCGCTTGCAAATCTTTCAACCATTCGGAATGGGTTTTTAGCCCCGTTTTAAGCTCTTTTTTTTCTTTCTCCCACGATTGCTTGCGCTTGGCATTTGATTTGAGAAGAACGCAGGGAATGCACAATTTTGATATAAGTATTCCATTGCGGTATATTGGGTCGAATAACTCACCACATTTGCATTTAATTTGTTTCTCCATTTTTATAATATAAAACGTTCCAGTCAGAGCCATTGTAGTCACATTTTGGACATCTATTCTGTCTGAAATTTTTGATTTGGTGGTCTGTTTGACAAATTGGACAATTCATAATTAGTTTATTTTTTCCATTGCTTTTTTCAAATCGTTATACATATCCAAAACTGAATCAGGCATAATTCCAGTATATAAAATAAACCGGGTGAATCCCATATCAACAAAACGATTATCTAAAATTTTAGCATTAAATTCACAAGCGACAGAAAGTTTATCATCGTCAATAGTCGGGACATTATCAATGCACCACATGCCTGCTATTGCTGGTTTAGGGTTTTCCAGTTTTGAGATATTTTTATAACAGGTATCTGCAAAAGCAAGTATAATTTCCTCTGAAAAATAATCTCTTAAATCTTTATCGCTATTAATTATTATTTCCATGTTTATTTTTAAGTTGTTTAATTTGGTTGTCTTGGTGGTCACAAATAATATCGCTTAGCATTTCTAATCTATCAATTAAATCAATGCCTAAAAGCCTTTTTAGTCTTTCGCAATATTTTTTAAGCCGATTGTAATTATTGCATTTTGATTGATAAAGGGCTTTGTAGTCAGAATTTTCCCGGAATAAATCGTTTTCAAGTGCAATTTTCTTCCAATAATCTATTAGACGCGCATCGTAAAATTTACGTGCTAAATCCAAAGAGGTATATTGACCATTTTCATCTCTACGTTCCAAAAGGTCGGAAACGCATTTAGCCTCGAATTTTGCGTGATTTTCGTTCATAGCCTATCTTATTATGCAAGCCGCTAAAACTCCAACAAAGAAAGCCAAAACGACTAAAGCTAGCTTTCTTTCTGGGGTAGTTCCGTAGAACCAATTCAGAGCCTTATCAGTATATTTTTCGATACTTCTCTCGATTATTGATTGAAGGCTTTCATAATCCCGAAGCAATGAAGATTCGACCTCGTAAATTGTACCATCGATAATCACATAGGATATTTTATGGTCAACATCTTTGTACCCGTTAAACTCTCCAGTTACAAATGAACCGTGTATTCTGACTTTCATAATGAATAAAGTTTTATGAGAATAAAAATAGCAGTTGAAATAATCAAAACAAATGAACTTATTTCAAGTTTCTCGATGATTGATAAATGTAGAATTGCTTTCATAAAATTTAAGTATTAGTATAACTCTGTATTGAATTACTCTGCAAATATATAACGATTAGTTCATATATGAACTATAACTATCGTTAAATTATTCATTCGAGTTGAAATATTCTTCAATCATGTTTTGTTTTTCAACCGGGAAGCTTTTTCTATTGCCGTTTAGAAAATTTCTATAATTTCCTAAATCGTCTAAAATACCCAGTTTTTTAAAAAGGTTCTTCTTGTTTATACCTTCCATTAAACCCCTGTGTCTTTTTTGAGCCGATCCATTGTAATTTAGTTCTTTTTGTTCTTGTGTCATCTGTATTGGTCTATAAATTGTGAATAATAAATATCGTCTCTATTGGGAAGTCTTATCCCTAATTCTGTTTGAACTTCTGCCTGTATGTTTGTTAGAAATAAAGCAAATTCATTCATTTTCATTTTTGAAGTTGCTCCACTTTCCATCACTCCCGATTTGTAATAAGTGAAATTTTCTGAGTATTGCGAATTGTATTTTTCGCAGTAGTATTGATACAAGTCTTTTATCGGTTGCCCTGTCTCTTGGCTTATGCATTTTATCCAACCATGGAAACACGCATTTTGATCGTTGTTTCGTTTTGGCTTTTGTATTGAGATTTCCCACTCGCCAAAAATTAGCAAACTAATTTCTTTTTGCAACCAACCGAATAAATCATCAGTCGGAACGTATGAATTTGATTTTGAAAATTTACGTCTTTTCATACTTCGTGGGTTTCGTCCATTAAATCACTTAATATGTTCATTGGCTTTGATATTGCATTTATGGCAATAACAATTAAAACTATTACTATAACCACAAAGAAAACAAATATTCCAATTATTAATAATGCTGTTTTCATAATACTATTTTTAAAATTTATTTGTTGGTCATGCGGACTCAAACACGCAACTCGCCAGTGCATCAAAATTATTTATAAACTTAAACCCACTTTGGTCAGCCTTTACTGACCGAATAGATTGTTTTGTTTAGTTTTGCGTTTATGACCAGTTTTTTATGCGTTGTATTTAAACACGTCAATTATTTTAGTCTCAGTAAGGCTTTCGGGCTCGTAATCAGCTTGGCTGCCTTTCATTCCTTCGACAAGTCCCTCACGAGCTTCTTTCAAGTCATTTGCTTGAATAAGCATGTAGGAAGATATTTTCTTTTCAACTCCCTTTTCTTCGTCAAGTTGCAGGATGTTAACTTTTGCCCGGAACCACTTGTCTCCGTTTTCGTTTTCAAACATTTCGTTTACATTATAGCGTTTAATCGCTTGAACAGTAAACTCACCCGAAATAAAAGGTCTCATTTCCTCAATGATACGGGCTTCGGCTTCGGTGAAGCTTAATGCATCGACAAGGTGTTTCTCAGTTACCTTTACAATTTTGCCTTCCTCGGCTGTTTTTTCATACTTAATAGTACATTCAAAATAGTTGTACATGTTGTTGTTGTTTTTATGCCTTACGGCGGTTAATTATTTAATTTTTAGGGAATAATTCAGGCGATACAAGCATCCAAAAGTATTTAACTGTGTGGTCAAATTCTCTTGTCGGATAAAACGAATCTTCGCATAATTCTATAAGAAGCTCGTCCTTCTCTTCGTTGTATTTAAAGTTTACGGAGCAGTTGTATTCGGTGTTTTCTCTTTTTATTTCAGCCACAACACAACCCATATATTCCTCATACTTCCAAGTAAATTCAAGCCCGTAATCGCTGCACTCTGATTCAAGATACTCCGCAATTCTATTTGCAAATTTGTTATTCATATCATTTCATAAAATAAGTATTCAGTTCCCGAACTTCCATTTCTTCCAAATTGCCTAAATTAGCAATCAGATTTACGATTTTATCATTTACTGGTTTGGTGTAAATTCGACCGCTGCCAGTGCCGATGTAGAACATATTTTCACCACTAAAGCCGTAATGCTTTTTCAAGTCTAAACTTAAAATATTGTCCGCAGTGGTCGCAATACCATTTAGCTTTTTTCCTACAGCTATAAGTTTGTCAAATTCAGTTTTGAAAATGAGTAACTTTTCTTCATAAGCTATAATTTGAGCGGTTAATTGCTCAATTTTCACAAGAAGCAAATCTGTTACTTCTTCTTTGTTTTCTTCGGTAACTTTTACCGGTTCTGTTTTCTTTGCCATAAGTTTTTATTTTGAAATGGTAGTTTTATTTATTTTTTATCTGTTTTATTTTCACAGGATTACAGAAAACCCTCAATTAAAAGGCAAATCACTCCCGGCAGGAGGTGACGTTGCTACTTCGCTTTGAGACGTTGCGGGCGGGGCGGTAGTTTCTTTCGGCTTTTGCTCAAAATAGCTTATTTTGCCATCCCAATTACCCACAGGGATAGTTTCAATTACAGAGAAAAACGAATTATCTTCCATAACTAGGAATTTGCCGATATTGGCATACTTGTTTTTCGTTTCGTTGTTCTGATTTGTGAATGTACCGACTACAGCGCACATGTCATAGATTTTTTTTACTTTTGCCATTGTATTAGTTTGTTATACTTGTTTAAAATCTGGTTCTTCGTTCTCTTTTTTCTCATTTTCAGCCTTTAAAAGCTCCTCTTTTTTCTTGTCTTTTCGCATTGACAATAATTCGTGATTCTGCATTTTATGAAGACCTATTGTTTGCCATGCAGATAAAAGCTCATCAATTGATTTTGAATCGTAGATTAATTTTGAAAGCTCTTCGATTTTTTCACCTTCCGTTTTTTGTTTTGGAGCATCTATTTTTTGCCCAAGCTTGAATCTTTCTTTTCCAAATTCGTCAACAATTGAAAGTTCCGTTATTTTCCTGTCAATATAGCTAACGTGTGATACTTCAAATTTTGTTTTGCATGAAAATTTTCCGTTGTTTGATATTACTTCACTTTCGTTCAATCTTACCCAAATAAATGGAGTATCGTAAAGCTCTCGACCAATGCCAACATTTACATTTGCTCTTTTGAAAGAGTCGGAGGCTTGACCTTTTTTTTCATTTCCTTCAGCATCTTTTTTGCTTTCAATTCCAACATCTTGTTTTTTTATCCAAATTTTCTTTTCATCGTCCCAAATTTCAACAGTACAATAAAGATTTCCGTTGATTACCTCGTGCGTTCTTTGCCACCCGAAAACACCAAATGTTTCATCTAAAATTTTCATATCACAACGTGCATCTTTGTATATTAGCAATGTGCATCCGTTTTGATTCACGGTTTTAATTCGGACTTCAATTTCTTCCGCTTTAAGGGTTCTAATTTCTTTCATGTTTTTAATTATAAAATGTAAATAAATTGTTTACTTCATATCCCGGAGGTCTTGCATACATTATGCGCCTTTTCATAAACCCGGGTTTTAAAAATATCTCTGCACCACTCCAATTATTTGTTTTGTTGCAATAAAGGTGCTGATTTAGTAGATATTTGAATTTTAATGCACCTGAACCAAGTTTAAGCACATCATCATCAAATTTGTATGCCCAGTTTTCAGCGCTTACCAAAACTGCATCGTAAGGAGGTGATTTTTGTTGAAATACCCAAAAAAAGTCCTTCCATATTCCTGACCGTTGAAATTCAAAAAACTGATAAAACGCAGCCGAAATATCATAGTGAAATTTGGAAATTGTTTTATTAATAGTGTCCTCGTGTAAATCATCGACTGCAACAGTTTTCCAATCAACTATTTTCTTTTTTGTTTCCAAGTCTGGTCTATACTTAAATTTTGATCCTTCAAATTCGACAAAGTGCGACACTTCGGCTTTTCCCCATTTAATTAAATCTCTTACATCTTTCGATGTCTGACCACATCCGCTTAAAAGTTCATCAATCATTTTTTTTACTAAGTCTAAATCAGATTGTGAAACTAATTCTTTTCCTTCATTTTCAGCTTGAAAAGATTCATAAGCAGAACAATAAGCCGCTGTTTCTTTACCGTATGGCTTGCCAGTTGATTTATTTATCGGATTTTCAAATACTACAACTGAATTTTTAAACTGTTCCATTGAGCCTGTATTTACTATGCTTTCAATACAATTATGGTAAAGGCTTCCCTTTTCTTGTGCATCCTTGCCAATTTGGAACATTAAAGGATTTTCACGCTTGAATTTTGCGAACTTTGGACTAATCTCGTAGTCTTTTAGCTGCGTTGAGCTTACAAAGTCTTTATACTTTTCTCCTCTATGATACTCCTCATTTGAAAGATTATAAATAGTATTCTCCATTTTATTTATTTCTTGTGTGCGTTATAATTGAAAGTTAATATAAGTGCTACGAATAGCACAAAGCCGATAATCCAACACATATTAATTAAGTTCTAGTTTTTGAACTTCTTTTATTAATCGCTGAGAAAGTCTTTCGATACACTTTGAATAGATTTCTATCTTGTGCGGTGTATTTGGGAGGTTGAAAATAAACTCGGCTGACATACGGTAGTTTATATGTCCTTCAAAGAGTTTAATCGCTGATAAAATGCTTTCGATTGTTTCCATTATAGTTTTTCAATTTCAGACTCTGCCCATTTTTTGAATGCTTCGTGTTTTTGTTTAATTTCGTCCGTGGTAGTATTTAGCTCGGTAAATTCAGGTAATGAAAAAGAGTTTACCCAACTCAATGCTTTTTCTTTAAACGGTGCTTTCGCTGCTATTGCTTTAGCTTTTTGTTCTGCTAAAATTTCAGCGGTACGTTTTGCCAAATCTTCAGCTTCTTTGAATGCTTTTGCTTTTAGTTCAGCTTCAAGTTTAAAAATCCTATCTCTTTCTTCACTGTCTTTTTTCTCCTTTTTTACCATTTCTTCATGGTCGAATTTCCATTGTAGTTCAGCACCTTTTTTTATTTCAGTATATTCTTTTTGATATTCATCTTCTGGAAGTTCAATCATTGACGAATAGTTGCGAATAAAAATAATATACGGACGTAGCTCTTCGTTTCTTTTTGAAACTAATTCTTTTCGTACTTTTTCTTTTTCGTCTGCTTCGGCTTTTTGTTTTGCCAATAAGTCCGCTTGATTTTTACGCTCGATTTCAAGTTCCTTTTCTTTGCGGTCTGCTTCGGCTTTTGCGATTTCTAAATCATCTTTAATCTTTGCCTGTTCAGCTTCTTTTGCAGTGCGTTTTTCAATAGCAGAATTTACAATTACCATGAAGTTATCTTCGGACATTTCGCCAAAACAAACACTTTCGTAATTGTCGATAAACTCAACCAGCCTGATAGTTTTGTTTTTCCGTTTGGTGTTCAATTTCTCTTTTTTTTCTGCTTCAATACGTGCTATTTCGGCTTGTTTTTCGGCTTCAATCTTTGCTTCATAAGCAACTTTCAAACCTTGCAAATATGCTTCGTAAACTTGAACTTCCATGTCTCCAATCGCACTTGCTGGATGTTCGGTATATTTACTTACTTCCAAAAGTCTTTCGGCTTGTAATTGCGCTTTTTTTGCCTTTTCGATATTGGCAAAATAGTTTTCGATCTCTGAAAGTTTTTCTTCCATCTGCTCAATAGGCAAAGTTTCATCGTTTTTTATTGAGTCTACAAATAAACCACCTGCACGAAAATACGCTTTTTTATTTTTATGAACATCTGCAATCCCTGTGCGAACTTTAACCAATTGAAGCCTAACTTCTCTAGCTTGTTTGCAAATAGCGGGTGTAATTTCGGCGGTTAATAATTGTTCATAAATCTTTGCTAAAGCGTTTCTTTCAATAACTTTAGGCAAAAATGCCTGTTCAATAGTTGTAGCCTCAACAACTTCTAACCCAAATTCTTTAGGGTCTTTTTTTACTAATTCGTTTGTCATATTTTTTTTATTATTTGATTAATACTTTGATATAATTTAATGTTAATATCCAACCCACCAATCAGAAAAAGAATCATCGTCTTTAGTGGTATCGTCTGGGGGTAAATCGTAATCGAACATAATTTGTTGTTTTAAAGTACTCTGCAAAAATACTACTTATTATTCATATATGAATTACTTTTACAGTTAAATAAACGTTAGCAACTAAAAATAAATGTCTTTAATCTTCTTAAGAGTAAATTTATTTTTCTGTGCCATTTGAATAACTAACTGTTCACCACCTTGCCGTAAGTATTTAGCCGGATTTATTTTCTTTGATTGCAAAAAGCGATATGCATCTATGCAATCAGAATTTAGTCGGATAGTTATTACATTGCTATTCATTTAGTTGTGAAGTTTTGTAACACAAAAGGTACACATATAATATTGTTAGGTGCAAGATAAAGAAACGCACCTTTGTGCAACTTCGACAAGCCATTTGGCTAAGTCAACTGGTGTTGCTTCCCTTTCATATGCTGACACTTCAGGTTTATATCCGGGGTCTCCTTTTCTTTTTGAACTTGTAATTACGCATTGCACTAAATCAAATTTAATAGGCATTTCAGGTAAATCATTTTTCGGACAACCGCAGATATATAGTAATGTTTTTTTCTCAGCTCTATGACCAAACCAACTTTGATTAATGCATAATGTATAACCTCCAAATTCGTCAACTTGTGAGCCGGTTGGTAAGTTCATTTCTTTCCATAATTTTGAAGCCCTCGGGTGTTCTAAAACTCCGCCATATTTTCGGATTTGATTAATTGAATAAATGGCAAGTTCTTTTTCTCCCTCACGTGGTTTTGCAAAGTGGCTCAGCTGCCCCCATGCTCTGCATGGGGGATGTGCTACAATTGGATTTCCTCCCGACCAGTTCAAAGCATTTCTTTCAATATCCCAGCAGTCAAGCCCCATTGTTTTGTAAATCGAATCTTTTCTTGTAAATAAAATTGATACCATTTGAATAAAGATTATCCAGCACCTAACACACGTGTATGTGTGGTTTGGCACTTATTTATAATTAGAAAATTTATCTCCCGTATCGGCTTTTGTGGTATTCGGCAGCTCGTCACTCGCTATTGCCAAATCACCCATACACTCGGTCGTTAGCTGCTATTTTAAAAAAGACGAAGATTTGTTCGCTTCGACAGCTATTTTTAACACCCAAATTATTTGAGCATGAAAAGACAATTCGTTTTCGACAGCCATTTGTTTTAGTGGCTTTATAAGTTCGACAGGAATGTCAATTAGTTTTTTCATTGTTTGATTGATTGATAAGTTATGTTCCACAATATACCGTTTTGATTTTTACCTAAACAAAATTTAGGATTTAGTTTTACAACTTCGAAAATCATTCCTTTAGTCCTACTTCCATTCGTTTCAAAAATATCGCCAACTTTTAAAGTTTTCTTAATATCAAAATTTACAGATTCTCGTTTCTTTGAAATAACTTCAATAACCATTGCGTTTAATTTTTTCAAATCTTCAATTGACAATGCGTTAAGTTTTTCAAAATTTCCAGTTTCTTCAAAAATAGAATAAAATCTATCTGCTTTTAGTTCTGCTGCAATTTCTGCATTAATTTCGGATGCCATAATTTTAGGGATTAATGTAACTCGGTATTGAATTACTCTGCAAATATATATTATATATATTGCATATACAAATACTCATTGAAAGTTTAACGAATATTAAGAGAAGAAAGATAAAACAGCAGCTAACACTTAAATATAGGCATTAGCTTGCTGTATCTGTATTAGGAGCATTACCACCCGCACCACCGAAAGTAAAAGTATTAAAGTGTTCAGCACCGCATCCCGCTATTGCCTATATTTTTGGGTCGTTATGTACTATTTTAGAAAAGAAAGCGAAACCCAGTGAGAAACTTGACCGTCACCTTTTGAAATAGAATCATAACGTATTTCATTGAAATTACTTGATTGAAAATCATAGCGTTCTAACTTTAAATTTCCGAATGAATTTTTAGTCAAAACTATATCCGAAAATCCGTGACTTTTCTGCTCTGGTAATTTGTCATTAACTGAAATCCATTTCGTTTCATGCTCTAAATATAGCTTCATAGCTGATTCAACATGACTAACTTCTAAAGTTCCTTTCGGTGGTTCGCAAATCCAAATTGTGCGTAAAAACTCTAATGGTAACATAATTATAATTTTAAAGATGAATATAAGAGAAAAACAGTACATAACACTTAAATATATGCAATGTGGGGGTGAAGTCGCCCGTACGATACTATCCTACTAAAGCAGCATTTTTACTCGCAGAAACTTCAATTGATGCCATCCCCCACTGCATATATTTCGGTCGTTATGGTTCACTGTAAAAAAAGATCGGAGTTTACCTCGTTTCCCCAAGCGTGCCATCCTTCCGAATTTTGACGAGCGAACAATTCAACTCGTGGAATATCGCCCATAAGTTTGACAATTCGATCTCTTGTTTCAGCAGGTTTTTTGCTGTGTACGTCAATTGGTGCATGAATAATTGAATGGACACCCATATCAATCCGTTTAGGGCTTCCTTTTACTGCAAGCAAACAAACCTCTGCATTGCTTCGTGTCCATCGTCCCATTCCCCAAAAAAAGCTATCAGCCTTCTTGTTTTTCTTTACCCAAGTAAAAGCATTTGTTTTATAGGTAAATCCCCATGCTTTTATTACGTCCAAAGCCTCTTGTAGCTTTGGAAAAGTAGCCCACATAAATAAAATGCAATCCTGATCAGCTATTTCATTTATTGGTAATTCTTTAATCTGATCAACACTCATAGTTCTATAATGTCTTTCTGCCCCACCTCTGTGTAAGCATTTATCATCGTATTGCCATGCTGGATCTGCGTAAATAATTTTGTATTTCATGTTTTTTGATTAAGAAAGAAACAGCGAAACCATAACACAAGGCTAAGGTCAACCGCCAATTTCTACGGTTAAGCAGGTTCATCGCCCGCATTTACATTTATATTTTACGACAGGTCGGCTCACCGCATTTGGCGGCTGCCCCAAGCCCAGTCGTTATGTGCAAGCATAAGAAAAAACCTATGCTCGCACGAAAAGATTAAAGAACTTGAATTGTTTCTTTCAAATATGAAAGTTTCTTTTCAGTTTCTTCGATTTCCATTTCTCTTTTTGACCTAACTAAAACTCTAATATGACTTAAAGTTTCGTTTTGGATAGCTGGCTCATATTTTGAAATAATAGCATTTGCCACTTCTTCAGCCATAAGAATCCATTCTGGTTGAACTTGTTTTTGTAAACAAGAATCGTTGTACTTTGCTTTCGATTGTTCTTCGTAATTCATAACTTTTTGAATAAATGATTAATATATAATTGATTAAGAAAATTAATGTAAGAGAATGCCAGCACATAACATGCACCCATAATCAGTGGCGAGTTCATCGCATTTCGGAGGTTTGCCACCCGCATTGGCTTCATCGCCTGTCTGACAAGTCAGCTCCCGCATTTCGCCACATGCTCATGGCTGTATGCGTTATGTGGCATTATAAAAAAGAACGCCAACTAACTATGAAGTGAAGTCTATCATTATGAAGTCTATCTCTAAATTCATTCTGCATATTTAGACTTCCTGAAAAAATTCTATCACATGAATCTTTTAATTCGATGTAAGTTAATTGCTCTGGCATTTTTTCGTCAACTGGAATCCAACGAAGTTTTTCTTCATATTCCTTTTGGCATTTCAAAAATCCAGCGGTATACGCTTCGGATTGAAACTCTTCTGTGCTTATGCAGCGGGAAACTCTTTGACCAAATAATCTTTTTTCTTTTTCTGTCTTAGCGTAAATTTCAGCTTCGACATAAATTTCTGATTCTGATTTCATATTTATTTTTTTTGAATGGATAATTTAAGAAAGAAATGCAAGCGCATAACACACTCCTAAGCAAATCAGCCCGCTGACGTGGTATTTGGAGGCTATACTTCCGCATGAACGACATCGAATTACTAAAGCGAAGTTCCCGCATTTGGGCTATTGCACATAGAAATATGCCGTTATGGATACAAAAGTACATAAACTATTCATATATGAATTATATTGTTAGTTAAATGTTTGAAATGGATTAATCTTTTAACTTACACGAATAAAAAAAACCGCCCAAATCTCACGACTTAGACGGCTTGTGATTTTATGCCCAAAGTTTATTGGCTAGTTTTAATTTAGCTTCAATATCGTTTAATTCCTTTTTTGCGTAGGTCAATGAAAAAGAATGTGATCTTTCAATAGTTCCATTTTTTAATCCTTCGTGCTTTACTTTTGCTTTTTCAAGTTCAAATTCGTAAAACTCCAAACTTTCCGGCATTGACAAATTAATTGTGAGTGCTTTATTTGCCCAATACGCAACCCTATCATCATATCCCTTTGCTTTTTCTGACAATTCAACAGCTTTACTCATTCTATTGTGGTTACGTTCGATTGGTGCCCGGTGTCTGCGTTCCGAATGGTGTCCTGCTTTAATAGGTTCGCCCAGTGCGAGAAAATCAGCTCCTTCGTGCGATGCTTTCCAATAAGAATCGCTTTTATTTTCTGCATTTGATGAAGCGGTTTGAAGTCTTTCAATTTTACGTTTTGCAAATTCCTGAGCGTTAAACCCGTCAGCCCGGACAATTGAATAAAAGTAAAATCCCTCTTTCGTTTCGCCCATGAGATTAAAGACGATACATTCATTTTCTTTTCCGTACTTCGTTTCGACTAAAATAGTTTCTCCCTTTTCGTGTTTTTCAGTGCATTTTGCAATAAAAACGTTTGCTGTAAATTTAGAGTAAGTGTTCATGTTTTTTTAATTTAAAGTGAATAATTTATATTTAACTATTAATAGATATGCAACATTATCTCCACAACTCTTAGTGTTCGATATCCAAACAATTAAGAATGTAGTATGAATAAGCCTTTAAAAACAATTTTGGCTCACACAAAGCAGTATAACCGACCCATCTCCACATGGCATAACGTATTCATTTAATCAGTTGTGTTCGTCAGTTGTGGGACATTGCGGGCTATTTGCGTTATGGATTATACTACTCAATCATTTTTCTTATAGTTCAAATTGTCTAAACTATTTTGAGTATGAATTAAAACTCAAATATCATTTTGTGGATTGCCAAATGGATTAATGGCATAAAATGAAAAAACCCCAAAGCGGGGTGAGATACGCTTCGAGGTTTTACACAAAAACGAGGGAAAGCATGAATAAATTCAAGCTCTCACCCTCGAATTGTGCTACAAAGATAAAACAAGTTTTCAAATAAACAATCTTTTGAACAAAAAAAATATCAACTACTTTCACAAGCAGCTGATATTATCGATTAACCTTAAAACTATGTACGAAAACATGAATCAAATTATCTTTCTCCACTTAAAAATGCCATAAATAACGGCTAATGCTAATATTGCATAATCGGCCCACCCGAACCATTTTGTTTTAGATACGGTTTTATAGACAGTAACCGTTTTGTATGTTGTTTTTACAAGTTCTTTCCTATCATGTACCTTCGTTTCAATAGTTGAAACTTTCGCAGGAATAAAGCCTTTATTCTCGATCGAGTGGTGCAATAGTCCTAGCGAATCAATCGAAGCATAGGAAAAGGCTAAATCAGTTGTCAAGAATGAATACTTTACAGCAATAACACTTTGTTTTTGTGGTAAGTACTTTACAACTGTATCTTTTACAGTTATTCTAACTATACTGTCGTGCCACCTGTCGATATATTGCGTGTCGTGTATGGGTTTGCACCCGAATAATAAAATAATGGCTAATAAGCCAATTAAATATGTTTTTTTCATTGTTGTTTTATTTTAAAGTTTTTCATTGCTTTTGTTATTCGCCTTGTTTGGGCAAATCTTTTTATCCGTACAATTACGAATATAGACAGGATAAGTATAATTGATTGAATAAAAGGTGTTTCCATTTAGTGTATGTCTAAAAATGGTCTAAATTTACGTCTAACTGCAAAATAATTGCTTAACGTTTAGACAAATGCTAAATTATATGTTCTCTGTATTTCAAGAATTATTTCTTCGTAGGTCATACATATAGGTTTTTTACCCGGTTAATCCATCCATTAAGAAATTTGTAATTTGTCTGTGTCATTTTTTCGTCATAAGTGGCTTTTCCGTGAGCGGATTCAAAATGCTGTAGTGATTGCGCTGCTAACTTACAATAAAAATCTTCTCTAGCTATAATAAACTTTGAACACGTTGTTTTGTCATTATTGGCTGCGTTTATTGATATGTTGCCTAAAATGCCATCAGATACAACGTTTAGAATTGTTTGAAGCGTTTTAATTGAATGGGTAACTCCTGAATTAACCGCAAAATCAAATAAATGAAGAGCCAATAATTCATCGGTAAAAGCATCTACTTTACACGGAATGCAATATTCTTTCGTGTAAATATCAATTGCCTGTCTTTCTGTCAAGTTCTGAATATCCAAATTAGGAAATGACTTTTGGCAAATCCCATATTTTGTCAAACCACCTGCATCGGCAGAATCATTGGTAACTTTTGCGCCACCTTCATTTACAAGTATTTTTCGGATAAATTTTTCTGAGCGTGTCATGCTATTTTTCTTTTTTGATGTCCGTTAGTTGCACAATTTTGATTAATTTCATTTATTTTAGTGCTATTTTCCTTTGTTTCAGGAAGAACAAATTCCATCAAGGTTATTAATCTAGTTACCTGCTCAGCCAATTTATCTACTTTGTCCTCTGTCTTGTTATTCCTTCGCTCTGAATTAGCCCAAATTACGCCAATTAATGCTATAACTACGACTATCATCCAACCCAAAATAACTAATCCTCTATTTATTTGATCGGATGTCGAATTTAGTTCATTAACTATTTGTGTGGCTGCGTCCAATATACTCATAATTGATAACTTTTTATTCCGTAAATATAAAGATAATTTTCTTTTTAGAAAACTTTTTACTGATTTATTTATGGATTATTTTCTTTTTTGTCAACTTCTACGCTCGTTTCTTTTGTTGTAGTAGTTGATTTAGAGCTAGTTGGAAAAGATTTAAAAAATTCTGCTGCAATAGCCCCGATACAAAAAAGAATAATTAAGAATAGGTACAGTAGCACGGTTTCATTAACTGTCTTACCTTCCATGCTTCCAACCATTAATTTGTAAAAGTACCAAAGGCAAATGTATAGAGTTATAGCCTTTCGGCTTGCCTCGCCTTTTTGATCTTGGAAAAATCCTGCGAGCCATTTTATTAGCGTGATAAACCAGTTGTCTGCTTTCATTTTATGCCTCCTAAGATCGATAGTAATTGACCGGATACAATCACACCGTAGATTTCGGTATTCAATACCGCATCTTCAATCAGTTTAAAGTCGGCATCGTCCACCTCAACAAATGGTTCTGTAAATAATCTTTGAGCTAAGGAAAAGCATTTTAGTTTTCCTCCTTCTTTATTTGATAGGACGATGTTTGATAATGCTTCGCCAGTAGTCAGCGAAGCATTGTTTTCTGTCTTTAAATCTTCACCTTTGAAATTTACTAATACTTCTTTTGTCTGAATTGATTTCATATTTTTATTTTTTAATTTATTAAGTTGCAAATATAATGATTTATTGGCAATTATGCTACTTTTTTAAATATAGTTTCGACATTATAGGTACAACCGGTAAATGTTCCGGTCGTTGCAACGGTTATCGATGTTGAGGCTTTACAACGGATATTTAAAGGAATGCCCATATAAGCTACTGCTCCATTTGCAAAGGCGATATTAGTCCCGATTGTTCCATTTACCAATTGTAAGTTAAGCGTTGCCGTTCTTGCTGTATTGCCTTCGTCTGTATATGCGACAGTCACTGTGAATGCCTCGGCACTAGATGTAGTTACTAATACATTCGCACATATTTGATAAGAACCATCTGTTGCAGGCAAAGTAAATGAATGTACATTTGCATTCGCTGCCGTTTGTGCTGTTGCCCGCCCTGTTTGGGACATAACAAACATCCTTCGTACTGTGTTTGTTGTTATTGTTCCATAAAATGCATCGGTTAGAAATTCAACTGATCCAGCGGTTATATTTGCGCCAGTAGTTAACGCCCCTGAATTTAATTTTAGAGGTGCTCCGTTTGCAACATCTGACCCTGCCGCTAAGTGTAAAAGTGCCGTTGGCGCAGATACCATGAGCCCCACTCTGTGCGTAGATGTCCAATACAATGTACCTGACTGTGCTCCGTGCGTAGACGCATTATTTCCGAGTGCGTAAACTCCGGCTGAAATCTCGCCAATTGTCATGTTGGATCCTAGTCCATTCGCTTCCATTAAAATACCCGCACTCGCTGTTTCTGAGTGAGCGTAGAAATATCCATTTGAATGTATGGAGAACCCTCCTGTAGCCCTTATAGTTCCACCAACATCTAAAGTGACTAATGGATTGGTTACGGTACCAAGTCCTAATCTAGCATTATTAAGCAGCGTTCCTAGTATGGTTGCTCCGTTAGTTCCTCCAAGCCATTGATGTGCAATTCCTGTAGTAGTTCCGATGCCAGTTGTAGATTTATATGTTATATTTGAACCAACGGATGAACCCCCTACCAGCAAAGGGACAGTTAAACTTGATGAAAATGAAGGGTCTGTTAAAGAGGAAATAATTGCAGCTCCTCCAACCGTAGGTATATTGGTAAATTCGCCATCAGTCGCCCACAGCTTTGTAAGTCGGGATCCTGTTGCTCCTATTATTTGACTTACTGTTTGGTCGGTAAGAACTAATCCTGATGGCAAATGACTTAATGCTATCGCACGGGTCTTTAGACTTAACGTTGCAGCATCGTAATAAGTAAACTGGCTATCTGTTGGAGTTTCTTGAATTGTTGCTATTTTCAGTTCGTACCCCACATCCCCTACTCTAGCAAAACCGTCTTTATCGAATACTAAGCGACCATCGTTTACGCCATCATATAATTTAGCACGAATGCCAACAAACGCACCTGTAGCAAGTCCCGCAACAGCTCCATCACGAAGTATTATTTCGTCTTTAGTGGTATAGATTTGTTCTGCATGAGTTTCATAAGAACTACCTGTTTGTGAAATACTCTCAACATGTAATACTCCTGCATTATCTAAATTAATAGACTTTGTAAGGTCTGGACTTTTTAAGGTAGAATCGCTACCTGATGTATGTAGTGCCGATTGTTGCGCATCGGTAACATAGTTTTTGTCTGTACTCGCAGTAATATCGGCTGTTGTTGCATCTGCTCCACTTGTAACCAATCCCTTTGAATCATAAGTTATTTTTGTTTTGGTTGCTCCGGTTATGGGGGTATTTTTCTGCACAAACAGTCCAATCACCCATGCTAGTATTTTTATTTTCTTGATAGCCCCACCGATCGCCTGAGTAAAATTAACTGTGTCATCCGCTGAAATGGCATCTTCGGCAACTCCCACTCCTCTCGATAAATCGTCATTTTCGTTTACAACATTTTTTATTGAATTGGCATCTGATGGGTCTAACCACTCAAGTGATCCGGTATCATATCCAGTTTTGTCTGCGTAAGGTATTTTAGCCATTGTGTTTTAGTATTGAAGAAAATGAAACGGTAATTTATAAGGTAGCCCTTGCGCTCTTTCTTGTCTTGCAGCTGTTGAAAGATTCAAAACACTTGCTGTTTTTGTGATATTGTTTTTTTTATCAAATTGATAAGTTTCATCCCAATAGATATTTGTGCCAAATTTTATTTCTGAATTAATGTCTAGTCCTGAATTGTCATTGATTAATTTAGATAACCCATCGAATACACCGTAAGTTAATAGGCATATATCATATAGTGATTGGTTTTTTATAGCTGTGTAAATCATTTCAATTTATTTTAAATTCCATTTCGATTAAATATGCTCCGCCACTTGCACTACCGCTTAAACCAATACATCGATAATAACGATATTCGGTTGTGTTTTTATTTAATTCTGTCATTGTTTGCGCCACACATCCTTTTATAGGCACTATTGTAGGGTCTGTTACCCCTAAAATAAATCTGTCTCCAATATTTTCCCAAGCAATATCATCATCACTACCCTGCCATTGCCAGTACCCATGAGTGCCAAGTATATCTTGATATAATTTTACTTCTTGAACTATTTTTCGACTCCCGAAATCAAATTTAAACCAGCAATTTAGAACATCCCCATTTATATATCCGCCTATTTCTGCATAGGTAGCATATATGCCATCTAAAAAAGACTTTCCCAATAAGGGGTAATGTGTAAATATGTCCCCTTGTTGCGAGTATATAATTAAAGAAAATCTATCTCCGCTACCAAGTGTATTTTCATAGCTTGTTTTCAAAGCCACCAAAGTTGAAATATTTATTTTGTTGTTTTGAAGGTATTGATTTGTTTGCAAATCCGCACATAAAGATTCATCATAATTAATATCTTGCCCTACTAAATGCGAATCAATGCTTTCAATTCCATTATCAGTCATAAGTTTGGATAAAAAGTCAAGTCTGCCGTATGTCATTAAACACACGTCATAAATACTTTGCCCCTCTAATGCCTTATAAACTAACATTTGGATTAATTATTAATTGTCCATTTTCAAAACTTACAATCGGGTTGCAAACATAACCATCGCTTGACAATTGCATTTTAATTGCCCGAATCAATGCTGCCGAATCTTTACTTTTGAGATATTGCTTAATTCCAACCCCATCGGTATAGTTTTCTTTCCACCAACCTACATTTGCGCTAATAGTGTCTTCTACGTGCTGCGAATCGCTCTCAGCCAATACAAAATCGTTGTCTAAAACAACAATGTCGTTATCCTGTAATTGTAGGTCAATTCGTACCATGCGTAACGGTTAAATTTTCGAGTGAATCAAAATTACTTATATTTGGGATTGTCGCTTTTGCCGTTGTCCAACTTGCACCCGCATCAACAAAAGATGTTGCTTGCATCGCTGTTAATGCTGTTATTATACCTGTGACTGTATTTTTTAGATTGGTTAATTGAGTTTTTAATTCACCCGCTTTCACCAATCCACCAAAAGTACCATCCTGAAATTGTATCTTTGTATTTGCAAATATAGTTATATTTTTTATTTCTGAAAACTGTACGACAAAAGGCTCTACATTTACAGAGAAAATCACTTTTACAGTTGAGTTTAATTCAGGCTCAATCAGAAAACCATCGTCAACACTTGCCATTAATTTGACTGTTGGCAATTTATATTCTGTGTGTCCTGCTATAACCGTACAAGCGCACGACCTTGTGGGTAAATCAACAGAATCAACAGAGGCATCCGCATAAACCACGTTGTCGACTTTATGAAGTCCGCACATTTTTACAATTGCTTCTATAATCGATCTATCGCTCATGTTCTTATTAAATAGTCCAGTTGGATTTCCTGCCTAATGCCATTCATTCCACAAGTATAATTCACACTTTTACATTTATAAGTTCCGTTTCTTTCTTTGAGCACCGGATCAATGATTTTGATATTGTCTCCTGTCTTAACGAATGGTATGCCAAAGGTAGTGAATTTTCCTTTAAATCCTGAATAATAGTACTTTTTTAATTCTTGTGTTGCCAAGTTCACAAGTTCAGCCATATTTTTAGCCATTGGGTATTGCATGGTCATTCTTTCGCCTCCGCTGTTTGGCGGATAATCTCCCCCGGCTGGCTTATGAAATTCTCTAGGCTTATCACTATCGTTTTCTAATGTGAGCAGTACTTCAATACGTTTCTTTTTTGTCTTTGCGTGTCCGTCTTTTGTGGTCTGCCCTGTTTCTTCTTCAATATGATTTGATGCAAGAATAGAAAGAACCATATCTTCTTTTCGCTTGTATTGAAGTTCGTCAGAAATGATATTTTCTTGAAATTTAAAAACGTGCGTATTTGCTTTGCTTTCGTCATAAACAAAAATCCCAATATATAAAACGTTTTCTCTAAAATAGCTTTCAAAGTGATATGTTTTGCGTAACCTACCCAATACTTCGGCTACCGTCTCATTGCCAACTCGAAACTCTCCAAATGTCGTGCTTCCAAGCTCTTTCACGGAGAATTTATTAGTTGGGTTTGCGTTGTTCCAAGGTTTCAATAAATCCTCTAAAATAGCCTTTAATGTCGTGCCGTTTGGATATGTCTTTATCGGTGCGGGTAATTGTTTTAACTTCCAAAAATTATCCTCGCATTTAAACTCAATCGGTTTTTTAGATGAAATTTCCGAAATATACCCGCTAAACAAGTGGCTTGTGGCTGTTTCTGTCCCCTCTGTTACTTCCTGCCCATTACGCGTATAAACATAGTAGTAATCCATTGTTATAGCATCCCCCCGCATTAAAAGAGGTGAATCAATGCCTCCGATATTTACATTAAAACCGCTTAAATTCTCTTTTGATCCGTTTGTATCGTTTATAGCAATGATGTTTTTTGGAAGTATTACTTTACCTTCGTTGGTAAAATCCCTCCAAGAATCCGAGCATGATAACTCATGGCAAAAATCAAAACGCAATGTTTTGTTTCTGACTACACCGCTTAAAGGTGTTTTTTGAGTGATGATTATTTTGCTTTTTACTCGAAACATGTTATTGTGTAATATGTAATTCTACAGGGTAATCACTCATTGCATTTAAACTAAATGTCTGATAAGAGTAACCACCTTCTTCTTGCTCTAAACTTCGATCATCAAAAACGATATTGTAAATATCAAGATTATTCAGATAATCAGATACAACGGGAATAGAAACAGGGGCTTTGATAAGCATTTTCAAAGCATTAACTTCGTCTTTGGGATAATGTCCGTTTTTGCCTGTGATAACACCTCTGAATGAAATCATTGCATCGCCTTCTCCGATGTACTCCTTTACCGTTCCGTTTCGCCCTTGTATTTCTGTCTTAACGATATTGCGAGGGAACGAAACTGAAACGAGAATAGCTTGAAATGTGATAATCGGCAAAACGTAAACAACGCCATCAATACCGGTATAAGTCGTATTTCCTGTTTGTCCAGCTCTAGTACCAAATGTCACTTGTGAGTATACATCAGTTCCAAGCTCTGATTTTCCGTAATTAATGACATTGTTTTGAACGTCGTCAGTAATTACAATCGGAATTTCATAATCTTTATTCGTAGATTGTTGTTGTTCGCTCGGTTGGCGTTTCGGAACTAATGATTCATTTAAACCACTAATAACATTCAAAGCTAAGCCAATGGGCTTTTTATGGTCTATTATATAGTTTTTCATAATTAATAATCTGCCACCATTAATGAATCATGCGTTGCACCTACTAAGATTGCGCTCACTTTTTCTTTGAGACTTCCAAGTCCTTCTTGTATGTTCGTTGTTGAGATTGTAAAATCTTTAATTAAAGGAGCGTTATAGGCTACGTGAATGTTGATTGTCTTTTGCCCTTCGGCTTTTGTTTTGGGGGCGGGTGCAGCTTTGCCATCTTTCCCATCATTACCTGCTGCGCCTGTTTTTTTGGGAATTAATGACATAATCGAAGATTTATCATCTTTCGTAATCATTCCCTTTTTTATCTCTGCATCTAATTCTTGTGATAAATGCCATGTTGCATTCGATAACGCCCCGGCAGTTATTTTATTTTTAGACACCAAATCAGAAAGTTTTTTCGCTTTTGACTCCTCTTTCGCTATTACATTATCGGTTGTGTTATTCCACGCTGTTGATATTTCTCTTGATGCGTGCTGAGTGGCACTTATAACCATATCAAGCCCTCTTTTTATAATGTCAGGTTGCAATGTCACAGCTCCCAATATTACACCTCCCAGCCCCGCAAAAACTTTAACAACATTATATACCACCGATTTTGTTATTTCCCACATTTGTTTCATCGCATTCCCGAAACTTCCAAAATGACGAACAAGCGCAATTATTCCAGTAATCAAAGCCGCAACACCAATTACAATTAACCCAATCGGATTTGCATTCATTGCCAAATTTAAAGCCCACTGAGCAGAAGTTAATACACCTAGCCCAGTAGCTCGTGCCATATCCCAACCCAATAATAATTCACTAGCAGTTACACTCAATCCTTTCCAAAAGACATTTAATTTCTCTAAGGCAATTAACCCTATCATAATGCCTTTATATGTCGCATATAAAGTTAACACAGTCCCAATAATAGTACTATGCTCTTTCATAAATCCAACAATATCTTTAACACCACCCGCAAATGATTCCAACGCAGGCATAACATCTTTGATGATACCCATTACATACTCACCAATCGCCAATTTTGCACTACCCATTAATTTATTGAATCGTGCTATTGGATCAGCGTTAAACATCGCCTCCGCAACTCCGGCATAACCGGAATGAGCGATTGCATCCATCATGAATTTTTGCGCTCCGATTAAGTCACCGCTTGCCTGTATTTGTTTGATACGGGTCTTTTCTTGTTCGGACAAAATAACCCCATAGCGTTGCATTTTTTGAAGCCCCTCTGTTGGGTCTGCTAATGCCTTACCGTACATGATTGCCGTTTCTTTCAATTCATGTCCTGTTTGTTTAGCAATGTCCGCAACCAATCCCATAGATTGATTAAATACATCCTTTGTGATTGAGGGGAAAGTCAAAAGCTGTGATTGCATGTCGGTAATATCAACCCTACTGGCTTGAATTTTCGAGGACAAATCTTTCGCCATTGTTTTCAAATCTTCCATTGACATTCCCGCTTTTTCGCCTGTTGCCGTGAGGTTGGCTTCGACCTTTGCGGTTACTTGTTCAAGTTCATGGAATTTTTCAACGCCTTCTTTTACGAAAGCAAATCCCTGATAAGCGGCAAATGATAAACCAATAGCGGATGCAATGCCTTTTACAGCTCCGAGAGTTGATTCTAATTGAGTAGCTTGCGAAGTGGCTTGTGATAACCCCCCTGCAAGATTCCCCTTTAAATTTAACACATAATCTACTATATTAGTCATACTCTATTCTTCAAATTTTGCCTGATAAAAAACTTCTGCAAGGTATTTTGATTTTGCCCACGCCTCGCAAAATTCATCTTCTGTAAGTTCGCTTGGGTTTATATGCAAGCAGCCCTGAATGAGGGCTGCCATTTGATGATAAGTTGATTGTGCAACCTGTGCTTCCGAATCAACTATTTTTTTTTAAATGCGTTTGCTGCAACGTTTATAATACTCATTGCGGTTGATGCCATTCCTAAACGGAAAACATCGCAATCATTTTCTTCTGAATAAGTACGAGGATCTGACTCTTCTTTCAAGGTCAAGGTACTACGCATTTCTTCGGATGATGAAAATAAACCTTGTGAGTTCATTTTATCCATTGCGTAAATTTTCTGCAAGTAACTTGGTTCTTTCAAATAGCCAACTACACGCTCGTTATTTGCACCCAAACCTACATAAACATGTACTTTTGATACTTTGTGTTTTGCTGCTAAAGTAACGCAATTCTGCTCTAATGTGGCGATTTCCTTCTCCACCAATTCAACAGGCAAACTTACCGTTAATGCAATTTCTTCCGATGGATTTACAACGTTAATTTCTTCTGCTGTAATTTCTTGAATGTTTTCTGTTTTTTTCATTTTTCTGTTTTTTAAATTTGTTTTCTGAAAACCGCCACCCCCGAAAGAGTGACGGAAACAGAAAGCAAGGAAAGTTATTTTTTAATGTCCCCTATTATTAAAGGGATTTTCACTGTTAGCTTGGTGTCGCCTTCTTTTGCTGAAAATGGGTCTTCCATAAATTCAACCGCTAAAAGGGTATCACTTGTTGCATCTGCCAAAGAATTTCCGTAAAGTACTGGAATATCGAACCAGCTAATCTCCAAAGGGTTGCGATTTGGTGAAGCTGCAATGATTTTTTTCCATTCGTCCGTGTAGATTTCAATTGAACCATCATACTCCTCACGTCCGTAACCACGACTTACAGGTTTCTTCCCTGCTCCGTAGTTGTTAGTTTTCGCTTGTTTCTTCTTGTATTCAATTGAAACGATACCTTGAACCGGAACACCGAATAAAACAACCTGAATACTCGACCATGAATAATTAACTCCGTTTATAAGTGCCATAATATTTTATTTAAAGCTAATTGGAACAGTGATATTGCGGGCAATACCATTTTCATTTAGCACGATGTTAATAATTAAAGTTCCGTTATTCACGTTCTGAGTAGGATCAATATATACGTCACTTTCTGAAACAACACTTAAATCAGTATCACGTTCCATTTGATAAAGTGGCTGTAAAGCCAATGTCTGCAAATAAGCAATAGTACTTGAAATTAATGTTCCATCAGCATTCTTATATAATTTGCCTTTTAACGTAGGTATCAAAGCCGAATAAATACCTCTGATTGCTTTATCAATTACCCGGTTATCGTTAATATAAGCGTAATCGCTTGCAACGGTTATCGAAGTATGATTTTCGTTGAAATAAGTCCCTGAGTAACCAGTGTATTTCATACCAAAAATATGACGTTTCAAATCAATTGCATCAAGTGCTGTATCAGTAAAATAAGATACCAATTGACCATTTGCAAAAGCAGGAATTTCGTTTTCAGTTCCGTTCGACAAATTAAACTTATCAATTGGTTGTCCGAAGTCTTCACTTGCTGCCGATTTACTCAACATGCCTAATGCGATTCCTAAGTTAGTAATTGATTTGCCCAAAGACAAATACAAATGATAACCTAAACCGCCTCCGTCTTGTCCAATAATAGAACTAGTTTTATAGGCTGTTAGTGTTGACACGTCCGCAATTGCGGTTATATCTGCCGTAGCTTTCAAGTTAGCTGCATAAAGAACAGAAACAGGCTTGTGTTTTGCGTCACAATTAGCCAAAACCTCCGCTTGAATAGCAGTCAAATCCGCACTTGCATAAACAGCATCTTTGAAAACCCCGATTTGGCGAAGTAAGCCGTCTGCAAAGTTTTGAACGCTTGTAATCTCAGTGAAAGTGTAGGTACTTGGTACAGGGAAAATCCCAACATAAAGCACCCCGCTCGGATTGGCTCTGAAAAACTCTGAAATGTGATAGTGATACATCGCAAGAGGCGAACCAACACCCGCAGAGAATTGAACAATTGTACCCGCTAAAGTTGCTCCTGCCGATAATGTCACCGAAATTGGCGTTCCTGCGTTTAGTGAAACTCCCAACGATGGGCGCGCGGTAATTGTTACTGCTCCCGCATTGTTTGAAGCCGTATAACCGTGTACGTTTGTGCCGTTGTTGATCAAAAGGGTAATTGCATCACCCACCTTAGTCACTGTCGTATCACCTGAAACTTTTGTATAAGTTCCAAAATTTACAATCGCACCATCCGCTTCGGTTACTTTTACAGTAGCGGTATCGCCATTCGCCCCAACTGCTGAAACAGTATAAGAGCCTGATGCCTTCGTTTCGTCTGCATAAGTATTGACTATGCCTGCATTTTCAGCGTCAACAATTGAGTAAAACGGGATGATATTTTTAGTCGTAGTAAATCCTGAAGGTAGCGTTCCGGTATAAAGAACTAATCCCGAAAGATAGTCCTGTCCTGCTGCCACTCTTCGATTTGAACCAGTACCTTTAATAAATGTTATATCGCCTCTCATTATTGTATTTTTTTAGGTCTTCCTATTGGTTTCAGGTCGACAGGTTCATTTTCTGCGATTTGATTGATTGTTTCTGTTTTTTCCTCTCCACGCTCAATCTTTTCGCCACCATTATGAGGGTGTAGATGGAACTCGCCATCTTTCACCCAAATAACGTTTACGTGAGGCAATGCCTCAAAGATTGCTTTCGTATTCATGGTTATTGAGCTAGTCTGTACATTTCAATCCACTTTGCGCCGTCAAAAATGAACGCAACAACCGCTTTTAATTTTGTAGTAGTGGTTAATGTCCCTTGCCCGACAATGTTAGGCGATTTGAATGTTAGTTTTTTCCCGGTTGCTGTGCCCTGTACAATTATTTTGATAATATCACCAGTATAACATTGAGTAAGCGATGGCGAGCCAAAACGCAAACTATCGGTTGAGATTGTCAAGTTGTAAATTGTTTCGTAGTTTTTTGGGGCTGTTTTCAAACTATCAAAGCCTGCTGCATCGGTTGCAACAATATAACCATAAGTCAAATTACGTCCGGTGTTATCCTGACTTTTCAAAGTCCCAAAACGTGGGGTTGTCGATTGAGCCGAAGCAACGGCAACGGCAAGCATCAATACTATAATTGCAAAAAACTTTTTCATTTTGTGTTGTTTTAATTGGGTTTAAAAAAGGGGGTTAACCTGAATCAACCCCCGGTTATTTTTTAGGCTGTAAAGTCTCCTGCAACTTTCGTAGTGTACAAGAACGCTTTTTCAGAGTAACCATATTGAACATCAAATTTCAAAAGCCCTTTCAAGAAGAAAAGTTCTGAATTTGGGAACAAACGAGCTAACATCAAGTTTTCGTCAAGAACACTATTCATGCCTAACCACAAGTTTGACTCAACGTCATCGGTTGCGATTGTGAATAAGATAGTATCTTTAGGAATACCTGCAAGAGCAACAACTTGAAATCCTTTCCAAGGTTGAGTTTCGCCCGAAGTGGTGATTTGACCTTTGAAAGTCAAGTTAATACTTGCAGCCTGATAAACCTGCTCATCTTCAATAGATACTAAGAATTTCAATTTTTTGAAACGGTTAGGATCTGCGAATAATGCCCGGTTGTTAGAAGTAGCCAAAGAAATCAACGAATTGAAAGCTTCCAAAATGTTGGTAGAAGTTGAGCCTACAGAGGCAGTCGAAACCAAAGGAAGTGGCGAAGCAACTTTTTTAACGGCTGCATCATTTACCATTTTCTTCAAGAATCCATCAAAGTACTTAATTTGACCATTTCCGGCAGTACCATCGGCGGCGGTATAATCTACAGAGCCATTCCAAATGCCTAATTCGATTTGTTCAAAAGCACGAGAAAGCGCAATTTGCATAATGTAGCTTTCAGCAGTAACCGGAAGTTCACGAGCCAAAAGAGCAGGGTGTTCTTCCATTTGTTCAACAACTTGCCAAGCATCTTCAAACAAACGAGGGTTAAATTCAGCGTAAACCATTACATCCAATGGGGTAAGGGTACGACCATCGATGGTAATATCTCCACCATCCGAAGAAGTTGGCGTTGCTTTACGAGCTTGTAAAGGACGTGCGAAATCAACACGATCAATTGTGTGTTTCTTTCCGATGCCGTCTTTCACATAAATACATCCTTTGACAATTGTGTCAAGTCCGAAAGTCGCTGGCAGGATGAAATATTGAGCTACATCACCTGCGTACTGGGTGTCATTTAATACTAATGCCATAATTATTTATTGTTGCGTTCTGCTCTCAATTTAGCTGCTAAACCTACAGCAGTAGTTGGAACATCTATTTTGTTAATAACTTTTTTAATGTCTTCGGCTTTTTTATTAAGTGGAAGAGCTTCAATCATGGCTTTTACTCCATCAAAATCATTTTTTGCAAGATTAACCCATTGCAATTTTACAGTTTCTTCGTTTTTGATACGACCAATTTTAGCAAAATCTTCAACCATGTTTTTAGCTTTGTCGGCTTTGGCTTCGTCTTCTGCTTTTAATTTGTCTTTTTCGTAAGCGTCAATTTTAGACTTGCAGTCTTCCAATTCGGCATCATTCTTGGCTTTGTCTTCTTCCAGTTTTTTCATTTTGGCTTTCAACTTATCCATTTCGGATTCATCGGCTTTCGCTTTGTTTTGAACCTTTTCAAGTTCCTCGCTCAATTCTCTTTCGCGAGCCTTGGCGTTGTCCTCAATTGCATCAATTGCTTTTACCATATTTTCTTCGGTAGCGGCATCGTTCAATTTTAAACGGTTTGTTACTAATTTCATCGCGTTTGTGTTTTGATTATTTAATATACTATTTAATACGTTATTGCATTCTTTATGAAAATTTGCTGTATCAGTGATTTTCCGTAAGTATTTTGAGTTTTCAAATTTGCTTTCATCTATTGTATCGCAAAGCTTTAAAGTTAACGCCTCGGCTGCGGGTATGTAAGATGTTCGGTTAAGCATATCGGTTACTTGTGCCTCCGACATTCCGCAACGTTGCTCAATCATTGTTACAATACTTTTACGCATTGTTTCAATTAAGCTCTTATTATCGCTTCCAAACGGGTTGTGATACATAAGCCATGCGTAGTCAGTCATTATTCTCTTGCGTCCTGCCTGAAAGATTACGGCTGCTATAGAAGCAACTCCTCCAACAGCATAAGTATCAACAGGAGTTTTGCTTTTTAAAATGGATGTATAAATGTCATATCCATCCATTACTAATCCGCCAACAGAGTTTATCCACACTTGGATTCTCTTTTTACCCATTGCATCGAGCTGTAATAATTCCGCCTGAAAAATAGCCCCGTCAATACCTTGCCCTTCGTCAGCATCATATCCGATATGCTTATTGATTAAAAGAATTGGTTCGTCTGCCGATGGGTCGATGCAATAAATCATAGTTAACTTTATTTTGATGCAAATATAATTATGATATATTCTACTTTTATAAATGTGTAACCATTTTTATGTTGTATAACATATTTGGGGATATTGTGTAGAATGGATTAATTGATTTACTTTGCGACTGGAAACATCGATAATCGAACCAGTGCCGGACATAGCTAAGATTATCAGTGTTTTCATTTCAAGACACAAAAAAAGACACCCATTAATTTGAGTGTCTTTTTTTTTATTGTAATATTTTATTTATTCAAAAGCCGTTCTTTTTCGCTCTGAGTTAAGCTATCGAAACGTTGTTTTACAGCCTCCGCAACTATAGCGGATTGCGTTTTCCCAGTCAATTCAGACGTAGCTTTTATAAGTCTACAATGAACAGGGCTTAATGTTGTAAATATTCTGTTATTTCTTGCCATTAGTCAACGTATTGAATGGTTATATAACCTCTATTTGCCAATGTCGTATATCCTGCTCCATCAAATGAACCCGCAATAAGTCTGAACAAAGAAACCCTCGTATCTGCGGTTATGCTTACCCAGCTCCCATCACATAGCCCTGTAGCATCGTTTGTGTAGTTTAGAGGAAATACCGCACTACCAGCATCGTTACTTATCACGACTGATATGCCTCTTATTTTAGCCGCAACCACTCCAATCTCTACTATTACGGAATCGGTCGTGTCCATATTCCATGCACCGATATTTACGACTTTTGTTTTAACCCCTCCTGTATATTCTTTTATCGAATATATCCTTACGGCTGCCGAATAATTACCTATTGTCGTGCCTCCAGTAATCAGTAATTGAGCTTTGTGAGAAATAAGTGTGTCGTGAAAACTGCCATCCGAATAAGCTACACTTTCGTCAACTACATCAACCAAACTAAAATAGGGCGTTCCGGCAGTCAAAGTAACGGCATCAACCAAATAAACAACTCCGTTATAAAAAATCGATCCGGCTGTAAATATGTTTGCCGAAGTGTTCACAACTCCTTCTAAAATATAAACCGTAGAAGTGGAGTAAGCCGAGCCAATCATTGAAATAATCATTTCTTTGAAAATCTCTTTTGTCATGTCCTGAAGATAGTCCAAAACGGTTTTCTTAAGTGGCAATCTTACCGAGTCAGTTATTGCGCTTGTTTCAACTCTTTTCATATTAATAAAATGCTATTGTGAATAATAATGATTCTGGAATATAGATATTTGTAAATTTGGTTATGTTTATTATTGTTGCTAATCCGGTTGGTACATTTATAACGAAGTTTGAGCCACTTAATGTACTTGCGGAAAGCCCAACATATCCAGAGCTTGTCAATCCGATAAACGAACTTTCAGCACTTGATGTCCCGATTAAAAAACTTCTTTGTGTCGCTCCGTTCGTGATGTAAATATCACTTACTCCGGGCAATTGCCTGAACACTCCTCCGAACTTTTTATTCAAAGCATATTCAAGTACTAATTTTTGTCCGTTGTAAAGAATGCGCTCCTTTAAATCATTCTGATAATAAGTTAGAAAAAACACATCACTTGCTATTTGAAGCGGTGATAATAACGCTTGAATTAGAGCCGTGTTTTTTGGCAACCTTTTATCGGGTGGCAAATTATTTAAAGCGGCTGTATTTAGATTGAAATTAAAATTCATTATTCGGCATGTAAGGTTATGTTTGTAGCAAAATCTTGCCCTGATGTGGTTTCCTCCACTAAATACCCTGCAACTGGCATCCATTGACGTGCTACAACATCACCATCAGTTACCAAAGGAATAGCAGAGGCAAAAGGTAAATCCCAATTTCGGGCTTTCATGTTTTGAATAACAACGTCATTCACTCCCGGAATATCTCTTATCAGTCTCTCAACATCTGAAACTTTTAAAGCTCCGTTGAAATTAGTTACAGATAGGCTTTTTAGAAAGTCTTTCAACGTAGCTACAACAGTATCTTTCATCCCTGTGTATTGTCCGTTGTAATAAATATCCGCTTGGATATAAAGTAAATCGGGGTCTGTTGATTTTGCAAAGTACTGGATACCTGCCGTGCCAATTTGGTTTAAATATGATTGTGCTGATGCAAGTTCTGTAGATGGGTCTAAGGCTGTGAATGGGTCGCTTTTAGCAACTTTTACAAGTACTTCATTTGGAATGGTCGAAGTTACCGAACATGCTGTTATAATCCTTAATGTTGGGTCGATTATCGCATAAGAAGGAACTGCCCCTGTTACTGTCAAGAATTGAGGATTTGTAGCCGAGTATTGAAACTCAAACATTTTCTTTTGAATGTGCAACGCACTCATTGCGGGTGTCTGCGCTGCGATTGTTTCAATATCGCCCTTCATTATATCCATTAACTGCTCAATAAATGCGGCTGCAATAGAAAAAGAATAGCACATTAAGCGCATTATGTTTCGTTTGCTCCATGTAGTGGGGGTGATTGTTATTCCTGCTCCTGCAAAATTATCAACTAACGTTTGCACTAAGGCGGTATTTATATCGGCTACTGATCTTGCCATTATTGTGGTATATTAAATGTTACTTCTTCGGTTAAATCTAAATCGGGTGTTATTTCGTAAACAATGCCCTGTCCTTCGTCAAATGGGCTGCCTTTTGAGTCAATGAAATTACAAACGAAATCCATTACATAATGATAAGTATTGTCGTGGTCGTATTCCTGCTCCTCCCTTACGCAATTCAATGGGCTACATGATGTCGGGATAAATTGGCTTAATCCTTTATCGGGTGCAAGTATTTTATCCCTCAAATCAAAGATAACAAGGTCTTGCTCCATTGATCCATCGCCGTTATAATAGTCGTGTACTAAATGGATTTTAAACACCAAATCAACCGAACGAATACCAAGCCCCGCTTGTTCAAATTGAGCGTCATTTATGACCTCAACAAAAGCCGCAGGACGTGCGAAAGCATAACCAGAGCCATCGTCTTGACGTGCTATTTGATTATTCCAAATACGAGTAAATAAACCAACTGTCTGCAATTCGGCATTTACTACCTGTATTGCAGCTAATCGGGTTAATACGTCTAAAATCGGTGCTTTTATTCCTGACATTTCTATTCAATAAAATCGTTTTGATATTTTTCTTTTAAATCCTCTTTTTTGACTTTTATACGAATAAAGTGTAGTTCTGCATTTACTTTGCATTTGCAAATTTCAATATCTGATAGTTGCATAATTGCACTCTCATTATAATAAGTATCTTTAATATTATTCAAGAAAAACAATAAATCATTATTAAAAAACCTTGGGTCAAATTCTAAATATAAAACGTTCATAATTTTCTGTTTTTTATTTCGACAAATGTACAATTATTTTTTGAAAACTCGGTCAATCGTTGTTTTGATTATCTTTTGTTGCTTATCGGTTAGCTCCTGTGTTTGCCCGATAAACTGGCGTTTAGGAATTGTAATGTCATGCGCTCCTATTGTATTCTTTTGTGCATGAGTAGCGTTTTTCTTTTTTGAAAATCGCATTGAGCCATTTTCGGCAAATGTAAAATGATTAACTTGTGTTCTTGCTTTTTTGCTAATCATCCCCCCGCTGTTTTGAATTGCTGCATAAGGTAAATCAACTATCATTTTTATAGAAGTACCATTTATTTGATGTGTTTTCATCATATTTGAAACAGAACGTCTCAAAGTTCCCCTTTGTACTAATGTTGGTTTTTCACTCCAATTTGTTGCGGGCTTCTTTTTTCTTCTCAATGATTCTTTCCACGGTGTACCATCCCATCCTTGATTCCTAAAAGCTTTTGCAAAATAGTTTTGCGCTGCATTACCACAGTTAACGAGAATTTCCCGATTAGCCTGTGCGATTTGCGCTTTTGCTTTGTCAAGTCCGAGTAAGTCCATTAGTGCATTTTTTCAAGTGTCTTTTTGACTGGTTTAGGGCCTACTACTTTAGTAACATCTTTAATAAAATCCGATGCTTTAAAAGGCGGTTCTTTTTCCAATCTTTCAACTTCTTTTTTCAGAATGTCACACAAATCCGATGCTAATCCGAACCTCCCATTTCTTGCTGCATTTCTTATTGAATCGGTAATTTCATCAATAGGGTGTTTTGGTGCAGCTATATTCGGCTGAATAAATATCCGTTGCAAATCTCGTTGCTCTATCTCGTAATCTTCTTTTGTCCGCTTCCACCATTTCCAAGGCATAATCTATTTATTTAAGGGTTAATTTATTTTGATAATTCGTTTATTAAAACATATCCTAATATTGACAAAACAACGATTAAATCCATTATACAAAATGCGATTGTTGCCCAATACCATAATATATCAATTTTATTATTTGTCATTTCGGTAAAAAATAAAACGTGTGATTAACTAATGCTTTCATGTCCGCAATAATGTTTTGCAAGTCGCTGTCTAAAGCCGGGTCAATAATTACTTCAATGTCTGTATTCAAATACACCATTAAATCATTAAGAATCGTTCTCCAATTGTCGGATGTGTTTGAATCCAAATAGATATAACCCTGAAAAACTTGTCTCCCATATTTACCGGCATACGTTTCGATAAATGAATCGACCAAATCATTGAATGAGTCGTAAAATTCACCGAGGTATTTATGTTCAAAATCAACTAAGTTCCAGTGTTGGTCTTTAATTTGAATCAGAACGCTTTGCAGCTTTTGTTTTACTTTTAGTGGTGTCATATAAGTTTTATATCTTTAATGTCAAATGATACATAAATATTTCCGTCCGAATCGAGTAGATGAACTGTATCTTTATCTATGCCATCAATTGTGTAAGTATCATCACTCCACATAATAGCGACATCGCTATTATTCCATGCTATTGCTCTTTTACATTTATCCCCTACTTTCATGCTTTCTGTTTTTTAATAAATACAAATATACAAACTATTCTTCGGATAATTCCTGTTTCTTTTTATTTGCGTAATAGGCTTTTCTTGCAATACTCATTTTTTCTAATGTTTCGGGTGTGTGTTTATTTCCCCTATGCCCATCTGCTTTTTTGCGAATCGTTTCTGCGGATTCAATTTTGCCCTTTTGTGCAAGTCCTATTTTTTCTCGAGCTTCTTTTGTGTGAGTCCTGCCCGTCATTGGATTTTGATGTGTTTTATAATATTCAATTAAACCTTTTGATGATTTTTCTCTTTGCTCTTCTGGTATTGTCCTGCCTTTTAACGCCTTACTTAGTTTTTGTTTCGTTTCCGCCGATACTATCCTACCTTTAAAGGCAATCCTTAATTTTTCTTTTGTTTCTTCACTTCTTTTTACACCTAAAGTGTATGTATTGCCTTTGTGAAAATCAGATATTTTTTTTCGTGTTTCTTCTGAAACTTTTCTACCAACAGAGCCACCCCATCCACCATCACATAGATTTACAAGCGTGCCAGTTCCTAAGTCAATTCTGCCATATAAATTTATTTGTTCAATTTCCCTCTTACAGGCATCTTCCCATGTAAGGTTATCGAAGACAATTTCAACTTTATATCCATATTTGTTTACAACTCCGTTCCAATGTTTATTTCGACTTCGATTACTTTTTGCTCTTTCGTAATTCCGACCCTTTCCAATACCAATATAAAATACTGTATCAGAATCTAACCTTATATGTCTATAAACGTATGCATTATTCATACTCAAAGATACAAAATTAATCTGATTCAGGCAACGGCAACCCAAAATTATTTTTCGCAAATGCAGCATCTTTTTCTGCAACTTGGAAATATGGATGTGCATCAGAAAAGATATAACCATCTTTGGCTGGGTTCATACGAAAAACGTCTGAAACCTTATCATCAATATGCGATTGTATGTTATCAATTTCTTCTTTGCTTGATTCTGTCGCTTCATCTTCTCCTAGTTGAATAATGATACATTCATCATTAAAATGCAAGCAGGGTGTTGCTTCGTCCCAAATTGGATCATCTACTCGAGCGGTCAAACCATCCAACGGGGCGCATATTTCACAAACATTGCCGCCTCCAGTTGTTTGAAATTGGACATAAGGCAATAAATCCTTATTCTTTTCTATTTCATTCCATTTACTGGCTGTTTGGGCTTGCTGAATCGTTGTGTTGTATTCCGTTGAGCCCCAATTGTCATTCCAGTTCTCGGACGTCGCAGCCCCTAACTGATTAAATTCTCTCTGTCCGACCAAATCACCATTTGAATCAAACATTAAATCTCTTATAGTTCCAACCTCTTGATAGGTTTTTGCGGCTGAAAACATATAGACTGACTCTCTCAGCTCATTTAAAAGCTCTAAATCTTTCCCCTCAAAGTCCGCTAAATTGCCGCCATAGCCTTTATAAAGTCCGCTAGTGAGTTGTTTAACTATTGCTTCGTATAAATCAACTGGTAAATCGTATTGAGTAATCTCATCCGCATAAATTCCAGCGAGTAACGATTTTAATTGTTCGTCTGAATATTCAAATTTATCTGCCATATTATTACTGCGGCTTCTTTACGAATTTAATGCAATTTGATTGCGACAACCGCAATGAATTTATTTTATTGTGTTTCTCAATCTGTTAACCCTGCTCAATCGTTGACTCAATGTTTCGTTGCATTTCAAGTCCAACTCCTCAACTGTCAAATGTTCCGTTAATGAAACGCATTCCACACCATAAACTCTTACAAGATTTTTCCATTGTTTGCGTGTCCTAACCTTTGCATTTTTTCCAAAAGCAGCTTCAAACTTCGCCATTATTTCGGCTTTCTTTCCCGAAGTATTAACGTATTCAATTGCCATGTCATAAGCTTCCTGTTCTGTGTATTCTTTTTTATCAGTCGGTGTATATTCAATTGGGACAATGCCCTCAATCTTTTTGCCATCCAACATGACATCTACGCTTGCCCTTTCAAAATTCATGTCTTTAATATCTTTCTTTGCTTCCATAATTACAATTTATTTGTTACTTCAATAAATGCAGTTATATATTGCGCTGCGCTAGGTGTGTATTTGTGCACATTTATAACAACATCTTTTACTTTGTTATTTTGCAATATCTCTCTATTAAAGTACTCCATTGAGTTGCATTTAACTCTTTTACCCGAAACAAAAACCTCCACATTATCCCACATCTTTTCAGTGGACGTTTCCGCAATTACATTTTTCTGTTTTTCCATAAAGTTTATCGAGTTTGTTTTTTACTGAATCAGTTAACGGAATAGTTGGCTTAAGTGGCGTTACTTCCTGACTAACTTTTATTCCTGTCTTTTCGGTGAAGTAATCAGAATCCATTTGCAACCCTGCTTTTTTTATTTCAACCGCCTGAGCTATTACGTTGTTGTGAATTTCTTCTATTTCAGAATCATTTTTCAAAACAGCTTTTACATCGTCAGGAATTGAAAAACCTAATTTACGCATTCGAGGCAATAACTCGTTATTCACGATTGCGCTTATCATTTGACCGTCTTTGGTCTGTTTGTCTTGAAGTGCAATTTGTGCAGGGCTTTTTGCGCTGTCATTTCCGAGCTTTCCCGGTATAGATTCAAGTGCATCCGCATGACCTAAAGCCATCATTGCAATTTTGGACTGTAGTCTTTTTTCAAAATCCTCATATCCTTTGTATGCCGTCCCGCTATTTTTCGACTCAACAAACTCAATTTCATCTTGTGGGTCTAAAACAAGAACGCCTGAGCTACCCATTCCAACCAAATCTTTGAAATAGCTACTCCTTTCGTCATCTGTCTTAGTCGTTCTTCCTACCCTCATTGGTGCAGCAAAAAGTTCTACCCAATCAGAGTTAAAAGCCTGAATATTTCGCAAAAGAATTTCATAAATACCAATCTTATAAAAAAGTCCATATCCGCAGCGGGATGTTCCTATTTCATTAATCGTTGGCGTGTAAATATGCCAATCTTTGTACTCATCATCATCCCATTTTATTCCACTTAAAGAATAAACAAGGCTGTTTACACAAAGTCTATCAGGTGAAACATTCCAACGTTTTACAATGTCGATATTTGGGAAGCTATCATTAACAACATCCCCCAACGAAATGAGTGAGTAACCAAAGAAAATTGCATCCAAATTATACTCAATGAATTTTGAAAACCATTCTTTGTTTTGTTCCTGCCCTTTTACAGCATCCAAAAAGTATTCGGTTGTTTTTTTGTCTATTTCGCCTTTTGTGTTTATAAATTCAAACTTTCTCAATAGGGTTAAATCTTTGCGCCTTTCCATACAAGCAGCTACATAGCCATTCAAAGCCGTGTCAATAAACAATCGTTGCATCTTTACCCGGTGTGGATAAAATGCGTTTTCCGCTTCGGTAACTCCTTCACGCCATGTTTGTGCATCCTGTTTATATCGCTGTAGCTGAACCCTTGAAATATAGTTCCCCATATTCTTTTTCGGGTCGGCTTGACTTCCTGTGAATGGATTAAGCTTTTGTAACCACGATTGAGTTTGATTATTTGCCATTAGTATGAATTGTTATTTTTAGCGTTTGAACTTGCCAAAATGCGTTGCCCACTCTTTGGTTGAATTTCCGGCATAGATGGTGTAATATCGTCACCTGTTCGTGTATTTTGGCACCAACCTAAAGCACTGTACATCGGATAGATTATTTTGTTTTTTGTGGCTATACGGTCGTTTGGCTCGCCCATGTACCGGGTAATCCTCAAATCAGGAATGTTTCTTGGTGAAATTCTGCTGTGCAAGTGATAAAGAGCAATATCAATGCAGACCTGTAAAAGTTTTTGATCTCTATTGTCCCCTAATTGCCAATAAGTTGCATTTGTGATTAATGTGGTTGCGGGAACTGTATATGCAGCACTTGACCAATATAATGAGCCATAAATCGGATCGTCTGGGAAAATATTTAAAATATCGCTTGGCATTTGAACGCCTATGTTTAATTTCGCTTGATGATCTAATACCTGTGTTTCTTTTAACGCAGTACAAATTTTGTCATTCCAAAAAACAACAGCCCCAACCCGATAATAAGTGAGATAATCGAAAGTATAATTTGGCTGCATTGCGTTGTAAATTTCGTATTGTTCACCAATTAATGTCCAATGCCCAATAGTAAATGCTTCGTGTGCTGAAATAACTGTGTTGCTTGAATAAACATATCCGGCTTGTAAAACTTGCGTTCCAATAGTCGGATAAGTAGCTGTTGCAGAATAAGCAGGAGCGTTCAAATAAACGGTTGCACCTGCTTTGTAGACTTTTGTTTTATCGTGTTGCGTTATTGGAGCAAAAGCGGTCAACATATCATATTTGCCTTTCAGCAAATCAGATACTTCAAGCATAGCGGTTTGAGTAGCCTCATCCAATCGCTTGTTATTATTGCCAATTATTTGGCTTAAATTGTCGGCTTGGATTTGCCTGTAATAGTCACCGGAATATAAAAATGCATCCATAATATAAAATTTGCCAAATATAAGTATTTATTTTGATTCAATAGCTGTTTTTTGAGATATTTTTTCCAACCAAAGGCGCAACATTTCTAAATCTGTTCAGCCAAACCTCATATTCATTTCTAAATGCTTGATAAACGAAGTCTTTTAAACAGTCAGAAATGTGACCATTAGGCTCATAGCTAACTCCTGTTTTTGGGTCGCTAATACGTTTTTTTAGCATTCCCCCATCTTTGTCTGTTTTTGTTTCAATGTAATCAGAAATAGACTCTTTGCAGTGCTCACCTATTTCGATTGACAATCCTTTTATATTTCCTTCAAAAATAGCATTCACAAATCCAGCTATAGAAGCAACAGGAGGGGCTTTTGTATCCATCTTATCATGCGTTATAAATCCGCTTGTTTTTATCGCCTCATCAACTATTTTAAAAAATGAACGTTTATCATCATCTATGTTGTTTCGATTCTTTGTTGACCTATCGCCATAAAGATAAACGGGCTGATTATATCCTATTTTTTTTAAATAGTTAGCTATTTTTTTTCCCGCTTTATTCGCTGAGTTTTCCGGTTCTCGTGCAGGAAGTTCATCTATCTGACGTATAACCCAACCATTTTCTTTTTTAATGAGCTGGAAAACTATTATTGCGATATATGGATATACATTTGAATCTAAGGAGATGTGAATTGTCGTTTCTTCTCGCCTCGCAAAACAAACATGTTTAAATAATTCAAACGAACTGTAAAACTCACCACCTGTTTTTAGTTGAATATCCCAGTTTCCCTCAACAAAGACCATGTACTCAAATCGAGGTAAATTTTTTAAATTTGCAATATAGGCTTCCGGCAGATGTGGGTTATCTGTTATCTTCGCAGGGATATACAGCCATTTTTCAGGTAATGTATTATTTTTCCATCTATCATAAATCAGCTCCTTCACCCACCCAAATGTAGGGTTACATGTTGCCAAGATTATAGGCTCTGGCTGAATGTCTGTATTTGGAATTATCCACGCACCCGCACGTTCAAAAGCCTTGTAAAACGTTTGTTGTTGCTCCTCGTTTATTTCTTCAAGTAAAAAACCATTTACTTCAAGTCCTTTCATCCAATCTAAGTCCTTATCTTGTGCGTAATTTTCAGACTTAAATAATATAACCGATCCATTTGGATGGGTGTATTCGTATGGGCTTTGTCTTAGGCTCCCACTAGGTTCTAATTTTTTAAACGATGGTATTGTTGTTGTTCGTATCTTTTCCATATCTTCACGAATGACACACCATCGTGAATGAGGGAATATCTGACATAGGACTAATAAAGCAGAAAGGCCCCAAACAGATTTACCCCCACGAATTGCACCTCCGTACAAAATAAAATTAAACTTTTCAGAAGCCAACGCTTCCATCGCTTCGGATTGTTTTGGGGTCAATTGCATTTATTTGCCATTATGATTATTTTTCCTCGGAAGATTCCTCATTTTGTAAAGAATATTGTGTCAAAAAGAAAGAATTAGATAGGTATTTGCTTGTCTCCCCATTGGATCACAGTTTTGCTTTCGAGTTTTTCGCCATTTGTTGTGATGTCTGACTTATTTCTAAGACCTAAATCGCTCGCTATTATGCTTGCATTAAAGAACCCAACAGCAGCCCCGCTAAACTTTTGATTATAAACCGTTTCTTGTATACGCGTAACGACTAAGGAAAAATCTTTAGATAAAGAATCATCTTTCCCTTTTAATCCATCCTTAAAATCATTAAAATAACCTGTATTGCAATCCAAGTATAGGCATAAGCCGTGCATTGTGAATGGTCTAATTTTAGGCAAATCAATTGTACTATCTCTCAACTCGTCTAGTATATCTGAAATTCCATCTGCTGAAACTCCAGCTTCTAGCCTTACGTTGGTGTTCCCTTTTTTTTGCTCTACTTCATAATACGGATTATCTTCACACCACTGGAAGTACTCACACGCAGCATCCCACATCAGCGAAGGGGTCGCGAATAATTTATCTCTTCCGTGTTCGGATCTAAGTTTCCAAAATTGATTACCTGTTGGTGCTCCCATTTATTTATAACTTACTGTTTTTAAACCACAAATATACAACATATTTGCATATAGTGGCTAATATTTTCAATAAAATATCATTCACCGATTTTAAATATCTTTCCATTTTGGTTATGATATGTGCGATACATTTGCTCTGGTTTATTTTTCCCGATTGAATGGCAGCCGGGATCATTTAGGATTCCGCAACTCGATAATATGCAAATTGCGATAAATAGCGTTAGTTTTTTCATTTTATGTTTTTAAAATATGTTTTGATATAAATCTTTTAGTTTCTTAAGCGATAAGCTTTCTATTATCTCACAATAATCATTCAATCGCTTCTTTGCAATGAATTTTCTGCCGATCCAATAGCCAACCGTATAACCCACTACCGTTTCTTTGATTATGTTTTTAGTACGCGCATTTATTACTTTTTTGCATTCAGTAATTTTATAATCGTGGTTGAAATCCAATTGCCATTTAAAAGTATAAATAACTTCTTTTCTTAATTGTTTCATACTGATAATCAATTAAATATAGTTAGGTCATTTGAAGGATATTAGATGTTAGGCGTAATGGCAAAAAATCAGCAAGGCTCGTAATCCTGACATTCTGAAATGTCATAAGTTTTCGTGAAGTCTTTGTCATTAGTTACTATTAAATCTATGTTGGATGAATAATAACCGTTATTTGAGCCATATCCTGGTATTCTTACAGGAAAACCATTAATAGGTTTTAATGCGATTCCGTAATCTTCGATTCTTTCAAAGAAATCGTCATTAGTTAAGTCGAACTCTAAATCTTTAAAGTCTTCAATTTTCAAATCGCTAAAATCAAGATAATGGCTTTCGCAACAGTCTTGGTCATGGTTTGAGTATAATTTTACTCCGTTTTCAAATTCAACTGAATCTGAATCTACTTTTACTACTTTTAAGTTTTTCATTTTGTTTGTTATTAAATTGTTTAAAATAAGTTTTTTACGAAAGAAAAGAAAGAAGCCACATACGCCTAACATACGCCTATCATTTTGCCCCCAAATTGGACATTTTCAAAGAGGCAAAATCATAGCCTCGTACATTATCAGCAAGCCTAAAAAAGATTAGACTCCTGCGAGTTCGAAGCGACCATTGTCGGGATGAGATAATAGATAATAAACCTCAAACCATTCCAACTTACTTTCTAAAGCGATAAATAAGCGTTCTTTTCCGTGCCAAACCCTGAAATAATGTTTTTCAAACGAAATTGAAATCAAATCACGATCTTTTGTACTTGGGTCGAAATAATAACCGTCTTTTTCAATCCAACCCATATCGGTTAGATATTTCGGAGTAAGCAAATTTTGTTCTCTGACAATTCTGTTAGCAATAAGTTTTACAGCTAATTTGTAGATAAAATCTAATCTACAGGCGAAATTCATAATTTTCTGTTTCATTTTTTTTGTATTTAAGTATTTGATAATTAATTCTATAGAAGAAGAGAAAGGCAAGCTGATAACACAGGGCTAAGGTCAACCGCCCCAAATTCTGTTGTTATCAAAGAGGCGGTATGCCCCAAGCCTTGCCGTTAGCGGGCATTATAAAAAACGAATGAGCATAGCCGACATTGCGATAATTATAAGCGCGTGTAAATACTGGTCAGTACCGAAAATAACCCAGTGCCATTTATTTGCTGGATTTTGAAGCGAAGGAAACCAACCATTCATTCTACCTTTCCAAGTATCAATTAAAAAATGACTAATAAACTGAATTGCTAAAACTGGAATTAAAATCCATGAGTCAGTAATGAAAAGAAGAAAGAAAAACATAAGCATTGTGTGCATTAATGCATGAAGAATTATTGGAGCTAAAGGTTTTCCAAAACGTTTTGCAGCTAACATTTTTTCTGTTGACAAGTGAGTGTAATCTGCCAAAGTATGACATAAAAATAAACCGATTAAAATAATTGTTTGCATAAAATCTTGATTTATAAATTAGTATTTTAAAATTATATCGAAAAGAAATAAGAAATAACGACCCGCTAACACACGGCTATCATTCATAGCCTACTGTGTGCGTTTTCGGGGGGCTTCGCCCGCTTGCGGCTTGATTTTTCTTGCGAAAAATCTTCGTACCGAAATCAGGCTACGCATGATAGCCTAATTCGTTAGGCGGCATTATAAAAAGTGCCTCCAGTGCGTAATGTTTTCCTGAAGTATTGATTCTTTAGCAAAAGTTTCAAAAAATTCGTCGTCGTCAAATTTGACATAATATCCGACAACTGGACAATCGTCAAATCCGATAACTTTTAATTGAACATAAGCTGAATAATGAAGACCTTCGTCCAAACCTCCATTTTCTGTTATTTCTGGGAGTATTTCTTCTTTATCAATCCAAAGAAGTTTTTCTTCAATTTCTTTTTGGTTGGCTGAAAACCCTGCTTTGAAATATTCATAGCTATGAGATGAACATTCGTCAAACTCGACGCATTTATCAGCTTTTTGAATTGAATGGCAGCTTTTACAACTTTCTTCTGAGAAGTATTTTAAAAATTGAGTTTTACACATGATTTTAAGTTTTTATAAGTGATTAATAAATTTTAAAAAAATGAATCAAGAGAATAACGACCGCCTAACACACGCCTATCGGCATCATTAATTAGCATTTAGAAAGTGTGTGCGATTGTGAACGCCCATGAAGCCGATAGCCTCGGTCGTTACCCGCCATTTTTAGAGGCGACATCGGTATTTGATATTGTGTGCAAATTTGGGTCTGTCCAAGTGTCTTCTCGACCGTCTTTATGCTCCTGAATCCAATCTCTCATATATAAATCAACATCTTCATGCCATATTAATTTTTCGATTAAATTTGGTTTCCATGGATTTGGAGCATTTTTATATAATTCGTTTTGTCGCATATACTCATAAATTTCACCAGTAGCCGATGCCATTGGAATGTATATAATTCTCGGAGTATATGAAAATGAAAGTTTATCGGCAAAGCAAAGTTTAGATGGCTTTGCACCACATTTTTTTGCATAATAACGCGAATGGTATAATGAAAATTCATACCAACTTTTACCAAATATTCTCATAATTTTTGCGCCAAGTTCAACGTGCGTCTCTCCTTCCTTTCCGTCCATGTTTGGTTTACCTAAATATCCCAAATCGTGAACGAAAAATGCAACCCACAAACGAGGGTCAAAAGGAAAACCGTATAACTTAGTCCATGCTATTGCAACGAAAATTGGATGCAAGAAAAAGCAATGCACCCCGAATAAAACTGATTTTGTTCCTACTTTCATATAATTATTATTTAATTGATTTTTAAAAGAATAAAGAAAAAACGGCGGGTAACAAATAAATATGTGCAATTTATCCCCGCACAAATCGACCACACAACTGCACATATTTCGGTCGTTAGGCGGCATTATAAAAACAAAGACGTAACATAGTCTCTGTGTTCATTATACCAAAGATTCATAGTCTCAATAAACTGTTGTTTAGATATTTCGTTGTTTTGTTCTTCAACAAATAATCTACCTGAGCCAAGTTTCTCTATATGAAAGTCATTTGCATATTTTATATTGCCGTAAATATGAAGCCCAGAGCATTCAATTTTATCTTCATTTATATAATCAATAGAATCTACTCTAAAAATTGAAGTTGCTGATAATTGATAGCATTTACCAATTATATGGTTGAATTTTCCATTTACTTCTGCTTGTAATTTTTCTCTTAAGACTGCAATTTCTTTTTGCTTTTCTTCGATTTGTTTTTTTGTTGTTTTCATTTTACGATTTTTATAATTATTTATTTGGCTATTAATTGATTAAAATATGATCAGGAAACTAACTTACCGAAGAAAAACCAATAACGACCGCCTAACACACGTCTATGCGTACTTGGCTGCTTATGCTTAATTTGGTGTCTTTGCTCCCGCATTCACTTCGTCGCTTTGCGACAGTGAAGCTCCCGCAAATCGCCAAATACGCATAGTCTCGGTCGTTAGGCACAATGCTAAGAAGGAAGCGTTTCAGCATCTTCGACAGGTTGTGCATTTATTGAAAGATTTTGAGGATTCCAATTCATAACACAATAAGGATAATAATCGTCTGTGTTATCAGTTCCGACTTCTAAAACTAATTTACCATTCAATAAATCAAAAAATTGAATAGTGTCATTAACGTTGTATTTGTCATCGTCTTTCATTTTACCAAATACTTTTTGTGGTGGAAAATTATTGGTAATAGGTTCGTTGCAAACAATCAATTCGCTACAATGAGAACGATAACCATCGTCCGGGTCTTCAACAGCCTTATAGGTAACGCCGTCTAAAATAAATCTAACAACGTCACATTCTTCTGTACTTTCACGCCACTCATAAAGTTTTACTTGTTCAGTTGTGTTATCAACTCCTGAAAGTTCGTGTAATCCGATTAAATCTTTAAGTTCCATAATGTTGTAATTTTGATATTAATAATTTGAAAATAATTTTGTTTGAAAAAGAAAGAGAAGCACTGATGCCTAACACCAGCCTATGGTCGCCCGAAATACGGGCACCATAGCCCCGCCGTTATGCCCTACGCTAAAAAAAGAGCGCAGTTTAGTCATAAAGAATAGTTTCGACAATAGTTTTAGTCGTTGAAAGGTCTGCATATCCAACTATTCCGTATTTTTTAAGAACCTTAGCAATTCTTTTGCTGTTTAACTCTTGTAATTCGTCAAGTATTTTTTGAGTATCTTTTTCATTCAAATTGCATTCGTGAAATGCAATACCGTCAAAATTATTTCCCGAAACACATGTTAGTATTTCTCCGATGTCTTTTGCTTGTTGTTTTGTCATTTGTTTTGTGTATTTGAAAGTGAATAATATAAGAAAAGCGCAGGCATAACACTCATGTATGTGTAGCCCTTATTATAACTTGATAGTGCGGTGCATCCCGAAAGCACGGGCAATACACATACATCTATCGTTATGTGGCATTATAAAACAAAGCGGAAGTGCGTAATCTCGTCTTGTTTAATACCTTCGTCAACTGTTTTGTGAATGAAATCAAAGAATTGATCGTCATTGGCTTTTACATAAAACCCTATAAATGGATGTTCATATCCTTTGACTTTTATTTCTAAATACTTTGAATAAAATATACCTTCGTCTTCCAATTCGCATTCAGGCTCATTATCGTCAGCAGAAATCCAACGAGTCGCCATATTAATAGCTTCCATTGCTACTTGTTTTGTGTATTCCCACTTTTCAAGTTCTTCAGTATCGGTAATGAAACCTTTATTTTGATACATTTTATTGGCAGTATCCTTTCCAATTTGGTCAATTGTTTTCATAAATATAATTGTTTAAAAGTTTTATTAATAAAGAAATAACGCCCACATAACACGGCTATAATCGCAATGCTCCCACGCACAAAATCAACCCTTCGTACTGCTTTTAGCCATGTTCGTTATGGACAGCCGTAAAAAAGACTACCAGGGTTATTTTTGATATTAATTTTATCATTGTCTTAGGCTTTTAAAATTGAAAATATATTCATTGAAGCACTCTTTGAATCGATCTAAAATTCTATCTCCGTAAAGCTCTTTTATCTTTTCAGGAGTTAGATTTGTTGATATGATTGTTTCAAGTTTATTACGGTAACGATAATCAAATAAATCATTAAAAGGTTCCAAAACGTTTCCGTAGTTTTTTATTTCGGTTGTTTCTACCCCTACATCGTCAATTATAATCAAAAACCGCTGTTTAAGCCTGTCTATCGAATCTAAATCATTTTTTATATACATTGCTTGCAAATCACGAACGTGTACCAAAATGGGTATTCTTTTATCGCCAAATTCAATAATATCGACTAAGGTTTCTAAAATCATGGTTTTACCGGTTCCACAATTTCCCCTTAAAATTAAACCCTTGTTTATATCTAGTTGGTATCTTTCATCATTTGCATACCAACATGAAATTTGTCCTATTATATTTTTAAATTCAGCCTCTAAAACTAATTGTTCGGGATAAACATACATAGAAAGTCTTTTTATAAAATCCCGATAAATTTCAACTGCATCAAGTTTTCTACATTTCCGAAAGTTTTTTGGCTGTTCCGTGGTCAATCTCCGATAAGTCTCTCCGATTTGTTCCATTATTTTGTTGTTTATTATTTACGTTTTTAATCCAGTCTGCTTCAAATCCTCCCCAACTTTTTTCTACAGCCATTTTAATACATTCGGTAGGGGTTAACCCACTTTTATATATTTGTTTTTTTGTTGCCTCAAAAGCGGTCTCGGAATTTGTTAATCTTTTTGCTTTTCTAACCTTAAGCCATTCATCAATTATAGTCTTATCAACTCCAAAATCTGTAAGTGCTTTTCTGAAACTAAATACTTCTGATTTAAAAAGGAAATCACTAATTAGTTTTGAGAACTCATTCTCTTTATCAGTTATAAGTTTTATATTATCTGTTATTAGTTTATATATGTGTACAGGTAGTTGTTCACTTAGTTGTGCATACTGCTGTGCAGTTACTTGTTCAGTTGGCTGGTCACTTAGTGGTACAGTTACCTGTTCATTTTCGTACAACACAAAAAGTTTTACTAATGGAGCTTTATAGTTATTTAATCCCTTTTGATAATCTATTAATTCCCAACTTTTAAGATCATCTAAGCACCTGTAATATGTACCATTATTCCCAATACAAGCCCCCTGCATTGCTAAATCATACGGACATTTAAACCACTCAACCCAATTACTCCTATTATTTTGATTTAACAGAAATAAATATAGGCTTATATGAGTTGGTCTAATCTTATCTGGATTATTAAATACCCATGAATAGAAGGCTTTTATTTGCTCAAACCCATTAATCCTATACTCCATAATTCTCAAAATAAAATGTTATCGGTATATCATTTTCAATTACACAGCCATATCTAAGCAATAAATTAAATGTTGGCGAATCTCTTTTTATTCGTTGTTTTTTTAACTCTAATTCAGAACGCCATCTTTCTATTGTGAAATTTGATTTTGAGCTATTGCATGAAATACAAGAAGGGTTTAGATTTTCCACTTTTCCACTTCCTTTTTCAATTTCATCTCTGTGATAACCCCTATTTAGCGCAATAATATGGTCTACATGAAAATTAGTATACTCAATTTTACAACCACAGTAAGCACATTTGCCGTTGTATTTATCAAATACAATTTTCCTTTTTTCTTTTGTTATTGACTTCATATCAACGAATTTTTATGTAATCAACACCATCAATACGTTCAACTGCTAATTCACCGCTTTTTATTTTTACGTCAATTGTGGGCCTGCTAATCATATATTTTTTGGCATAATTAGACTTGCTCATTAAATCGGTTCTGATTGTTATTCGCTTCATATTTAATTTTTATTTATCTGTAAATTCATAACAGATTTTAGTTTTGATACATTTGATTCTATACAATTAGCATGAAAGTGAATTTCTTCATTATAATATAAAATCAAATGTTGTTTTGCTTCTTCAAAAGTATTAAACCAACGGATATGAGTTGATTCTATTTTTTCAACTGAACTTATAGCATTTTCATAAGGTTTTACTCTTACGGTTGTCCGTGTTCTTTTTATAAGAATATATTCAGTGATAGTTGCTATATATCTATGAACACAATAAATCTTTTTCATTTTACAACATGTTAAACTTTTAGTGAAAATATAGCCGTCTCATTTCAACGGCTTTATTGAATGCAAATATACAAATACTTTTTTGATAAACAATGCAGAAAAGAGATATAATAGAACTCTGCACTGAAAACAAACTGCCGATCGAGCAATTTATCCGTTACTATTTTATTTCATTGAGTCCCGCTACTTATTTATTCACCCTTATGAT
>Ga0302212_1000077_pt1 | contig 47324 bp, 43 predicted proteins | sample II_Fen_N1_1_FD_200235 | JGI IMG/M metagenome (GOLD analysis project Ga0302212, IMG submission 200235) | Peat permafrost microbial communities from Stordalen Mire near Abisko, Sweden - II_Fen_N1_2 | ecosystem: Environmental > Terrestrial > Soil > Wetlands > Permafrost | place: Sweden: Abisko...
TTTGGGGATGTTGAGGGCATTTGCGCTGATGGCCTGCCCGGAGGGGATCGAACCCCCGACCCACAGCTTAGAAGGCTGTTGCTCTATCCAACTGAGCTACGGGCAGAGATCACGAGAGATGAATGGTCGGGGCGAAAGGATTCGAACCTTCGACCCTCTGGTCCCAAACCAGATGCGCTACCAGGCTGCGCTACGCCCCGACCTCGCCATTGTAATCGGTCAAAACCTGTTTTTCGCTCCAAAGCAGCTCTGTTATCTCACGGAACAGTGCTTTTTTGCATTTGAGTCGCGCTGCATGCCCCTCAGTGCACCGCAACACGTCCACCTATGAGAGCAGGTTCATCGTATTTGCCTTGGCTGGAGGCTGGTGAAGCGTTTCCACCAATCCATCAGACCTGGGCAGACAACTCGGATGCACCGGGCTTGTTGTGCGCCGGAGGCGATTTGTCTGTGAATACTTTGTTGCGCGCCTACCAGTCAGGGATATTTCCTTGGTTCAGTTCTGGGCAGCCTATTTTGTGGTGGAGCCCCAACCCCAGAATGGTGTTGAAGCCTGATAAATTTCGCCTGCACAATTCACTGAAGAAACGGCTTAAAAAGTTCGCCAGTTGTCCAGACTGCGAAATCCGAGTGGACTCGGCGTTTGGCACCGTTATCCAAGCGTGTGCTGACAGCAGTCGCCTCGGGCAATCGGGTACGTGGATCGTTCCGGACATGGTGCAAGCCTACATCCGACTGCATCAAGCGGGTTTTGCGCACAGCGTAGAGACATGGATGCACGGCCATCTGGTGGGCGGGCTGTATTTTGTAGCGATTGGACAAGCCGTTTTTGGTGAATCGATGTTTCATCAGGTCACGGATGCCTCAAAAATCGCCCTTGCAGCGATGGTAGCGTTGTGCCGCCACAGCGGCGTTCAGCAGATCGATTGCCAACAAAACACTCGCCACTTGGCGTCCTTCGGTGCGACCGAAATGCCAAGGGCCTCGTTTATCGAGGGGGTGACTGGCGCGGCCAAATTGCCTGCTCCAAAGTGGATGTTCTCACCCGTATACTGGAATTGTCTTTTGTCCCCAGCGACTGCTAACAAGTGACCCACGCACAGCGATTTATCTCGGACATTCAGTACTACTCAACTGCTGCATACCCCTGCAGCTACCTGGAGGGTCGCCTGGCCAGATCACAGGTGGCGGCACCCAGCGAAGCCGTAGACGCAACAAAATATGATGTCTTGATACAGGATGGCTTTCGCCGCAGTGGCTCTTTCGTCTACCGACCCCAGTGCGACAACTGCAAAGCTTGCCTTTCCATTCGCTTACCCATTTCCGAGTTCAAACCTAACCGAAGTCAAAAGCGTGCATGGGCACAGCACCAGTCCCTGACATTCAAGGTGATGAAACCCACCTTTTCACCAGAACATTACGATCTCTACAAGCGATACCAAAAATCCCGTCATCCCGGGGGTGGCATGGACATTGATGACGAAGCGCAGTACACCGATTTCCTGGTGCGCTCCAATGTACGCTCATGGCTGGTGGAGTTTCGTGCGCCAGCATCTTCAGACCCGCGGGCAGAACTCAAAATGGTGTCCATCATCGACCAACTGAAAGACGGCCTGTCTGCGGTTTACACCTTCTACGCGCCCGAAGCGGGGCAGAACTTTGGCACCTTCAATGTGCTGTGGCAAATCCAGCAGGCAAAGTCCTTGGGACTGAGCTACCTTTACCTTGGCTATTGGATTGAGGGGTGTCGAAAAATGGACTACAAGTCCTGCTTCAAACCCCATGAACTGATGCAAAACGGCACTTGGCAGACGCCGCACCCCAATATTTCATAGCGTAAAATATTTAGTACATTTGTAGGAGGTCTCATGCAAAAAGCAGACTCGGGGATACCCTCGGTACCCACCGTGCAAGTCATAGAGAGAATGTTTACCTTGATCGACATCCTCGCATCGCGAGAAGACGCCATGTCACTCAAGGAAATCAGCGAAAAGGCTGGTTTACACGCCTCAACCACGCATCGCATCCTGAACGACCTGGCAACAGGTCGCTTTGTAGATCGGCCACAGGCGGGCAACTACCGCTTAGGGATGCGTCTGCTGGAACTGGGTAATTTGGTCAAGAATCGGCTCAACGTACGTGACGCCTCGCTGGAACCGATGCGCGAGTTACATCGCATCACCCAGCAACCGGTCAATCTGAGCGTACGTCAGGGTGATGAAATCGTGTATGTGGAACGTGCCTATAGCGAGCGCTCTGGCATGCAAGTGATTCGTGCTATCGGAGGACGTGCCCCCTTGCATCTGACATCGGTTGGCAAACTTTTTCTGGCGTCAGATGAGCCACAAAGAATTCGCGCCTATGCCACCCGCACCGGGCTGAGTGGCCATACCAAAAACAGCTTGACTCAACTTCCTGCGCTTGAAAAAGAACTGGCGAAAGTCCGGCGTGAGAAATATGCAACGGACAATGAGGAGCTTGAATTAGGTGTTCGCTGCATGGCTGCAGGGATTTTTGATGACCAAAAGAAACTGCTCGCCGGTTTGTCCATCTCGGCCCCCACAGGGCGAATGGACGAGGCTTGGTTACCTAAACTGATGGCAACTGCCGCCGAGATATCCAGAAACCTCGGTTATTTCCCAGCCTGACCTAGCCACCGATCACTGGTACAGACGCCTTAGCCGAAACCCTGTGGTCCGCCGCCTCAAGCCAATGACGCACCCGTTCGGCGTCCGCGATACGCGTTAGCTTGCCCGCAGAGTCCAAAAACACCATGATGAGCTTGCGTCCGGCCACGCTCGCCTGCATGACCAAACAACGACCAGCCTCTGCGATATAGCCTGTCTTTTGCAGACCAATATCCCAGGTGGGATTCTTGACCAAACGGTTGGTGTTGTTGTACTGCAATGTTCGCCGACCAACATCCACTTCAAAGCCAGGTGATGTCGTCAACTCGCGCATCAACGGATGCCGATGCGCCACATCCACCAGTTTAGCCAGGTCTTGGGCACTTGAACGGTTGTTACTGGACAGGCCTGTTGGCTCAACGTAGACGGTGTCGGTCATTCCCAACATCTTTGCTTTGCCATTCATTTGTGCAACAAAGTTGGCCAGCCCGCCGGGAGATGTTCTGGCCAGTGCATGGGCTGCACGGTTTTCACTCGACATGAGGGCCAGGTGCAACAATTCACCCCGCGTTAACACGCTGCCAACTTGCAAGCGAGAACTGCTGTGCTTTTCTGTATCCACATCATCGGATGTGATGGCAATCGACTCGTTCATCGGCAAATTTGCTTCACTGATCAGCAAGCCGGTCATGAGTTTGGTCAAAGAAGCAATCGGCACCACAGCTTTGTCATTTTTGCTGTACAGCACTTCATTGGTTTGCTGATCCACCACCAATGCGGAATTGGATTTCAAGTTGAGCTCGCCGATCGAGGAATGCACCAAGGTAGGCGCGGCGGGCACCTTGTCGAGCATCGCTTGCGGACTGGGCTGCACATGTCTGCGAGAAACGACCGTGGCAACCCGGCGCTTGGCTGGCACAGCCACCTTTTTTGATTTGACCGTCTGAACTTTGGCTGCGTGCACCTTCGTCACATGCACTTTTGCATGGACCTTCTTTGGGGTAGCTGCATGCGTCAGTGACATTGGCAGCAATGCAAAAGAAACAAACAGCCCAAGGAGGTAATACCTTCCTCGCGACGTTTTGCCCTGCGTGTTCTGTTGATAAATTGTCATGACACTGGCTCCTGATCGCACTTAACCGAAGGCTGCAGTTTAAACTGAAAAAGTCTCGCAATACCAAGTACTTGCGAGACTTTCTTAAACCTTCGCGCAGTGTTTAACAGGCAAGTCACTTAATGATGAAGACCGCGCTCTTCAGGCTCTTGGGTCGACGTGCTGATGACACTCGCTGGCATCCCTTTGGCCTTGCGCCAAAAGTAGATCACATAACCACTGAGCCCATAGACCACAAAAATCCCGAATAAGACAGTCGGCGGATCAATGTTGATCAACGCTATGGCGATGGCAATCAACACAATCACCACAAAGGGCACACTGCGCTTCATGCGAACATCCTTAAAGCTATAAAAAGGCACATTCGTGACCATGGTCAAGCCAGCATACAGCGACACTGCAAACATCGGCCAAGCGAGACTGCTGCCAGAAACACCCAAATCGGTTGCCACCCAGATCGAACCAGCCACCAATGCCGCTGCGGCTGGTGACGGCAACCCCTGAAAATAGCGTTTGTCAACGACAGCAGTGTTGACATTAAAACGAGCCAAACGAAGCGCAGCGCAGGCGCAATAAACAAATGCAGCCAACCACCCCCAGCGCCCCAAACCTTTGAGCGCCCAAACATAGCTGATCAGTGCGGGCGCCGCACCAAAAGACACCATGTCGGACAAAGAGTCCATCTGCTCTCCGAAGGCGCTTTGTGTATTGGTCATGCGAGCCACTCGGCCATCCAGACTATCCAAAATCATGGCGCAAAAGACGCCAATGGCAGACAGATCAAAACGCCCATTGATGGCCATCACGATGGCATAGAAGCCACCAAACAGAGCAGCCAGGGTAAATAAGTTGGGTAGAACGTAAATACCCTTACGCCGCTGTTTGAGCGGCACATCAAGTTCAGCTAAATCAGAGGTGTTCACATCGTTCATTCAAGAGGCCTTTTTCGGGCGCCCATAATAACAAAAGGCCACCTAGGTGGCCTTTTGCGAAGGGAGCGTGCGTCTTAGTTGCGAGTCTGATCTACCAATTTATTTTTGGCGATCCAAGGCATCATGGCGCGCAGTTTCGAACCAACAACCTCGATCTGGTGATCCGCTGTATTGCGACGACGTGCGGTCATGCTGGGGTAGCCGGTGCGACCCTCCAAAATAAAGCTCTTGGCATAGTCACCGTTTTGGATGCGTTTCAACGCGTTGCGCATGGCTTCACGGCTCTGTGCATTGATGACTTCGGGACCGGTCACATACTCGCCGTACTCAGCATTGTTAGAGATCGAGTAGTTCATGTTGGCGATGCCGCCTTCGTAGATCAGATCCACGATCAGCTTCAGCTCATGCAAGCACTCGAAGTAAGCCATTTCCGGGGCGTAACCAGCTTCGACCAGGGTTTCGAACCCCATCTTGACCAGTTCCACTGCGCCACCGCACAAAACAGCCTGTTCACCGAACAAGTCGGTCTCGGTTTCTTCCTTGAAGTTGGTTTCAATGATGCCAGCCTTGCCGCCGCCATTGGCCATGGCATAGGACAAGGCCAGATCACGTGCCTTGCCGCTTTTATCTTGATGCACAGCAATCAGATGCGGCACGCCACCACCTTGGGTATACGTGTTACGCACGGTGTGACCAGGCGCCTTAGGGGCAACCATCCAGACATCCAGGTCAGCACGAGGCACAACTTGGTTGTAGTGAACGTTAAAGCCGTGGGCAAACACCAGCGAAGCTCCAACTTTGATATTGGGGGCAACGTTGTTGGTGTAAACATCGGCGATTTGTTCGTCTGGCAACAAGATCATGACCACGTCAGCGATCTTGACCGCGTCATTGACTTCCATCACGTTCAGACCAGCCTTGCCAACCTTGTCCCAGGAAGCGCCACCCTTGCGCAGCCCCACCACCACCTTGACGCCACTGTCATTCAGGTTTTGGGCATGTGCGTGGCCTTGGCTGCCGTAACCGATGATGGCAACGGTTTTGCCCTTGATCAGGCTCAGATCACAATCTTTATCGTAAAAAACTTTCATCTATCTCTCCGTTATAAAAAATCAAACTCGCAAAATCCGCTCACCGCGACCAATGCCACTGGCACCGGTGCGCACGGTTTCCAAAATAGCGCCACTTTCAATGGCACTCAAAAACGCATCGTTCTTGGACTGATCCCCCGTCAACTCAATGGTGTAACTTTTCTCGGTCACATCAATGATTCGCCCCCGGAAGATATCAGCCATGCGTTTCATTTCTTCGCGCTCCTTGCCCACCGCGCGCACCTTAACCATCATCAACTCACGCTCGGTGTAAGCACCTTCGGTCAGGTCCACGACCTTAACCACTTCGATCAGACGGTTCAGATGTTTGGTGATCTGTTCAATCACCTCTTCCGAGCCAGCGGTCTGGATGGTCATGCGCGACAAACTGGGATCTTCGGTCGGCGCCACAGTCAGTGATTCGATGTTGTATCCCCGAGCGGAGAACAAACCCACCACGCGCGACAAGGCGCCCGCTTCGTTTTCCAGCAAAACAGCAATGATATGTTTCATAGTGAATGACTCCTCTTTTCGCCAACGCGAGAGCTTTTGCCCTCGCCGCCCTCATCCGCACACGGTAATGCGCAGACCTGGCGAGCAATAGATTCGTTCAGGTTGGGTTGAAATTAAAGGTCTTCGGCGCCCATCAGCATCTCAGTGATGCCGTGGCCTGCGCGCACCATCGGGAACACGTTTTCGGTCGGGTCGGTACGGAAATCCATGAACACCGTGCGATCCTTGAGTTTGCGGGCTTCCCGCAATGCAGGCTCCACATCCTCGGCACGTTCGATGAGCATGCCAACATGGCCGTAAGCCTCCGCCAATTTGACAAAATTGGGCAAGGCGTCCATGTAGCTGTTGCTATAGCGACCGGAGTATTCAATCTCCTGCCACTGGCGCACCATGCCAAGATAGCGGTTGTTCAGCGAGCAGATCTTGATCGGTGTGTTGTACTGCAGGCAGGTCGAGAGCTCCTGAATACACATTTGCACCGAGCCTTCACCGGTGATGCAAAACACCTCACTCTCCGGCTTGGCCAATTTGATGCCCATGGCGTAGGGAATGCCCACACCCATGGTGCCCAAACCACCGGAATTGATCCAGCGGCGGGGTTCATCAAAACGGTAGTACTGTGCAGCCCACATCTGGTGCTGCCCGACGTCGGAAGTGATGTAGGCGTCGGCATCCTTGGTCATGTTCCACAGCGTTTCCACCACGTACTGAGGTTTGATCACGCCGTTGCTGCCATGGTCATACTTCAGGCAATCACGCTTGCGCCAGCCATCAATCGTGTCCCACCAGGCACCCAACGCGTGGGCATCGGGCTTGAGTGTGCTCTCCTTGATCATGGCAATCAGTTCGGTCAGCACTTCTTTCACGTCACCAACGATCGGAATATCCACACGCACGCGCTTGGAGATGCTCGACGGGTCGATGTCAACGTGGATGATCTTGCGCTCGTTCTGTGCAAAGTGTTTGGGGTTACCAATCACCCGGTCATCAAAACGTGCACCCACCGCCAACAACACATCGCAGTTTTGCATGGCGCTGTTGGCCTCCAGCGTGCCATGCATACCCAGCATGCCCAGGTATTTGCGGTCACTCGCCGGGTAAGCCCCCAAACCCATCAAGGTGTGGGTCACTGGATAACCCAGCATATCCACCAACTGGCGCAGTTCATTGGACGCATTGCTCAGCAACACACCTCCACCGGTGTAGATGTAGGGGCGCTTGGCCGCCAGCAACAGCTGCAAGGCCTTGCGAATCTGACCGCCGTGACCTTTGCGAACCGGGTTATAGGAACGCATCTCGACCTTGTCGGGGTAACCGTGGTAGGGCACCTTCTTGAAAGACACATCCTTTGGAATATCCACAACCACCGGGCCTGGGCGGCCACTGCGCGCAATGTGAAAGGCTTTCTTCATGGTCATGGCCAGATCGCGCGCGTCTTTCACCAGGAAATTGTGTTTGACCACCGGGCGGGTGATACCCACCGTGTCGCACTCCTGAAAAGCATCCATGCCAATCGCTGCCGTGGGCACCTGACCGCTGATGATCACCATCGGAATACTGTCCATGTAGGCCGTGGCGATACCTGTGACGGCATTGGTGGCGCCGGGGCCGGAGGTCACCAGCGCCACGCCCACATCACCCGTTGCGCGGGCATAACCGTCGGCGGCATGCACAGCAGCCTGTTCGTGGCGGACCAAAATGTGTTGGACGCTGTCCTGCTTGAACACTGCATCGTAGATGTGCAGCACCGCGCCACCGGGGTAACCCCACATGTATTTGACGTTTTCGGCCTGCAAGGCCTTGAGCAGAATTTCTGCACCTCGAAGCTCTTGAACACCCGAATCTTGGGTTGGCTTGCTGGAGGAAGCTGCAGATGTGTTTGACACCGAAGTGGTTTCGGCCTTTGATATTTCCATGATGAACCTTTGTGAATTTCTCTGACGAAAAACCTTGGGTGCTTCTTTGCAAACACTTGTGGCGTTGCATCGAAACTTAAGACCAAAGCCACAAGCGTTATGAATAATTCGCCAGACTTTGACCCGTTTGCTTTAATTTGCAGCACACATTATGGCACCGCGCCGAACATGCCCCGGCAAGCCGGGCAAAATCAAGTAAAGTCGCTGGCTCGCGGAACACCTCCGTGCCTTGTGTGCCCTCGCCTGCCATGCCCTCTCACACCACCGCATCCCCTGAGTTATCCAAGCTTGAAACACCCACGCTGCTGCGCCGCATGGCGTGCTGGCTTTACGAAGGCATGCTGCTGTTTGGTGTGGTGTTTATTGCGGGCTATCTGTTCAGTGCGCTGAGCCAAACCAAAAACGCCATGGACAACCGCCATGCGCTGCAGGCCTTCATTTTTGTGGTGTTTGGCATCTACTTTGGCTGGTTATGGTCCAAAGGGCAAACCCTGGCCATGAAAACCTGGCATATCCGGGTGACGGACTTACAAGGCCAGCCTTTGACACAAGGCCGTGCCGTGATTCGCTACCTGTGGAGCTGGCTGTGGGTGCTGCCGCCACTGCTGGCCGCTTGGCTGCTGAACCTGTCGGGTGGCGAGGCCACGGTGATCACGCTGGGATGGGTCGCTGTATGGGCCATTCTGAGCCGACTTCACCCGCGCCAGCAGTTCTGGCACGACGCGCTGGCGGGCACCCAACTGGTGACTGCCCTGCCGCGCAAAAAATAAGGCCCACGTCGCCAGCAGCGCGCGGGCCTGCCAAGGTCAGATGGCGGACTGGTCAAGCTCACCAGTGCGGATACGCACCACGCGCTCCACTGGCGTGATAAAAATCTTGCCATCCCCAATTTTGCCGGTGTGGGCGGCTTTGACGATGGCATCCACACAACGCTCCACGTCCTCGCTTTTGACCACCACTTCGATCTTTACCTTGGGCAAGAAGTCGACCACGTATTCCGCGCCACGGTACAGCTCGGTGTGGCCTTTTTGACGGCCAAAACCTTTCACTTCCGTCACAGTCAGGCCGGTCACGCCGCATTCGGCGAGGCCTTCGCGGACCTCTTCGAGCTTGAACGGTTTGATGATGGCGGTAATTTGTTTCATGAATATCCTCGTCGTTAGATGAATCGTCAATTTGTCTGCGTCAACCAGCCAGTAACCAGCGGCTGACATGCACCTTGATTGTGCATGAGAGCGGCTGTTTCAGGCCCGGAAACGGTTGGTGATGGGGTAACGCCAGTCTTTGCCAAAGCTGCGGTGCGTCACCCGGATGCCCACTGGCGACTGGCGCCGCTTGTACTCGTTGATCTTGATCAGGCGCGTGACCCGCTCCACATCGGCCCGCGCAAAGCCTGCGGCGATGATCTCTTCGATGCTCTGGTCGTTTTCCATGTAGCGCTCCAGGATGGCGTCCAGCACCTCGTAAGGCGGCAGGCTGTCCTGGTCGGTCTGGTCGGGCCGCAGTTCGGCACTTGGCGGGCGCGTGATGATGCGCTCGGGGATCGGCTCCGTGCCGGTGCCATACGGGTCATGGGCATTGCGCCAGCGCGCCAGGCGGAACACCGTGGTTTTGGCCAAGTCTTTGATCACCGCAAAACCGCCGGCCATGTCGCCGTACAAGGTGCAGTAGCCGGTGGCCATCTCACTCTTGTTGCCGGTGGTCAGCACGATGCTGCCGAACTTGTTACTCAGCGCCATCAGCAGCGTGCCACGGATGCGGGCCTGGATGTTTTCCTCGGTGGTGTCTTCAGCCAAGCCCTTGAACTCACCGGCCAGCGTGGTTTTGAATGCCTCGAACTCGGGCACGATGGACAACTCGTCGTAACGAACACCCAGGCGTTTGGCCATCTCACGCGCGTCGATCCAGCTGATGTCGGCGGTGTAGGGCGACGGCATCATCACCGCACGCACCCGGTCTTTACCCAGCGCGTCCACCGCAATCGCCAGCACCAGCGCCGAGTCGATCCCCCCTGACAAGCCCAGCAACACCGACGGGAAGCCATTTTTGCCAATGTAGTCTCGCACCCCCAGCACCAGCGCGTCCCACAGGTCTTGGTCAGGGGTTCGGTCAGGCGCAATCGTTGATACGATATTGATAGCTGACTGCCCTTTATTTATAAGGGATAGAAGGCTATTTTCTATAAAACTCGGGGCACGAGCGGCCAGTGATCCGTCAGCATTCAGAATAAAAGAATGGCCCTCAAACACCACCTCGTCCTGTCCGCCGACCAGATGCGCGTAGGCCAGCGGCACACCACATTCCAGCGCGCGTTCACGCATCATCTGTTCACGCTCGTAGCCTTTGCCAACGTGGAAAGGCGAGGCGTTGATCACCGCCAGCAGTTCTGCGCCAGCATCACGCGTCTGGCGTGCGGGCTCGGCAAACCAGGCGTCTTCACAAATCAGCAGGCCCACTTTGACGGTGTGACCCGGTGCACCGGCCTCAAACACACACACATCCTGCCCGGGCGTGAAGTAGCGGCGCTCGTCAAACACCTGGTAATTGGGCAACTGGCGCTTGACGTAACTGGCCACCACCTGCCCCTCGCGCAACACGCTGGCGGTGTTAAAGCGCTGCTGCACCGCCACCGACTTGGTGCGGCTGTCGCCGCCGGTCGGGTGGCCCACGACCACCGAGAGGTCTTTCAACGGGGCCAGCGCAGCCGCCACGGCTTTCACGGCATCATCACAAGCTGCAATGAAGGCGGCGCGCAGGAACAGATCTTCGGCGGCGTAGCCACAGATCGAGAGTTCGGGTGTCAGCACCAGGCGTGCGCCGTCTTGGTAGGCCTGTTGCGCGGCTTGAATGATTTTTTGCGAGTTACCGGCCAGATCACCCACCACCAGGTTGAGTTGGGCAATGCAGAGTTTGAGCGTCATGAAAAGGTCGATGCAATGATGGAAAAAGAACACATGTTTGTGTCAAATGATTATGTCATCCGGGTGGTGGATTCGCCTCTGGCGGTGGACGCCCGCGCCTGGGACGCGCTGCTGTTTGCCCAGAACCAGCCCACGCCCTTCATGCGCCATGCGTTTTTGAGCGCCCTGCACACCACCGGCTGCGCCACCACCGCCACCGGCTGGACGCCCCGGTTTTTTCTGCTGGAGCGCCAGGGCAAGCTGCAGGCGGCCTGCGCCATCTACATCAAGTCGCATTCTCAAGGTGAGTTTGTGTTTGACTGGGGCTGGGCGCGCGCCTACCACCAACATGGTTTGTCTTACCACCCAAAAGCGGTGTGCGCCGTGCCCTTCATACCAGTACCCGGCAGCCGCCTGCTGGCGCACACGCCAGAAGACCGCGTGGCATTGGTCAACAGCGTGCTGGACTGGTGTGCGGCGAATCAGCTCACCGGCTTGCACGCGCTGTTTGCCAGCGACGACGATGTGACAGCACTCACCCAGGCCGGCCTGCTGCTGCGCCACACCATCCAGTTCCATTGGTCCAACCGCCAACCCGGCTACACCAGTTTTGACGACTTTCTGACCAGCCTGTCACAGGAGAAGCGCAAAAAGATCCGCCAGGAACGGCGCAAGGTGGCCGAGGCCGGCGTGACTTTCCGGGTGCTGGAAGGCCCAGCCATCACCCCAGCCGACTGGGACTTTTTCTACCACTGCTACGAGCGCACCTACCTGGAGCACGGCAACCCGCCCTACTTCAACCGTGCCTTCTACCAACACATGGCGAGCGACATGCCCGAAGACTGGGTGCTGTTCATCGCCGAGCGCGAGGGACGCCCCATTGCTGCAAGTTTGCTAGCTATCAACGCAAGCGTTATCAGGGCCAGAGGCCAAAATGACATAGAAATCGCTACCCATCAGGATGGCGCTGCTGTGACAGGAACCACCTCCACCACCGAGCGTGTGGCCTATGGGCGCTACTGGGGTGCGCTGGAGCGGGTGGACTGCCTGCACTTTGAGGCTTGTTATTACCAGCCGCTGCAGTGGTGCATCGAGCATGGTTACCAGCGTTTTGAAGGCGGCGCGCAAGGAGAACACAAACTCGCCCGCGCCCTGCTGCCCGTCACCACCACCAGCGCCCACTGGCTGGCCCATCCGCAGTTTTTTGCGGCGGTCGACAACTTTCTGACCCAGGAGCGCGAAGGCATTGGTGAGTATGTCGATGAACTGGTGCGGCACAGCCCGTTCAAAGCGGGTTCTGCTGGCTGAAGTTTTGGGTTGTTTGGGGTCTTGGGTGACAGAGGGAGAGGCCTTGGGTGCCGCCTCATACGCGCTGCGCTTTGCGAAGTCGGCGCTCCCCAAGGCCTCTCCCTCCGCAACAAGCGTGTGGGTTCGCCAACATTGAACAGCCGGGCCGCAAAAAGGCGCAAAACGCTGCTCGTCTGTAGCCAATCGAAATCTGTGCCCGCTTGAGCCTGGTTGCTGTGGTACACAACAGACTGCTTACTGGTTGTCCATTTCAATGCCGGTCAGAAGTCATTCGTAGCATGGGCCATCTGCCCAAAACGGAATGGAATGGCATCGAATTCAACGCTGCATTGCTGACCTTCGATATTGTCCGTAAGTAGGCTACTGGCGCGCATAACGGTGAGTTGATCAAAATTCCGCAGCTGGTGTTTACCCTCGCCAACAAAAAGAGTTCTTGACACTCGGGGGTTTTTTCCTAAAATTGGCGCAAACGAGCAGCCATTTGGCTGATCGCGTGGTAGCAACTTTGCTGCCTTCATACCGGCTATAGAAGCCCTCGACTAACGCTCAAGCGTGGTCGGGGGCTTTTTTTTTTGGATTTTTAAAATGAGCGTTTTGCATCGGCATGAGATTGATGGGGTTCCCAGCACAAGGGTTGCCTGCGTACAGATGGAACCACATGTCGGCCATACAACCGAGAACGTCACGAGGTCCATCGCGGCGATTGAAGACGCGGCTAACCGAGGCGCCGAACTGGTTGTACTGCCGGAGCTTGCAAACAGCGGGTACGTTTTCAGTAGCCGAGAAGAGGCTTTTGGCTTGGGCGAGCAGGTGCCAAATGGGCCATCTACAGACGCTTGGATTGAAGTTGCACAGCGAAAGAACGTTTATGTTGTTGCAGGTATTGCAGAGCGCGACGGAGACCGTCTCTACAACGCTTCCGTCGTCATTGGACCAAGTGGCTTCCTGGGAAGATATCGCAAGCTGCACCTTTGGGGTGATGAGCACCTGTACTTTGAGAACGGCAACCTTGGGCTGCCTATATTTCATACCCCCATAGGTCGCATAGCGGTCGCAATTTGTTATGACTGCTGGTTTCCAGAGGTCTTCCGAATTTTGGCAATCAAGGGTGCTGACATGGTCTGCGTGCCTACAAACTGGGTGCCCATGCCGGGACAGAAGCCGGAACAACTTGCGATGTCAAATATGTTGGCTATCGCAGCAGCACACAGCAATGGACTGAATTTGATCTGCGCAAACCGTGTGGGGACGGAGCGTGGACAGTCCTTTATCGGACAAAGCTTGATCATTGGCGCAAACGGCTGGCCATTGGCAGGACCGGCTGACGCGGTCACAGAGCAAATACTCATGGCTTCCATAAATCTGAAGCAATCACGACATGCCAAACAACTGAATGCATTCAACCATGTGCTGGGTGACAGAAGGCTTGATGTCTACGAAGTGGCGCTCAAGGGGGGATTCGACACCAGCTAATCAAGACCTTTACCCCCCTTTTAATCAATTTTGTCTTCCAACCCTCGCTTTTTAAAACCCGGAGTTACCATGAAAAAATTCAACCCTTTTACAAAGAAACTGGCATTGACAGCTGCATGTGGACTTGCGCTTCAAGTCTATGCAGCAGAGCCCATCAAAATCGGTGTTGCCGTTGGACTCTCCGGCGCCAACAGCACAGTGGCCCCGGCTGTCGTCCAGTCTTCCCAATTGGCAGTTGATGAGATCAACGCGGCTGGCGGCATTCTGGGTCGCAAAGTTCAACTGGATATCGTTGATGATGCGTCTGGTGCAGTCGGAGCCCAAAAAGCGTTTGATACGCTGGTTTTCCAAAAGAAAGTTGATGCGGTCATCTCTATGGAAACAAGCGCAGCACGCAATGCTGCACTACCGATCATCTCGCGCGGCAAAGTCCCCTATATCTACACATCCTTCTATGAAGGCCGTTCATGCAACCAGTACATGTATGTGAATGCATGGGTTCCTGAGCAGCAAGTTGCTCCCGTGGTGGACTACTTTAGCAAGGCCAAAAATGCCAAGAACTTCTTCCTGGTGGGCAATGACTATGCATTCGGCCGTGGTATGTTGGACTTCACCAAGAAGTACATTGAGAGCAAGGGTGGCAAAGTCGTAGGTGAAGAGTATCTGCCAATCGACGGAAGTGATTGGACATCCATTGTTTCTAAGATCCGTTCAGTCAAGCCTGATGCACTCATTAGTGCTACGGCTGGTGGTGCCCCCAACGTCTCACTGGCAAAGCAACTCAAAGGTTCAGGACTTGGAATTCCTTATGGCAACCTCGCCATTGATGAAGGCACGGCCAAGACCATGGGCGATGTAGCAACTGGCATGTATTTGTCGGCTTCCTATCTCGGCAACATTGACACCGTTGAAAACAACAAATTTAAGGCCGCGATGGCCGCTAAGTTTGGTGGCGAATTGAAGACGCCCAATGAGTTGTCTGTGCCTCAATACGAAGCCGTGTATTTGTACAAGGCTGCCGTTGAAAAGGCGGGAACCACTGATTCGGCCAAGGTCATCCCTGCGCTGGGCGTCGTGTCGTTCAATGGCCCTCGTGGTGTTGTACAAATGAACAAGAGCCGCCATACGCCGTTGTCGATGCGACTGGGAGAAGTGCAAGCAGACGGAACTATCAAGATTCTGGAAACCTTTACCAAAGTTGATCCCGGCAACCAGTGCCCCAACCTCAAGTAACGGCAGTTCACTCTAACCAGTAGATGAAATGGGCTGGGAAACCAGCCCTTTCAGCCCATAGGGGTCTTTCATGATTTTGTTCTTAGACATTTTTACAACTGTGGCCACACTCTTCGTTGTGACGGCTGGGTTGATGATGATTTTTGGTGTGATGAAAATTGTCAACTTTGCCCACGGTGCGCTGCTCACAATAGGTGGGTACACCAGCTACGTGGTTACACAGCTGAAGCTTGACCCTTGGGTTAGTTGGCCGTTGGCGCTACTTAGCGGCGCAGCTATTGGGATGCTCGTTGAGCTTTCGATCGTTCGACCGCTATACAAACGTCCATTAGATGCAATCCTCGCAACTTGGGGACTGAGCATCGTGATTGGCCAATTGATCGTCATGACATTTGGACGAGAGGTTCAATTTGTCGATGCACCTTTCTCTGGCACCTGGCCCATCTTCGGAGTCGAATACTCGGCATACCGCTTAATGCTTTTGCCTGCCGCGCTCGCAATTTGTTTGGCACTCACCGGTTTGTTAAACGGCACACGCTTTGGTGTGAAGACACGGGCTGTGATCATGAATGAAGACTTGGCGCGTGGGATTGGCATCAACTCGGGCCGAATTCGATTCATCACCTTTAGTCTCGGAACAGGACTCGGGAGCATGGCAGGTGCTCTCATCACGCCTCTGTCCAGCGTCGATCCAAACATGGGATTGAACTGGCTAGTCAGCGCCTTCATGCTCGTCATGGTTTCGGGCCACTCGATGGCCAGTTTGCTGCTCACATGTCTGGTCTTCGGAACGGTCCAAGTGTTAATCAGCACATTCCTGAGCCCGGTTCTTGGCGGTCTGGCAATTGCAGTTCTTGCGGCTCTTACGTTACGCATTCGTCCAAAAGGCTTTGGCAATGGATAACACTTCAAATACAACGCCTGTGGAACAGGTAATTCAAATGAGCAACGCAATTTCACACAAAAGTGGCCTTCGATATCTAGCCGCAATCGGAGTTGCACTTCTGGTTGTTGGCCCATGGATCTTTGACACCTATCTCCTGAACATACTCGTCAAAGCGTTCTTCATGGCCATGGTGGCCGTCACGGTGGACGTATTGTGGGGCTACGCTGGGTATTTGACATTCGGTCAATCAGCATTTTTTGGCATTGGTGCCTACGCCGCTGGATTAATTTTTACGCATAGTGGATTCAGTGCATCAAACGCAATTATTGCAATTGGCGCGGCTGTGGTCGTCTCCATGATCGTCGCCTTCGTCGTGGGGTGGTTGTCTTTCTACCGCGGCGCTTCGCCGTTTTTTGCCACTGTCATTTCGCTGGTACTTCCGATTGTTCTCGTACAACTAACACTGTCAGGCGGTTCTTGGACCGGGTCAAGCTCGGGCCTTACCGGCTACGAAACCTTTGACCTGACTGTTGAGGCCTGGTACAGGATCGCAGGCGCCGCGCTCGGTCTAGTTGCGATTGCTGCCTGGTTTATCGTGCGGAGTGACGGGGGAAGAATCCTCTCGGCTATTCGAGACAATGAGTCCCGTTGCGCATATCTTGGCATCAATACCTTAACAGTGAAGACCATCCTGCTCGTCGTCACGGCGGGCATTGCCAGTTTCGCAGGTTTTGGCTATGGCGCATTTAGCGGTGTCGTCGCTCCAGAGTTGGGTGGGTTTGTGCTTGGCACAGAGCTAATCATTTGGGTGGCCCTTGGTGGACGAGGAACCTTGTGGGGGCCACTTATAGGTGCCATTCTGATCAACGTTGTTACTGCTTATTTGGGAAGCAGCATGCCTTTCGCATGGCAATTGATACTCGGGGCATCGTTTGTTTTGGTAATCGTATTGCTCCCTCAAGGCTTGGTTCCCGTCCTACTGAAGCCGTTTGGACTAGGTCAATACGTCCACCGCATCCCTCACTTGGCCGTGAGGGAAACAGCTCCCGTGTCAGACCTTGAGAAGACGACACCAGCCATATTGATGGAGGGCGTTGCAAAGCATTACGGCTACCTCAAGGTCCTAGAAGGCATTGATCTAAAGGCCAATCGCGGTGAATTGGTGGGGTTGATTGGACCCAATGGTGCAGGCAAGACGACACTGATGCGTTGCATGAGTGATGGTCTTGATCGGTCGGCGGGAAATGTTTCAATTTGTGGAAATGATATTCAGCTCCTTCCGCCGGATCGATGCGTGAAGTTTGGTCTGGGACGAAAATTCCAGAATGCCAACATCTTTGAATCGCTAACGGTGGCCGAATGCCTGCGAATAGCTGGCACTACACGGGTTACGCCGTCACTGTTGAAGCAGGACAAACATTTGACGTTGCCCCAATATGCGCTTGATGTCGTCAACACAACTGGTTTGAGTCAGAAGCTTGGGGCCGTTGCGCGGGACCTATCTCACGGTGAGCAGCAGGCACTGGAGCTGGCAATGGTACTGGCTCAAGAACCTAGACTGGTATTGTTGGACGAGCCCACAGCCGGGCTAACCAAGACAGAGCGGACGCAGATTGGAAATATCTTGTCGTCGCTTGCCCACAAGTATCAGCTGTGCTGCCTTTTGGTGGAGCATGACTTGGACTTCGTGGAAGAAATAGCGACACGAATTGTCGTGCTTCATCAGGGGCGAATTGTTATGGAGGGCAGCTTCAGAGAAGTTGTGAACTCCGAACTCGTTAAAACGATTTATTCGGGTGCATCTCATGCACCTATGGAGACCGTATGAGCCAGGCCGCACTGCAACTCAAATTCGTCACCAGTGGGTACAAGGCTTCAGTGGTGTTGCGCGACCTGTCATTAAAAATTGACTCCGGAGAAGCAGTCGCACTCCTTGGAAAAAATGGCATGGGAAAGAGCACACTGCTGAAAACCGTCATGGGCTACCTACCGAAGATGGCGGGCACGGTGCATGTAGGCGGGGAAGACGTCACTCGACTCCCTCCCTACAAAATTGCTTCAAGTGGGATCGCCTACGCAGCTCAAGAGCAGGCGCTCTTTGCAGATTTGAGCATTCGTGACAATCTTCGCCTTGGACTTGAAAAAGAATCGACATTCGACGAGCGTTTTGCGTTGATAACACCGATTTTCCCCGTGTTCAAAGAGCGTCTTAAACAGTACGCAGGGACATTGTCTGGCGGGGAACAAAAAATGCTTCTGGTTGCGCGGGCGCTAATGATGCGTCCATCCATTATTCTGTTGGACGAGATTACAGAGGGACTTCAACCGTCGGTGATTGACCGACTTGTTGATGCCTTGTTGTGGGAGCGGAAAGAGCATGGAACCACCATGCTCATCATTGAGCAGAATGTCCCATTTGCAATGAAGGTGGCCGACAGGTACCTAATCTTGAAGCAAGGTGAAATCGTGGATGAGGGTGATACCAAGGCAGATAAAGCTCAGGAGACCATTTTTTCACATCTGCGGGTGTGATCTGCATCAAGGATGAATGCATATGACAAGGCAATTTCAACATTTGGCAACCATGGAAGCTTTGCCAATTGTTCAGTTGGTTTCTACTGGCGGGACAATTGCGATGAAGCGCGATCCTGCCAGTGGAGCGCCAATACCCACGATCGATGGCTATGATCTTTTGCGGTCAGTTCCGGAGATTATCAACTTCGCCAATGTTGAAGTTTTGAATCACTCCAACATGGCATCGGCTTATCTTGGGCCACCTGAGTGGATCAAATTGACAAGGCAGATTGAGAGCACTTTGAAGCGTTCCGAGGTTTCGGGGGTGGTCATTTCCCATGGAACCGATAGCCTTGAGGAGGCCGCTTATTGGCTGGACTTAACGGTCAATGCTGACAAACCAGTTGTATTGATTGGGGCGCAACGCCATGCCTCTGAATCTGATTCGGATGGTCCGCGCAATCTGTTAAGCGCCGTTCGAGTGGCCGTTGATTCAGAGAGTTGTGGAAAGGGCATCTTGGTCGCGATGAACAACCAGATCGGTGCGGCCAGAGACATTGTGAAAACGCACACAATGAATGTTGAGTCGTTTAAATGCGGAGATTTTGGCTTTCTTGGGTCAATTGATCCCGACCGGGTGGTCTACTCAAGATGTCCACAGCGCCGTCAGCACATCCCCATTCTTGCTGAAGACATGCCATTGGTTGAAATTGTGTCAATGTATGGTGGATGTGATGGAGCGGCAATGCAGGATGCCGTGCGTCGAGGTGCCAGAGGCGTCGTGGTTCAGGCACTTGGCCTTGGGAACGTGAACAAACCGCTCTTTGAAGCAATCAAATCTGCAATTGCTTCTGGCGTTGTCGTTGTGATTTCGTCAAAAGTTCCAAATGGTCGCGTGTTGCCGTCATATGGGTTCGAAGGGGGAGGAAAGACGTTGCAGGACGTGGGCGCCATTTTTGCCGATGATCTCGGTCCGGCAAAGGCACGCATTCTGCTAATGTTGCTATTGCAAAGTATTGAAGCTACTCCGAGTGAACTTCAAGCAGCATTCAGCCGTTAGGGGTACATCTTGGATTCTAAGGAGGGTTATTTGTGAGTGTTGAATCTGCAGCGGCTTGGAGGATTGGTGTTCTGTATTCTCGATCTGGAGTGACAAGTGTTACCGAGTCTGAGCATTACTTTGGTACGACTTTGGCGTTCGAGGAAATCAACGAACTCGGAGGCGTGCTTGGTAGGAGATTAGAACCCATATCTTATGACCCGATGGGTAGCCCAGATGAGTACCGCCGCCTTGCAACAAAAATGTTGCTGGAAGATGAGATTAACGTTATTTTTGGATGCTCGAGATCATCAAGTCGAAAGGCAGTTTTACCCATTATTGAACGTACGAATGGATTGCTGTGGTATTGCTCAATTTATGAAGGCTTCGAATATTCACAAAATGTGATTTACACCGGTGCGGTGCCAAATCAGAACAGCAATCAACTGGCCGCTTATCTTCTGCAAAACAATGGGTCAAGATTTTTTTTAATAGGTGCTGATTACTTATACCCGCGTGAGTCAAATCGAATCATGCGAGATATGGTTGAGTCACATGATGGTGAAATATCAGACGAGATTTATCTGTCTGTCGATGCCAGCACTGAAGAGCTTGAGAAAGTTTTGAAGTCCATTGCGACCCTAAAACCGGACGTGGTGTTCTCTACATTGGTTGGTCATGCCGCGCGGGAGTTCTATCGTCTGTATCGGGATCATGGAATTGATCCGCTGAAAACACCCATCGCAAGCCTAACGATGGCTGAAGAGGAGATTCGTTTAATTGGAGCCCCATTGTGCGAAGGGCACATTACTTCAGCAACTTACTTTGGGTCCCTAAACAACCCAAGCAATCATCGGTTCATTGATTTGTGGAGGCGACGGTATGGTGAGAAGCCAACCAGTATGTGGTCTGAAATGGCATACAACCAGGTTCATTTGTTTGCGAGAGCATTGGAGCGCAGCGGGAGCATGGACACGCAAAAACTAGTTCGGGCAGCCCACAAGGTCAGTTTTGACTCGCCTGAAGGGATATTGTCGATTGACAAGGAAACGAACCACTGTGCATTGACTCCTCGGATCGGGGTTTGCCAACCTGATGGGCAGTTCAAGATCGTTTGGGAGGGGTCTGGTGCGGTCAAGGCTGACCCCTATCTGACCACGTACGGATTCGCTGAATTTTGGTTGCGCTGACATGATGAACTCAAGTATTCGGCGGTTGTATGAAGATTTGCGCAGCATCCGTGTTGTGCTGATCTATCCTCCAGGTGATGAACGTGAAATATTGGCCGAGCAATTCAAGCGTATCGGATGCCATTTGAGCTTGATGTGGCCTTTCCCAGCTGTCTACCCCACTGGCGCTGACGTGATTCTTTTTCAGGTTTCTGAAGAGTTGAAAGGTAGTGGAGCGTGGTGTGCACATCTTGAAGATGTGACACTGATTGCCTTGTCGGATTACGAAAGTCCTACAACGTTGCGGTTGTTGCTCGATTCAAATGCCCATGGAGTGATTGCAAAGCCATTCAGGTCATCGGGGGTGTTGAGCACCTTGGTTCTTGCGCGGTCCTCGCAGAGTTTCCAGAGCAGGTTGAAGGGCAAAATTGATAAGTTGGAAGACACCATCAAGTCACGACGGCAGATTGAGAAGGCAATAAGAGTCATAACCAACGGCCAAGGGCTAACAGAAATACAAGCTTACGAACACATGAGATCGCGTGCCACAAAGCTGCGTGTCACAGTTGCTGATATAGCGGCGATGGTGTTGGAAGCGCAGGAAACAATGGCTAAATTGGGATTTGAAGCGCCTTCGAAGCGTACTTGAATGACGCCTGGTGCGGATAAATAGGTAGGCCTTTTGCACCAATGGTCTTGCGCGTCTGAGGCCCTCTGCCTGAGTCCACATGGCCCACCCCGCTTGCGGGCACATCACCGAATGGGACCTATCGTCAACGGACAAGCACTTACCCCTGCACCACCCGCTGCGTCTGCACACCCAAGCCTTCAACACCCAGGCGCATCGTCTGCCCAGCACGCAGAAACACGGGTGGCTTGTGGCCCAGGCCAACGCCCGGTGGCGTGCCGGTGGAGATCACATCACCAGGTTGCAAACTCATGAAACGGCTCAGGTAGCTGATCAGGAACGGCACCTGATACACCATGGTCGCGGTGCTGCCGTTTTGGTAGCGGTGGCCATCCACCTCCAGCCAGAGTGAGAGCGCCTGAGGGTCGGGCACTTCGTCAGCGGTCACCAGCCACGGTCCCAACGGGCCGAAGGTGTCGCAGCCCTTGCCCTTGTCCCAGGTGCCGCTGCGGTTGAGCTGGAAGTCGCGCTCTGACACATCGTTCATCACGCAGTAACCCGCCACGTGGTTCAAAGCGTCGGCTTCCTCGATGTAGCGCCCGCCCTGGCCAATCACCACCGCGAGTTCCACTTCCCAGTCGGTTTTTTCTGACCCACGGGGGATTTCAACCGCATCGTCCGGGCCAACAATGGCGCTGGTCCATTTGTTGAACACCACCGGTTCGGGTGGCACCGGCATGCCGGACTCGGCAGCGTGGTCAGCATAGTTCAGGCCGATGCAAATGCATTTGCCCACCTTGGCCACACACGGGCCCAGCCGCAGATCCTGCTGCGGCACGCCCGGCACCAGCGGCAGGCTGGTCAGATCCAGGCTGCGCAGGTGTGCCAGACGCTCCGGCAACAAGGTGGCGCCGCCAATGTCGTCCACCAAGGCACTCAGAGACCGAACCTGGCCAGCCGCATCCAGCACACCGGGTTTTTCTTGGCCCACCGGGCCATATCGCAACAATTTCATGACGCTAGTCGTCCTTTCAAAAAACAGAGGCCGGGCAGATGTTGCGGCCTGGATCCATTGGCGCTACAGGCCCTCAAGCTGTCTCGGTATTGAGCACCTTGAGCGCGGTGTCCTGCCAGCTGAAGGCTTCGTTCATCAGATGCGGCGTGTGTTTGCCGGGTGACTCACGCAGGGCCCGCTCAAAATACTCGGTCAGCGCCGGGCGGAAGTCGGGGTGGGCACACTTTTCGATGATCAGGCGCGCCCGCTGTTTGGGCGACAGGCCACGCAAGTCGGCCAGGCCCTGCTCAGTGACGAGGATTTGCACATCGTGCTCGGTGTGGTCCACATGCGAAACCATCGGCACGATGCACGACAAAGTACCGTTTTTGGCGGTGGATGGCGTCACAAAAAACGACAGAAAAGCGTTGCGGGCAAAGTCGCCCGAGCCACCAATGCCGTTCATGATGCTGGTGCCCTTGATGTGGGTGGAGTTGACGTTGCCGTAGATGTCGGCCTCGATCATCGCGTTCATCGCAATCACGCCCAGACGGCGCACCACCTCGGGGTGGTTGCTGATCTCTTGCGGGCGCAGCACGATGCGTTTGCTATAAAAATCGATGTTGTCATTGAAGTCTTTGAGCGCCTCTGGGCTGAAAGACACGGCCGTGGCCGAGGCTGAGGTCAGCTTGCCAGAGCGCAGCATGTCAAGCATGCCGTCTTGCAGCACCTCGGTGTAGGCGGTCATGTTCTCGAACGGGCCGTTGTTGAGCCCGGCCAGCACCGCATTGGCGATGTTGCCCACGCCCGATTGGAGCGGCAACAAATCTGGCGGCAGACGCCCGGCCTTGACCTCCTGGCCCAGGAAGTCGATGACATGGTTGGCAATGCGTTGGGAGTTCTCGTCTGGCGCGGCAAACGGGGTGTTGCGGTCAGGTTGGTGGGTTTCCACCACGGCAATCACTTTGCTCAGGTCGCAGCGCAGGTAGGCTTCACCAATTCGGCCGTTGGCACGCACCAGCGGGATCGGCTGGCGCGCGGGCGGCAGCTGGGTGCCGTAATAAATGTCGTGCATGCCTTCCAGGCCGGCGTTCTGCATGGAGTTGACTTCAAGGATGATCTTGTCGGCCTGATCCAGCCAAGTCTTGTTGTTGCCCACCGACGAGGACGGAATCAGCCGCCCATCGGGCAAGATGCCCGCCACCTCGACCACCGCCACATCCAGGTTTCCCAAAAAGCCGAACCAGACCAGCTGCGCCACATGCGAGAGGTGCAGGTCGGTGTACTGCATCTTGCCAGCGTTGATCTGTTTGCGCACCGTCGGGTCGGACTGGTAGGGCAGGCGCATTTCGATACCATCGGCATCGGCCAGCACGGCATCGAGTTCAGGTGCGGTGGAGGCACCGGTCCACAGCCCGATCCGAAACGGCTCACCTTCCGCATGCGCCTTTTTCATGCGCCGTGCCAACGCTCCGGGCACCAGCTTGGGATAGCCAGAGCCAGTAAAACCACTCATGCCCACATTGGCGCCCGCCGGTATCAGCTCGGCCGCGGCTTCCGCCGACATGATTTTGGATTTCAGGAGGGGGTTGCTTACACGGTCTGCTCGTAACATGGCATTTCACTCAAAAAAGATAGATTGCATGGCAGGGTTTAACCGGCGGCTAAACGAAGTCAGTCTAGCAGCCGGAGAGGCTCAAAAGAGGGTTTTACCGGTGCAAGATGCACCTCTTACGTGCACCTGACGCCCTCGTCGGGCAGCCGACACCACATATGGTTTTTGCTGACAAAACCGTCATCAACCGCCACCGCCATCGGCTCCAGCCCAAAGCTCACAAAACCAAAGCGCTCGTAGAGTGCCTGCGCCGCCAAGTTGCCGTGGGTGACGGTGAGTTGCACCAGCTTGATGCCCGGTCGTGTGCGTGCGCCAGCCAGCGCGGCCTGCACCAACGCTGCCCCCTGCCCCAACCGACGTGCTTGTGGGGCCACATACATGCCGAACAGGCTGCATTTGTGGCGCAGTTTCTCGCGCGACTCAAACGCCAAGCCCACCACACCGACCAACTGTTGGCCATCAAACACCCCCAACACCAGTTCATGCGCGTTGGGGTCGGCTGCCAGACGCTTGGCCCACCAACTGAGAGGCAAGGCAGCGCGCTCGGCCACGCTGGAGCCAAACGCCTGCGGGTGTTGGGTATAAGCCTGTAGCATGAGCGCTCGGTACACGCGCGCGTGCTCAGGCATCAAACGGATCGGGGACAACACCAAATCACTCCTAACAATATAGCAACAATCCCTTGATAAAAAAGGGCTAAGAACCATTTTATAGCCTGATCCCCAACACCTGACTCCTTGGCGGCCCATGCCTGTGACCCACCCCCACGGGAGGCCCATGCACGGTGCCAGCAACACCCTCACGCCACAGCCATCTTCGACAATCAGGGCCAGACCACCAGCCCGCCGAAACGCCACACCCCTCTTTGACATTGACCCGCCATGAACCGATTAACCACTGAACTCTGCCGCCTCTACCTGCCAGCAGGCACTGCTGCTGTGCCGCCCCGCCCTGCTGAATTGCCTGTAATCGCGGCTGATGGCCTGGTTCGCGGCGCTGTGCTGGAGCTGTTTCGGCCCGCGGATTGGGCGGCGGTGTCCCGCCTGTGGCATGGCGTGCAGGCGGACCTGGACTTGCCCGCGCCGGCGATTGCCGTGAATGGCAAGGACGGTTATCAGTTGTGGTTTTCCTGGACCCAACCGCTGCCACTGGCGCAGGCGCTGGTCTTCATGGAAGCGCTGCAAACACGCTACCTGCCCGAAGTGGCTGCGCAACGACTGCGTCTGCAACCGCAGCCCGGGCAAACCATGGCATCCATTCCCAGCCAGAGGGCCGATAACGGCCAATGGTCAGCCTTCGTGGCCCCCGACTTGGCCGCCGTCTTTGAAGATGAGCCCGCACTTGATCGCTCGCCAGGCGAGGATGCCCAGGCCGACTTGCTGACACGCCTGCGCAGCATTCGACCAGAAGAGTGGTCACACGCCTTGATCAAGCTTCAGCCCGCCCCCAAGCAACCGGCCGTCGACATCAACCCAGCGCCCCAGACAACGGCCTCAGGGCCAGGCCCCGGCTTGAGTCCACAGGCATTTCTGCGAGCAGTCATGGACGACCCACGTATTGCCCTGCCGCTGCGCATCGAGGCGGCCAAAGCCTTGCTGCAGGCCTAGGCAGGGTTCATTGAAGCTGCACAGAGCCAGACACGTTGACCGATACCGAGGTCATACCCGCCTCAACCGGCACCGGTGCAGCCTCGGCAGCCATTAGGCGCACCCCTTTGAGTTGCGGCTGAAAAATCGGCACCCCTTCTTCAAAGTTCACCGAAACCTCCCCCAAGGTGTAGGCCTGGAAATCAAACGCCTTGGCAATCTCGGTGGCGCGCTGGCGAAACAGCGCAATCGCCTGGGTTTGTGCCTGCGCCTGGGCGCTTTGGCGCTGCCCCTGGGTCAGGCCAAAGCTGGCACCGGCCACCGTCAGGGTACTGAGCTTGCCTGCGGTTTCGCTGATGCGGGCAAAGTCCTGCCCTTCCAACACCAGTTCGGTGCTGCCTTGCCAGCCGGTGATCTTGCCATTGTTGCCATAACGCGGTGTCAAGCCAAAACGCCCGGTTCGCACCGCCATCAACCCTGGTCGCGCCTCTTTTTTGGCTTGCGTCAGGGCGCTATCCAAGGCGCTTTTGAGTTGGGCTTGCACCTGCTGCGGGTCAGTGCCCTCGCGCGTGGTGCTGAGCGACATGGTCAACAGGTCTTGCGCCACCTGCACGCTGGCCTGTGCCGCCAGGTTCACCCGCTGGGCGGGCAGCGGCGTCGTCACCATCTGAGAAAAAGAGGCGCTAGCCCATGTCAATAAAGCACAGTACGCTACAACTTTTGATAATTTTTTCAAGATGACTGCTCCCATAACAAAGGCCCAAAACGGGTAAAAACCGTGCCAAATTTGTAACAGCGTGTGAAACCCAGGCCAAAAACAGGTTCACCAGCGACAACGCACGCAACAATTGCGGCTGTTACAAATCAAGTGGATCGTAGTATGGCTGTAAATTCCCGTGTCGACAAAATCCTGGTGGTTGATGATGACGCCCGCATTCGCGACCTGCTGCGCCGTTACCTGACGCAAGAAGGTTTTGAGGTGCTGCTGGCCGAAGATGGCCGCGCCCTGACCCGGGTGCTTGGGCGCGAACCGGTGGACCTGATCGTGCTGGACCTGATGATGCCCGGCGAAGACGGCTTGTCGGTCTGTCGGCGCCTGCGCGGTGGCAACGACCGCACCCCGATCATCATGCTGACCGCCAAGGGCGAAGACATCGACCGCATCGTCGGGCTCGAAGTGGGCGCCGATGACTACCTGGGCAAACCATTTAACCCGCGTGAACTGCTGGCGCGCATCCACGCCGTGCTGCGCAGGCGCCCGCCACTGGAGGCGCCTGGCTCGCCATCCGCGGACAAAGCGGTGGTCAGTTTTGGCCCGTTCACCTTCGACATGGGCGCACGCACCCTGCACAAGGACGACGAAGAACTGGCGCTGACCACCGGCGAATTCGCCATGCTCAAGGCCCTGGTGCGCCACCCGCGCCAGCCGCTGTCACGCGAGAAGCTGGCTCAACTCGCCCGCGGGCGCGACTTTGAGCCTTTTGACCGCAGCCTGGATGTGCAGGTGTCACGCCTGCGCAAGCTGGTGGAGGAGGATGCATCGGCGCCGCGCTACATCCAGACGGTGTGGGGCGTCGGTTACGTGTTCATCCCTGATGACAGCGCCCAGGCTTAAACGGCCAGACCCGCAGGACGGCACCCAGCCCCGTTCCCGCAGGCCAGCGTTGAGCCTGTTCTGGCGCACCTTTTTTCTGCTGGCGCTGCTGCTGCTGGGCAGCGTGATCGCCTGGACCCAGACCTTGCTGCAAATGGAGTTTGAGCCGCGTGCGATCCAGACGGCGGACCAGATTGCCTCGGTGGTGAACCTCAGCCGCGCGGCGGTGATGCACTCGGACGCGATCGCCCGGGTGTCGTTGTTCAAAACCATGAAAGACCAGGAGCACCTGACCATCCGCCTGCGCGAACCCAAAGACGTGTTCGAGGCCTTGCCAGCCAGTTACCTGAACCGCCATGTGGTCGAACAACTGCAGTTGCGCCTGGGGCCAGACACCATCGTGGCCAATAGCGTCAACCAGTTGCCTGGGCTGTGGGTCGGGTTTTCCATCGACAAGGACCGCTACTGGCTGCAAACCGAGCGCAACCGCTTTGACCAACCCACCCGCGAAACCTGGACGATCTGGCTGCTGACCGCTGCCGTGTTGTCACTGGCAGGCGCAGCAGGCATTGCACGGCTGATCAACCGCCCGCTCAAACACTTGGCGCAAGCCGCCAGCCGGGTGCACGAAGGCGACTTTGAAGCCAGCGCGTTGGATGAGACCGTCAGCACCCAGGAAATCCGGGCGGTGAACATCGGCTTTAACCGCATGACACGCAAGCTGGCACAGATCGAGCAAGACCGCACGGTGATGCTCGCAGGCATCTCGCACGACCTGCGTACCCCGCTGGCACGTCTGCGGCTGGAAGCCGAGATGAGCGTGCCCGAGCCCGAAGCACGCGAGGCCATGTCGGGCGACATTGCGCAACTGGACGCGATCATCGGCAAATTTCTGGACTACGCGCGCCCGGGCGACATGCGGCTGAGCCCGGTGTCACTCAACGACACGGTGGAAACCTGCCTGGAACCCTTGCGCAAGCGCAGCGACCTTGAGTTCAAAGTGGCTTTGCAAGACGGCCTGATGGTGCAGGCCGACCCGGTGGAGTTGCAACGTGCGCTGATCAACCTGCTGGAAAACGCCGCCCGTTATGGCCAATCCAACGGAACAGATGTGGCGCGGGTGGATATCTCGGCACGTTACCGCGACGACCAGGTGCTGCTGCGCCTGCGCGACCATGGCAACGGCGTGCCACCCGAACAACTCAACCAACTCACCACGCCTTTTTTCCGGGGAGACTCCGCCCGCTCAGCGGCCAACAGCACCGGGCTGGGGCTGGCCATTGTGGAGCAGACCATCTCGCGCATGGGCGGCACGTTTGACCTGAGCAACGCCAACGGCGGCGGCCTGTGCGCCAACATCGTGCTGCGCCGGGCGATTGGCACTGCGGCAACAAGTTGACCGCCCGCCAGCACCCTCAGGGCTAGGCCAAATTCGTGCTGCGTTTACCAGCCATAACGCAATGCGTCTGCAGGCTCAATCTGGCTGTAAGAGGTCTGGCTGAATTGCAGCAAAATATATGGCTAAATGGCCGCTAGCCCAGGTAATGAAATGGCTGATAGCTATCAATTAGATAGTGTTTTTCCAAACCAAATCGCCATCCAATAAAGATGCGCCTTCGGCGCCTGCCCGTCGCTTGGGAGTCGGCTGTAGGCTGGAAGCAGTAGTAGTGGTTTGCAATCTGCTTGCTCCAGACCGGTCGTTGGCTCGCTTAGATAGACAGGGGCATGCAACTGTCGGTCAAACCTGTTCTTCAAATTGAGCAAGAGCAGCTAGGACATTCATGTTTGAACATGTAACCATGCGTGCCATCTCACCTACGCACCATGATGTTTGAACCCTCTGCCTCCAAAAGTTACGCCCAGCGGATTGAAGCCGTGTTGTCCTACATTGAGGCCAACCTCGATGGCGACCTTTCGGTTGAAACGCTCAGTAGGATTGCCGCGTTCTCAAGATTTCACTTCCATCGCCAGTTCACAGCATTTGTGGGCGTACCTGTCGCGCGTTATGTGCAGTTCATCCGACTGCGCCAAGCCGCTCGAACGCTTGCAGCCCAACGCAAACGGTCTGTCCTGCATGTGGCGCTTGACAGTGGATTTGAAAGTCCAGAGGCATTTGCGCGTGCCTTTGGACGTGCGTTCGGTATGTCGCCCACAGCATTCCGCAGAAAACCCAATTGGGCCATCTGGGGTGCATCTTTTATTCCCCCCCATTTTTCACGGAGCATCAACATGAACATAAAAATCGTTACCTTCACCCCAGTCACCGCCGCAGCACTCGAACACCATGGCTCGCCGGGCATGCTTAACCAGACCATTCAGCGGTTCATTGAGTGGCGCAAGGCGAGTTTGGAATCGCCGGTTGCCACCACCCGCACCTTTGGCATTCCACGCAGCAATCCCGATACAACATCAAATGATGATTGGCGATTTGATATATGCGGCGAAATCCACGGTCATGTTGCGCCAAACTCCCATGGGGTACGTGAGATCACAATTCCAGGGGGGCGGTGTGCGGTGCTTCGGCATCTGGGATCAACCGACCATATCAACGAGACGATTTATCCGTTCTACCGTGACTGGCTACCTCAAAGCGGGGAGTCTCTGGCTGAGCATCCATTGTTCTTTCACTACCTCAGCGCGTACCCCGAAACACCCCTAAATCAATGGCAGACTGATATTTACTTTCCGTTGCTGTAAGCGTTCAGGGAGAGTTCCGGTTGTATGCCAACTGGAATAGCGCCCCGGCCGCATTTCTATTTGTGGCGGCCATTTAAGCTTGCTGCCCCACAAGAACCTTGGCTTCATTCGTGAACCAAGCTAGGACTTCGCCGATAGCCATCGCAGCGGCATTGGTGGTCGGCGCGGCTATATGGGGATGTCACAGCAGCCGAATCATTCAATCGGGGACGCTCCAAAGCTGACGCCGAAGAACGGCTGCAACCGCTGCAATTAGGACCGTCATGCCCTCCTCAGGCTATCTCCGACCTGAGTGATCTAGTTGGAACCCGCTTATTTCCAGCCTTCAAAGTCCTCCCAGGCATTGAATAGCAGGAGCTAGCAGCTCTTTTTGTTGTAGCGTTTTTGCCTTGCAGGCCTGGCACAGAGGGCCAGGCAATAGAGATCAGCGCGGGCGGCGCGGCGGTTTGGCTCGGGGGCTGCCGATATCGCGTGGTGGCAAGCCGGTGTGCTGAGTCAGCATCCGGCCTTTGACCGGTTTGGCTGATGACACCGGCTGGGGTCTTGCGCCCGACGGGGTGGAGTTCTTTTTACGGGCACTCTGGTAGCCATCGTCACCCAGCGGCTGCCAGGTCGGGATCAGGTGGTGTTTGCCGTTGCCAATCAGGTCTGAGCGCCCCATGGCCTTCAAGGCCTCGCGCAGCAAGGGCCAGTTGCTCGCATCGTGATAGCGCAAAAAGGCTTTGTGCAGGCGCCGCCGTTTTTCACCGCGCACCACGTCAACCGTATCGTTGTCGCTTTGCACCTCGCGGCGCACACCGCGCAGCGGGTTGCGGCCGGAGTGGTACATCGCGGTGGCGGTGGCCATCGGGCTGGGGTAGAAGGTTTGCACCTGGTCGGCACGGAAACCATGCTTTTTGAGCCAGATCGCCAGGTTCATCATGTCTTCATCGGTGGTGCCGGGGTGGGCGGCGATGAAGTACGGGATCAGGAACTGCTTTTTGCCCGCTTCCAAGGTGAACTTGTCGAACAGCGTCTTGAACTTGTCGTAGGTGCCGATGCCGGGCTTCATCATCTTCGACAGCGGGCCCTGCTCGGTGTGTTCCGGCGCAATCTTCAGGTAACCACCGACATGGTGCTGCACCAGTTCCTTGACGTACTCGGGGCTCAACACCGCCAGGTCGTAACGCACGCCCGAGCCAATCAATATCTTCTTGATGCCTTTGAGCGCACGGCCCCGGCGGTAAATCTGCACCAGCGGGTGGTGGTCGGTGCCGAGGTTCTGGCAGACGCCGGGGTACACGCAGCTCGGTTTGCGGCAGGCGGCCTCGATCTCGGGGCTTTTACAGCCCAGGCGGTACATGTTCGCGGTGGGGCCACCCAGGTCGGAGATGGTGCCGGTGAAACCCTTGACCTTGTCGCGGATGTCTTCGATCTCCTTGATGATCGAGTCTTCCGAGCGGCTCTGGATGATGCGGCCTTCGTGTTCGGTGATCGAGCAGAAGGTGCAGCCGCCAAAACAACCGCGCATGATGTTGACGGAAAAGCGGATCATCTCCCAGGCCGGGATCTTGGTGGCGCCGTCGTGGCTGCCGTTTTCGTCCGCATAAGCAGGGTGCGGCGCGCGGGCGTACGGTAGGTCAAACACATAGTCCATCTCGGCCGTGGTCAGCGGAATCGGCGGCGGGTTGATCCAGACGTCGCGCGCTATTGAGCCTTCACCATGCGCCTGCACCAGCGCGCGGGCGTTGCCGGGGTTGGTTTCCAGGTGCAGCACCCGGTTGGCGTGGGCGTACAACACCGGGTCGGCCTTGACCTGCTCGTAACTGGGCAGGCGGATCACGGATCGGTCACGCGGCGGCAGTTTGAGTTTGCCGCTGGGCAGCGCCGGGTTGGCGTAGAAGGTCAGCGGCTGGGTGCTTGCAGCAACATCTGGCTTGTCTGAATTCTTTAAGGAAAATTGGCTTCCAGCCCTTATATCTTCTGGGCTGATAGCTACAGAATCTGCAGTGGCTTGGTCTGCAGCAGCCTCTTCCTTGGCGCAACTGCTGCCCTGCCCTGCGGCCTGTTCGCTGGTGGTTTGGTACGGGTTGATGTGGGACTCGATGCGGCCCGGTTCGTCCACGCTGGTGGAGTTGATCTCAAACCAGCCCAGGCGGCTGTCGTCGTCGGGGCGGCGCACAAAGGCGGTGCCGCGCACATCGGTGATGGCCTCGATCGGCTCGCGTGCCGCCAGGCGGTGCGCCACCTCGACCAAGGCGCGTTCGGCGTTGCCGTACAGCAGCAGATCACATTTGGCGTCCACCACAATGCTGCGCCTGACCTTGTCGCTCCAATAATCGTAGTGCGCGATGCGCCGCAGGCTGCCTTCGATGCCACCCAGGATGACGGGCACGTCCTTGAACGCCTCGCGACAGCGCTGGCTGTAGACGATGGCCGCGCGGTCTGGCCGCTTGCCGCCCACGTCACCGGGGGTATAAGCGTCGTCGGTGCGGATTTTGCGGTCCGCCGTGTAGCGGTTGATCATGCTGTCCATGTTGCCTGCAGTCACACCCCAGAACAGGTTGGGTTTGCCCAAAGCCCGAAACGGCTCGGCGCTTTGCCAGTCCGGCTGGGCGATGATGCCCACGCGAAACCCTTGCGCCTCCAACATACGACCAATCACCGCCATGCCAAAACTCGGGTGGTCCACATACGCGTCACCGGTCACCAGCACCACGTCGCAGCTGTCCCAGCCGAGTTTGTCCATTTCGGCGCGGCTCATCGGCAGATGCGGCGCCGTGCCAAAACGCGCCGCCCAGAACTTGCGGTAACTGGTCAGCGGCTTGGCCGCGCGCGGGAAAAAAGACACGTCAACAGGGGCGTTCATGCACACTTCAGGGGATGGGGAAGCGCCCGAGTGTAAGGTTTTGGGCTTGTCAACACGGCGATCAGGGCCTGCCCGCGGCCCCAACCCGAGCCACCAGACTCAGCGGGCGCCACAACCATGCTTTGCCGCTACAGTGCGGACTGATCTTCAACTAGGTGATTCAGATGGCCTCATCCCACGGCTGGTTTTACTGGGCTTTGCTCTCAGCGGTGTTTGCGGCGCTGACCGCGATTTTTGCCAAGATCGGCATTCAGGGCGTGGACTCCGACCTGGCCACGCTGATCAGAACCGCCATCATTCTGGTGGTGTTGAGCGGCTTTGTCTGGTACGCCGGTAAATGGAGCAACCCCTTGAGCCTGTCACCCCGGACCTGGTTGTTCCTGGGCCTGTCGGGGCTGGCCACGGGAGCGTCCTGGGTCTGCTACTTTCGGGCGCTGCAAATGGGGGACGCCTCCAGCGTCGCGCCGGTGGACAAGCTCAGTCTGGTGCTGGTTGCCATCTTTGCCGTCGTTTTCCTGGGCGAGCGTCCATCTTTGCAGCAATGGAGCGGCATCGCTTTGGTGGCTGGCGGCGTGCTGGTGCTGGCGATCAAGCGTTAAACCGGCCCCAATCAAGAAACACGAAGCCGCTCAGGACAAGGCGGCCACTGTGGCCATGCCCAGAAACGTCATGGCCAGCGAACCCAGGACATGGGTTGCTATCGAAATGAAAGCCCAGACAAAGCTGCCTTGCTGCAATTGCGTCACCACCTCCGCCGAAAAGGTGGAGAAGGTGGTCAACCCACCCAAAAATCCGGTGATCACCAGCAAGCGCCACTGTGGCGACAGTTCAACATGCAGGGAAAAGTACGCCAAGGCCACCCCAATCAAGTATCCCCCCACCAAATTGGCCACCAAGGTGCCCGGTGGCATGGACGGCCACAAACTGTTGAGCCGGGTGCTGAGCAACCAACGCAGCAAGGAGCCAAGCGCAGCACCCAAACTGATGGAGAAAATGGAATTCATCAAGAAAGTCACCCTGTCAAAGCGATGGAAACGAAAGCGTTAAATGTTACCCGGCACTGCCCGCTTGTCAGGCCCACTGGACAAAGCCGCCTGTCACTTTGGGGTCAACCTGTGGCAACGCTCGGCTGAATACGTGCCACCATCGGCTCGGCAAGTTTTCAGCACAGCAGCGCACATCCATTTACACCTGACATGTTTGGGTTACATTTATATGAAGGGGATCATCGACGCCCATAAAGAGGCAAAGTCATGAGATTTACAAACCAGCAACCTCGGTTGTATGGTCCAGAATAGGCAAAATTTCTATGTCATCGATTACAAGTAAGTTGGGTTCCTTGCGCTTATCTCACCGAATGACCTTGGCCTTTGGCCTGATTGTGCTGATCTTGCTGTTTTTGACCGCCATTGCGATGCAGCGCGTTCAAACCATGAGCAGTGCGCTAGACGCCGCCGCTGGCACCGGGGCGCAACGCAGCCAGGCCGTCAGAGGGATTGAGCGCAGTATCAGCAACTACAGCACCACACTGCGCATGATTGGCACGTCCATGGAAAATGCCAACGCCAAGGGGCACGCGCAGCTGACCAGCATCAGCAAAAATTTTATGGATAGCGCCGCCAAGGCACGCACCATGATCTCCGACCCTGCAGGCATCGCGCTGCTGGATGAGGTTGAAAAAAACAACATGGCGATGCAAGAGTTGATCAAACAAGCCACCCAAGAGGCTGGCGACCGGGGGGTGGACGCCGCGGGCTTCAACGTCCGCCTGATGTTCATCTCAGACCTGCCCAAATGGACCGGGCTTCTGGATAACTGGAAAACCAGCGCTGAGAAGCTGACAGCATGGGACGAACAACAAAGCCTCTTGACCGCCCAAAGCTCGGCAGGCCTGGGCACCTCCACACATTTGATTCTGCTCAGCGGTGCGGTGATCGCGCTGGTGTTGGCCTCCAGCCTGGGCTGGTGGATCACCCACAACGTGACGCAGGGCGTTGCCCAGGCGGTGCAGGCGGCAGTGCGTATGGCAGAACACGATTTGTCGACGCCTGTTTTGACTGAGCGCCGCGATGAAATCGGACAACTGCTGATGGCGCTAGAAGATCTGCGGGCCAAACAAGGCGAGCTGGCTTATGACGTGGTGCAAAGCTCGCGCTCCATCATGCAGGGGGCCAATGAGATTTCGCAGGGCAGCACCCAGCTGGGTTCCCGCACCGAAGACACGGCCAACAACTTGCAGCGCGCCGCCAATGCCATGCGAACCCTGGTGGCGTCAGTCGAACAAACCACGGAGTCCGCGCGCAATGCCAACCAGCTTGCCGACTCGGCAAGGCAGGATGCGGCTCACGGTGAACAAGTGGTATCGGGTGCGGTGGCCATCATGGCCAACGTCAATGCCGCTTCACGCCAGATTGCAGAAATCATCAGCCTGATCGACGGCGTCTCCTTCCAAACCAACATCCTTGCCTTGAACGCTGCGGTGGAAGCTGCGCGTGCGGGTGAACAAGGACGCGGGTTTGCGGTGGTCGCCACCGAGGTGCGCCAGCTCGCCAGCCGAAGTGCGGTTGCGGCCAAGGACATCCGGGCCTTGATTCAGGACTCACAAGCCAAGGTCGAGCAAGGTTCGCAACAAGTGGAGATTGCGGGTAATTCCACCCACAAGATCAGCGAGTCGATTGGCCAAGTGTCCAAAATGATGGGCGTCATCCATCAAGACGCCACCACCCAGCTGCACTCGATCACTGAAACACGTGAAGCCATGCAAGGGCTGGAAGATGTGGCTCAGCAAAACGCGGCCATGGCCGAGCAAGCCAGTGCTGCCGCGTTTTCGCTCACAGAACAAGCCACTCGCCTGTTGGCACTGGTCGAAAAGTACAAGCTGCCACCCATGAACCTGCCAAGGCTTGGCAACTGAACTTCCAGGCTGAGACACCACCGGGCCACGCCATCGCCCGCAATGCACCATGCTTCAATTTTTACCTGCTCCGCTGGTTGGGGCCTTGGCTGGCAGCCTGATGCTGCTCAACATTGTGTTTTGGGTACCGGTGTTGCTGACGGTGTCGATCATCAAGCTTATGCTGCCGTTCAAAGCGGTGCGGCTGGTGATGGACCCGCTGCTGCTGCGTATTGCCGAAGCCTGGATTGCAGGTAACAGCGGCTGGATGCGCCTGACCCAACCACTCAACTGGGACGTGAGCGGCATCCAGCAGGTGAGCCCGCGTCAGTGGTATCTGGTGGTGTGCAACCACCAGTCTTGGGTCGACATCCTGGTGTTGCAGCATGTGCTGAACCGGCGTATCCCGCTGCTGAAATTCTTCCTGAAAAAAGAGCTGATCTGGGTGCCGATCATGGGGCTGGCCTGGTGGGCGCTCGAATTCCCTTTCATGCGCAGACACAACGCCGCCTATCTGGCCAAACACCCTGAGGCACGCGGCAAAGACGCCGAAACCACCCGCCAAGCCTGCGAAAAATACGCCCTGGTTCCCACCAGCGTGATGAACTTCCTGGAAGGCACCCGTTTCACGCCCACCAAACAGCAGCAGCAAAAATCGCCTTACCAACACCTCCTCAAACCCAAAGCGGGCGGGGTGACGCTGGCACTCGACGCCATGGGCGAGAAATTTGGCGCGGTGCTCGACATCACCATCGTCTACCCGCAGGGGCGCCCGACCTTTGCCCAATTCTTAATGGGCCGCGTCAAGCGTGTGGTGGTCCAAGCCCGCACGCTGCCTGTACCCAGTGCGATCCCCGCACCTGGACAAAGCCACGAACAAGCACTGCGCATCAAGGTAGAACAATGGGTCAACCAGCTCTGGGCTGACAAAGACGCGCAAATTTCCCGCATTCTGGGCCAATCCACCGGGCTGGCAACATGAACGGATTCACTTTGCCAGTCTGGGTGTTAGACGCGGTTCTGATCTTCACCCTGCTGGAGTTTGTGGTGCTGGGCCTGCGCTACAAACTCACCCAGCGTGGCTTGAACTGGGCTGACCTGAGCCTGGGACTGACACCGGGTTTTTTGCTGATGCTGACCTACCGGGTGTCTGGGCCAGACCAAGTCGGCGGGCCAGCCCTGCTTTGCCTGGCGCTCGCGGGCCTGGTTCACACGGCAGATTTTTACCGCCGCTACAAGCAAAAATAGTGAACATCACAGCCATCTGGCATGGCTGTCCAAATGCCGCGAAACAAGACCCTGGGGGCCAAGACGAACCCCGTCTTAACGATCAGGCAAACGCCTGACGCAAGGCCCGCGCGGCATCCTGATGCGCTTGGCGGGCCTCTGGCAAGGCGCGCCCCATCTTGATGAACTCATGCACCACACCGCGATAGAGTTCCAGATCAACGGTCACGCCAGCGGCGCGCAAGTGATCGGCATACAGCAGCCCTTCGTCCACCAGCGGATCACACTCAGCCAGGCAAAACCAAGCCGGCGCCACCCCGCCCAAGTCATCAGCCAGCAAGGGGGCAAAGCGCCAATCGTCACGGTCTTCCTCACTGCGCAAAAATAGCTTGAAAAAATAGTCAATCAGATCGGCATCGAGCAAAAAACCTTTGCCAAATGTCTGATGCGATCGTGTCTCTGAGCGTGCGGCACATCCAGGATAAATCAGCAGCTGCAAAGCCAGCGGCCAAGACGCATCACGCGCTTGCAGGGCGCATACCGCCGCCAGCGTGCCGCCTGCGCTGTCACCGCCAACAGCAACACGGCTGGCATCCAGGCCTCGCGTCGCCCCATGCTGGCGAACCCACAACATCGCGTCCCAGGCATCTTCAAACGCCACCGGGAAGGGGTGCTCTGGAGCCAATCGGTAATCCACGGACAACACCGCGCAATGCGCCGAGTGACTCAAGACACGGCACAACCTGTCATGCGTGGCGATGCTGCCCACCACAAAACCACCACCATGAAAAAACACCAGCACGGGCAACAAGGCGCCATCAGCCGCCTGGGGTGCATACAGTCGCACCGCGACTGCGACACCGTCACGCGCTGGCACGCTGAACGTCTCCATATGATGCACGTTGACGGCGTCAATCTCCAGCACATTGGCACCCGCTTCATAAGCCAGACGCGCCTTTGCTGGGCTGAGGGTATGCATGGGCAGCTTGCTGGCACGGGCCATCCGGCCCAACACACCTTGCATGGTGGGGGTGAGCAAACTGTGTGGGAGATGGTGGTGCGGCATAACGGGACAAGGTATCAAGAAATCGGCTAGCGATTGTCTTGGCAAAACAGCAGATTTTCTGTTTGCAGCGGAGGGTGTTCAGGTGCGACAATTATTCCCGAACGATCTGCGTTGGGGTGTCTTTAGACATCAGCGCGTATAAGCTAATCACCACAATGTCGTTGGCCGCCTGGTGATTCGCCCGTACAGTACGCGCCTATGCACGACATCGCGTTTATTTTGGCCGGTTTTTTTGTGGGCACCGTGATTGGTTTGACGGGTGTCGGTGGTGGCTCCCTGATGACGCCAATCCTGATTTTTATTTTTGGCATCAAGCCCTATTTGGCCGTGGGCACCGACCTGCTGTTTGCCGCATTCACCAAAATGGGTGGCACCGTCAAGACGGCCCGCTCTGGCCAGGTACCGTGGCGCGTGGTGTTGCACCTGTCGGCGGGCAGCATCCCGGCGGCGCTGGTCACCCTCTATGTGTTGAAAAACATCGGCCCGGCCAACCCGCAGGTGCAGCATCTGATGACCACCACCTTGGGTGGGGCCCTGCTGCTCACTGCGGCCGCCACACTCTACAAAGCGCTGCGTGGCAAAACCGCACCTCAAAAGATTGTCGCCGGGCAGGAAGCCCAGGCCGCCACCGCCCGCCACTGGAGCCTGCCGCTGCTGTTTGGCGCCTTGATTGGCACACTGGTGTCGCTCACCTCGGTGGGCGCCGGGGCGATTGGTGTCACGGTGTTGATGGTGTTGTACCCTTTGCTGCCGCTGTCGCGCATCGTCGCAGCGGATATTGCCTATGCGGTGCCATTGACTTTGGTGGCCGGGCTGGGCCACGCCTCGCTGGGTTCGGTAGACTGGCAGATGTTGGGTTTGTTGTTGATCGGTTCACTGCCAGGTATCTGGTTGGGCTCCCACTTCATGGTGCGGGTGCCGGAGCGGGTGATTCGTTCATTGCTGTCGGTGCTGCTGGCGTATGCCGGTGTCAAACTGATCACCATCTGACCAATTCATTTTTAATAGCAAACTACTCAATCCGTATAAGGGCTCAAGCCGGATTTCACTCTTACCATGTACCAATACACCGACTTTGACCGCCAATTCGTCCACCAGCGCGCCGCTCAGTACCGCGACCAGTTGGAGCGCAACCTGACCGGTCAGCTGGCCGACGACGACTTCCGCCCGCTGCGTCTGCAAAACGGCTGGTATGTGCAACGCTACGCACCAATGCTGCGGGTGGCCGTGCCCTATGGTGAGCTGGCCAGCCGCCAGTTGCGTGCCCTGGCCAAGATCGCGCGCGAGTACGACCAGCCCAGCCACGAGCTGCTGAGTACCGCGCTGGCCAAGCAGGCCGAACTCGGCACCAAAGCGCTCGCCGTGGGTTATGGCCACTTCACCACGCGCCAAAACGTCCAGTTCAACTGGATTCCGCTGGACAAAAGCGCCGACGTGATGGACCTGCTGGCCAGTGTCGACATGCACGGCATCCAGACCAGCGGCAATTGCATCCGCAACATCACCGGTGACGCGCTGGCCGGCATTGCCGCTGACGAACACATCGACCCGCGCCCTTATTGCGAAATCATGCGCCAGTGGAGCACGCTGCACCCTGAGTTTGCTTTTCTGCCGCGCAAGTTCAAGATTGCCGTTTCGGGCGCAGCGGAAGACCGCGCCGCCACGTCTTGGCATGACGTCGGCCTGCACCTGATCCACAACGATCAGGGTGAGGTCGGCTTCAAGGTGCTGGTGGGTGGTGGCATGGGCCGCACACCGATCATTGGCCGCACCATCCGCGAGTTTGTGCCGTGGAATCAGATCCTCAACTTCCTCGAAGCTGTGGTGCGCGTCTACAACCGTTTTGGCCGCCGCGACAACCTGTACAAAGCCCGCATCAAGATCCTGGTCAAGGCCGAAGGCCAGCGTTATTTCGACGAGGTGGAAGCCGAGTACCAAGCCATCCTGGCGCACGACGGTGGCCAGCACGCCATCCCGCAGGCCGAACTGGACCGTGTGGCCGCCTGCTTCAAGGCGCCAAACATCACGCTGGACGACACCGCCGACACAGCCGAGACGCTGCTTGCCACGCTGTCCACCAAAGACCAGACCGAGTACCAGCGCTGGCTGCAACAAAACGTCAAGCCTCACAAGAACCCGGCCTTGCGTGCAGTCACCCTGTCGTTCAAACGCCTGGGCCTGGCCCCGGGTGATGCCTCAGCCGACCAGCTCGACGCCGCTGCCGACCTGGCGGAGCGTTTCAGCGCCAGTGAAGTCCGCGTCAGCCACGAGCAAAACCTGCTCTTGCCCTGGGTGCGTGCCAGCGACCTGCCCGCGCTGTGGCAAGCCGCCCGCGCGCTGGGTCTGGCGCGCCCCAACATCGGTCTGCTGACCGACATCATCGCTTGCCCGGGTGGCGACTTTTGCGCCCTGGCCAATGCCCGCTCGATTCCGGTGGCCGCAGCCATCACCGAGCGTTTTCAGGACCTCGACGAGTTGTTTGACCTGGGCGAGATCGACCTGCACATCAGCGGTTGCATCAACTCCTGTGGCCACCACCACAGCGGCCACATCGGTGTGTTGGGCGTGGACAAGGACGGGCGCGAGTGGTACCAGGTGTCGCTCGGCGGTGCCGACGGCTCCACGCTCTCAGGCGATGCCATCCCAGGCAAAGTGATCGGCCCATCGTTTGCGGCCAGCGAAGTGACCGACGTGGTGGAAGCCCTGCTCGACACCTACCGCAACCAGCGCACCCCCGGTGAGAACTTCATCCACTGTGTGCGTCGCCTCGGGCTTGATCCCTTCAAGGCGGCTGCCAACGCGGCCCGCCACGAAACCCGTGATGCTGGCCAGGTGCTCAATGTGCACACCAACAGCGCCGACGCCTTGACCGACTGAGCAGCTGCTCCCACACGCCATGAACAAATCCATCAAATTGATAGCTGCTGACGCAGACCAGGCAAAGGCTACAGGCCCAAATGTCTTAACAATAGCGAACGACGCCAACCCGGCCGAGCTGAGCCTGGCCGGTGTTGACCGCATCGACCTGCACTTCCCCAAGTTCACCGACGGCCGCGCCTACAGCCAGGCCTATCTGCTGCGCCGCCGACTCGGCTTCACCGGCGAGTTACGCGCCACTGGCGACGTGCTGGTCGACCAGTTGCAACTGATGCAACGCAGCGGGTTCGATGCTGCCGTGTTGCGCGCCGACCAGAGCCTGGCCGCCGCCGAACGCCAGCTGGCCTTGTTTGCCGACTTCTACCAGGGCGACGCCGCCCACCCGCAGCCGCACTTCACCGCCAGCGGAGCCAACGCATGAGCGCCATTGAGCTCAACGCCCGCGCTTCAAGTACCTTTGCCGCCAAACTGGCCGAGACCACAACCCTGTTGCAACAGGCCGCCAGCGACTACGCTGCCAATGCCCAGGGCGACGCGTCCCGTATCACCCTGGCCTGCAGCCTGGGTGCCGAAGACATGGTGCTGGCGCATCTGGTGAACAAGTTGCAGCTCGACATCGGCATTTTTGTGCTGGAAACCGGCCAGTTGCACCCCGAAACCCTGGCTTTGCTGGACCGCCTCAAGGCCACCTCACGCGCACCGGTGGAGGTGTTCACCCCGGTGACCGAGTCGGTGGTGCAGTTTGTCGACCGTGAAGGCAAAGACGCGATGTACAAAAGCATCGAGCTGCGCAAAGCCTGCTGCCACATCCGCAAGATGGAGCCGCTGGGCCGCGCACTGGCAGGCAAAGCCGCCTGGGTCACCGGCCTGCGCCGCGAACAGTCCGGCGCCCGCGCCGAGGTGCCGTTGGTCGACAGCAGCGATGCCAAGATCACCAAACTCAACCCCCTGGCCAACTGGACCTGGGGCGACATCTGGTTCTACATCGCCCAGAACAAGGTCGACTACAACCCACTGCACGACCAGTTTTACCCCAGCATCGGTTGCGCCCCTTGCACCCGCGCCATCAGCATGGGCGAAGATTTCCGCGCCGGGCGCTGGTGGTGGGAAGACGAAACCGCCAAGGAATGTGGCTTACACGTCAAAGACAAAACCACCGCATGAACACCCGCACCCCACCCGAACAATTGCAAGCCATGACGACACACCACCGAATCGACCACCTGAGCAACGCCCACCTGGACGCGCTGGAAGAAGAAACCATCTTCATCCTGCGCGAAGTAGCCGCCGCCTTCGAGCGCCCCACGCTGCTGTTCTCGGGCGGCAAAGACTCGCTGGTGATGCTCAAGTGCGCCGAAAAAGCCTTTGGCACCCCGGCCACCGGCGGCAAGATTCCCTACCCGCTGCTGATGATCGACACCGGCCACAACTTCCACGAGGTGACCGACTTCCGCGACTTCCGCGCCAAAGAGTTGGGTGCCGACCTGATCGTGCGCAGTGTCGAGGACTCGATGGCACGCGGCACCGTGCGTCTGGCGTACCCGGGCGAGAGCCGCAACGTGCACCAGTCGGTCACACTGCTCGAAGCCATTGAAGAATTCCGCTTTGACGCACTCATTGGCGGCGCCCGCCGCGACGAAGAAAAAGCCCGCGCCAAGGAACGTATCTTCAGCCACCGCGACAGCTTCGGCCAATGGCAACCCAAAGACCAGCGCCCCGAGCTCTGGACGCTGTTCAACACCAAGTTGCAACCCGGCGAACACTTCCGCGTGTTTCCCATCAGCAACTGGACCGAGCTGGACGTGTGGCAATACATCGAACGCGAGCAGATCGCCCTGCCCTCGCTCTACTACACCCACAAGCGTGAAGTGGTCGAACGCAAGGGCCTGCTGGTGCCGGTGACCGAACTCACACCCTTGAAGCCAGGTGAAGTAGCCGAGCTGCGCGATGTGCGTTTCCGCACCGTGGGCGACATCACCTGCACCTGCCCGGTGGAAAGCCTGGCCGCCACACCCGAGCAGATCGTGCTCGAAACCCTGGCCGCCGACGTGAGTGAACGCGGCGCCACACGCATGGACGACAAGACCTCTGAGGCGTCGATGGAGAAGCGTAAAAAAGATGGGTATTTTTAACGTGAACCCGAGCGACCGCAGATCTCACCCTCTCCCTCTGGGAGAGGGCCGGGGTGAGGGAAACTGATATGGACGCCTGCATGCTCTGGGGTGGCTTTAAGGGCGCAAGGCCGCGCGTTGAACCCGGCGCGGCGACTGGGCCATGTGCATGCGGTTTTGGGGTGAAAACACACGCGAAACAGACGATGCAGCCCACCACCACCGCCAACGCGCGCCTTTCACCCCAAAGCCCGGTCACATACCCCAATCACCCCGCCTAGCACCAACGAAATGAACCCAACCTGTACGACTGCAATGATCCCAACAGCGCCGAGCAGCGTGCGTTGGGTGTCTGACGCAGCGTGGACTTGGGGTTTTGCCAAATTAAGGAGGAGGTTTGGGGCTAGCCCCAAACTGGGGGACATCCGCGGAGTTAGATACCCAATGCGCGCTGCGGGTTAAACCCACACAAGCACAACAAACTGGTATTCCAAGTCAACAGACTTCACGTAACGAAACCGAATATGAACACTACAACATCAGTAGCTACCAGCCCAGAAGATACAATGGCTACAGGCCAATTTGACCAACAATCCGCCCTCAAGTTCATCACCTGCGGCAGCGTTGATGATGGCAAAAGCACACTCATTGGCCGCCTGCTGCTCGACAGCAAAAGTGTGCTGCAAGACCAACTCGCCAACGTCTCCAAAAGCGGCGAGGCCGACCTGGCACAGTTCACCGACGGCCTGAGTGCCGAACGCGAACAAGGCATCACCATCGACGTCGCCTACCGCTACTTCAACACCGCCCAGCGCAAATTCATCATTGGCGACGCGCCCGGCCACGAGCAATACACCCGCAACATGGTCACCGCCGCCAGCAGCGCCGACGCCGCCGTCGTGCTGGTCGACGCCACCAAACTCCAGTGGCAAGACCCCAACCTGAACCTGCTGCCACAAACCCGCCGCCACAGCCTGCTGTGCCAACTGCTGCGTGTGCCCAGCATCGTCTTTGCCGTCAACAAACTCGACGCGCTCGAAGACGCCGCCAAACCCGAAACCGCTGGTCAAGCCACGCGAGCATTCACCCACATTCGCGGCGCGCTGGAAAAGTTTGCGCAAGAAGCAGGTATGCAAGTCGCCACCATCGTGCCGATTTCCGCCCTCAAAGGCCACAACGTGGTGGACGCCGCTGACGGCTGGTGCGGCTACACCGGCCCGAGCCTGCTCAACATTTTGGAACTGCTGCCAGTGACCCCCGCCGACACCGCGCTGCCCTTTGCCTTCCCGGTGCAGTGGGTCGAGAAGTTCAGCAGCTCGTCCGACACCTCCCAAGGCCGCCGCATTTTCTGGGGCCGCGTTGCCAACGGTGTGGCCCAAATTGGCCAACAGGTCAAGGTGCTGCCCAGCGGTCAGACCGCCACGGTGGCCCAGGTGCTCGGCACCACGCGCAAACCCGGCACCGTGCAGGCCGGTCGCAGCGCCGGCGTGGTGCTTGACCGTGAAGTGGATGTATCACGCGGTGATTGGCTGCTAGCCCTCGTACCGCCTGCACCTGCCGCTATCACTTCTGATGATGATTTTGCCGACACACCCACCGCCACCAGCCTGCCGCCCAGCCGCGAGATCAGCACCACCGTGGCGTGGATGGATGACGAGCCGCTGGTCGCGGGCCGCGTCTACTGGGCGTTACACGGCCACCGCTGGGTCAAGGCGCGTGTCAAACGCGTGGTGCACCGGCTCGACATCAACACCCTGGCCGAGGAAAACGCCGACAGCCTGAGCGCCAACAGCATTGGCCACATTGAACTGCTGCTGCAGGAGCCACTAGCCGCCCTGCCCTTTGCCCAGTCGCGGGTACTGGGCTCGCTGGTACTGGTGGACACCGCCACGCATCGCACTGCGGGTGCTGTGCTGGTGAATGGCTGACATTGACGCGACACGGCAAGGGCATCGCCACTTGCCGTGCGCTGCATGGTGAAAGCGCTGGGTGCTGATGCAGCCTGGCCGGTCTTAGCGTCAAGGCTTGCCTGAACAAAAAAGCCTCTATCCCATGTCCTATCTGGGCATATAGCTATTAAATATGAAGCGTTTCAATCGTACCGGATGTGCGGTGGTGCCTCAACCGAGTATCGGCACCGTTGGACAGCATGGCTGAAGGGCTGCAAAGGCGGGCAACAGTCAGTCATGACGTCAACCACCTCACCAAATCGTGAAGTTGAAGTTGGCTCAATCGTCGTTCAAAGCCTTATCGCTTTCAATGTTGTCAATCGCCTCATGGTTCATCGAAATCAGATTTGCGGGTCGATGCAAATCAAAGATAACTCGGTCCTGAATGCCGCCACCTAGGAATCCCTTTCCCCAGGGGGAAGACGTTGCAACGGCACGCCCGTCAAGTTCTAGAAGATAGAAAGGTTGGCGCCGCGCTTCAGCGCTCTCACGAGGACTCGCGACAGACAAGTATCCTGGAAAGAGTTGGTTTCCAAGGTCAATGAATGCGCGCGCATCGAAACAGAGAATGATGAATACTTCCCCCTTCAATATTTTTAGGAGCAGTTCGTAAGGCAGATTCAGCGAGCCAAACGGCCGAACCATGGGGTCCTTGAACGAGTCCGTGATATTGTGAATTTTCGACGTGCAATGGATCGCATCCATCCATGCACTGAATCCAACTAATGCTGATTTTTGATCGTTATACACGCCGATGTGTACGCATTGATCAACGGTGCTGATGGCCCATTTCTTCGTTTCGCTCAATTGACTCCAGCAATCCACAATCTTGTCAGAAAAGGTATGAACGGCGAGCGAGGACGGATGAATTGCTACCTTTGCGCCTGTATTCGGGTCAACTCCGCCCTCATTATTGATCGTGGAAGTGATGGCGCTGCCACGCTCATGCTGCTTCCGAGAGCGCAGATAGTGCGCGACGTCTGTTGGGTCAAGCTTGCTCTTGAACTCTTCTTCCAAAGCGTCATCGTCCATATGCACTGCGTGGGCTGCGGCTCTACTGAACAGGATGTTTTTACTGCCTGACTTCAATTCAACGAAGGCGCGATGCTGGTTCTTAAAATCAAAGACCAAGAGATCCCCGACATGGATGAAGGATGAAATGTCATTACACAGGGCAATAGTGTGAGGATCTTTGTTGAACTGGTCTGCGGTAGGAATTGCATCACGAATGTTCTTTGCGGAAAGGTTGTGCTCACCACCCGGCGTTTGCAACCGGCGGATCGTGGAGTGTTCGCCCTGCAACATCGTCCATGGCATCACATCAAAGAGTCGCCGTAGGACAGTTATCTCCAACCGCAAACGCAATATCTCGGCTGTGATTTTGGTCTTCTCCTCGCCCTTCCTCTGCCCATGCAACTGCTTGATCTGTTTGCGAAAGTCGTTGCGTAATTCCAAATTGGCGATAAGCCGCTCCGCGATGAGGTGCTGTGCACGCTTCCAGCCGTCATGCACATGTGCAGCAAACTTTAGCCTATCGTCAAGACTCGGCGGCGCAGAAAGTGTCAGCAGATTGAACTGACTGACTCCGTACTCACGCACGAGGAAGAGGACTTCCTCAACCAAGATTCTGAAGGGCTCAGTAAAGTACGCGCCAAGTGTGAGAAATGGCTGCGGGCGTTGTTGTTGCTTGTCCATTGAGAGATTGTCCAACAGCTTCAATGTCTCACTCCAACGCTACGCCTGTCGCTTGCTCAATCGCAGGTGGTTCAGTTACCAGCTGCTTTGCAGCGCAGATCAACCAAATGTAAATGGCAGTAGCGCCCTTGACGACATACCTGCTGGTAGCAAATCAATCGCTGTTTGCCTGTTTAATTTATTCCAAAACAAGAATAAAATTTCAAGATGATTCGAATCCAGCAAAAGGCAATGCGATGGCTTGGTGACAGTCTTGATGCTGTCAAAGGCTTCTCCGACGAAGCAAAAAGAGAAGCGGGTCATCAGCTGGGGCAAGTCCAGGAAGGTCATGAACCCTCTGATTGGAAGCCCATGGAGACAGTGGGTGCCGGTGTCAGGGAAATTCGAATTCGTGTTGAAAAGGCGTACCGCGTGCTTTATGTAGCGAAATTTCCGGAGGCCATTTATGTGCTGCACGCTTTTGAAAAAAAGACCCAAAAAACCAGCAAGGCTGATCTTGACTTGGCAAGCACACGTTATCGGCAACTTGTGAACCAGAGGAGTAAAAAATGAATGAACTTCAAGTCACCAAAGGCAGCGACAACATCTTTGCGGATCTTGGCTTTGATGCCGAAGAAGCGCAAAACCTGCAGCTGCGTTCTCAAACCATGGTCGTTATCTCCAAATGGTTCGCGGACAGCGGATTGACTCAGGCAGCTGCGGCCAAGTCACTGGGCTTGACTCAGCCGCGCATGAATCAACTGCTCAAAGGCAAGATCGGTGAATTCAGTCTTGATGCGCTGGTCAACATGGCCACCAGAGCAGGTATGCGCGTTGGCTTAACCATACG
>Ga0302212_1000082_pt1 | contig 46313 bp, 33 predicted proteins | sample II_Fen_N1_1_FD_200235 | JGI IMG/M metagenome (GOLD analysis project Ga0302212, IMG submission 200235) | Peat permafrost microbial communities from Stordalen Mire near Abisko, Sweden - II_Fen_N1_2 | ecosystem: Environmental > Terrestrial > Soil > Wetlands > Permafrost | place: Sweden: Abisko...
CTTTAAGATTACGGAATAATCAATAAAAATACTGATAATCAATGAATTACCCAAATGTTTTAACTCTTATTTTATATCTATTTTTCTTATTATCAGATACGTATTTCATTTTATAACTAACCATTGTTATATTGCAGTAACAATTTATATCGTTGCATTGGTGATCTTTTATAAACTTTATTGTTATATTTCTATCAACTAATTGTTTATCTATTAATTACTGGTTTAGCATAGGCGCTCTTCTGTATTTAGATTCTTTTGTTTGTACATCATTTCATAAAAGTATTTACTTTGTTTTCTACAAAAACGTTGATCATTTTATGTTCAGTCTGTCTTGCCCCATAACGACCGATGCTATGTATATTTGCCTGTTTGCAATAACATTCATGCTCTCTCTTCAACAAATTGAATACATCCTCAACACCTGCCAATTGCACGTTAGCCAGCCAATAACCTATAGGCTCCTTTTTTGTCGTTTTAGTCAAAAGTATTGGAATGGTGTATGTCTAATATTTGTCCCCTCCCAAGCCAAAATAAATGCGTATTTTACCTCTACATTTTCATTCTTAATTGAATTAGCAAAATACTTTAAGTAGTCAAAATTTGGGATTGGCTTGATAAGTTTTAACAGTTCATTCCCTGTAGTACTAAAGACATCCACTGGCATTTCTATCTTTGGAGTATTAGCTTTGACTTGTACAAGAATCGCAATATTACCTGTAATTAAAATTCGTTGCGTGTCAACCGACTGCTGCAGAAATTGATGATTTACAAAGTCACCTGGTTGAATTAAACCGATTTCTTTCAATAATGCGATATCATTATAAGTAATATTGTAATCTTTATTTAACTTATTCTCGTCACCCCCTTTGTAAATATAATTACTATTATCTGATTTAATAGCAAAATTTGCAACTTTTATAAATGTATTTGCTTCATTTTGAGATAAATTACGAATCACTTCAAGAGTTCTTAATGAGTATGTTTTGGGTTGTTTGATTTCTCCCGCAAGAATTTTACCCCATAAAGCCTGCATTTCTTCATTTGAAATATCTTCAGCTATACGGAAGAAACGAGTTGTCCAATCTTCGTCTAATGGTTCATCGGTTACAGGAGCCTCGTTCTTTAATTCTTCTGCAGCAAATGCTGTAATATCTTCTATATTATGCTGCTTTTTGGCATCTTGAAAATTAAGTCTTTCTTGCATTCTGTCTTCAATAGGAAGATTTTGTAAAATAGGCTGTTGAGATTTTAATGGGAATTCTTTTGGAGAGCATATGGTTATTTTTTCTTCTTTATACTCTATACCACCTGTAATATGAAAATTCTCATTTACAGCAGTTGCAATGACTTTCATTTCCTTTGCTCTTGCCTCTGCAAGTCTTTCTATTTCATATGCTTTTGTTTCTATATCCTTTTTGTCGAAGTACGGTTTAGAAATTCTTCCAATTGATTTTGAAAGTATGTCAATAAGTTTGTCGATAGGTAAAACCTTTCCTAGTCCCAAAATGTCTTGAAGAGTGGCATAAGTTGTTTTTTATAGATTTATAAGTGTTTTGTCTCTTTTTTAGGATTATAGCTAACGATTATGATATTTGTATTTGGCTGTCTAAGGAGAGCATTCATTATTTATCAATTGCCAGACAACCTGAATACATAAGCAACACCTCCAATCGTCTGAACCGCTATTGTCTCAGGTCAAAAGATTTATCAGATTTCAAAGGATCCTTTTATCTGATAAATCTGCTTCATCCGGGTTCAGACATTTTTTCCCCTGCCGCACATATCCAATTCTGTTGCAGAATGATTCGGTTCAGCCGTTGGATTTTTCATCCTTAAAAAAGTTATTTCGCACCAAAAGTACGAACTCTTATTTAACTATCCAACATTCTCTGGATTTATTTCAAACAAACATAAAAAGAATTGAATTTATAAAATTAAACTGCTTTTCCGGTCCTTCCGTTCCCGGGTGGTTTAGTGGCTTTCGTTCGAGGTATAATGCGGATTCGGAGGGACTTTGGTAAGGGTTGGGAGGGGGTTCAATGGGCGCAACCTATCCGAACCCTATCTGAACCCCCTCGCAACCCCCTCGCAACCCCCTCGGAACGATGAACGAATGATGGATAAAGAAATCGCATGAGTTGTTGTTTCGACGAAGCAGGATACGGCAACTTGCCGTCGCATTTTATACCAAACCGAACGCAGATTTTGCCGGAGTAGGAGGGCTCGAACCGTCGGAACAGGACCGGTTACCCCCCAAAGCGGATCGTACGGCGGATTTTATTCCGGCAAGCATGCCCGAAAAAGACTCGGACCGACAAAGCCATTCCGGTTAATTGAAACTGAACTCCGCTGACTCCGGATCCTGTTTTTATTCTGTTTCTCTGACGGTTAATGTGACAGGAGTAGGTTTTCGATGCTTAGCTTTCACTAAATCCTTTTTTTTTCCAAAATTAATTCGCTGTAAATATATATTCTTAAAAACTTAAAAAGTATGATAAAATGTTGTAAATCAATAAACTATAGAATCAGAAAGTCGGTTGCATAGATTCCGTGTTCGCACACGATATGGATTTTTATTTCATTAGTTCGAAATTAATCGTATTTTTGTGCGAAATTTATTTTGTGTACGGACACGGAGTGCTAATTTAGCTTTTAAATGCAAGAAAAAAGTCAGAAAATACGGATTAAAGACATTGCTGTTTTGGCCGGCGTATCCGAAGGAACAGTCGATCGGGTGTTGCACGACCGGGGGGAAGTGTCGGCCAAAAGCCGTGAAGCTGTAACCAGGGTGTTGGAGGAAATGAATTATTCGCCCAACCTGTTTGCCCGGTCACTGGCATCTAAAAAGCAATACCGGTTTGTCTGCCTGTTCCCTGAGTATCAGAAAGGAAGCTACTGGGAAGATGTGGATAAGGGTTTCGACCTGGCATCCAACGATTTTTTACCTCACAACGTGTTGATCGAAAAGTTGTATTTTAACCAGTATGACACGCAGTCGTTTGTCACCGAGTCGGATGCCGTTTTGTCGAAAGCGCCGGATGCCGTGTTTATAGCTCCTGTTTTCAGGAAAGAGACTCTGACCTTTACCGGCGAACTGACCGAACGTCATATCCTGTTCTCGTTTATCGATTCATTGGTCGAGGAAGCTGATTTTGTGACTTATTACGGTCAGAACTCCTTCCAGAGCGGCTATATTGCGGCTAAGTTGCTGTTGGGTTCATTGCCCGATGGATCCCGCATTATTGTGGCAAGGACGCAGCGAAAAGGATCATTTTCGAACCAGACACTTATACGTCATAAAGGATTTATTCAATATATTGAAGATCATCAACTGCATGGTCAGGTTGAATTAATCAATGTGGAGTTTAGAAACGATGATGAAGACGCCAACCTACATTTATTACGGGATTTGTTTTCCACCTATACGAATATCAGGGCGGCCATCACGTTTAATTCGAAAGTTCACAGGCTGGCTATGCATCTGGAAACATTACAGCGGACGGATGTTTCTTTAATCGGCTACGATTTACTGGAACAAAACGTGAACTACCTGCAACAGGGGATCATTAATTACCTGATTGCCCAACGACCGGATAAACAGGCTTATTTTTCGGTCAGAGATATGTGCAGGGAGCTGATTTTCAAACAGGAAATAAAAAAAATAAATTATGTTCCGATAGATGTCTTATTGAAAGAAAATATAGAGTACTATTTGCAGTTTACAGAGTAGGTGGCATCGGGTGTACAGGGTCCGCAGTATTGAACGAAAAGAAGAAATATCCGACCGTAAACAGAACGAATAAACCTATTGATCAACACTTAACCAACTATAAAATGAAATTAGAAAAGTACAGTATTGGAATCGGTGACCGGTTCTCGCACCAGGGAGTTGCGCAACTCCGGGCTATTATGAAAGCAAATCAGTCGAGTCTGAATATTAGTCCGGTATGGAATAAGTCGAACCGGGAGCACAAGTATGTGCACAGCCAACCGGCCGATGTGCGGAAAGAAGCCGATGCAGCCGTGAAAGCACTTGGGTTCAGCGAAAAGTACTTTGTGGATGCCGATCATATCAGTTTGATCAATGTAGCTCCTTATGTTGCAACATCCGATTTCTTTACACTGGATGTGGCTTCATTTATAGGTAAAGAAAGCAGTGAGGAAGATGTTGCCGCCTTTGTAGCTTTGTGTAAAAAATATGAAGGGGAATTCAGGATTCAGGGTATTGAGCATCCCCTGATTGTTACAGAAGAACTATTGAAAGATATTGCTTTCAGGTTTCTTGCAGCCTCCCGGCAGGCCGCTGAGATCTATCATTTTTTGAAGAAGTCGAAAGGGGAAGGTAACTTTATAACCGAAGTTTCGATGGACGAAGTGGAAAGCCCGCAAACACCCGTAGAACTGTTGTTTATCCTGAAAATGCTTGCCGGTAAAGGAGTTCCTGTACAGACGATAGCTCCCAAGTTTACAGGGCGTTTTAATAAAGGGGTTGATTATACGGGCAATCTCGAACAGTTTGCAAAAGAATTTGAAGAAGATGTGCTGGTGATTGATTTTGCGGTGAAGGAGTTCGGCTTACCGGAAGAACTGAAGCTGAGTGTCCATTCGGGGAGTGATAAATTTTCCATTTACCCGATTATGGCAAAAATAATCAAAAAATACGATAAAGGACTTCATTTAAAAACAGCCGGAACCACATGGCTTGAAGAAGTGACCGGCCTCGCTCTTGCAGGCGGGAAAGGACTGGAAGCCGCCAACTATATTTATGTTCATTCGTTGGGCCGTAAAGAAGAATTATGTGCCGCTTACGCCGATGTAATTGATATTGATGAGTCAAAGCTACCTTCGCTACAAGAGGTAAGCACGTGGAGCGGTGAAAAATTTGCCAATACGCTGCGTCATATCCCCGGGCATCCCGATTATAATCCCGATTTCCGCCAGCTGGTTCATGTGGCGTATAAAATAGCAGCTGAAATGGGTACGAGGTATACCGACCTGCTGGATCAATACGCTGATATAATTGGTGCGTGCGTGGAAGAAAACATTTACGAACGTCATTTAAAACGTTTGTTTAATTTATAGTATGTAAGATGTTGAAAAATAAACTATAAATACGAAAATATAAATTTTGTCAGTTATAGTCGTTAGCATTTGTTTAATTTGTTTTAATTCGTGTAATTCGTATTATTGTTATGAAAGACTTATTTGATATTAAGAATAAAGTAGTGGTCATCACCGGCGGAACAGGAGTGCTGGGAAGTTGTATGGCCGGGTATCTGGCAGAGCAGGGTGCAAAAGTGGTTGTGCTGGCAAGAAATAAGGTAAATGGTGAAAAACTAATAAACGCACTTTTGGCCAAAGGTCTCGAAGCCCTGTTTCTTGAGTCGGATGTAAATGATAAAGAGCTGTTGGAAAGAAACTCGAAAGATATCGTGGCAAAGTATGGTCGTATCGATGTGCTGGTGAATGCTGCGGGAGGAAATATGCCGGGCGCAACGATCGGACCCGATAATTCCATCTTTGATCTGGATACGGATGCCTTTAAGAAAGTGGTGGATCTGAACCTGTTTGGAACGGTGATACCCACACTGGTTTTTGCAAAGGTAATGACAGCACAGAAACAGGGAAACATCATCAATATCTCATCGGAAGCAGCACTTCGCCCGTTGACCCGCGTGGTGGGTTATGGAGCTGCGAAAGCTGCCGTAACTAATTTTACCAAATACCTGGCTATTGAACTGGCTACCAAATACGGTGAAGGATTGCGCGTGAATGCTATGGCACCCGGCTTTTTCATATCGGAACAAAACCGGGCCTTACTGACCAATCCGGATGGTTCGTATACCGACAGGGGGAATACCATCATTGCCCATACACCTTTCAGACGGTTTGGTGAGCCGGAGGAACTACTGGGTACATTACATTGGCTGGCCAGTGATGCTTCTAAATTTGTGACCGGCACGGTGACGGTTATTGATGGAGGGTTTGACGTGTTTTGTATTTGATAGGAACCAAGCTTAAAGAGCCGGGAACCAAGAGTATTGACTACAATGTTTTAATGAATTAATAAAATTATAAATACAAGTTTGATTTTGCTGTTTTCTCTTTTAAATAGCGGAAAGTAAGAGGTCAAACTTAAAAATACAAAGTTAGTTATGTATTTATGTAAACAATCGTGGAGATGGTACGGTCCGAGTGATCCGGTATCTCTCGCAGATATACGACAGGCAGGTGCAACCGATATAGTGACAGCCTTGCATCAGATTCCAAACGGCGAAGTATGGCCGGTAGAAGCTATTTTAGAGCGTAAAAAAACAGTGGCTGATGCCGGACTTATCTGGTCGGTCGTGGAAAGTGTCCCGGTACACGAAGACATCAAAAAACAAACCGGTCGTTTCAAAGAATATATAGAGAATTATAAACAATCAATCCGAAACCTGGCAGCATGCGACATACGGATTGTGACGTATAATTTCATGCCGGTGTTGGACTGGACCAGAACCGATTTGGCTTATCCGATGCCGGATGGCTCAAAAGCATTACGTTTCGAGATGGCCGCTTTTGTAGCCTTCGATCTTTATATCCTGAAACGTCCGCATGCAGAAAAAGAGTATACTCCGGAGCAAATTATCAAAGCCAAAGAACGCTTTGAAGGAATGACCGGAGCCGAGAAGGAACGACTGACGCGCAATATGATAGCCGGATTGCCGGGTGCGGAAGAGAGCTTCACCATTGAACAGTTTCAGGCGGCGCTGGATACATATGCCCTTGTGGATGAAAACCAGCTGAGAAACAACCTGTTTTATTTTATACGGGAGATTACCGAAGTAGCCGGTCAGGTTGGAGTGAAAATGGCTATCCATCCGGATGATCCTCCCCGTTCGATATTGGGGCTACCGCGCATTTTAAGCATCGCAGAGGACGTCCGGAAGCTGTTTGAAGCAGTACCAAGCGAAGCAAACGGAATCTGTCTCTGTACGGGTTCTTTTGGTGTATCGGCAGCCAATGATCTGACCTCTATGTTACGTGAATTCGGCGAACGGTTGTATTATGTTCATTTACGCAGTACAAGACGGGATGCGGAAGGTGATTTTTATGAAGATAACCATCTGGAGGGTGATGTGGATATGTATGAAGCCATGAAAGCTTTGTTGGAAGTAGAGCAGACCTATAAACGAAATATCCCCATGCGTCCCGACCACGGACACCAAATGATCGATGATCTGCAGAAAAAGACTAATCCGGGTTATTCCTGTATCGGTACACTCCGGGGATTAGCCGAACTGCGCGGGCTGGAGATGGGAATAGCAAGGAGCTTGCGTTGAATTAAACAATGCGTGACTCACGACATAGACCTGCAAGACTGAAAAGACGGAACGCAAATGACTCAAATTAGCACAATCCCGGGGAGATGGTGTCGGAGTTGAGGATTGCAGCCATTCGGTTGAGATCAGGATCCGTTATTTATTTTCCGTAATTTATAATAAGGTTTTATTCTTCAAAAATAAGGTTTTTGAAGAATAAAACCTTATTTTTGTTTTTCAACCTTCGTCGTTGAAAAAGAAACAAAATGCCTGAACCTTATCCGGTCGATGCGATTGTAATTTATAATCTACAAGTAATTGAATTTTGATAATTTGTTTAATACAACATATTGAATTGCAGATCAATTAGCATTGTCTATTTAAACTGCTTGTTTATTGTGTGATTTTTTGTCCAAACAAACTAAATTACCGGTAACAGTTGCGGTTCAGGAGTTATGTTTCGAAATGATAACCGGGACAACCGGGGAAGGTAACTGCGACAGCACGATGTATCCTGCTGACCGGATAAGCCGGGTATTGCATAAAATTGTGAAGGGATATTATGCGGAAAGACAGGCTCACTGATTGACTATTTATAAACGAAATACCTGAAAGAATGAAAATTGTAATCGACGATAAAATACCTTACATCCGGGGTGCATTTGAGGATGTGGCTGAAGTGGTTTATTTACCGGGTTCGAAAACAACGGCAGAAATAGTGAAAGATGCCGATGCTATTGTAACCCGTACCCGTACTATATGCAATGAAAAATTATTGGCAGGTTCCAGGGTTCAATTTATAGCTACCGCCACTATCGGTTACGACCATATCGATACAGAATATTGTGATGCAGCCGGGATCAAATGGACCAATGCGCCGGGTTGTAATTCAGGATCGGTGGAACAATATATTGCTTCTGCACTTATGGTGCTGGCAGAGCGAAGGAAACTTCAATTAAAGGATGTATGTATCGGAATAGTGGGAGTAGGCAATGTGGGAAGTAAAGTAGCCCGCGTTTGCGAATTACTGGGTATGAAGGTTTTGTTGAATGATCCTCCCCGTGAAAGAAAAGAAGGAACGACTTCTTTCGTGAGTCTGGAAAAGATAAAAGACGAAGCTGACATAATAACGCTGCATGTTCCCTTACAGATGAAAGGTGAAGATGCGACTTATCATTTGGGAAATGCAACTTTCTTATCTTCACTGAAAAGAAGACCCATACTGATTAATTCATGCCGGGGTGAAGTGCTGGAAACCGATGCCATAAAAGAGGCTTTAAAAACAGGACAAATTTCAGGTTTTGTATGCGATTGCTGGGAAGACGAACCGGATATTGACCTTGAATTATTGGGATTGACCGAACTGGCAACTCCGCATATTGCCGGTTATTCAAAGGATGGGAAAGCTACCGGAACAAGCATGAGTGTACATGCAATCAGCAATTTTTTTGCACTTGGACTGAACAACTGGTACCCTTTAGGGGTTGAATTACCAGCAAACCCAATTATCGGGCTCGAGGGAACCGGTGTGAATGAACAGGAAATCATCTCAAAAGCAATATTATCGACGTATGACATTCGCAACGATGATATGCTTTTCAGAAATAATCCTTATGACTTTGAGCAACTTCGCGGCGATTATCCGACAAGAAGAGAATTTCCGGCCTATTCAGTTAAAGATGATAATGTGAATAAAGAGACCTTGAGGGCGTTAAAAGAATTGGGTTTTAAAGTCTCTTAAAATCAGAACAACGGTGATTCGGTGATTTGGAGAAAAAAGATGCTGTAAAATAATATTAATAAATAATGTTTTCCGGAAATCTCCCTTGGGGGATTAAGGAAGCTTCTATGAATTATGAAACAAAAAGCGGATATCGGATTAATCGGTTTGGCTGTGATGGGTGAAAACCTTTCATTAAATATCGAAAGCAAGGGATTTACAGTTTCAGTTTATAACAGGACTGTTCCCGGAATAGAAGAAGGAGTTGTAGATAGATTTATCAATTCTCGTGGTGCCGGAAAGAATTTTATAGGCTCCAATGATTTGGGAGCCTTTGTGGAATCTATTGCCACTCCCCGAAAAGTATTTATAATGGTAAAGGCGGGAAAACCAGTTGACGAACTTATCGAACAGCTTATTCCACTGCTCGAACCGGGTGATATAATTATTGATGGAGGAAACTCTCATTATCCGGATACTACTCGCCGTACGAAGTATGTAGAAAGCAAAGGACTTCTGTATGTCGGAACAGGTGTATCCGGTGGGGAAGAAGGCGCCTTACTCGGACCATCCATGATGCCGGGAGGATCACCAGCTGCATGGCCTGCGGTAAAAGAAATTTTCCAGGCTATATCGGCCAAAGTGGAAGACGGTTCTCCTTGTTGCGAATGGGTAGGTGAAGGCGGAGCAGGACATTTTGTAAAGATGGTGCACAACGGTATCGAATACGGTGACATGCAAATCATATGCGAAGCATATCAACTGATGAAAGATTTGCTGGGCTTAAGTGCCGACGAAATGCACGAAGTGTTTAAAGAATGGAATAAAGGAGATCTGGACTCATATCTGATTGAAATTACCGGTGATATACTGGGTTTTAAAGACGAAGAAGGAGAACCTTTAGTAGAAAAGATATTGGATGTAGCCGGTCAAAAAGGAACCGGTAAATGGACTGCAATATCAGCTCTCGATTTTGGTATTCCGCTGACATTAATCGGCGAATCGGTATTTGCCCGCTGCCTGTCAGCCCAGAAAGATATGCGTGTCCTGGCATCAAAAACTATTCAAGGACCTGAAGCTAAATTTACAGGTGATAAAGTTCAAATGATTTCCGATTTGAAAGATGCCTTGTTTGGTGCAAAAGTCATTTCGTATGCTCAGGGATATAACCTGATGATGGAAGCCGCCAAAGAATATAGCTGGAATCTGAATTATGGTGGTATTGCGCTGATGTGGCGCGGAGGTTGTATTATCCGTTCCGTATTCTTGGCCGATATTAAAAAAGCATTCGATACGAACCCCGGACTGGAAAACTTATTGCTGGACCCATATTTTAAAGCTATTGTAGAAAAGGCACAGGCAGGATGGCGCCGTGTTTGTGCAACTGCCCTGACTTCAGGAATTGCAGCACCTGCATTGACTTCAGCACTTTGCTACTTTGACGGATTACGCAGCGAGCATTTACCTGCTAACCTGTTACAGGCTCAACGTGATTACTTTGGTGCACATACATACGAACGTGTAGATAAACCACGCGGTGAATTCTTCCATACCAACTGGACGGGCCGTGGAGGAAATACCGCTTCAACAACTTATAAAGCGTAACCTTAACCGGACTTTCCTATTTGAGAAATTGGGTTACAGGATGACAGCAAAAAGCCCTTCGTTGCGAAACGAAGGGCTTTTTGTTGTTTTTGCTTGTACCTTTATAGTTTCATATTCTCCTGTATTCAGAAAGCAACAAATCAATCTGTTTCTTATTACCTTGTACTTTCTTCTATTGTATTATTAAGCTTTGTCTAACGACTGTTTTGCTGTTGATTATTGCGGTAGCAATATACACTCCGGGTTTTAGGCTGTTGGTAATGGTGGTTAATCCATTTGCAGCGAAATGTACCTTGTTCAGGAAGTGTCCTGCTACGTCGTAAATAATACAGTCACCATCCAGATTACTTTGGTTTTGCACAAAGACAGTGGTTTGTGAACTGAAGATTCTGACTTGATCCTCAGAATGCAAATCATTGCTGTCGTAAAGTTGGGTGGTAATTTTAAAACGTTTAACCAGTGACAAGTTCGTAGAGTCTACATTAAATGAATAGTTGGATCCGGTAGCAGTAATATCTGTCATCTTGTTATTCGCTAAATCGATCAGATATATCCCGGCATAGCGGCTTGCTGTATTTTGATGAGTAAAGGTAAGCGTATATTCCGTATCCTGACCGGGTTTAAATCCCAGAAACGTATTATTTATGTCATCCACCACATCTATCTGGTATATTCCATCGGATTCGATGGCATACAATTGAGGAGCAAGTGCACTTCCCAGCATTTTCCGTCCATCCCAACCATTATCATAATTATGGCTGCAAGTCGGTTCGGTAAATAACCACATGCGGTCGCCAAGAATTGAACCTTTTACATCAATCGTGGTGTAGACTTTGTCTGCTGAATTAGTGCCAGTCGTCGATTTAACTCTTTGTGGTCCTGAATTATTCATTACTAATGAACTATAAGTGCCACTTAAGTTATCCAAAGCAGAACAGATTATCAAGAACCCCTGCATGGAAGGAATCTGACGCGGAATAGTACTGAATCCTGCAGTACCTGAAGTTGAAGCTACATATTGACCAGGATTGGTTCCATTTGTTGATCCTCCTCCATTTGCAGTCCAGTCATTCAACGAACCTGTATTATACTGGTAAACAGTTCCTTCAGTGTGCGTACCAAATGTCATCTTCGTAATATCAATGGCAGCGGTATAAGGATTGCTTAAAATATGCTGTCCCTTATAGTCGGCACTGAGGGTATATGTCAGTGGTTCGTTTAAATCTGTATTTACTAACGCTCCTGTGAAAGAATAGGTTGTAGGGTTAGTTTGTACAATTTCGTAGCCTGTAAATGGAGACAAAGAACTTTGATTGGTCAATTGGATCCACCTTTTGTCAGAAGTCAATCCGCTTCCATTTCCACTTTCGTTATACTGCCGGACAAAAGCTCCAGCGAAGGTAGGATCAGCTATCACAGATTGAACGGGAATACCAAAAAATTGCCATTTATAATTACTTCTGACTCCGTTTGATACAGACCATGAAGCAATGGAATACATCTCTACGGTTGCCAATACTGTGGAATCGGCATTGTTGTTGAAAATCAGTGTACCATTTGCAATGCCCTGCCCTGAACGAATGATTAATCCATTAGTCCCTGCATGGTTCGTTATTTTATCGGCTATCAGTTGTTTGCCTGCCCCGATTTCAAAGATTGAACCGGTGCCAATAGTCAGTCTGCCGGCAATGGTTACCAATGAATCTGTTGAAAGACTTACACCCGAAGGATTCAGGATATATACATTATTAAATGTAGGTTTTACAGTGCCTCCAATGGTTTGTGATGTTATTCCGTTAAAATAAGTACTGTTACCGGTGCTGGTGAAAGTTGAATTATTTTCAAAATTACCTACAATATCCAATGTGGCTGGTAAAACTTTATTTCCGGTACCACTGAATATCAAATTATTGTAACCCAATGTAGGGTTGAATATATTTTGAGTGGTGTTTCCGCTAAATTCAAAGATGTTGTTAGCTACCTGTGTATTCACATATCCACCGCTTTCAATTGAAAATGTACCGTTTATTTTTATATGGCAACCTGCACTTGGAATTAATGTTGAACCGGAATTGACTATGAGGTTATTGAAAGTTGCCGTTCCTGCAATATTGCTAATAGTTGAAGGGGTGCTGCAATTAATATTTATTGTACTGTTGTCGCTGTTAAAGGTAGCTCCCTGTTCACTTAACCATACCTGACCTGTGCCGGTTAGTGCCAGTTTTGACAAACCGGTGGAATTCAATATTCCTCCCTGTTCAATAATCATACTTTTGCATGTAATACTATCGGATAATTGAGGAAAATAGGGTGTAGTACTATTGTCAGGAATTAGTAAACCATAGAGTGATGATGGCGTACCCGTAGGTGACCAGTTTGTTGCATCCTTCATATCGTTGCTGTTTATGCCTGTCCATGTCAATGTTGAAGTAGCAGTAGGTGCAAGTGTAACTTGTCTGGGTCCATCGAAAGCAGGGAAAACACTCATAGATATATTTCCAATCGTAACAAAATCATTCACCAAATCCTGATTTGATTTTCCTAGTTCCGAAACAGTACAGGTTTCACTGGAAGTCGTCTTTGCCCAAATAGTTAATAAACTGGCATTAACACTGGCATCCAATTCTGTAGGCTGGTAATTTGCCCTGAAGTATCCTATGGATGATCCCCAGTTTCCTGCTTTCCAAAGTGAATAAATGCGTTTAGCTGGATTAACCATAATAGTGGAACCACTACAGCTGCTCCAGTCGGGGGCTGTACCGATTGAGTTTTTAATATAGAATGTCAATGGGTTACTTGTTTGATCGGGAAGGCCTGTAAACGTAACACCTCGATTTGCGCTGTTGTATGTATAATAGGTATTGTTTGCAAACAAATGCCTTCTGCCTACAATGCCCGTAACATCACTGGATCCTTTTACAGTCGAGTTTATTCCAAGGTGCAGTGTGTCCGTTGACATATCAAGAATACCTAATACTGAGGACGGATTAGGGGCTGCCAGGTTTAGTATTCCGTTTACAGTTAAATTTGTATTGGCAATAGCACCGCTCAGTCCGCTTATTGTCATGTTATTGTATGTTCCTTTTACGGCAGTTTGAGATCCAGCATTTGCATTGTATTCTATCGTTCCACCCCATGTTATTCCTGCAGGAATGGGTGTAACACTTGTTGCGGTTGCTACAGCTGTTTTAAGGATGCCGGTATTTGTTATCGTACCGGAAACTGCCAGTATATAATTTGTCATATCCAACGTACCTGAATTTGTAAAGTTTCCCGAACAGCTTAAGTTGCTGGCAGCCGATACAGTTGCTGCTGTATTCGAAATCGTCAGATTGTTTAGAACCATGGGTACAGTTCCGCCTATTAATTGATCCTCCGTTCCGTTAAGTATAATAGTGCTTCCAGTGGAGTTAAAGGTACCTCCATAGTTTAGAAAATCTCCGCTGATGCTATGAGTAAAACTTCCTGCTATAAAGGTAGCTGCGGGACCAATGGACAAGCTGTCACCAATAATCAGCGTATTGTTTGGCGCAACAGTGGTTGTTCCCTGGACTATGAAATCATTCAAAATACCGAGCGGTGCAGCCGGCATTGTCTTTATTCCGCTACCGTTGAGAACCAGACTGTAGTATTTGTTTGTCGATGGGTCAGGGATAACAACTGTTTGATTTGCACCATTGTATTCAACAATGGTAAATCCTCCGGTCACAGTATCCCAAATGCCACCTGAGTTATTCACGGCTCCTGCAATTTTTATAGAACTTCCGGATTGCATAGATAATTTTGCACCGCTATTAATCGTTAGGTTGTAAAAATTGGTAGAGCCGGAATAAGTGGCAACTGTTGTGGAATTAGTTACAGCGGCGTTGTTGAATATTACGTTGCTTGTGCCTGGATTTAACGTTCCACCTATATTGTTCCATGCTCCGCTTGCACCATCAATTATCAGTGTGCCGGAACCTCCATTTAAAATTCCTCCTGCCTGAATATTTAGCATTCCTACTTCGGTCAATGTTGGTAATGTCGGGGAATTAGTTGTCGTTGAAGCATTTGGAATAATGACACTGGAACTTGGTATAGGTGATCCATTTGGTGTCCAGTTATAGATATTGGCCCAATCGGTATTTTGGGAACCGTTCCAGGTATAAGAGATAGCATTTGATGTTGCCAGTGTTTCCTGCAGACTTCCAAAGATTGAAGGGAAGTATTCAAAATTCATATTGGCTATTGTAAGCCAGTTGTTTGCATAATCATAGTTTGAATACCCCCAGTTATACAGAGTAGGCGATTGTCCATTTGCTCCATAACTCCAAAGTGATAATTGGCTTTCAATATTACCGTTTAGTTCATTGTCCTGATAGTGGGTTTGTATAGTTCCATAACAACTTTTTGCTCCTGTTTGTACTATATCATATACCCGGTTGATAGCATCCGTTTTCCATGAAGGAGATGCTCCTATACTTATATTGATCTTCATTTCTGTTGGCAGGGTAGTGGCACTTGTAAAAGTCACCACGCTATACTGGTTGCCAAAGGTATAAGGAGTATTTAAAACAAACGTTGTTCGCCTCACGATTCCTGTAACATCACCCGGACCGGTGGTTGTGGCGCTGACTCCCATGGTTAGTGTTTTGATTGTTGTTCCAATACTGTCAAGCATATTGAGACACCCCTGTGTAGCCGAAGGGTTGACTGTCTGGAGTGTTAATACACCATTGACAGTAATATCGGTTTCAGATGTTACTCCGTATATATTGTTAATGGTAAGGTTGTTGAAAGCAGTAGGAGTAGAGCCCCCTATGACTTCTCCATACAGGTCTCCATCCATGAAAACAGTACCTGTTCCAACATTAACGGTACCATTGTTGGTAAATTCATCCATAACATGGAGAGTGGCAGGCAGAGTCTTGATTCCTGTTCCGCTGATAGTTAAGTTATGATACGCGGGTTGGCTTCCATTGGGATTTGGTATGCTCTGATTCACCCCTTTGAATTCAATAATGTTCTCGTTGGTCGCGGCATCAAGGACTCCGGATGAAGATAGGGAAAGTGTTCCTGAAATCCCCATATAACTATCCCCTCCTGGTCTGAGGTTGGCCCCGTCGGTTATGGTTACATTATAAAAATCGGTGTTCCCGACAAAAGAAGAGAAGCCCGATAGATTCGAAACCGTAACAGTGCTCGTTCCTGCATTAAATACTCCACCTGATTCTTTTGTCCAAACAGCATTGGCTCCTGTTAGCACTAAATTAGCTCCGATAGTGGTATTCATGATTCCTCCCGATTCAATCAATACGGATGCAACGGAATCAGTCCCAGCCGGTAATATAGGATTATATAATGTCGTTGCGGCATCCGGAATGTCAACTCCGTAATTGGGAGAAGGGATGGCTGCCGGATCCCAGTTTGTTGCAGTATTCCAGTTTGTTTCCATGCCTGTTGTCCCTCCAACCCAGGTTAATACAGTGGCTTGGCTAGGTGCAATGGCTTCCTGCTGAATACCCCATGAAGAGGGAATATTGGCTAAATCAATATCTTGTATCGTTATAAAATTATTGGTAACGTCCTGATCTGATTTACCAACTTCTACAACATAATAGGTGCTGCCTCCTAAATAAACCCTGTGCCATAAAGTAAGTTTGTTTTCATTTATACCTGATGGTATTTCATTGTCGCGGTAATGAACCCGGAAAATGACACTGGTTCCCGATCCTCCTATTTGCAGAACATCATAAATCCGGGTAATTGGGGCCGCAATTACATCACCTAATGAACCACTCCAGTTGGGGGCAGCTCCAAGGGTTACCTTGACAGCAAGAGTGGTAGGAAATACCTGATTCGATTTGTCAGCAAAGATCACTCCTGAATTTATGTTTCCAAGACTATAGAAAGTAGATGTTGCAAAACTGTGAGTCCGCATAACGATTCCGGTAACATCACCAATGCCGGTTGTCGTAGAATTTAAACCCATATACAAGGTGTTGCTACTCATATCCAGGGCACCTTTGGATGTGGAAGCATTATTGCTCTGTAAGTTTAATACCCCTTTTACCGTAATGTTGTTGGCTGCACTTACTCCGGCTGCATTATTGATGGTCAGGTTTGCAAAGGTCATTGCTCCGGTAATGGTTTGCGCCGTTGTTCCGGTAAATAAAACTGTTCCGCTAGCGGGGATATAGGTGCCGTTTGACGACCAGTTACCGTAGACATTCAAGGTGTTTGAACCGTTTGTTGTTAAGCTGGCTCCGGATTCAATAGTAATATTTCCGCAGTTTGCAGTAGCGTTTATGACCGGTTGGTTGGCTGGATCTGCCGGAATATCGACATTCACAGCAGAAGTTGGTACTGTACCTCCGCACCAGTTGCTACCTGTATTCCAGTCTGTGCTCGTACCCCCAAACCAGATGGCATTCGTGGCCGTGCAATTATCTTCGCCTATTGCAAAAGTACCGAAACTTGTTAATCCTGTACATTGGGTTGAATTAGTTCCCTGTGTTCCGATATTGGTGCTCGTCCAGCTCGTGCCGTTCAATTTACGAATAACCAATGCCGATGTGTTGGGAGTTCCTGTCTTATCTGCATTAACAAAGGTAAACGTAGGACTAAACGAAATAAAACCGCTTATGCCGGTATTGGTGAGTGTCCAATTTCGGTTGATATATTTTGACTGACTTAGACCCGAAGCCAATGGCGGTTGTGTTACCGTCGTGGTTGCGTCTAAATAGCCCGATCCTAAAGTTGTACCCGTAAATGTAACAGATACCGGTGTATAATAATTCGCATCTCCAATTGGGATTACATAGGTATTGTTTGTGGCATTCGGAGGAAATATTCTGATGTTACCGTTTACCCAGGCATTATTGCTGGGTGATAGAGAACTTGTAGACGTTAGGATGACGCGGTATGATGATCCGGTGGTCAGGACTCCGTTGTTCAAATTGAATGTCCCGCTTACCGACATATTGCCCGTAAGATTTTGTATAACTGTTTGCGAAGCGTTATTCCAAATGAAATTCTGAAAACTCTGGTTTAATCCGGAAGTAAGGGCTATACCGGTAATACCGCTAATCTGGCATTTAGAGGCTGTGCTGCTCAAACTGTTCCAATTAGCCACCGGTATACTACCACCGTTCATATTATGCTGATAAGTACCTCCTTGTATTAAAATAGGATAAGCAATGTTACTGTTGATAAAGGTGCCTCCTGAATTCCAAAATGCACCGAATACCTGGAATCCATAATCATTACCGCCTGACGAGTGATTCAACGTTAGCGTACCGGTTGTTAAGTTTAATGTTCCGTAAATTTCTATGTTATAAAAGGAGGCCGTAACATCGGCGTTAAGGGTTGTACTTGACGGAATTAATATCATATCGGAAGTACCAAAAATAAAATTGGTCGGGGCAGATGTATCTGTATAAGTCGTGCCTCCATTGCTACTCACTTGCCATTGGACGGTACTCCAGTTAGCGTTAGCAGATTTCGGTTTGTATATATTACCGACAACAACGGAGAATTGCCCGCTGGTACCTGCCGATAGGGCATCTCCTGATGTCCGGGTCGCTGTAACCGTTGCTGTGGTAGATAACGTTGTAAATCCGATTCCGGCTATAGAAATTCCATAACTATTGGTCGGTATGTATCCCGTAAGAGTTCCGGATAAAGTGGTATTGGCTGCTGATAAACTGATATTGGTATTCAGGCTTACATTTGTAGGAACATTATTACTGTTTTGTGACTGGACTGCAACGGCAACGTTGTTTTGGTTGACAAAGGGAGTCCCCGGATTGATCGATGTAATGACAAGTTTGGAAGCATTAAAAGCCATTCCGCTTCCCAAACACAAAAAGCCGGATGTGCTTGTCATATCATTCGAGGTAACAGATCCTGTGCCGCTGGTGAAAGTATAAGGTCCTGAACCGGATGCTGTTGCTGTAACAGGTGCCGACCAAGAAGTGCCATTGAAATAACCAAATGTAGGAGTAGTGCCCACATTGAAATTGGTACCGGTCTCTCCTGTATTATAGGAAGCTACGACCGTTAAAGCAGAGCCTCCGGCTACATCTTCCGTTATTTGCCATTGCCGGTTTACTGTTCTTGTGTTGTCATTGCTATTGGTCAGCGCACCATCAATGACGCGAATGTTATAGTTATCGGTATTTCCGGTTGTTGTGTTGGTAATCTTTATCGGATTAAATGCCGAATTTCCTACCGGAAACGTAACTGCTGTACCCGAGGTGACCGAAAGTTTTAATATGCCTGTACTGTTGGTTTTTACATAACTTGCAGCACTTCCTATACTTACCGCACCTGCTACCAGATTATAGGATCCGAGGGTCAAAATTCCGGAAGTTAAAGTTAACAGGCCTGAAACAGTGATTCCAAGTCCTAATGTAGTGCCCCCTGTACCATTCATAGTCAGGCTGTAAAAAGTCGTCGGTGATGTACCGGTAAGAGTTTGTGTGGTTGTACCGGTGAAACTTATTGTACTGGTACCGGCTGTAAAAGTGCCGTTATTGGTCCAGTTTCCTGCCAGAGTATGCACATAGTTTCCCCCTGCAAAGTTATTGGTAATGTTTAGATTGCCTGATAATGTTAACGCACCGGTGGCTGTTTTTATTCCGGAACCGCTAAAGATGACATGGTTGAAATTACTGACTCCGATATTGCCGCTGTTTCCGCCGTTAAAGTTGATAGTTGACCCCGCACTATTAAAAGTTCCGCTATTGATCCAGTTTCCTCCAATATTATGGGTGAATGAACCGGCCGTAAAGGTAGCACCGGACTCAATATCCAGTGCACCTCCTATAGTAAGCCCGGTAACACCTGTTGTTGAAGCCGTTCCTGTGACCGTGAAGTTATTACAGATGGACGTAATTCCGGTTTGTAAGGTCTTTACTCCGCTACCGCTTAACGTCAGGTTTCCATAGGTTTGTGACGAATTCGGAATGGCTACCGTTTGATTGGTGCCGGCATATTCAATGGTTCCTGCACAGTCAATGCTATGGGTGGAATAGTTCGAAGGCAATGTGTTGGTTCCTCCTATTTTCAAAGAAGCTCCGGCGGCTATTGTCAATGTTCCTCCTGCCGATGCCCTGTTAACTGTATATGTTGATAAATTGAATGTTCCTGATTTAATATTCAGATTACCGGCTAATGCTGTTTTAGTAGCGTTGAGTGTCACGGTATTTCCGCTTCCCTGGTCGATAATTACACCGCCTGTCCCGGCAAAAGCTGTCGGAAATTCAACGCTTGTAGTAACTGAAGCGGTACCTTTATACTGAAGGGTTGAGGATGTACCAAAAGTAGGAGCCGTAGAGGCCGTGGCAGTCCCTTCCATGGAGAGGGTCCCATTCACTATGGGAACTCTGGCTAGACTTTTTAAGCCTGATCCTGCGAGGGTAAGATTATTAAATGTTGTGGTGATTATTCCTGCAACTGACTGATTTCCTAATCCTCCAAGAATAATAGTACCTGTACCAGCGATGAATGTTCCCCCGTTGTTTGTCCATGCAGAGCTACTCAGGTAATTTATATACACAATACTTGATCCTCCGTTAAGTGTTCCGTATGAGAGTGTTATGGCTGATGTAAATGTATGTTTCAGCCCAGCGCCGAGGTTTAAGGTTCCACCGCTTCCATTGATTGACAGGGTGCTGCCACTTACATTCCCCGTAAAGGTAACGCTGCCGGCTGTTCGTTGAAAGTAGACACCGCCTGTCGTTGTAAAGCCTGCTACTGTACTGACGGCTGAATTTGATCCTGTAAAATAAATAGATGACGATGCCAATGTAATGGTACCGGTATTGGTTAGGCTTCCCGTAAAGTATAATCTTCCGGATGATGTAAATGTGATAGTGCCGCTATTGGTAAAATCGCCGGTGCCGTTTTGGGTTATTCTTCCGCTTGAGAATGTAATAACCCCGGCATTACCGACACTCCCGCTAACAGTGAGTGTCTTGCTTCCGAGAGATAATTTACTGCCTGAATTGACGGTCAACGAAGCGCAGGAAGTACTACTGCCAACAGTGACTATTCCGGTACCGGTAGTGGCAATAACAACTGCATCTCCGATTTGCGGAATTATTCCGCCTATCCAGGTTGACCCGCTAGACCATGTTCCGCCGGTTGCAGTACTCGTTTTGGTTGCGGACTGCACACTTACTGCTGTAAGCAGTAACACAAAAATAAGTAGAAATCGATAAGTCCAATTTTTCAGACTATCCGGATTTTGGTGTGAGTGTTGTAACATAGGATAAATTTTTTATAGGATAAATTATATAGGTAGCCTGTAATTATCTGAATCTAGTATGTTTACTCTGAGCGGAATGTTTGTTGTTGTTTATTTTGTCATATTTCTAAAGACAGATATGCTTTGGTTATTCTGTAATTTGTATTATTCTTTTTCATTTTAATCATTTTATCGGATTTCGGCTCTTAGTTTTGTTTCCGCTTCGATAGTGATATAAACGAATCCAAAAATAAAGACTCTGAATTGTTCGTTTCTGATATAACAAATATAGAAATGAAAATATATAATTTCTTGATATACTAACTGTTGTAGTAATTATTCTACGATCGTAGCATTAATTGCAACAATCTCTGTCTGTTTCGATAGGCTATAGGGTATAAACATGCAAAACGTAGTAAAAACTAACTTCCAATTTTATATTAATAAAATGATTTATTGCTACTTATAAAATATTATTGGATGCCGGTAAACATTCAATACATAATGTCTTGTATAAATATAAATTTTCAACTGAATTTATTATGACAAACCGATAAAATTGTTTTTCCAAAAAATGTTTTAAATGAATAAATTGTAAAATAAATTGAAATTAAAATAACATAGATTTGCATTATTTATATTTATAGCTATCGATATTGTATTGTATTAACTTTTATATTTTGTTTTTTTGCTGAAAATAACTTGCATAAAGCAATATCTCTGACATTGCTTTATGATCTTCAGGTTGTAAATGCAAGAATTTATTCGATTTATATTGTATAAAAGTCTTATTCAATGTTGTCTATAAACTATGATGTCTGCAAGTCTTTTGCCTGACTAAATCAATAAATAATTATGTTTATGGTATCCAAAGCAATATACGCTACTACGATATTTTTTTATTCTGTCCATAATAAGTATGAAATTTTAATTAAAACAATCATTATGGTAATAAAGTTTTAGTTCTAATATGTTTTAATTTACAATCCAAAGATAATCTATAGTAAAATAATGAAGGAAGTATGAAATGTATCTACGTCATTCAGGATATGTTAGCTAAATAATTATAAATGTAATCAGATCTCATATCAGGATCCTTCGGGTGTTATCCGTCTTTCTGCGCGCTGTTTGTATCCGTTGTGCCAGCTGTGTTTTGTCTTTTCTGTTGCGGCTTATCCGGTTTGGGCCTAAAGCGCAATCAGAAAGATATTAGATAGAGTTCAGAGAGGGTTCGGAGGGATATACCTCTCTGAACCCTCTCCAAACCCTCTCTGAACCCTCTCTGAAGTCCCTCTGAACGATGGACGAATGGCGATGAAAAAAATTGCTTGATTTGTCGTTTGGATGAAGCTGTGATCAGGGATTAAAAATTCGGGACGTTTATAGAAAAATCTGAACGTGGATAAAAGGAATGTCAGCGAGGTGGATTTGCACAGATGTAAATCTTCATATCTGCATTCATTCGTGCGATACGATCCGCATCAACTGCATTCGGGCCTTTCGTGACTTATATCCGTGTTTGCTGTTTTGTAGAATTTAATATTGAAATAGGAATTAGCAGATCGGGGATTTAAAATGCTGCAAAGATCCGGGACGTATCTGCCGTAGACCGAAAAGGTATAAAAAGACAGCCGGGGCAAACTGATCGGAGTTGAATAGTGATAAAAACGGAGGTGGAAAGAATGAAATCCGGCATTCAATGCAGAGGAATAACTGAATATCCCGGTCGGATTATGACGGGACCGGATGAACAAAAGGACAGATAATCTCCGGAAGATCGAAAATGATAGGAGAGCAGGTATTATTAAACCAATAAGTCTCTCAGTTTTTTAGTATTCAGTATCCGGTATTCCTTCTTATTGATACTGATAACTCCATCCTGCACCATTTCCGATAAACTGCGGGCCAACGAAGGACGTGCCACTCCAAAGAAATCGGCCAGTTCGGTTTGATTGCGGTTGATTTCAAATGATATGCCATCGCCGGTCGAATTTTCAAGCAGGAAATGCGCTACTTTTCCTTTTATGGTTTTAATGGAAAGCAATTGCAGCCGGTTGGTCAGGAATTGGGTCCGGTTGGCATTGTGCGTCATAAAGCTGGTCATAAAATCAGGATTGGTCATCATTAACCGCATGATTTCAGCCTTTGGTATCTTTATTATTTCGACGTCTTCCAATGCCGTTACATCGACCGGAAACCGGTTGTTGTCGGAGAACACGAAAGCCGGCGCGAGTGGGCGGGGAGCTTTAATAATTTCTATACCCAGTATATTTCCGTTGTCAGTGATCATTTCTGTTTTGACCGATCCGAGCGACAGCATGTACAAAGCGTCGCATACGTCTCCCTGCCTGATGATAAGCTCGTTTTTTGCATAAGTCTTTATCGAGCATTTTAGGTCTTTCAAAAAGGCTTCTTCATCATCGATATTTAATTTACTGCAAACCGGACAAGCCGATAAATCAACTTTCTTCATAATTTTTTATAAACAAATGATACATGGAACAGCTATATAACGGATTCAATAAGTAGTTGTTTACGAGGTCTATAATTTAAAAAATCCTGAGATAAACATGTCGTAAATAATGCAGATGCAAGTAACTAAAGTCGGGCGTTCCATCGCAAATCTGTGTCCTGTTCTTTACCGGGTAAGGACACTCTGATGTTTTAACTCCGTATGGTGCTTTCCTTTTAATTTCCACAAAAATACAAACAAAATACGAGAGTGTAACAACTGTTACACTTTTATTGTTTTCGTACCTGTACTTTTGCGAAGTAGTGATTGAAGAATGGTTCGTTTATCGGACTTTAAACGCAATATAAACTCTCAAATTATAAATTATGGAAAAGAAAGAATTCCCGAAAGCTGAGAAATTTAGCTTTACCGATAGCGTTATGTACGCCGATGGCTCTATTGTCAGTAAAATCCTCCTGCGGAATGAAAAAGGAAACATTACACTTTTTGCTTTCGATAAAGGTGAAATGCTCAGCGAGCATACCGCACCATTCGACGCTATTGTCCAGGTACTGGATGGAACCGCCGAAGTCATGATTGATCACACAGTACATAAACTGACCGCCGGAGAGAGCATTATTATACCGGCCAACCTGACTCATGCTTTGACGGCTACAGAACGGTTTAAAATGATGCTGATTATGATTAAAGGATAAATGCAGTCATTGAGTTCGTAAGCTTAAAACGACCGGTAACATAAGTAAAACGGACAAAAATAACAACATAAACCGGCCTTTACGATAGGGTCGATAGTAGTAAATACTTCAACGGAAAAGATGAAACGGACAATTATAAAAATAGACGAAGAGCGTTGCGACGGGTGTGGAGCCTGTGTCAGCGGTTGTCATGAAGGAGCACTTCAATTAATCGATGGTAAAGCGCGCATGGTGAGTGAATTGTTCTGTGACGGGTTAGGTGCCTGTATCGGTGATTGCCCTGTGGGAGCCATTACACTCGAAGAACGTGAAGCAGAGCCTTATGACGAAATTGCAACTATCGAACGCATGGTGATAAAAGGTGAGAAGACTATACTGGCTCATCTGCGACACCTGAAAGATCATGGTGAACTGGAATATCTGAAACAGGGCGTTACCTGGCTGAAACAAAACAAGGTTGCTGTTGACTTTGCTTCGGTCCATAATGCACCTGTCAAAGTATCGGCGGCATATCAACCTCATCCCGATGGCGGTGGTTGTCCGGGAAGCCGTGAAATGTCATTCGCTCCGGCTGCAGCACCATCCTTTAAAACAGCTGTTGTTGCGACAGATGGAAATCCTTCACAACTTCGTCAATGGCCTGTACAGTTGCATTTATTGAATCCCGAAGCAGGTTATTTCAGGAATGCCGATGTCGTATTAGCAGCTGACTGTGTAGCTTACAGCTTTGCGGATTTTCATAAACGGTTCTTAAGTGGTAAAATACTGGCTATTGCCTGTCCGAAACTCGACAGCAACAAGGAATCGTATGTTGAGAAAATCAAGACTATGATACTCCGGTCCGCTATCAATACACTGACCGTCCTTATCATGGAGGTACCTTGTTGTGGTGGGTTGCTTGCGTTGGCACAAAAAGCTGTTGCCGAATCAGGTCGTAAAATTCCGTTGAAGCTCATGGTGGTAGGAGTAAAGGGCGATATCCTTCGCGAGGAATGGGTGTATTAGGTTGTTGGTTGATTGGTTAACCAATTAACCAATCAACAACTCAACCAATAACTAATTAACTAAATACAAACAATATGAACATGTTTTGTTATCAATGTCAGGAAGCATCTAAAGGAACGGGATGCGAGATAAAGGGAGTTTGCGGAAAGACTCCGGAAGTAGCAGGTCTGCAGGATTTGCTTATCTATCAGATCAAAGGGTTGGCTCATTATGCAATGGCTTTACGTGCGTTGAATATCGAAAGCGAAGCTGCCGGTCAGTTTATCACCGAAAGTCTGTTTATGACGATCACCAATGCCAATTTCGATTATGAACGCTTTGTAAGCCGTATTCGTGAAGGATTCAAACTCAGGGCCCGGCTAAAAGCAATCCTGCTCGAAAACAAGGTTGAACTTCCCCGAACTGAACTTCTTAGCTGGACAGCCGTTACGGCACAGGATATGGAAGAAACGGCACAATCAATCGGCGTATTGGCTACCGGAAACGAAGATATTCGTTCGTTGCGCGAATTAGTGGTGTATGGTCTGAAAGGAATTGCAGCATATCTCGAACATGCTTCGAACTTGGGGTATACAGATCAGGCTGTAGATAGATGCCTTTATTCAGGGGGCATTAGTGGCTACAACAGACGATAGCCTGGCAGGTGATCAATTGACCGCATTGGTACTTGAGACCGGTAAAATGGGCGTACAGGTGATGGCATTGCTGGACAAAGCCAATACCACCTCTTACGGCAATCCTGAAATTACCAGCGTAAATCTGGGTGTACGGAGTAATCCCGGCATCTTGATCAGTGTCCATGACCTGAAAGATATGGAAGAGTTGCTGAAACAAACCGAAGGAACCGGTGTGGACGTATACACTCACAGCGAAATGCTTCCGGCCAATTATTATCCGGCATTTAAGAAATACAGTCACTTTGTAGGGAACTACGGCGGTGCATGGTGGAGTCAGGTAACCGATTTTGAGAGCTTTAACGGCGTAATACTGTTTACCACCAATTGTATTGTTCCACCGAAGAAATCGGCTACCTATACCGACCGGGTGTATACCACCGGAGCTTCAGGCTTTGCAGGCTTTAAGCATATTGAAGACCGCAAAGACGGGCAACCGAAAGATTTCTCATCGCTTATTGAACATGCCCGACAATGTGCTGCACCTGTTGAAATTGAAACAGGAGAAATCGTAGGAGGATTTGCCCATGCTCAGGTATTTGCCCTGGCCGACAAGGTGGTGGATGCTGTGAAGTCGGGAGCTATCCGCAAGTTCTTTGTAATGGCAGGATGTGATGGACGCATGAAAGGTCGCAGCTATTACACTGAATTTGCAGAACAACTACCTTCCGATACGATCATTCTGACGGCCGGTTGTGCTAAATACCGTTATAATAAATTACCGTTAGGCGATATAGGCGGTATTCCGCGGGTACTGGATGCGGGACAATGCAACGACAGTTATTCGTTGGTTATGATTGCCCTGAAACTGAAAGAAGTCTTCGAACTGAACGACATCAACGATCTGCCGATAGCCTACAACATTGCCTGGTACGAGCAGAAGGCGGTTATCGTTTTGCTGGCCTTACTGTCATTAGGCGTAAAGAATATACACCTTGGACCAACCTTACCCGCTTTTCTTTCACCCAACGTAGCTGCCGTATTGGTTGATAATTTTGGAATAGCACCTATTGGAAGCATGGATGAAGATATGAAATTGTTTCTGAATTAATTCAATTCTTGAGCTTTTCCAACGTTTAAAACGTCGGAAAAGTTATGTTAAAAAACGGCATTCAATATAAGCTTTGAATGCCGTTTTTGTTTAGTAAACAGCAGAACTATAATACTTCCAAAAGAGATGCTCTTTCCATCTTTCCGCTGTCCGTATTCAAACGGTTCTTATTTTTAGTCCGGATCTCCGTTTCGCTCAGAACTATCCGGTACGTACAAAAAATTATACTTGGAAGAAATATCTCAGAACCCTCTCTATCCTAAAAACGAATAACAGAGATGGAAAATATGCGATAACTAACGGCATTGACAGAAATATTCAAATAGAGAGATCTTAAGTTTAATTTTTTTTATAATAAACTAGCATTTAGGTTAAAACTGTACGGATTATTCGGGAATTTTTACGACCTTTGTATCCAAATACACTTATACAAATTTGAATGAAGACAAATAATGAAAAATGGCAAGGTAATTCGAAGCCTAAATCGAATGCTGGTGCCGGCCGTGATGGTAAACCGTTTGAGAAACGCGATGTGAAATCGATATTAAAAGGTTCGCGTGGAGCATCCAAATTTGGTACCGGAAGGCCATCGGGAGATAGTCGCTCAGCCGGAAATGCTGATTCAAGGAGACCCGATTCAAGTCGTCCATCCTATGGAGACAAGAAACCTTATGAAAGTCAGGGTAACTCATCGTATGGAGATAAGAAACCTTATGAAAATCGTGATAATCGCCCTTCATTTGGAGAAAAAAGATCATTTAAAAGTAGTGGAGACAGACCCGCATATGGTGATCGTAAACCTTTTGAAAACAGAGACGCCAGTCGTCCTTCATTTGGAGAAAAAAGATCATTTAAAAGCAGTGGGGACAGACCGGCTTATGGTGAACGTAAACCTTATGAATCCAGGGAAGGTCGGCCATCATTCGGTCCTAAAAAGCCATGGGAAAACAGAGAGAGTAAACCGTACGGTGAGCGTAAGCCTTACGAAAGCAGAGAAGGCAGGCCATCATTCGGGCCTAAGAAACCATGGGAAAACAGGGAAGGAAAACCATCTTATGGTGAACGTAAACCTTGGGAGGATCGGACTGACAGTAATGGAGAAAAGACCTATGGGAAAAATTTAAACTTACCGGAAGATGAATCCCGTCCTGATAAATTGAGTTTTAGAAAACCGGGAGAAGGACAGAAGTCAGAGTTTGTTGAAACCCGCTATGATAACAAGAGAGATGGCGTCGCTTTCCGTAAGCCGGCACGCAGATCGGATGATAATTACGATCCCAATTCAAAATATAGTAATAAGAAGCAACTGGAATATCAAAAAACAGTCGTTGATCTTACAAAGCCGGTTCGATTGAATAAATTCCTGGCGAATGCAGGAATATGTTCACGTCGTGAAGCAGATGAATATATCCAGGCAGGTGTGATTTCTGTAAATGGAGAAATAGTCACCGAAATGGGCATAAAAGTATTGCTAACCGATAAAGTTATGTTCCATGACCAAGCAGTTCGTTCGGAACGTAAAGTTTATTTATTACTGAACAAGCCGAAAGATTGTGTAACGACTTCGGAAGATACACATGACAGGTTAACAGTGCTTGATTTGGTGAAGAATGCTTGTAGTGAGCGTATTTATCCGGTAGGTCGTTTAGATCGAAATACAACCGGAGTTCTGCTGTTGACTAATGATGGTGATTTGGCTTCAAAGCTGACCCATCCAAAATACGAAAAGAAGAAAATATATCACGTGACTTTAGATAAACCGTTGGAAAGAGAAGATTACGATGCTGTTTTGGCCGGTGTAACCCTTGATGAGGATGTTATTAAAGCAGATGCTTTGGAATTTGTAAAAGAAGGCGATCTGAAACAGGTTGGTATTGAAATTCATTCGGGTCAAAATCGTGTAGTTCGACGTATCTTTGAAAAGCTAGGATATAAAATAATCCGTTTGGATCGTGTTTTCTTTGCCGGATTGACTAAAAAGAATTTGCCAAGAGGTAAATATCGTTTCCTGAGTGAACGTGAAGTAGGCATGCTGAAAATGGGAGCGCACGAATAATCAAATTGTAACTTATATTTTTTAAATAAAAAACTCCGCTGTAATTTTACAGTGGAGTTTTTTTGTTTATAAAAAAGGCTTAGAACATTCGCATTTAATTGTTTGTTTTATTATTCTAATCGGTCAAGAAAAATGAAAAAGGTCATAATTGCAGGGGGCACCGGATTTATCGGTACGTATATTGGAAAGCGTTTCAGGGAAACCGGTTATCAGGTTCTGATTGTTTCGCGTGATCCGGAACATGTATCTTGGAAACCAGTCGATTTGATCGAATCGTTAGAAGGTGCTGAAATGATTATTAATCTTGCAGGAAAATCAATTAATTGCCGACATACTGAAATAAATAAAGAAGCAATCCTGGATTCCAGAATAAACACGACTCTATGGATTGGAAATGCAATATTAGCCTGTAAGAATCCGCCAAAATTATGGATAAATGCCAGTGCTTGCGGAATCTATAAGGCGTCTGTAGATCGACCTGTGACGGAAGATGAAGCTGAATCAGGTGATGATTTTATGGCTGATGTTGTCAGGAAGTGGGAAAACGTATTTTTTAAATTTCAATTACCGGAAACACGAAGGGTCGCTTTGCGTACTTCGGTAGTATTGGGTAAAAACGGTGGCGCACTTCTCCCGCTGGTTTGGTTAAGTAGGATAGGGCTGGGAGGAAAGCAGGCAAGAGGGACACAAATTTTCAGCTGGATACATTTAGAAGATTATTTTAGAGTACTTCAATATCTTACCAAAAACATAAGCTTGTCAGGGGTCGTAAATTGCACCTCTCCTTATCCTTTGAATAATAAAGAATTTATGAGCGTTATCCGAAAAGCTCTTCGAATGCCGGTAGGTATACCTGCTCCTGAGTTTGTGGTAAACTTTGTTGCTAAACTGATAGGTACAGAGCCGAAGCTGATCTTAAACAGTTCGTTTGTGATACCGAAACGTTTGTTGGATTCAGGCTTTAAATTTACTTTCCCGACAGCTAAAGAAGCTATTAATGATCTATTAAATAGGTAATTAATTGATTTTATTTAAGCTGTTTTATGCCAATATTTTAGATTGGAATCATATGATTTGTTCCGGACAATATGATTTTCTTTATTCTCATACTATTTAAAATTCTCATTCTCATAACAAATTACTGAGGACATGTATATGTCATGTATACAATCAATTATATCATGACATGTTTCATGGTACAGTTAAATAACATGTCATTAAGCAATATTTAACTCAAAAGATGCTGTTTATATGTTTTATAACATGTATTTTTGTACTGTCATTTAAATCGTATTTATATGACGCTAATCTGATACAAGGAATACCCAATAGAAAATCACGAGGGAATTCTTTGTTTTTTTTATTTATAGGTATAAAAATTGTATTATTTAAAATTTTAAGGTATGAAAAAGATTTTAGTTCTAGTTATGGTTGCATGTGCAACAAGCGTCTTTGCAATTAATCCAAGTAATTACAATTACAAAGCAGTTTACAAATTGAACAATGAGACTACTTTTAATTCATTGGTTCGTTACTTAAACGTCAATGATACGCAGGCAGATCAATTAAAGTATGTTTTTGAATTGACAGAGAACAAACTTATACCAGCTTTGAATTCAGACAATGAAGCTGCAGTTGATAAAGTTATGTTGTTCAATGTCAGCAATGCGAAATATATTTTGTCTGATAGCCAGTACAAAAAGTATTTAGTGGTTTTGAATTTATCTGTTAACAGCACCAATGATGAATTCCTGACGCAAAAATAAAAAGGCCCGATTTTTTATTAATTAGATAACTGAGGGCATCCCTACTATTAGGGGTGCCCTCTTTTTTTGAATGTACAAATAACGATAAATAAGCTTCGAGCCTGCAGAATCTTAATCAACTTTTGTATTCATAATTTAACACCCTATTTCCAGACAGGATCCTTTAACGCGATATTGAATCCTTTGATAAAAAGCCACAACGGAAATGCAATTAATTCCCACAGACCTCCCGGAACATACAACACGGCTCCAAATCCATTAGTCGTATCTATCAAACCGCAAATATCAAGCACGGCACTCAATAACAGGAATCCATATCCAATCCCTCCCCAAATCGATAAAAAACGGGGGATACACCTTGATTGATATAATGAATAACAAAGAAATAAACTTCCGAATCCAAGTATAATCATGGCTAATTGATAACCATAATATTTTATTTTTAATGCCAGAGAAACAGCAATCACATACCCGGATACATCGGCTTGACTCACACATTTCCCACCTAAAGCGATAATATACAGATAACAAACAGACCCTAACAGAAGGAGCAAACATTCAATTGTTCTAAGGACAACATACGCTAGGGCAATCGATTCACTCTGTTTTTTAATAACCGGGAAAATAGTTATAGCAATAAAAACGATTCCAATAGCCATAATCAATACGGAAAATACTCCCAACCGTAATTTACTGTCAATTTGAAGGATATTGACTAACGGATTATTCAGTTCCGGCGCAACAAAATAGGCATCTATCATACCTGCCAGCATAGTGAAAATAAACAATACTCCAATAATAACAGCGTTTTTCTTATAAGTCTTCATACATCTGTTTTCTAAATATTATTCATAATTGAATCTTGATCGAATTTGTACGTCGTTTCTATTTTACAACACCCAACCATTCGCTATATAAGACTCTGCTTCCTCCACATCTGCTTTAGGATGATATTCTGATATTTTTATCATCTACAATTTCAACACGTTAGCACAATATCATTTTTCAAGACAATCCGCATACTGTAGTGATACGTATGTAAATCTCTTCCATCCAGCCTAATCAGTTAAACTCAGGGCATACCAAATATACGTTTCCGCATTAATATCCATGGCAAACCGGGCTATTTTTTTGCTTTTGTCGATATAAGAACAACTCCATTAGCTCCCCGTGAACCATAACTAGTCAATGAGGCAGCATCTTTTAAGACTTCAATCGACTCTATGGCATTTCTGTCTAAATCATTGAGTGAACCATAAAAAGTGTTACCGTTTAGAACAATGAGAGCATAATTATCACCGGTCAAGCTCCGGATTCCTCGTATCAAAAGCTTTATTTCAGAGCCTTCATAAATAACTTTTAAATTGGGAATTGTCTGGAAAAGTTGAGCTATGTCAACTTCTTTATTCTGATGAATTAATTTTTGATCAACAGAAGTTGATGACTGGGATGTTTTTGACTGTTTGAATGAGCCAAAACCAGTATCAACATCCGGCTCCTTCGATCCGTACAGATTGAGCTCTAAAGAAACATCTATTGTAGTTTTTCCTTTTACAGCTATTTTCCGTGTTTCATAATCTCTGCGTGAAAATACAAGTTTTCCCTTTACAGGTGACGTGATCTGGTAATCACCCATTGAATCTGTAAAAACTTCTATCGTAGTCCCTTGTAGTTTTACACGGACGCCGGTTACCGGTTTATCGAAAATATTTTTCACATGGCCACGAACAGTTATATCCTGACTAAAAGCATAAGTACAAAATAGCAATTGGAACAACAATATCATTCCACAAGCTTTAAAAAATATTGAAGTTTTCATAATAAAAAATCAATTTAGAAATACGGTTTATAAAAAGCGTTCATAGAATACATTTAAGATACGAAATACATATTTTTCGTTCTTTCGGATATATCCGATTCATTTTCAGAATAATTGAGTTCATCGGTCGGATATGCCATCCGGACTTTTTTATTGCAGAATTTACAACTCCTTGAACGGTTATTTTCGTGTCAAAAATACGAACTATATTTTAACCTTCAAACAGATTATTCATTTATTTTAAATAAATATAAAAAGAATTGAATTTATAAAATCAAAGAGTCACTCCACCTGTTCCCGTTTTCTGACGAAAGAATAACTTTCAGGTTCGGTATAATGGGGAATCGGATAGAGTTCCGAGAGAGTTGCGAGGGGGTTCAGATAGGTTTATCCCTCCGAACCCTAACTGAACCCCCTCGCAACCCCCTCGCAACCCCCTCGCAAGTATGAACGAATAGCAAGTGAAAAGAAACGATAATTTAATGCTTCGACAAAGCAAAAAACGAATTAAAATTAATGAATACCGGTAAAAAACCGGCATGGCAGCAGTTCCTGATTATCTATCTGAAATTGCAGTTGCTTTATTCGACGAATACCTGTCAGAAGGAAATCCAAGTTCTCTCACTCCACTCCCGGTCGAACTGCACCTTATTTTACAGGGTCGGCAACAAAGTTGCATACAGGATATTAGTATGGTATTAACGGAAAACAAACATTTTACCGGTTCAGTGCAGAAATAAAGGACAGGAACAGTTATCGGTATCCGGACAACCGGTCGTTAGCTATCCGGACAGTCCGTCATTGAACCTTATCGTGTAATGGTTGTTAGTTAGTATAATTCAAAAATTTCAAGGGTACTTTTATTTTCGTTTGAAAAGAAAAGACTTTCACAAAAAAAAATACAATCTATGATATTTAATAAATTTGACCCACAAGAGGATAAAATATTCAGAATCATCGACAATGAAGGCAAAGTTCTGAACAGCGAGCTAATGCCGGAGCTAGATGATCAAACGGTCGTTAAAGCCTATAAGTCCATGCTTTTTGCACGCGTTGCCGATGAGATGGCCGTATCATTCCAACGTCAGGGACGCATGTATACCTATCCTCCGATCCTGGGACAGGAAGCGATACAGATTGCAGCCGGAATGATTATACGTGAAGACGACTGGCTGGTACCTGCATTCCGTGAGGTGGGAACCATGCTGGCAAAAGGCGTTCTGTTGAAAGAGATATTCCTGTATTACCTGGGAAATGAACAGGGCAGTAATTTCACGAAGGCCAATCATGTTCTGCCCATCTGTATACCCATCGGTTCGCAGTTGCTTCATGCCACCGGCATTGGGTATTCGATCAAGTATCAGAAGAAAGACGAAGTTGTATTCCCGTTTATAGGCGATGGCGGGACTTCGGAAGGTGATTTCAGCGAAGCGCTTAATTTTGCCGCGGTATGGAAAGTACCGGTCATTTTCACTATACAAAACAACCAATATGCCATTTCAGTGCCGGTTAAGAGCCAGACCAAATCGGTAAACCTGGCTGTAAAAGCAATTGCATTCGGCTTGCCGGGAATCAAGGTAGATGGAAATGATTTTTTTGCCATGTATGCCGCCTACAAGGAAGCATCGGATTATGCCCGGGCCGGCAACGGACCGGTGCTAATCGAAGCCCTGACCTACCGGAAAGGAGCACACACGACTTCCGACGACCCGTCAAAATACCGTACGAAAGAAGAAGAACAGGAATGGGCAAAAACAGACCCCTTAATCCGGTTGAAGAAATATATGGACAAAAAGGGTATCTGGAAAGAAAATGAGGAAGAGCTGACAGAAGCCTACAAGCTGGAAATTGACAGTCAGTTTACAGAAGCCGAAAACTTCGCACCTTATCAACTGGAAGATATTTTCGACTATATGTATGAAGAGAAACCGGATATATTGGAAAAACAAAAAAAAGATTATGAACGATTTCAACAATGGAAGGAAAACCGAAAATGAGCGTAATGACAATAGTACAGGCAATAACAAATGCTCTGGATATAAAGCTTGGCGAAGATAAATCAGTAGTGGTATACGGAGAAGATACCGGAAGAGAAGGCGGTGTATTCAGAGTCACCGAAGGATTACAAAAGAAATATGGTTCCGAGCGTGTTTTTGATTCGCCGTTAGCCGAATCGGCCATTGTCGGAGCGGGACTTGGAATGGCTCTATCGGGTTTACGGCCGGTGGTTGAACTGCAATTCGACGGATTTACCTATCCTGCATTTAACCAGATCATATCGAACGTATCGCGTATGCACAACCGTTCACGCGGCATGTACAAGGTGCCCATGGTAATCCGGTTTCCATACGGAGGCGGAATAAATGCCCTCGAACATCATTCCGAGAGTCCCGAAGCCTTATATGCACATATCCCGGGATTAAAAGTGGTGATCCCATCCACTCCGCACGATGCCAAAGGGTTGATGATTGCAGCGATCGAAAGCAACGATCCGGTCATCTTTATGGAACCGAAACGCATTTACAGGGCAATAAAACAAGAGGTAGCTGACGATAAATTCAGCATACCCATCGGGAAAGCAAAAGTGCTGACCGAAGGAAATGATGTTACCGTTGTGGCTTTTGGCACCATGATCCGGGAATGCCAGAAAGCCATTGTCATGGCCAAGGAAGCCGGCATTTCGGTTGAACTGATCGACTTGCGGACGATCTATCCGATAGACAAGGAGACCATAGCCGAATCGATCAAAAAGACAGGCAGGATAGTGATTGTTGCCGAAGCTCCCGAATCATTCAGTGTAGGTGCCGAAATTATGGCTATTGCCAACGAGGAGGCATTCCTTTATCTGGAAGCACCACCCAAAAGGGTGATGGGTTTTGACACCATCGTTCCGTTGGCAAAGGGAGAACACATGTATATCATAACGCCGGAGCGGATCTTTTACGAGATAGAACGTACCGTTAAATTCTAAATTTCAAAACTATGAGATATATTTTTAATTTTCCGGATATTGGAGAAGGACTTGAAGAAGGTACCATCCTCGAATGGTATGTCGTGAAAGGACAGGACATAAAAGCAGGACAAGCACTGGTCAATATGGAGACCGACAAAATAGTCACGGACATACCTTCTCCCAAGGCAGGAACTATTGTGGCCATTTACGGAAGTGTGGGCGAGACCATTCATGTCGGAAGCCCGTTGGTTGAAATAGAAATTGAAGGCGTATTCGGGGCCGAAGCCGTTGAAGAAGCCAATAAACCAGCGGCATCAGAACCCGATGAAGAAGCTGCGGGCGTGGTAGGAACCATGGAACTGGCAGATAAGAATGCGTATCTGGCCTCCAGCGATGAAGGATCGCCGGCGGAACAAAAGGCGGAAGAAAAGCCCATAACGAAAGTGCTGGCAACTCCCCTGGCCCGTGCTATGGCGAAAGACCGCGATATCGATATCAACAAGGTGATTGGTACAGGTCCATCAGGTCGTGTAACCAAAGAGGATATTCAAAACTATATCCCTGTGAAGCAAGTCCGTGAAGCCGGTCAAAAGACTGTAGCCTTTACCCAGACACTGCCTCCCGATGCTGTGACTTATGAGCCGCTTACCCAGATACGGAAAACGATTGCCAGGAATATGCTGAATTCAAAACAGAGTACAGCCCATATGACGCTCTTCGAAGAAGTGGAAATTTCGGAATTGATCGGTACCAGAGAGAAATTCAAAAAAACATTCTCTGAGAAGAACATCAAGCTGACCTATCTTCCGTTTATTGTGAAAGCTACCGTTCTGGCATTAAAGGAACACCGCCAACTGAATGCACAAATAGATATTGAAAACGAAAGAATGATTTTCAATAACCGTTATAATATCTGCATTGCCGTGGACACCCCGGAAGGATTGGTGGTTCCGGTTATCAGAGATGCCGATCAGCTTTCGATCATGCAAATTGCCGAAAAGATTACCGAATTGTCCGATAAAGCCCGGGACAGGAAGCTTTCGTTGAACGACCTGAAAGAGGGGACGTTTACACTGACCAACTACGGTTCGATAGGCGGGCTGTTTGCTACGCCGGTTATCAATTATCCACAGACGGGAATACTGGGTATCGGGCGGATTATCAAGCAACCTGTCGTGAAAGACAATCAGATTATAGTCGGAAATGTATTACCGCTTTCATTATCGGTGGATCACCGGGTTGTCGACGGCGGCGAAGCTTCCCGTTTTATGAATCGAATTATGAAATTTCTGGCAGATCCTGTTTTAATGATGATGGAATAAATTGAGAAACAACAACCTTATGTAAAGAGACTGATTATGGAATATGATATAGTAATTATTGGCGCCGGGCCGGCAGGTTATGTAGCAGCCATCCGGGCAGGGCAGGTTGGATTGAAAACCGCTATTGTCGAAAAAATGTATATAGGTGGAATGTGTCTCAACTGGGGATGCATTCCGACCAAAGCCTTGTTGGAAAGTGCTAAAATGCTCAACAGGCTGAAAGACGCCGAAGAATACGGAATCGATGGCATTCGTCCGGAGAACCTGTCCTTCAACTGGGAAAAAGTAAAAGCAAGGTCGCAACGCATCACCGGAAAATTATCCGAAGGAGTGAGTTATCTCCTTAAGAAAAATGGCGTTGACGTTATTACCGGTGTTGCCCGGATTGGTTCAGACCACGCTGTCTACATTGACGACAGAAAGATTTCTACCGGGAACATCATTCTTGCAACCGGCTCGAAACCCAAAGCAATGGACAACCGGTTAGCAAATGCTCCGATCATTGAGATGGAGAAGTTATTTTCCATTGAATCAATTCCGGAGGATATTGTTGTTACCGGCAATCATGTATCTGCGGTAGAAATGGCCCAGTTTTTCAACCTAATCGGTAAAAAAGTGACCCTGATTGCCAACAGCAGCTATTTTATGGACGGATTGGATGACTATTTGATTTCGACTATTATCCAAAGACTAAAATCCGACAGCATTAATTTGATACTCAATGCCTATCCTGAAAAGTATGATAACGGAGAACTTCATGTAGGAGGAGTGAAAATAAAATGTGATTTGCTGGTCAACTGTAATTCGCGGAAAGCGATTCTTCCCGAAAGCGAGATTCCGCTGGAACTTACCGAACGTGGATTTATAAAAACGTCCGATAGTTTCGAAACAAGCATTAAAGGTGTTTACGCCATTGGTGATGTCAGCGGTAAAAGCTTTGTAGCTCATGTGGCATCTGCACAGGGGATTCATGTAGTAAATTTCATTAAAGGCATTAAAGTAAACTTTGACATCGGCACCTATCCGATCAATATGTATACGGTGCCCGAAATTGCCCAGACAGGAATGACCGAACAAGAGATTAAAGAGGCGGGGATTGATTATAAGATTAGCGAATTCCCGTTATCGGCAAATGCTAAAGCGATGATTGAAGGGAACACCGAAGGATTTATCCGTATGATTTCAGACAAAAAATACGGACAGGTGCTGGGGATTCAGATTGTAGCAGCCAATGCCACCGATATGATTGCAGAAGCGGGTGCATTTATGAGTGTCGAAGCCACTGTATATGATGTAGCCAGAACTATTCACGCCCATCCCACGGTATCGGAGATATACATGGAAGCCGGCTTTGAAGCCTTTGATCAGGCAATTCATAAATAATGCTTTATTCATAAAGGTTCCATTTATGATCCTATCAACAAATTATCACATCAACACATGGTTATGATTAACACAACTGATTATTATCTTCCCGATATGGACTTACTCCAAAAGAAGTCCAATCAGTTTATGACCTGGATTCCGGACAAAATATACATTGTGCTAGGAGCTTCCAACAATCCGGAGGATTCATTGAATCTGGATCTTGTCATAAGGGATAAGATTACCGTACTGAAAAGACCTTCAGGTGGACAGACCGTTATGCTGACACCAAATAACATGATGATTTCAGCCGTATTTACCGACAGGAATACAACACATCCGCGGGACGTATTTCAGCATATAAACAAGCTTATTATCTCCGCCATCGAAAAAACGGGGATACATGATTTAGCCCTTATGGGAATTTCCGACATCACCATTTCAGAAAAAAAAATACTGGGATCGGCCATATACCGGAATAAGAATGTGCTTTTATACCATGCAGTGCTCAATATCGGCGAGCCTGCCGCCACATTCGAGCGATACCTGAAGCATCCTGCTAAGGAGCCCAATTACAGAAAAGGTAGATCGCACAGTGATTTTGTAACCTCACTCAAGGAGAAAGGATATACCCAGAGTGCACATCATTTGGAAAATGAACTGTCGGTCGCATTCGAATCTTTGTTTTGCTTATGAAAGGCGATTCCATTTTCTTAGATACACCGTTGATCCGGAATAGTTTATCAATATTTGACAATTCCGATATCAAAGACTTCCTGGATTCACGGGTAAATAAATACAACCAAACAGATTTTATTCACGCGGACCCTGTTCAAATACCACACCACTTTTCAAGAAAAGAAGATATTGAAATTGCAGGATTTCTGACAGCCACGATCTCCTGGGGACAGCGTAAAAGCATTATCAACAATGCTAACCGGCTCATGGAACTGATGGATAATTCACCCTATGAGTTCCTGATGGAAACATCGATTCACAGCGATGACTTAAAACGGATTACTCATTTCGTCCACCGTACTTTCAACGGAGAAGATTGCCTGTATTTCCTCGAATCATTACGAAACATTTATATCCATCACGGGGGACTTGAAGATGTTTTTACCACCGGTTACCGGAAGGAAGAAAATATCTACAGTGCCTTAAACCATTTCCGTAGCGTTTTTTTATCCATTCCCCATGCCGTACATGTAAAGAAACATATCTCCGATGTTACAGCCAACTCTGCAGCTAAACGCCTCAATATGTTTCTCCGTTGGATGGTACGCAGTGACGGGAATGAAGTAGATTTTGGACTATGGAAAGACATCCCGGCCTCTGCACTTATGCTTCCGTTGGACGTTCATAGCGGCAATGTTGCCCGTGGACTGGGACTACTCGCGCGGAAACAAAACGACTGGAAAGCAGTAGAAGAAATAACTTCCATACTAAGAACCTTTGATCCCTCCGATCCAGTGAAATACGATTATGCTCTGTTCGGTTATGGTATAAATGAATTGTAATTTCCTCGACAGAATTAAACAGGCACAAAAGAACAATCTAACAACGGTTACAAGCCTGTAAATACAACCGGAGAAACCTAAAAATGTTAGGAAACAGGTCAATCGTATGAACTTAAAAAGAAAAAATTCCTTTCTGACTTTATTTGCAAATGCTTTTTTGTACATTTGCAACATGCAAAGCATCATAGAAGCAATTAACAAACAGAACAGTTAAACAGGATATTTCGTGAAAAAGACAAACAACTTTTCAGTTAGTTAGAAGGATCGGTTGACATGAACCCCTATTTAGGGATCGGAATTTTCAAGGAACTAAAAGATGTCTCCTTATTTAATTCGGTAAAAGTAAGCTTCGATAGCATTGAATGGAATAATGAAGCCGATTTAGACCCGGAGATACTCTATAACAATAATAAGAAAAGAAAATAAATTAACAATATAAGAATGCATCTTGTCACCCCTATGCAATGCTTAAAAAATAATTTTTATATAGTTGAGAATCTATCAAAAAAAACAAATAATCTATCGAATAAAACAATCAATATTATGAGCACTGAAGAATTGAAACTGCAAATATTTAGACAGGTAGATGCATTAGATGCCTCGAAACTAAAAGAATTTTACGGTTTAATGTTGAATTACATCAATAGCAGTAAGGATATAACCGAATGGTTGAGTGTTACAGAATCTGAAAAACAGGGGATTGAAGATGCAATTAAGGAGTTGAATGATGGTAAAGGTATCACGCACGAGCAAGTAATGACAACGATAAAAAGCAAATACAACCATGCTTAAATCAATTAGTTGGTCGCCTCTGGCTGTAACTGATTTTGAAAATATATTGAATTATCTGAACGAAAATTGGGATGAAAAAGTTGTTTTGAGATTTATTAAAGAGACTGAAACATTACTCTTCAATATATCAAAACAACCAAAACAATTTCCATTGGTAAATAAGAAGATAAAAGTCTGTAAATGTGTGATAAGTAAGCACAATACACTTTTTTATCAAGAGAACAAAGAATATATAGCATTATTACGTATCTTTGATACGAGACAAAATCCGAAAAAATCAAAAATAAAATAACGTACTGACACAATGCTTCGCGTCTCAATAAAAGATATTTACACAGACTTGAGGCATAAGGTTTCTACACAAAAAAACAATCTATCGAATAAAACAAGTTACACCATTTTAAAGATTTAGTTTCCGCCTTTATCGTGGCTATACTTTCCGAACAATGGCAGCACGCACCAAACTAAGCCATGAACTACCCATTACCTATATTTCATTTTACTCCACTTTCCGAACCATTCAGCCCTCACACCAAGTAAAGCCTTCACTAAAAACACAAATACCTTAACAGACAAATAGGTTTATTAAAATAGAATGTGTAATTTTGAACAATAAAATAACAAAACGAATAGAAAAAAGATATAGATGAGTAATTTCAATGAAAAAGCCGACCTGATTTGGAAAGTAGCGGACCTGTTGCGTGGTGATTATAAGCAGTCGGATTATGGGAAAGTAATTCTACCGTTGACGGTATTGCGACGGTTGGATTGTGTATTGAAGCCCACCAAAGAAAAAATACTGGCTTACCTTCCTAAAGTTGAAAGCTTTAAAGAAAATGCTAAAGATACTGCACTGAACAAAGTAGCGGGTTATAATTTTCATAACCGCAGCCAGTTTGATTTTGACAAACTGATAGCTGACCCGAATCATATTGGGGTAAACTTACGAAATTTTGTTACCGGATTCTCGACCAATGCCCGTGAGATTATCGAGTATTTCAGTTTTGACGATCAGATAGACCGTATGGACGATCCTAAAACGGATATACTTTACCGGGTAGTCAAATCGTTCCAGGAAATTGACCTGGCGGATATGACATCGATGGAGATGGGCTATGTGTTTGAAGAGCTGATCCGTAAGTTCTCGGAACAATCCAACGAAACAGCGGGGGAACACTTTACACCGCGTGAGGTGATTAAGCTCATGGTAAACCTGCTTTTCAACGAAGACAGCGCGATACTGACACAGGAAGGGATCGTGAAAACACTGTATGACCCCGCTTGCGGAACAGGAGGAATGCTCTCGATAGCCGAATCGCACCTGAAAGAGCTAAACCCGAAGGCTGAACTGAAAGTATTTGGGCAGGAGATAAACCCCGAATCGTACGCTATCTGTAAGTCGGATATGCTGATAAAAGGGCAGAATCCATCGAACATTAAATTTGGAAACACCTTTACGGTAGATGGGTTGGAAAACGAGAAATTCGATTATATGCTTTCAAATCCTCCTTTTGGAGTCGACTGGAAAAAGGCGGAAAAGATTATCAAAGCCGAAGCGGATAAAAAGGGCTATGCCGGACGCTTTGGAGCAGGTTTGCCCCGTATCAACGATGGATCCCTGTTGTTCCTGCAGCATATACTCTCGAAGATTAAGCCCGAAGGCTCACGTATTGCCATTGTGTTTAACGGTTCACCGTTGTTTACCGGGGCTGCCGAGAGTGGCGAAAGCAATATCCGCCGTTGGATTATTGAAAACGACTGGCTGGAAACTATCGTAGCATTGCCCGACCAACTGTTTTACAACACGGGCATTTCCACCTATATCTGGATCGTGACGAATCATAAGAGGGCACAACGCAAAGGCAACATACAACTGATAAACGCCACAGGGGTAAAAGATGATGAATTACTGAAAGAGGGCAAGATTGAGTATAACCGCTTCTGGCGGAAGATGGACCGTAGCCTGGGTAATAAACGGAAAGCCATTGTCGAAAACGGAAACACCAAAGGGATAGGCTATATTACCCAACTCTACGGGAACTTTCGGGAAGGTGAATTCTGCAAGATATTCCCTAACGATTTCTTCGGTTACTGGCGGATAACCGTAGAACAGCCTCTGCGAGATGCAAAAGGAAACATACAGAAAGATAAAACCGGAAAGCCAAAACCCGACAGCTCACTGCGCGATTACGAGAATATACCGTTCCTGAAGAAGAACGAAAACGGGAAACTCATACCGCTAACTATTGAAGAGTATTTCCTGCGGGAAGTAAAACCCCATGTCCCCGATGCCTGGATTGATGAAACAAAAACCAAAACAGGATATGAAGTGAACTTTACGAAGTATTTCTACGAGTTTAAACCGTTGCGGTCACTGGAAGAGATAAAAGCAGATATATTAGAGCTGGAGAAAGAAACAACAAAGTTGGAGAAAACTGTACTGCTATAAAAAGAAAAAAAACGGCTTCATCATCGGCATCTAATATCCGAGAGAGAAAGTACCGGGACGGCGATACAAAGATAATACATTTTCAGAATTGTTCTGATAGAAGAGAAAGAAAAACTAAATGACAACATACGACACATACAAACCCTCCGGCATTGACTGGATTGGAGATATTCCGGAACACTGGAAGGTGAAACGGTTGAAATATTGTATCTCAATAAATGATGAAACCTTAAGTGAAACTACAGATGAGGATTTTGAAATAAATTATGTCGAAATTGGAGACGTGAATTACCTTACTGGAATAAGTAACTTCACAACCTATAGTTTTAAAGAAGCTCCATCTAGGGCAAGACGCATTGTAAAAGATGGTGATGTAATAGTATCTACAGTTAGAACATATCTAAAAGCTATCTCAACAGTAAAAAAACCTATTGAAAATTTAATTGTTTCAACTGGATTTGCAGTACTTCGGCGGAAATCTATTGAATCCGGTTTCCTTGGGTATTTTACATTAAGTCCATTTTTTATCAATGAAACTATTTCTAATTCTGTTGGGGTAAGTTATCCCGCGATTAATAGTAGCTATATTGGCGAATTTTTAATTGCTCTTCCTGATAAGAATGAGCAAACAGTTATTGCCACCTACCTAGACCGTAAAACAGCCGAGATAGACCACATCATTGCTAATAAGCAAAAACTGATAGCTCTTTACGAAGAAGAAAAACAAACCATTATCAACCAAGCAGTAACACGTGGGGTAGATAAAACAGTAAAGCTAAAACCGTCTGGAGTAGAATGGCTGGGAGATATACCGGAGCAATGGGAAGTGATGAAACTGAAATGGATCAGTAAAGTTAGATATGGTTTAGGACAACCGCCTAAGGAGAAAAGTGATGGATTACCAATTATTCGTGCCACAAATGTTTTTAGGGGTAGAATAGATACTAATAACTTAGTTTTTGTAGATCCAGATGATGTTCCTTACGATAGAGATCCTATTCTTAAAGAGAATGATATAATTGTCGTAAGAAGTGGAGCCTATACAGCCGATTCAACTATAATTCCCAAGGAATTTGAAGGTTCAGTAACTGGATATGATATGGTTGTTCGTTGTGATTCTAAAGTTAATCCTGTCTTTATAAGTAAATGTTTATTGAGTAATTACGTTCTAAAAATGCAGTTACTTGCTCATACTTTACGTGCCGCCCAGCCACATTTGAATAGAGAAGAGCTAAATGAGACAATAATACTTTTTCCACCTTTTGTTGAGCAACAAACCATTGTTGCTCATATCGAAACAGAATGCAGTCGTTTAGATACTCTGATAGAGAAATTCAAAAAACAGATAGAATTATTTCAGGAATACCGCACTACGTTGATAAGCGAAGTGGTGACGGGGAAGGTGAAAGTATATTGATTAAATCAAATATTATGGATAAAAATGAACTTCTATTAGAATATGATGCCTTTGTTCGTTCTTTCAAACGAAACAAAGACGTTTCTCATGCTTTTTTGCTTGGTGCGGGAGCCTCAATAAGTTCTGGTATTCAATCAGCGGCTGATTGTACTTGGGAATGGAAAAAAGACATTTATACCTCTAATAATATAAATTCTGTAGAATACTTCTCAAATTATAAATCTGACACTGTCAAAACAACAATTCAAAAATGGCTGGATGCTGGAGATGAGTACCCCAAACTTAATTCTAAAGAAGAATATTCATTTTATGTTGAAAAAGCCTATCCTATAGAAGATGACAGACGTAAATATTTTTATCATTTAGCTGAGAACAAAGAACCTTATGTCGGTTATAAGCTATTATGCTTATTGAATCAGGCACAAATTCTAAAGTCTGTATGGAGTACAAATTTTGATGGGTTAATTGAACGGGCTGCTCATCAAATGAATATAACCCCTATTGCAGTCAATTTAGATAATGTCGATAGGATATATAGGCAAGAGAGTAATAGTGAATTATTGTACGTTGCTTTACATGGAGATTATAAATATTCATCTTTGAAAAATACATCGAAAGAGCTTGATAATCAAAATGACACTTTAGAACAGACTTTGATAAGACATCTCAATGATAAAAATCTTATTGTTATAGGATATAGTGGTCGGGATAAGTCTTTAGTCGATTCTCTTAGAAAAGTATATTCTGCAAAAGGTAGTGGACGAATATATTGGTGCGGATATGGATATGATTTAACTCCTGAAATTGAAAGCTTCTTGCTTGAAATTAGAAAAAATGGAAGAGAAGCTTATTTCGTTCCTACAGATGGGTTTGATAAAACCTTAATACATCTTTGCAAATCATGTTTTGAAAATAACACTGAAATGCTAACGAAAGTAACTGAAATACTTAAAAGCATTCCAGTTGTTGAATCAATCATCCCATTTAAAATAGACAATCCCAGATCAGATAGATATATAAAGAGTAATTTACATCCTATATCTTTCCCTAAAGAAGTATTTCAATTTGAAATTTCTTATAATGAAGAAGAGAAACCATGGACAGTAATACGTGAACTGACTAAAGATAAAGAAATATCAGCAGTACCATTTAATGGAAAAGTCTTTGCAATATCAACATTGACAATTATTAATGAAACCTTTTCAGGAAGAATTAAAGGGGAAATTATTCGAGTTCCAATTTCAACATTTGATATTAAGAATGTATCCACATTTCAAACATTATTTTTAGAAGCGACATTATTAGGAATTTCGAAAGCAAAGAATCTCAATACAGAAAGAAAATTTAAACTTTGGGTACAAAATCCTCGTCCTGGCGTGACAGGAATAAGTCCTGACATTAATGTTTATGAGGCCTTAGAACTATCTCTGTTTTTTGATAATCGTTACGTGTACTTAACATTTAAACCAACACTTCATCTACAATCTGAGAAAGAGATTTCAAAAGAGGTAAGACAAGCGGTAAGCAAACCATATTTAGAAGTTCTTTTTAATGGTAAATACGATGAAAAATTAGAGTCTTGGTATAAATTGATATTTACGCAAGATCATCTTATCTTTGATTTTCCTGTAAATTCAGCGAGTGGTCTAAAATTTAGCATTACAAAATCAACAGCTTATTCGAATATTAAGGTTTTAGATGATAACTTCAAAGCTTATCAACCTAAAGATTTCAATCCAAAATTGTTGTTGCATAAAGGTATACAATTTATGGAACCTCAATTGACCTTCATTAATGCGAACAGTGATCGTCCTTTTAGAGATTTCCATCCAATGAGAGGTTTAACCAATCATAGACCTTATGATTTCTTTTATAATGGAAAGGTATTTTCAAGTGACATCAAATTGGGAGTTGTTTGTCCTACTGCTTACTCAGAAAAACTGTATTCATTTTTATGCGGACTTAACGATAAGTTTGATGCAGATAAAAATATTGACTACTTGTTACCATATCCTGGATTTTATCCGGTATATAATTTGCCCATTGATATTCCAAAATATGGTGGTGACAAGTGGTTGTCGTCTAATTTTCTC